>Ga0182030_10001316_pt1 | contig 50831 bp, 43 predicted proteins | sample 812S3MmetaG_FD_121299 | JGI IMG/M metagenome (GOLD analysis project Ga0182030, IMG submission 121299) | Permafrost microbial communities from Stordalen Mire, Sweden - 812S3M metaG (Illumina Assembly) | ecosystem: Environmental > Terrestrial > Soil > Wetlands > Permafrost | place: Sweden... | reverse complement strand
TCCACTTGGTCGCCCACGTTCACCAGCTTCGAGGGATGCTTCATGCGCTTCGACCAGGTCATCTCGCTGACGTGGACCAGGCCTTCGATACCCTGCTCCAGTTCAACGAATGCGCCGTAGTCGGTCACGGAGATCACGCGGCCATGCACGCGCGCACCGATCGGGTAGCGCTCGCTGGCATCCAGCCACGGGTCGGGCGTCAACTGCTTGAAGCCGAGCGAAACCCGCTGCTTGTCGCGATCGAACTTCAGAACTTTTACCTGGATCTGGTCGCCGACGTTGACCAGGTCGCGCGGATGAGTCAAACGGCCCCAGCTCATATCGGTGATATGCAGCAGGCCGTCAATACCGCCCAGGTCCACGAACGCGCCGTAATCGGTCAGGTTCTTCACCGTGCCGGTCAGCACTGCGTTCTCTTCAAGGTGGGTCAGCGTAACGTCGCGCTTGGCGGTCACCTCTTCGTCGAGGATCTGCTTGCGGCTGACCACGATGTTGCCGCGCTTCTTGTTGACCTTGATAACGCGGACTTCCAAATCCTGGCCCTTCAGGGCGTCCAAGTTGCGTACCGGGCGAACGTCTACCTGCGAGCCTGGCAGAAACGCGCGCGCGCCGAGAATGTCCACCGTCAGACCGCCCTTGATGCGGTCAATGACGCGAGCTTTGACGGAAGCTTTGTCGTTATGAGCTTTTTCGATCTCGTCCCACGCGTGCAGGCGCTGGGCTTTTTGGAAGGAGAGATTTACATAACCCTCTTCCGTGTGCCCTTTTTCGACCATTACGTCGATGGCGTCGCCGGGTTGGAACTTTAAGTTACCATCGTGGTCCTTGGCTTCTTCCAAGGCCACTACGCCCTCGGACTTCAGCCCAATGTCCACCACCAGGTAATTGCTGTTGATGCTAACTACCGTGCCCTTAAGGACGCGGTCTTCGTTAGCGGCGAGTTCGGCTTGCTCTTGCTCGAACGACTCGAGTGCTGTTGCGAAATCTTCCGTCATGGTTTCGTTTTTTGGGTTGCGGGAGACGCCCTCGGCAGGCTTCTCTAGCACAGTTTTTGAGATTGGGCGGTCTTGCTCGGCTGGCTGGGTGTTGTCCGTTGGCAAACTGGTGTCCTGAGGCTGCTCGTGGTCTGAAGAGTCGTCGCGGATATCGTCGAAAGCCATTAATTTACGTTTGCCCCGGCGTGGGTGAACACAACCGCGGCTTCTGGAAATAATATACGGACTGCTGGCATTCTTGTTTGGTATGGAACCTGCTTGACCAGCGGCCGGAACCTCCCTGCTGAAGATGCCCGAACAGGGAGACTGCTTTGACTATAGCAACGGCCAAGAATGGAGTCAAACCCGCCAGCCCTCAAAATTATGAAGATTCGATCAAGATCGACCCGCTGGAACACCTTGGCCCTGCCCCGCGCACCCTCCCGGCCATCTTTTTTCGCGCTCCAGCCGGCTCGATTCCTTCCCGCTTCCGCCCGATGGCTTCAGCGCAGCTAACTTTGCCCGTGGAAATTTCGCGCAACTTTGTTACCCTTTCCCCTGTGGACCACATCTTCACTCCCTGGCGCTACGCCTACATCGTCTCCACCGACCGTGCTCCGTCCTGCATCTTCTGCGACCGCGCCCCCGCGCCCGACACGAATCTGGAGGCCGACGAGCGCAATCTCGTCCTCTACCGCGGCCAGCACTGCTTTGTCATCGTCAATACCTTTCCCTACACCTCCGGCCACGTCATGATCGTTCCCTACCAGCACATCGACCGCCTCGACATTCTTTCACGGGAGGCCGCCGCCGAGATGATGGCGCTCGCGCAGCGCCTGGAGAGCGTCCTGCGCGAACTGTACAGCCCCGACGGAATCAATCTCGGAATGAACATCGGCAAGGCCGCCGGAGCCGGGGTCGCCGGACACATCCATATGCACATTCTGCCCCGCTGGGTGGCTGACGCGAATTTCATGAGCGTCATCGCCGAAACCCGCGTCCTCCCCGAGTCCATCGAAGAAACCGCCCGCCGCATCCGAGAGGCGCTGCAAAAATAGTGTTTAAGCTCTTTTGACGCCGATCCACGAGAGGATAGCGTCGCCGATCACCAGCTTGCCGTCGTGAATCTTCACCGGAACTTGCGGAAGCGCGCGCGTCTTCATTTCGCCGGTGGTAATGCCCCCTTGCAAGGGGGCGAAAGCAGCTTTATGACAAGGGCAGACAAACTCTTTGGCCGTAGCATCCCAGTCCGAGACCAGGCAGCCCTGATGGGTGCACAGCGCCGAGTAAGCAATCAAGCCTTCCACCGTATCTCCCCGGATGTCGGTCGGAATCTTGTCCGGCGCAACCCGGTACAACAGAATTGTAGCTTTCTCGCTCTCGCGAACCGTACCAGTTTCGTCCTTCGCTTGCACCGTGATCGGAGGCGCGTCCACGACGATGTCTGCCAGCACGACGTCCTTCCCCTTATTCGGACCGTCGGCGTAGACGAACGTGTCGCCTCTTTCCGGTGCTCCCACCGGTTGCGGCTGACTGCCCCGCCCACCGGCGGCAAATGCATTCACACTTCCCCCGACTGACACCAGTGCCGCCGCCCCTACCAAACCGCATGTGGACTTCAGCAGATCCCGTCTCTCTTTGCAAAACTTCGACTTCATAATCCCTTACCCCTCGGTGACCTTATTTTCTGCTATGTATGTAGCGTATTCGACAAACATCTTTGAATCAAGCAACCGCGCTAGGCGAGCGGCTGGTGGCCCACATCCGCCTGGGTTTGGTGAATTTGGGGCGTGGCCAATGTCGGGCATGGCGGCGTTGTTACCATTGCTTTCAGGCTGGACGGCCGCAACTCAAGTTCGTGGCGCGACGACAGTTAAGCCTGCCTCATTCCGCCGCTTCCTCGGCCACATACACCAGCTTCCTGCGCCCGCGCTTCTTCGGAATGGAAATCCGGCGGCAGGAAACATACTTACCCGTGGAAACCTCACCGAATCGAATCATGGTGCGCTCCAGAAGCTCTTCCACCGTCTCGGCGCTGTACTCCTCGGCGGCCCGCAGCACCACCAGCGCCGAAGCCACTGCATCCTCTTCTGCATTGTGGTGCCGGAAGCTGATTCCAAACTCCCGTGCCAGCGCACCCAACCCATGTCGCCGAAGCTCAGGCCAGCACTTGCGAGCCAGCGCGCAACTGCACAGAAACGGCATCCGCTGGCACCATACGTCGTAGTGTGCCAGCGTTGCCCGCAACACCCCCATGTCAAACGCCGCATTGTGAGCCACCAGCGTCAGGTCGCCAATCTCGCGTTCAATCTCCGGCCACAGCGCATCGAACTCGGGTGAGCCGGCAACCATCTCCGGCGTGATCCCATGAACCTGTATGTTGAAGGGACTGAAGTACAGCGAAGGAGGCCGGATCAGCCACTCCTTCCGCCGCACGATCGCCCCCTCCTCCACCACGGCAATCCCTAGCGAGCACGCGCTAACCCGCGCCCCGCTCGCCGTCTCAAAATCAATTGCCGCAAATCTCATCTCCTACGCCTCACCCCAGCATCTTTATCAGCTCCGCCTCGCTGATCACCTTCACGCCCAGCGACACCGCCTTGTCCAGCTTCGATCCCGCGTCCTCGCCGACAACAACGAACGTGGTCTTCTTGCTGACAGAGGCGCTGACCTTGCCCCCTGCGGCCTCAATCAAGCCGATGGCCTCGTTGCGGGAGCAGTGTGCCAGCGTGCCAGTGAGGGCGAAGGTCACCCCTGAGAGGGCATGAGGGTCTACTACGAGTCGCACAAAGGTACTCGCGGGGATCTTCTTGGAGTCCACACGATAGCCTTTTGCGCTGCAGGTCGAATAGCCGCCCGGATAAAGTGAACCCGGAGTAACTCCACACGCATGTGCAAGCTCTCCGATCGAGGAAACGCCCAATTGTGATGCCGCACGGAGAATAATTTCGGCTGCCGCCGCTGCATCCGACTCCGCGTCGTGGTGCTTGAGCGGAATCTGAAATTCGTGAGCGAGGACCGAAAGGCGATACGAGCTAAACTGCGGCCATAAGTTGCGCGCAATTACAAGGCTACAGAGATACGACAACTGCGGGTAAGGGAGCCCGTATTCGTCCAGGGCTGATCGAAGTGCACTCATATCGAACGCTGCGTTGTGCGCCACCATGACGCTGCCTTCGATCAATGCACCAAGCGCAGGCCAGAGATCAACGAACTCCGGTGCGTTTCTCACGTCATCTTCTGTGATGCCGTGAATACGAACGTTCCAGTAGTCGAAGGAAAGGTGGCGGGGGCGAACCAGCCAACAACGCCGATCAGAAATCACGCCGTTTCTGACGGTCGCAAGTCCGACCGAGCAAATGCTTGAGTGACTTGAATTTGCTGTCTCAAAATCAATAGCAAAATACTGCAATTCGTCGCTCCGGCAGCCAGATTCTGCATGAAACAGAGCTCGATATTATCCTAACCCCAGGATTTTCCTAAGTTCATTTTCACTGACCTGGGATACGCCAAGCCTTTGTGCGTCGGCCAGCTTTGATCCCGGAGAGGCTCCTACTACGACAAAATCAGTCTTTGAGCTTACGGAACTTGTGACCTTTCCCCCTTGATCCTTGATGAGCTGCTTAGCTTCATCCCGCGTCAACGACTCCATCTCCCCTGTCAGGACAAAGGTCTTCCCAGCTAAGAGACTGCCAGTCTTTCGCTCCTGCTTTTGCTCAAGCTGTAGCCCAATGTCTCTAAGTTCAGAAATAAGGTTCCAGTTCGATGGCTCGCTCAAGAACTCGAATATGCTTTTTGCAACAGTGGGTCCGATGTCTTCGACCTCTTGTAGCGTTTCAACAGAAGAATCCCTTATCGCGTCGATTGACCCAAAGTGCTCCGCCAGAACCGATGCAGTTTGCTCTCCGACGTGACGAATGCCCAAGCCGAACAGGACTCGATCAAACTTCTGCTTCTTCGATTTGTCTATCTCCGCGAGAATCTTCTCAGCTTGTGTGCTCTCAACTTTGCTAAATAATTTCCTGAGTTGAGATTCCACGGGTAGAGCGGAAAGTTCATGCCAGAACCCTGAATTGTCGGGGAAATGCAAATACTCGTACACGGCCCTCCCAAATTTTTCACCTAACACATTGGGGGCCTGCAACTCATGGATAGGGGCCTCAACAAAATCAAGTATCGTTCGGAAACGCCGCCGCAAAGCCCTCGCTTTCAAAGATCCTATTCCGGGGATGCTAACCCCATCGAGTTTGAGAACCCTAGCCAGTGGAACTCTTTGTAGACTTTTTGACCGTTTCGCCAGTTTTCCTGTGAGTAGCGAAACTGCCGGGCAGAAGAGCAAATCTTCTTTCGTCAGCCTGTAAAGGTCCGTAACGCTACGTACCAGTCCGAGTTCGACCAGTTGATCCACCAGCGCCTCGCCCAGCCCTTCGATGTTCATCACCTTGCGCGAGGCAAAGTGCAGCAGCGACTCGCGCAGCTTCGCCGGGCAGTTCACGTTCACGCAGAAGTGGTTCACCTCGCCCTCGGCCCGCACCACGTGCCCGCCGCACTCCGGACAAACCTCCGGCATGTGGAACTCGCGCGCATCCGCAGGCCGCCGGTGCTCGCCCTCATTCACCACCCGCGTCACCTTCGGAATCACGTCGCCGCCGCGCTCCACCATCACCCAGTCGCCGATGCGCACCCCCAACCGCTCCACCTCGTCCTGGTTGTGCAGCGTCGCCCGAGAAACGGTCGTCCCGCCGATGAACACCGGCTTTAGCATCGCCACCGGAGTCAGCTTCCCCGTGCGCCCCACATTCACCAGAATGTCTTCGATCTGCGTCACACCTGCGCGCGCCGCGAACTTATACGCAATCGCCCAGCGCGGAGCCTTCCCGGTAAATCCCAGCCGCCCCCATAGCGCCGTCGAGTTCACCTTCACCACCACTCCGTCGATCTCATAGGGCAGCCCATCCCGCGCCGTCTCGGTCGCGCTCACAAACTCCCATATCTCCTCAAACGTCCGCGCCACCCGCCGATTCGGATTCACCTTGAAGCCCGCCGCGCTCAACGCCTCCAACGCCTCCCACTGCGTCGCCCGCGCCATGCGTCCCTCCCGCAGCAAAAAGTACGGGTAGAAATCCAGCTTGCGTTGCGCCGTGACATGGGGCTCCAGCACCCGCACCGCCCCCGCCGCCGCATTGCGAGGATTGGCGAATGGAGCCAGGCCCGCCTCCTCGCGCTGCTCGTTCATTGCCACAAACGACTTCGTCGGCATCAATACTTCCCCGCGCACCTCAAACGGTGCCACCAGCCCCGCCTTCGCCAGCCGCTCGCCCCCCACCGTCAGCGGAATCGACCGGATCGTGCGCAAATTTGCCGTCACATCTTCCCCAACCGCCCCATCCCCGCGCGTAATCCCGCGCACGAACCGTGCGCCCGCAGCCGCGGCCGGGGGCCCCACGTTCGCCCTCTTTTGGCTAACGTGGGGCAGTTGACTTGGATTTTGACTTTGACTTTGATCCTCCAAATCATCCACCGCCTGGTAATGCAAAGCCATCGACAGCCCGTCCAACTTGTACTCGCACTCGTACTCCACCTCGTTCGCCCCCGCCAGCTCGCCCACCCGCCGCGTCCACTCGCGCAGCTCTTCCTGGCTGTATGCGTTGTCCAGCGAAAGCATCTGCGCCGAGTGCGCCACCTTCACAAACCCTTCGCGCGCCTTGCCGCCCACCCGCTGCGTCGGCGAATCCGGCGTCACCAGTTCGGGATGCTTGCCCTCGATCGCCTTCAGTTCATTCACCTTGGCGTCAAACTCGGCGTCGCTGATCTCTGGAGCATCCAGCACAAAGTAGCAATGTTCGTGATGGCGAATCTCTTCGCGCAATGTTTCGGCCTGCTTGGCGGGCGAATCGTGCGTAGTCATACAGCCGAGATTATAGGGCCTAGCGCGCGCTTCACCGCATTGGAAGCCCTGATTTGGCAGCTTTGATTTGCCCGTCTTGATACAATGAATAGATACTCCCCAGCGCGGCTTTGGCACGGTTCCCTGGGCGGCTCGTCCGCCCGCGTCCGCCCGAGCCAGCGCAGACAGCAGACTTTTTGAAAGCTCTTAAACATTTCCTCGTGCATTACAAAGCCTGGATCATGGCCGTGCTCGCGCCCCTGGGCGGCATCAAGGCTGTTTTTCTCGTCGCCTTCATCGACGCTTCGTTCTTCGGCATTCCGCTCGATCCCGTCATCGCCTACTACGTCGCCATCGATCCCCGGCGCGCCATCGCCTATGCCGTGATGGCCGCGCTCGGCTCTGCCATCGGCAGCACCGTCCCCTATCTCATCGGCTACAAAGGCGGCGAAGCCCTGGTCGTCAAGAAGATCGGCCAGCAGCGCTTTGCCCGCATGAACGCGCTCTCGGAAAAGTACGGCGACTTGGCGCTGATCATCCCTGCCCTCATGCCGCCCGGCTTTCCCTTCAAGGTCTTCGAACTCATGGCCGGCGTCACCGAGATGCGCTACCTGCACTTCCTGCTCTCCATCTTTGTCGGACGCCTGCTGCGTTTCATCGTCCTCGGCGCGCTTGTCATCGCCTACGGCCCGGAGATTCTCAGCTTCCTGATCACGGCCTTCCAGCATCATCGCGGCCTCACCTTTGCGGTCGTTGCCGCCATCGTGGCTGCCATCGCGCTCGCCGTGCGCCTCATCAACTCGCGCCCGGCTCCGGAAGCGGAAGCAGAAGCGGAAATCAGCATTGCATAACTCGTATTCCAGCCCGCGCCCCATGCCCATTCGCATCATCGGCGCGGGCCTCGCCGGTCCCGAGGCCGCATGGCAGTGCGCCCGCCGAGGTCTCGCCGTCTCGCTCCACGAGATGCGCCCCTTGCGCAACACCCCCGCCCACGAGACAGACCAATTCGCCGAACTCGTCTGCTCCAACTCGCTCAAAAGCGATAGCGAAAACTCCGCCCCCTGGCTGCTCAAGCAGGAGATGCGCCACGCCGGATCGCTGCTGATGGAAGTGGCAAGCCGCACCAGCGTTCCCGCCGGACACGCCCTGGCCGTAGACCGCCAGGAGTTCAGCCGCCGGGTCACCGAGGCCATCGCCGCCGAGCCCCTGATCCGCGTCGTCCGCGAGGAAGTCACCTCGCTTTCGGATTTCGATGGCGTCACCATCGTCGCCACCGGCCCGCTCACCTCCGACGCTCTCGCCGCCGAAATCCAGCGTCTCAGCGGCTCCGACCGCCTCTTCTTCTTCGACTCCATCTCCCCCATCGTCGAAGCCGATTCCATCGACCGCTCCAAGGTCTACATGGCCGCGCGCTACGATAAAGGCACCGCCGATTACATCAATTGTCCCATGATGCGCGAGGAGTACGACGTCTTCATCGCCGCCCTCGCCGAGGCCGAGCGCACCGACGGCCACGACTGGGACAAAGCCCAGTACTTCGAAGGCTGCCTCCCCATCGAAGAGATTGCCCGCCGCGGCCCCGATACCCTGCGCTTCGGCCCCATGAAACCCGTCGGCCTGCGCAATCCGTACACCGGAAATATTCCCTACGCCGTCGTCCAGCTTCGCCAGGAGAACCTGCGCGCCGACTCCTACAACCTAGTCGGCTTCCAGAACCACCTCAAGTTCGGCGAGCAGGCCCGCATCCTGCGCATGATCCCCGGCCTGGAGAACGCAAAGTTCCTGCGCTACGGCCAGATCCATCGCAACACCTACATCAACGCCCCCGCCCTGCTCACCCCCACGTTGCAGATGAAGAGCACCCCCCACATCCTCTTCGCCGGCCAAATCTCCGGTGTCGAAGGCTACGTCGAATCCATCGCCACCGGCCTCCTCGCCGGACTCACCGCCGCCGCCATCGCCACCGCAGGAGGCCCACATGCGGCGGGTGCCCCATTCAAGCCTTCTTTTGGCTTGAGTGGGGCTGTTGACCTTGCCGCGCCCCGCGCCAGCGCCCACGGCTCGCTAGTCAATTACATCTGCAACGCCGACCCCAAGGACTTCCAGCCCGCCAACATCACCTTCGACCTGCTAGAGCAACTCGACGAAGCCACCAAGCGCAAAGTGCGCGACAAAAAACTCCGTCACCAAATGGTCTGCGAGCGCGCCCTCACCGCCTTCGATTCCTGGCACCAGCAACTCGCCCAACTCCTCCCCACGCGCTGAATTTGCCCGCTGCACAAGAAAAAGCGCGAGCCATCGGCCCGCGCCTGGGTGCCCCACGTTCGCCATCTTTTGGCTAACGTGCGGTCGTTGACTCTGCCCTTGTTGTTGCCCTTCTTTCCTACCGCCGGGCGGGTGGCCCACTCAACGCGCTTTTCGTTGAGTGGGGTGGTAAGCCGACATGATGAGGTTGCTCACCATGTTTTGCTACCGCTCCTTCTTCACGCTTGGCACAAACTCTCGTCGCTTCCTCGCACTGATCTTCATCCAAATCGGCGTCCCCTCGAACTCAAACGCCTCGCGAATCTGATTCTCCAAAAATCTCTGATACGCGAAGTGCAGCTTCACATCCCGATCCGTAAACAGCACGAAGGTCGGAGGCGCGACCGCCGCCTGTGTCATGTAGTAAATCCTGATCTTGTTCCGCGCCGGCACCGAAGCCCGCTCGAAATCCACATTTTTCAGAAAGCGGTTCATCTCGCCGGTAGTGATGCGACGCCAGCGCTGCCGGGCCACCCGCTCCACGGCCTCAAAGACGCGCTTCACATTCTTCCCGTTCAGCGCGCTGACAAAGATCACCGGCGCGTAGTCCAGAAACTTCAGCGACCGCCGCACTTGCTCCTCATACACCCGGCTGTCCGCCGCCGGCTTGCTCTCATCGCCGCGCGCCGTGGTCACCGCATCCCACTTGTTCACCACGATCACCACCGAGCGCCCGGACTCATGTGCGTACCCGGCAATATTCGCGTCCAAGGCCGAGACGCCTTCCACCGCGTCGATCACCATCAGCGCCACGTCGGCCTCTTCCAGATGCTTGCGCGCCATCACCACGCTCATCTTTTCGGCCATCAGGTGCGTCTTCCCTTTGCGCCGGATGCCCGCCGTATCGATGAAGCGGAAGCGTTTCCCGGCGTGCTCCACCACCTCGTCGATGGCGTCGCGCGTGGTGCCCGCAATCGAGCTGACGATGGCGCGATCGCTCTCCGTCAACTGGTTCAGCAGCGTGCTCTTGCCCACATTCGGATGCCCGATGATGGCGATCTTAATCTCGTTCGGCATCGATTCCAGCAGCCGGTCTTCCAGCGCGTCCTCGTCGGTCGCGTGCAACTCCTCCTGCTCCGTGTCCTCGTAGTCCTCATCGGACTCGCCGAACTCCGCCTCCTCATCGCGGGGCAGAATGCGGCGAGCAAAGTTGTTCGGCCGCTTCTCGACCTCCACCTCGGCAATCGTCGGAATCACCGTCATCAGCTCTTCGATCAGCTCGGCGACCCCGGTCGAGTGCTCAGCCGAAATCGGCCACAGGTTCTTGATCCCCAGCCGCCGGAAGTTTTCCGCCTCGGCCTCCAGCTTCGGATCGTCCACCTTGTTCACCGCCAGGTAGAGTGGCTTGCCCAGTTTTTGCAGCAGCCGTGCTAGCTCCATGTCCGGTCCGGTCAACTCGGTGCGCACGTCGGTCACCATCACCACCGCCGCCGCCTCATCCAGAGCCACCCGCGCCTGCCGGAAGATCTCGGAGGGAATCAGTTCCTTGTCCTCGGGCACGATTCCGCCCGTATCCACCACCCGGAACTGCCGTCCGTTCCAGCGCACCGTGCCATAGAGCCGGTCGCGCGTGATCCCAGGCTCGTCGCCCACGATGGCGCGCCGCCTTCCCACCATTTTGTTGAACAGAGTTGATTTGCCCACGTTGGGCCGTCCCACGATGGCCAGCAAACCCTCGTCCTCGTCTTGCAGTATCTTCGACACTTTGATGTTGTTCCCGATTTCTTCTTTTAAGTTGTTAACCTTTATCGCGCTCTCGCAGAGGCCAAGGTGGCCCACATCCGCCCTCTTTTGGCGAATGTGGGGCGAGCGGGCGATACTCCCCGCCACGTTGACGCTTGCCCACGGTTCTTCCCCGCCACATCTGCCGCAACGTCTATTATAGGGGTCAGTGCCCGAGCCCACCCAATCCGCGTCATCCCCGGCCCCCGCATCCACCCCGCCGGTCGAGCTCTCCCGACTCTCGCTCTACCAGTTTTTCGGCCCCTCGGGCGTGCTCTCGCAGCGTCATCCCGCCTACGAATTCCGCAAAGGCCAGCTCGCCATGGCCACCGCCGTCGAAGACGCCATCGAAGAAAAGCGCCACCTCATCGTCGAAGCCGGAACCGGCACCGGCAAAACCCTCGCCTACCTCCTGCCCATCATCAAGAGCGGCAAGCGCGTCATCGTCTCCACCGGCACCAAAAACCTCCAAGAGCAGCTCTTCTTCAAGGACGTGCCCTTCCTGGAGCGAGCTCTGTTTGGCGAATCCACCGCCAGCGCCCCCCGCCTCAAGGTCTGCTACATGAAGGGCCGCCAGAACTATCTCTGCCGTAAAAAGCTCTACGATCTCACCGGCCAGCCCATCCTCAACGGCCTCGATGAGATCAACGAGTTCCGCACCCTGCTCGACTGGGACAAGGAGACCGATACCGGCGACCGCGCCGAACTCACCACCCTCCCCGAGACCAGCCCGCTCTGGGGCAAGCTCAACGCCAGTGCCGAGCACTGCATCGGCAGCAAGTGCTCCGAGTTCGAGCGCTGCTTCGTCACCGCCATGCGCCGTAAGGCCGCCGAGAGCGACATCATCATCGTCAACCACCATCTCTTCTTCGCCGACCTCTCGGTCAAGCTTGCCGCCGAAAAAGCCCCCGACGCCGGAGTTCTGCCCACCGCCGCCTGCGTCATCTTCGACGAAGCTCACGAGCTCGAAGACGTTGCCACCAGCTACTTCGGCATCTCGGTCTCCAACCTCAAGGTCGAAGATCTCCTGCGCGATCTTGAAATCACCATCCGCGAAAAAAAGGTCGTCTCCACCGATCTCATCCAGCTCTCCGGACGCATCCGTGAGCGCTCGCAATTTTTCTTTTCCCTGCTTCCCTCTGGCGATGGCCGCTTTGCCTTCGAAAATCGCGAGGAGTTTCTCGAAGAGTTCGGCTCCGAATTCATCGGCCTCAAAAACGTGATCCGCCAGCTTCACTCCGAGCTCCAGGCCATCCCCAACAAGCCCGACGAGCTCCACAACCTCATCCGCCGTACCGACGAGCTCCACGCCCAGCTCTCCTTCCTCATGGAGAGTCGCGAGAAGAACACCGTCTACTGGATCGAGCGCCGCGGAGGACGAGGTAAATTCGCCAAAGCCGAGAACGTCTTCCTCCAGGCCACGCCCATCGATGTCTCAGCCATCCTGCGCCAGTCGCTCTTCGACCGCTTTGACTCCATCGTGCTCACCTCCGCCACCCTCGCCGTAGCCAACGGCTTCGACTACATCAAGGGGCGTCTCGGCCTCGACGGAGCCCGCGAACTGATCGTCCCCTCGCACTTCGACTACGAGTCGCAGGCTCTCTTCTACGTCCCGCCCGACATGCCCGATCCGCGCGACCCCTCATTTACTCAAAAGGCCACCATGCGCATCCGCCAGCTTTTGGAGATCACCCGTGGCCGCGCCTTCTGCCTCTTCACCAGCCTCGCCCAGATGCAGCAGGTCCACGACGCGCTTCTCGGCCAGCTCTCCTACCCCATGCTCTTGCAGGGCTCCGCGCCCAAGACCGCCCTCATCGAGCAGTTCCGCGCCACTCCCAACGCCGTTCTCTTCGCCACCTCGTCCTTCTGGCAAGGAGTCGATGTCCAGGGCGAGCAGTTAAGCTGCGTCATCATCGACAAAATCCCCTTCGCCGTCCCCAGCGACCCCATCGTGCAGGCCCGTGGCCGAGCCATCGACGAAAGCGGCGGCAACTCTTTCTTCGACTACTCGGTCCCCGCCGCCGTCATCACCCTCAAGCAAGGCTTCGGACGCCTGATCCGCTCCCTCAACGACCGTGGCCTCCTCGTCCTCCTCGATAACCGCATCCTCAAGAAACAGTACGGACGAGTCTTCGTCCAAAGCCTCCCGGCTTACACCCGCACCACGGATATCCGCAAAGTCGAAGCCTTCTTCGGCTGCGAATAGGTCCACTTCGCCGAGCATAGAGGCATCTAAATAATCACCTCTGTACGCGACCATGCATGCCGTACTATCATCCAATCTTGTGAGAGGTTGCTATGTCTGAAGAAATCGAGAAGCTATTGGCTGCCGCAAAGGGGCACCCGCTCGGCCTGACGGAGAAGGAAGAGCAACGCCGAAGCTTCGCCTACGGCAATACCCGTATTGAAAACGACCGCATCACGCGCCAAATGGTCGATCAGCAGGCAGAATTGTTGAAGAAAAATGGGTGACCCGGACGACTGTCACAGTCGTGCCCTTGATGCCGAACTGATCACGGATGAAGTACTCAAAGCGCAACAGGAAGCCCGCAATGGCCTGAGGCAGTTCGACACCGTAGTTGAAATGGTGGACTACTGGCTTTAACCGGAGCGAGCTTTTCGCTTGCGTCTCTCTGCCATTCTCAGTCTGCACCGGGTCGCGCTAGATGGACTAAGTAGCTACGCAGGAAATTTCCGACCTTCCGCTGTTACGATTCGAGGCAGTAAACATCAGCCGTGTGGTGCTCATTTAGTGCCCTCCGAAGTCGAGACTCTATGCGACTACGTCAACGAGAACTGGCAGAAGCCAGCGATCCATCTGGCAGCTTTTGTTTTATGGAAGTTGAATTGGATTCATCCCTTCACGGATGGCAATGGCAGGACATCACGAGCTCTAAGTTATCTTGTGCTTTGTGTCCGATTGGGCGTTCACCTACCGGGAACCAACGCCATTCCGGAACAAATTGCGATCAACAAATCTCCCTACTATGAAGCTTTGGAGAAGGCGGATGTGGCCGATTCCGAGGGCTGCATAGATGTCTCCGCCCTGGAAGAGTATCTTTCGTCCTTGCTTGCCAAGCAGCTTCTCTCAGTGCTCGAATCCGATACGGGCAAACCAGCTAAATAGCGAAAATCATGCACCACAGAATGCGTGGGATTCGGTCACGCCCCCTCACAAATCGTCCGTCTCCTGCAGCTCCGACTGTATCCACTCCCAGTACTCCAGCATGGCGCACTCATCCCCATCCAGCTCTTCGTGGAAGTGGTGCGAGTGCGGCACCGGCGTGCGAATCATCTCCACCTCGGCGAAGCCTTTTTCTTTCAGCCGCGCCACAATCTCCGCCATCGGCCCATAGGCATAAATCACCTCGTGGCGATCCAGCACTAGCTGTCCCGCCGGAGGCGCGGCCAGCCACAGATTATGTCGCCCATCGTTGGCGATGTAGTCCTCAAAGCGATCCAGCAACGCCACAATCTCCTCGCGCCCATGCGGCGTAGCCGACTGATACCGACCCGCGGCGGCCTCGCTGCGCGGCGTCACCAGCACGTAGAGCACCCACAGCGGCTCGGGCAGCAGAGGCAGCAACTCGCGCAGCAGCCCGAGCGGCGCGGCGCCCGGAGCAATCACCAGCCGTTCCACTCCGCCCACCACCTGGCGCGCATAGCTCGGCTTGCAGCTCCACGCCGCGTCTTGTCCGGCGCGAACCGTGCCCAGCTTCCATTTTGGTGAACTCATCTCAGGTATTCTAATTTGGAAAACGGTTTCAAAGTTTGAAACCCTGAAACTTTGAAACCTTGCTTCTCACCCTCGCTTATAATAGAAACGCACCACTTCCCTTGAGACCTGTGCTGTGTCCCTCTCCATTCGTTCGAGGGCGCCCCGGCGCAACGTCAAGGGCAACGGATGCCCTTTGCATCCTGTCTGGAGATTCATGTTCGAAGTAACTGTGCAAGACACTTTTTCGTCCGGTCATTACCTGCGAAACTACAAAGGCAAGTGCGAGAATCCGCACGGCCACAACTATCGCGTCCGCGTCACCTTGCGGGGAGCCGAACTCGACCACGCCGGCCTCCTCCTCGACTTCAAGGAGCTCAAGCAGGTGATGAAACCCGTCGTCGAGTATCTCGATCACAAGATGATCAATGACATCGAGCCCTTCACCGTCCTGAATCCCACGGCGGAAAACCTCGCCAAGTATTTTTTCGACGAGTGCAACCAGGGACTCAAGCAGACCACCAACGGCCGCGTCCACGTCAAGCAGGTCACCATCTGGGAGACCGACACCTCCATCGCCACGTACTACGAGTAGGCGTTTACGAGCAGGCGATATGGAACCGGAGCGAACTGGTGCCCCATATCTGCCGTCGTTAGCAGATGTGGGGTAGTTGACCTCGACTTTGATTTTGCAATTGTTCTTGCTGTTGGCGTTGTCTTTGCTCGGGCCTCTGACAGCGATACATTCGGAGCCCACCATGCACATCATCGAAATCTACAAGTCCCGGGTGGCCCACATCTGCCCTCCTTTGGCAAATGTGGAGATCGGCGAATCGGAGACCCATGCACATCATCGAAATCTACAAATCGCTGCAAGGTGAAAGCTCCTTCGCCGGACTCCCCTGCCTCTTCGTCCGCCTCGCCGGATGCAATCTCCGCTGCGCCTGGTGCGACTCCGAGTACACCTTCACCGGCGGCCAAAAAATGTCTGCCGCCGAGCTCCTCGCCGAAGTTCAGCGCCTCGCCCCCACCGGCGGCCTGGTCGAGATCACCGGCGGCGAGCCCATGCTCCAGGCCCTCGAACTCATCCCATTCATGCATCAGCTTCTCGCTCTGGGTTGCGAGTCAAGTTGCGAGTCAAGTCGCGAGTCAAGATACCAACTCCTCCTGGAAACCAGCGGCGAGCGTCCCCTCGAACTCGTCCCCCCCGAGGTCCACAAAATCGTCGACGTCAAATGTCCCGGCAGCGGCGAGCACCTCCGCTTCCGCATGGAGAACCTGGCAACCCTCACCGCCCGCGACGAGCTCAAGTTCGTCCTCGCCTCGCGTGAGGATTACGAGTACGCCCGCGACTTCATCCGCCGCCACGCCCTGGAGCCCAACCCCGCGCAATCCAACGCCGCGCAGTCCAGCCCCGCCGCTCTCATCCTCTCGCCCGCCTTCCGCAAAGATGCCATCGGCACGCGCAGCGCAGAGAACTGCCTGCTCGATCCGCGCCACCTCGCCGACTGGATGCTGGCCGATAATCTCCAAGCCCGCCTCGGCCTCCAAATCCACAAATTCATCTGGGAGCCGCAACTCAAAGGCGTATAGGCAGCGCCCCGGCCTGATGAAACGAGTGGTGTTGGAAAGCTTGCTGGAGTAGCATTGGCACGACATGAACTCAGAAGAACTTCGCAACATGCCAGTCCCGGCCCTACTCGGACTGTACGGAAAGATGCTGATGGAACTGCATGATCGCGGAATACTGCGTACCAATAACCTTTTGGGTGATTATGCGGAGCACCTGGTTGCAGAAGCGATGGGCCTGAGACGAGAGAAATGCAGTAATAAAGGCTACGACCTTGTAGATGAGTCCGAGCGGAAATATGAAGTAAAGGCGCGACGAATGACGGAAGCAACCGGAGCGCGAGAGTTGGGCGCATTCCGGAATTTGGACGCACCACAATTCCATCTTTTGGCTGGCGTACTATTCAATAAGGACTTTAGCGTCTACAAGGCGTGCCTCGTGCCAGCTGAGATCGTGAGAGAAAAGGCGATTCCTTGCGGGTACCAGCACTCGCGTAAGTTTCACCTGCGCGACTCCGTATGGGAAATCCCAGAGGTTCGCGATATCACAGTTGAGTTAATAAGAGCGGCCAACGTATAAGGTTGACCCCATGTCCAACATCCAATCCGTAGTCACCCTCTCCGGCGGCATGGACTCCACCGTCTGCGCCGCCCTTGCCGTCCGTGAAAAGGGTGCCGCCCACGTGGCCGCCCTCCACGTCTCCTACGGCCAGCGCACCGAAGCCCGCGAACTACGCGCCTTCACCGCAATCTGCGAGCGCCTCGGCATCCAGCGCCGCCTCGTCGTCCGCAACCAGGCGCTCAGCCAGATCGGCGGCTCCGCCCTCACCGACACAACCCTTGGCGTTCCCGCCGCCGGGGCCGAGATTGGCGCGAACATTCCCATCACCTATGTCCCCTTCCGCAACGCCCATTTCCTCTCCGTCGCCGTCAGTTGGGCCGAGGTCCTGGGAGCCGCCGACATTTACATCGGAGCCGTTGCCCAGGACAGCTCCGGCTATCCCGACTGCCGTCCCGAATACTACGAAGCCTTCAATCGCCTCATCCAGGTCGGCACCAAAGAGGGAAACATCCGCATCAAAACTCCGCTAATCGCGTTGAGGAAGGTGGAGATCGTCCGCCTGGGTATGGAACTCAACGCGCCCTTCGATTTAACATGGTCGTGCTACAGCCGGGACGATCGCGCCTGTGGAAGCTGTGAGAGCTGCGCCCTGCGTCTGCGCGCCTTTGCGGCCGCGGGCGCCTCCGATCCCATCCCTTATCTGGCGTCGCCCGCCGTTTAACCGGCACGCCTCGAGGGTGCGCGTCGCAACCACATCCTGTTCTCCGCTGGAGGCGGAAATGATAAAGCGCATCGCACTGTTTCTCCCCGTGGCATTGATGCTGATTCTCACCGCCGGCGCCCTAGCGCAGGAGACCACTGTCAAAGGCACCTGCAAGGACGAAGCCGGCAAACCGCTCGCCGGTGCCTCGGTCGAAATCGCCAACCTCGAAAATGGCCTCAAGATCACCGCCAAAGCCGATAACCGCGGCCAGTATTCCTCCCGCATCGCAGGCTCTGGAGATTACAAGATCACCCTCAGCGGCGCCGATGGAAAGCCGCTCTTCTTCTATAACAAAGTGCCCGTCCAGTCCGGCGGTGAAATCGTCGTCGACTTCGACCTCGCCAAGCTAAAAGCCGAAGCCGCCAAGGAACCCGGCAACAAGGAAGTGGAAAAAGCAAAGAAGGAAAACGAGAAGATTAAGGGCCTCAACGCCCTGCTCCAGCAGGCCGCCCAACAAAAGAAGGAGAACAACTACGACGCCGCGGTAGCCACCCTCGAGCAGGCCGTAGCCCAGGATCAGACCCATGACCTCGTCTACGCTTCGCTAGGCGACGCCTACCTCGGAGCCAAAAAGTACCCCGAAGCCGAGACCGCCTACAACAAAGCCATCGCCCTCGCCGCTCCCACCAACAAGGCCCTGGGAAACTATCACAGCGGCCTCGCCCTGGCGTTGGCAAGGGAGGGAAAGACCGGTCTCGGCATGGCCGAGTGCGACAAGGCCGTCCAACTCGATCCCACCGCCGCCGGCCAGTGCTACTTCAATCAAGGTGCCATCCTCACCAACCAGGGCAAGGCGGACGACGCCAACGCCGCATTCGACAAGGCCATCACCGCCGATCCCACCCGCGCCGAGGCCTACTACCAGAAGGGAATCAACCTGCTCGGCAAGGCTACCCTCGGCAAGGATGGCAAGATGATCCCCGCCCCCGGCACTGCCGAGGCCCTCAACAAGTACCTCGAACTCGAGCCCGAGGGCAAAAACGCCCAAGCCGCCAAGGATCTGCTCGCCTCCATCGGAGCATCGGTCCAGACCAGCTACGGCACAAAGAAGAGCAAAAAGTAACCCCACTTCGCTCTGCAATACAAAAGGGACGGCTTCCTTCGCCGTCCCTTTTGCGCCTCCGCAACCGTGACATATTTCTGGCTAGCGAAGTTTCTTTGCCGTATTCTTTGTTGCACCGTAAAACTGCTCACGAGTAAACGTGGACTGAGCGATCAGTCTTTTAATAAGGGATTCGTCAAAATCATCGTAATCATCGACCGTCACGATGGCGCGCGGCTTCGCGCCATCGGCCACACGCTCATACTGCCCGTGCGTCGATTCCTGCCGAACTTTATTGAAGTGCAGCGCAGTTAGTATCTCTATAACTTCTCGGTGCTTGAGTGGCGGATATCTGCGCTTTCCCATTTAGCAATGAGAAAGTATCTTAGTCCCTACATCGCGCAGCTCGCCCGTCGAATGTTGCCGGCCTCGGTGATGAATTTTCTGCTTTAGGAGATGCCAATAGTAGCGCAGCCAATTTGGGGCAGACGCTTTTCGAGGAACCAATCCTTTAAGGTCTCCATCAAAAGCCGTGGCGACATAGCTGAACATTTGTTCCTGGAGACGAGATACAGCCTCTTCTTCAGTGTGTCCCCGGCTCATCAGATTGAGGTCAAGGCATTGAGCGAAAAACCAGTCGCCGCTTCGATAGCTGAAACAACGCAATGGAAGCGTACAGCCACTATTGCCATACTGAATCAGCGGCTTAAGAAACATCACTCCCCCACACCCGGAACAGCGGCGAACCGTAAGAACGTCCGACGGTAGCATTGCTTTGCGCCTGTCCGCTTTGCGCCGCTCTTCCACGGTTGTATAACTCATTAAACCGACTCCATTCACCTTCTTGGGTTTCAGCAGTGGCGCGCTTCTCCATCAACCTCTTGGAAACGCAGTGTATATCATGCACCAAACGAGTTTCGTGATACAGATCACAACCAAAAGCAAGATATTTTGATGCATTTGGCTCAGTTTGGGAAGCTTACAACAGTACACACTGCTCCATCCTCCCTCACTGCACCATGGCAATCCTGTCCAACTCCCGCTGCATCACCTCCAGCGAGCAGCCCGAGCCTTCCACCGTAAACGCCGCCGCCCGCGCCGCCTCCAGAGAAACTCCGTAACCCCGTCCCGCCAGGAAGCTTTGCATCAACTCGGCCGCGTCGCGAGCATCCAATCCGCTCTGGATCAGCTCGCTGCGCAATTCCGCAACCTCCAGAACCGAAAACTTCTCGATGCTCATCGGGCCCCCTCCACTCAGTTGTAATAACCCGTCATGGTCTGGAAGGTCGCGTCTCATTGCTGACATTAACTGCCACCGTCCGCTTGGCTCATATTTCCGACGCCAGAAATTTGAATCCCGCGCAGGGGACTCCCTCTTCGTTCCTCGGCACAGCTTGCCGTCTCCGCCCGCCGATACTGCGGCATACCTTTCTCATCGGACGAACCGCACAAAAGTTGAGAGCCTCCCCATTAATTCTTCCTATTCCGCCTCCTGGGCCAGCAGCACCGGAATGCCGTCTTCCACCCGAAAGCTCTTGCCGCACTCGGTGCAACGCAATTTTGTTAATTCTGCATTAAATCGAAATCCACCATGGCAGATGGGACATACGACGATTTTCACCAGTTTGACGGGGATCATGCCTACCATTCTATCGTTCTCCACTCGCATCCACACGCCAATCCCGGTACACTAAGGGCGTACTTATTTTGTCCTGGTGGGGGTTTCCTATGGCGGCAATCATACTCGACGGTGGCCTGTACTCTTCTCAGATCAAGGCCGAAATCGCCGAGGAGGTGCGCCAGTTGGCGGCAACCGGTCTTCGTCCAGGTCTGGCCGCGGTTCTGGTCGGCAGCAATCCTGCCTCCCAAACCTATGTCAACAGCAAGGTTCGTACCTGCGAGCAGCTCGGCATTTACAGCGAGCTCATCACCCCGCCCGACACCTGCACCACCGAGGAACTCGTCGCCCTAGTCGAGCAGCTCAACGCCCGCGACGAGATCGACGGCATTCTCGTCCAGCTCCCGCTGCCCGCCCACGTTGACTCCAAGCGCGTCCTCCTCGCCGTCTCACCCGAGAAGGATGTCGATGGCTTCCATCCCACCAACGTCGGCAATCTCAGCACCCAGCGTCCCAGTCTGGTCGCCTGCACTCCCGCCGGATGCATGGAGATCCTCCGCCGCGCCAACATTCCCATCGAGGGCCAGGAAGCGGTCATCGTCGGCCGCAGCGATATCGTCGGCCGCCCGCTGGCCATGCTGCTCCTCAACGCCAGCGCCACCGTCACCGTCTGCCACTCGCGCACCAAGGATCTGCCGGCGGTCTGCCGCCGGGGAGACATCCTGGTCGCCGCCATCGGCCGTCCCGGTTTCATCACCACCGAGTTCGTCAAGCCCGGCGCCACCATCCTCGACGTCGGCATCAATCACATCACCGACCCGGTCCTCTTCGAGCGTTTTTTCAAGGGCGACGAGAAGCGCGAAAAGCAGTTCGCCGAAAAGGGAAGCACCATCATCGGCGATTGCGATCCCCGCGTCACCCGCATGGCCGGAGCCTGCACCCCAGTCCCCGGAGGCGTCGGCAAGCTGACCATCGCCATGCTCATGAGCAACACCGTAAAGGCCGCCAAACTCCGCCGTGGCGCCAAGGAATCGGAAGCCGCCGTCCAAGGCTGATCCAACCTCGGGAAGCAGGTGCCCCATTTTTGCCCTCCTTTGGCAGAAGTGGGGCAGTTGACCTTTCCCTTGATGTTGCCCTTCGGCTGGACTCGCCGGAATGCCCGGTGCCCCACCTTCGGCGCGCGGTCTTGGCGCGGCTAAGGTGGAAAACAGTGCTCCCCACCTCACCGGCCCTTGCTCTTAACCTTGGAACTTTGAAACTTTGAAACTTTGCTGCCGCCCACCCCCGCAACTTTCCCTCAGCTCGCGCGTCTATAATTAGTAGGTTTAATGAACCAGGCCACGATTATGAAAGCTTTACGACCCTTTGCCCTTGGACTGCTGCTCGCCGCAGCGTTCTTCTTCTACACCAGCCATCATTTTGGCCCTGCCGCCTCCTGGGCTCCCCGCGAACCCATTCACATCACCGAAGCCCAGGCCGCCCCATCGCTCGACGGCGAGGAGCAGAACAACGTTGACGTCTACCGGCGCGTCGTTCCCTCCGTGGTCAACATCACCTCCACCACGGTCTCCTACGACTTCTTCTTTGGCGCGCAGGCTCAGCAGGGAGCCGGCTCCGGCTTCGTCATCGACAAGGAAGGCCACATCCTTACCAACTACCACGTCATCGATGGCGCCCGGAAGCTGGAAGTCATCCTCGCAAACAAGAAGCACTACCCGGCCACCGTCATCGGAGCCGACAAGTCCCACGACCTCGCCGTCGTTCAGATCAAGGCTCCCAACCTGCAGCCCGTAACCCTGGGCAGCAGCTCCGGCCTCCTGGTCGGCCAGAAGGTGCTCGCCATCGGCAATCCCTTCGGCATCTTCAACGGAACCATGACCCGCGGCATTGTCAGCTCCATCCGCCAGGTTCAGGAGCCCGATGGAACCTACATCGACGAGGCCATCCAGACCGATGCCGCCATCAACCCCGGCAACTCCGGCGGCCCCTTGCTCAACTCACACGGAGAGGTCATCGGCATCAACACCATGATCGCCTCGGCCAGCGGCGGCAACTCCGGCGTCGGCTTCGCCATCCCCATCAACGTCGCCAAGTCCGTGCTCAACGACCTCGTCCAGTTTGGCCGGGTCCGCCGTCCCACTCTCGGCATCCGCCCCCTGCCCATGCCGATGAACCGGGAACTGGCCGAGCAACTCGAACTGCCCGCCGACACCGGTGTTCTGGTCATGCAGGTCGTCCCCGGCTCGGCCGCTGCCCACGCCGGAATTCAAGGCGGCAATCAGCGCGTCTACTACGGCAATTACGAGATCATCATCGGCGGCGATCTCATCGTCGAGGTCGACGGCCAGGAGGTCAAGGATACTCAGGACCTTGCCCACGTGATGAACAACCACCGCTCCGGCGACACTGTCACCATCGTCTACTACCACGGCAAAAAGCGGCAAACCGCCCGCGTCCAACTCGACGAAGCCAAGAGCGGGGTCGGAGCCTGACCGCTCTTCGGGCATCCGCTCCCCCGGGGCCGCGATTGTTGCGGCCCCAAATTACTCCTTGTGCTACTCCCTTCCCGAAGACGACCCTCAATCCCGCCTCACTCCACCCCTGGAGCCCGCCCGTTACTCACTTGCTTCATTCGCCAGTCTCCGATCTTGAATGAGTTGTTGTGTCGCGGAGTCGAACTTATCCGTGTGTATCGTGCTTCCGTCCTGCTTCTTAAGTACACATCTTGAGTACACATTAAGGGCATAAGGCGGTCGGGAAAAATTGGGCGGCGAGATGCGATATCATCAGGACTTACTGCAGCTTTCCTGGATGGTATGAGCTGCAGAATATTCTGTCTTTGTGTTGGAGCCTGAGCAGCAATGAAGCTTTCAGATTACGTTGTCGGATTCGTTGCCGATCTCGGCGTAAAGCATGTTTTCGTCGTGACCGGTGGCGGAGCCATGCACCTCAATGATTCACTTGCGCGCTGTGAGCGCCTCGAATTCATCTGCAACCATCATGAGCAAGCCTGTGCAATCGCGGCTGACAACTACTCAAAAGCCACCGACCGGATTGGCGTCGCCATGGTCACGACCGGTCCTGGCGGAACCAACACCATCACCGGATTGGCCGCAGCGTTCCTTGATTCCACGCCCTGCCTCTTTCTGTCTGGGCAAGTAAAGCGTGCTGACCGGATGTTTGCCGAGGACGGAACGCCGCTGGGGGTCCGGCAGAAAGGCCCTCAGGAGATTGACATTATCTCTGTGGTGAGGCCGCTGACGAAGTATGCCGTAACCGTGACCGATCCCGCTTCGATCCGCTACCACATGGAAAAGGCAGTTCATCTCGCCTTCAGCGGCAGACCCGGACCGGTCTGGATCGACCTACCGCTCGACATCCAGGCCTCGAACATTGATGAGAAGTCGCTGGCTCCCTACCAACCCGAGGAGCCGACGGAGAACGGATCGCAACTGCGCGAGCAGGTGCGGAGCATAATCGAAAAGCTCAATCAGTCCCAGCGTCCCTTTCTGTTGGTAGGCAACGGAGTACGCTTGGCTCACGCAGCTCCGGAATTCCGCGAACTCGCGGCGCTGCTGGAAGCTCCCGTGGGCGTAACCTGGGTGGCGAAGGATCTCTATGGGGAAGAGAACGCGCTATGCATGGGGAGTCCGGGAACACTAGCGCCGCGTGGCGTAAATTTTGCCATGCAGAACTCGGATTTCCTGCTCATCGTCGGCGCCAGGATGGATGTCGCGGTGGCGGGCTGGACGCGCCAGGAGCTTGCGCGCGGTGCTTACAGGGTGATGGTGGACGTGGATACTGCGGAGCTTGCAAAGCTCTCCGATGTTATACAGATGCCGGTTTGCAGCGACGCTGGCAGCTTCCTGCGGGAGATGCTTGCGCAGAAGGCATCCATCGCGAGAGTTGACCGCAGCGATTGGCAGACACGCTGCAAGGGTTGGAAGAGCCGCTACCCGATCATCCAGGAAGAGCATCGTGCGAAGGGCGCGGTGAGCATTTATCACCTGGCGGAAGTAATTGCGCAAGCTGCCGGCCCGCAGGATCAGCTCGTTTCGGGCAGCTCCGGCATTGGCATTGAGATCTTCATCTTCGCTTATCCAGCAAAGACCGGGCAGCGCGTATTCCATAGCGCCGGGCTTGGCGCGATGGGATTTGGCATTGCGGCCAGTATAGGTGTGAGCGTAGGCACCGGACACAGCCGCACCATCTGTGTGGACGGGGACGGCGGCTTCCAGATGAACATCCAAGAGCTTGCGACAGTGGCTCATCACCGGCTTCCGCTGAAGTTTTTTGTGCTGAACAACGGTGGGTACGCGGCGATCCGCGGTTCGCAAAAGGGATTCTTCGGGGGGGCGAATATTGGCTGCGATCCCGCGACGGGATTGACGCTGCCGGATCTCTGCGCAGTTGCCCAAGCCTACGGACTGGGCACGGCGCGCATTGAGGACCAGACAGACCTTCTGGGGCAGGTGCGGCGCGTGCTGGATACGCCAGGGCCGGTGGTTTGCGACGTCAGAGTGTTGGCGGAAGAGCCTCGCGCCCCGCGTGTGACTTCGGTACAGCTTGCCAATGGCTCAATGGCCTCAAAGCCACTGGAAGACCTCTGGCCGTTCCTCGACCGCGAGGAGTTCCGCAAGAACATGATCGTTGCGCCTCTGGAAGGGTAGAAATTTGCTTCGAAATGGTATCACGCCGATTTTCCTGGCGGATGAACGACTTCGATACGAGAAGAGGTGCTAGTTGAACACTGCCCCGGAAAATAGCATTGAGCGGTTCCAACGCTGTGTCGCGGAGATGATGAGCGAGGCGCCGGAAGCGCGCGTGCAGCGCTGGCGGGGACAATTTGACCGGCTGGCCGGCACGCACGCCAACCGGCTGGTACTGTTTGGCACCGGTCAATTCGGACGGTGGATATTGGAACGGCTGCGCAAGGCGGGAGTGGAGCCGTTGTGCTTCTCCGATAATAACCTGGCGCGTTGGGGAAGCCGCGTGAGCGGGGTCGAGGTGTTGAGCCCCTCGGATGTGGTGACGCGGTTCGGTCAGACGGCCTGTTTCATCGTTTCGATTTACAACGGCAGCGCGGCGCGGAGGCAACTGCGCGAAGCGGGATGCAGTTGTGTTTTGCCAGCGGCGCTGCTGTTCTGGAAGCATCCCGATGCGTTCATGCCGGATCTGGGAATCGATGTTCCCGAACGCCTGTTGGAAGATGCGGAGCAAATTCGCGAGTGCTTCGCATTGCTCGCCGATGAGCCATCGCGGCAAGAACTCTGTGACCAGATCGAATGGCGGTATTGGATGAGGCCGGAGTATCTGCCGCTCCCGGCAAATCAGGGCGAGCTGTATTTTCCGAGTGAGTTGGTGAGGGAGGACGAAGAGGAAGTTCTCGTCGATTGCGGGGCATTTGACGGCGACAGCATACGCAGCTTCATGCGCCGGGGGCAGAGTTTCCGGCATGTATACGCACTCGAACCAGATGCCACGAACCTGGACAACCTCCGTGCGTCGGTGGAGTTGTTGCCCGCAGAGATTCGCGAGAGAGTCACAGTCTGGCCATACGCGGTAGGAGACAAGGACGAAACTGTTCACTTTGTCGAGACCCACGATGTCGCCTCCAAGGTGAGCTCGTCAAGCGAAGGAATCGCGGTCGAATCGCGCAAGCTGGACTCATTGCCGTGGCGAGCCAGGCCCACCTATATCAAGATGGACATCGAGGGCTCGGAGCCATACGCCATTGCCGGTGGAGCGGAACTACTGAAGAACGAACTGCCGGTTCTGGCAATCTGTCTCTATCACCGCACCGAACATTTGTGGCAGATTCCGAACTTGATTCATTCGCTTGCGCCAGATTACTCGCTTTATCTGCGGCGCTATGCCGAAGACTGCTGGGAACAGATTTGCTATGCGGTGCCACCGAGCCGGCAAATTAACCCGGATCGCGTCGAAGTGTGAGGTAGATCGGGTAGTAGCCCTGCGCCGCGACAATCGTCCGTCCGATCCAATTTCCGACATTAAGGCGCTGCGCGACGGCAACGACCGTTTGCAGTTTGCTTGCCGTGCGCTCCATTTCAAACTCGAATGGCCGCGCAAGGCGATCCAGAAAGACGTCGTCGCCGAGTGAAAGGAGCTGGACAGGATACTTCCTGCTTACCTGCTTTACCGCGCGCCGGCACCAAATCGGATTAATCTCGGTTCGCATGGTTCGCGCAAACGACGGATCGCGACCAAGAAGCCGCACCCATTGCGGCAGCATTGACCGCCACAAAATAGGTGGTTGCGGAATCATGTAGTGGCCCTCGAAGTACGAGAGGAAATTGGGCATCTCGAAATGCAGGACGCCTTCCGGGCGCAGAACCCGCACCGCTTCCTCCAGTACTTTCAGCGGATCATCGGTATGCTCAAGCACATTGGCTGAGTACACGATTTCAAAGGAAGCATCCGCGAAGGGCAAGGTCTCACCTTGGACGGGGATAATGCGCTCGGGATCGATGCCGTTGGCGGCGAAAAGCTCCCTTGATGCGGAGAATGAAGTCCCGAATCCCACGCCGTCCGGCTCTGTGCCGTATCCGTCTACTTGATAGGACTTGATCCAAGTGGCAAGGTTCGTTCCGAATCCGGAGCCAATCTCGAGAAGCTTTTTGTCGCGCATGGGGCAGTAGCGCTTCAGCAATTGTGCGCGCTTGAAAGACTTCTCAACGTTGAGGTGATCGTCTGCAGCGGCTTTGGGCGGAGCCTTCGAAATACCCTCAAAGAACTTTCCGATAGACTCTTCCGCCGCAGCTCGAACACTCGCCGGAACAACAATATCAGTTCGCATAGAGCATTGTTTCTTCTTTGTCCTTCAAAATCAAGGGATACTCCATCCTAGACGGCGGTCCAACCGCCGTCGACCACAATGTTCTGCCCCGTGACGTAAGATGAGGCATCCGAAGCGAGGAAGAGGAGAGCGCCCGCTAACTCTCCAGCCCGGCCGATTCGTCCAAGGCGCCTAGTGGAAGACATACAGTGATGCTACTCGGGGAGGCAACAGCAAACGGTATCAAAGCCGTCCTGTAGGTAGCTCCGCAACGTCTTGCGCGAGTTGGGCAGCAGTTTGTGGATTGCCAGAGGAATCCGCCAAAGATGATCTGGCCGGTGATAGACGCAAATGGCAAGCTTGGGGCGGGAGCGCCGAATACAAGCGCTGGCTCCCGCAAGCGCCTCAAGTTCAAACCCCTCGATATCCATCTTGATGAAGGTTGGAGTTTCATCGGCAAGAAACTCATCGAGCGCGATGGCCTGCACGATCAACTCACCTTCGGCGGAGACTCTAGAACCATCTCCCGCCGAAAAGAAACGGAGTTCTTCGCGCCGTCCCCCAACCGCGAAAGGGTGAACCGTCACTCGTTCTCGAAGAGCCACGTTGCCTGCAACCGTGGATTCAAGTTTCGCCAGGTTTGCAGGTTCGGGCTCCAAGGCGATGTAGCGACGGAAGTATCCGCCGGTCTGGTCCGCGAAGGTCGCAAGGGTGTCGCCATCGTAGGCACCACAGTCCACGAAGCACTCCTCATGCGATAGACGAAAAAAGTCCGGAGGGAAGTACTGGGGCGTTGGTTCCGGATCGTGAAGGCTGAACGGATCGCCTTCTGTCCGGAAACGAAGCTGGCGGTCAAATTCCTGCCTTCCATCATTGTCGAGTAAGTCGCGGGCGGCAGCGATAGCCGGTCGTTCCGATAGGATTTTGGCCGGTAATTCCCAAAACATGTTCGGCAGGAACATCTCCGGAAATCGCCACATCACGGGAACGAACGTGGTTACCTGTTTGCAGCCAAGCGAGCGCAGGAAGAGGACGTGGTGGCGCAAGCCTTCACTCTTGCTGGGGTGCCAAATCGCCACGACGAAGACCGCGTCCGGGAATTGCGGCGCGGCCTGCGCCGGGGACAACACGGACACACCCTCGATGGTCGTCCCCCAGAGCGCTGAGTTGTTGTCGCAAAACGCGAGTGGGCAATTTCCGGCAGAGCGCAGCGCCCCGAAAACGGTCTGGCCCAGGTTGCCCGCTCCAAGGATAACGAGCTTTTGATCCAGCAACGCCACTTCAGGAATAGGCATGGGTAAATTCTATCTGAGCCGCTCGTCGCTTACACTAGACCTTTTACAGCGTAACCACCGCACCACGTTAGCTCCGCCCAGGCGACTTCGTCGCCGGGAATTCCGCGTGCGACCTACAGGGTGAAGTCTCCCCTGTACGAGATTTTTTCAAGAGCAGAGAACAGTGCCGGGAAGTCTGTATTGCCGGTCCCGAGCGGCACGGTTCCGCCGTTCAGCACACGGTCCTTAATGTGAACGCTGCCGATCCGGTCCCCGTAGGCGGCGAACTCGTCAGCCGGAGCATAGCCTAGCGAAGCACTGTTACCGGAATCGTAGTTCACTTTCAAGTTTGGATTGGGTATACCATCCAGCAGCTTGGCGAACTCGGCCGGCCCCAGAGAAGTTTCGAGATGAAGTTCGACTCCGGTCGCATCGGCAAATGTCATGGCAGAGTTGAGCGCTTCCTGGACCGCCACAAAATCCTCAGTCGAACGAATTGCGGAGGCGTCCACAAAAGGAATCACGACACGGTTTACGCCAACCTCACGACCGTTGTGCAGGATGCGTGCCAATTCTTGCAGGCGTTCTTCGAGTTCGCGTTTGTTGCAGCGGACAAGAGGCTTATCCATGAAATAGTCGGCGCACACGGAACGAATGCACACCCCGGTTGATTCGGTGAGTTTTTTCAATCTCTCCACCCCCGCAGGGCTGCTCAGCGGATTCACATCGTGGCCATAAAGATCGTAAACCCACTCGATGTATTCGAAAGGAACTTCCGCAGCATGCGCAAACTCGTTCACCCATTGTTCACGGGGAAAGCATTGGAACCGACCGTCTTCGGGTGGCACGAGTCTCCCTTCCATGATCCCTAGCTTGGTCACGAGGCATCTCTCCGGTGGCGCAATACGCAAGCATAGCGGCAAGACATGCACCAAGCAAGGCTATTTAATGTGTGCTTACGGGAAATCAAACCACGCCTGTGCGCTTCACGCAGGTCGCAGATGAAGCGCCGACCAGAGAGGGTTGAGTACACTTTGCAGGTCGCCGGAAAAATTGCGTCAGGTAGAGGCAGTGGCGGTCGGCCAACTTTCGGCTGAGCGAGAGGTAGGCCAGCGATTTAGCGATTCTGCTTTCAAGTGCTTTCGTTAGTGGGTTTGCCGTCTGCATCATAGGATATCGATGGACAGGCAAACCGGGTAGTGTCCAGTTTTTTGTGTAAACGGTTTGGTCGAGTCATGCGCATTGCCCTGGAAACGGTCTTTCCATAGCAGCCTCTGTTGTGCCCTTCCGGGGAATGCTTCTCGTAGCCCAGATGCGTCGCAGCGTCCTCCACCCCGGCAGCCTTTCCTAGTTGCCGTTGCTCTCGCAAGACACACCATTCTCCGCCTCGCCATTACCCCGAGCGTCGCCCTAAAGCAATGTGCCAATCTCCCCGGAATCATTCCCCTACACACCATTACCTCTCTCGCCACCCGCCCCCGCCAAGCCAGTACTTTCCAGCCAATCCTTTGCAACTCTTCAAAACTATTGCCGAACTGGTCACATTTGCTCCCCAAACCATTGCGCGCACCGGCAATGCTCTCCTCCGCCCTTCACGCCGCTCCGTCGAGTAATTTAGACTTATCTAAGGTTCTCTTCTGGAGCTCTCATGCCGTCCTCGTCCGCTTCACTTATCACTGCCCGCATCACCGATCACATCAATCTCGTGGCTTCGCTTCTCGAAGACCGCACTTACCTCGCGGCCGTAACATCGGCGGCAACGGCCATGGCTGACGCCTTGCGCGCCGGTCACAAGGTTATGTTCTTCGGCAATGGTGGCAGTGCGGCCGATGCCCAGCATCTTGCCGCCGAACTTACCGGACGCTTTCTTCAGGAACGCCGCAGCCTGCCCGGCCTCGCCCTCAGCACCAACACTTCTTCGGTTACCGCCATTGGCAACGACTATGGCTACGAGGAAGTCTTCGCCCGCCCGCTCGCCGGCCTCGGCAATGCCGGAGACGTGGCCTTCGGACTCAGTACCAGCGGTAACTCGCCTAACGTACTTCGCGCCATCGAAGTTGCGCACACCAAGCGGATCGTTACTATCGGACTTAGTGGCCGCGCCGGTAAACTGGCAACCCTGGCGCAGCACGCCATCTGCGTTCCCTCCGACTGCACCCCTCGCATCCAGGAAGTCCACATCCTTACCGGCCACATCCTCTGTGAAATTATGGAGCGCGAGTTATTCCAGAAGTAACAGACTTAACGCTAGACGAATAAGAAATGCCGGGTGTCCCGCCTTCGACGCGCGTTTATGCGCGGCTAAGCTGGGAAGCGATCCTCTCCATGTCGTGATTTTGCAGTTGTAGTTGCGAGTAACTGTTTGTAAGTACGAGCTAAGACTGGCGGAAGGAAATATGCTTATGTCCGAAGAAGCTAAATACCACCGTGATCATTCCCAGCACGGCTCCGGCAATATAAGGTGCCTGGTTCTCATAGCCAAAGCGGTGGCGAATCACGTACACGAAGATTGGCAGTAACACCATCCCTATCGCTATGCTGCTGCTATAGACGGCAACACATCGGCACCATTCGCGCAAGTAATTCCCCTTGGTCTTAAAGACAAACCACTTATAAGCAAGAAACGCGACCGTGATGTTAATCATCGAGGACGGAACCACCGCCAAAATGTAACTCTGCCTTCCCAGCGGCGCCAGCAGCGCGGTAAACAGCGCAAAGGTTCCGTAGCCAAACAGAGTGTTCACTCCCCCTGCCAGCAGGTAGCGCAAAATCTGGCCGGGAGGCAAATGTTTCGTCAGCGCTTCGAGCCGGGATTGCAATGGCAACTTCACGTGTCAGGCTCTCCCGGCGCTCTTCTCTTCGCTTATCCTTAGCGGTTCGCCGAGACCGTATTCAAAGTTAATCCGCTCCTGCTCAATCGCGAATGGACGCTTCTGCACCATGGTATGAATCGCGCCGATATACTCGCCAATCATTCCCAGGAACAGCAAATGAATGGACGCCATAAAGAAAAATCCAATCAAGATCGGCGCAACACCCAGTGAAAAGCTCTTCCAGAAAAGCAGTTTGTAAATCAAGTACCCCAGAGAAACAAGCACGGAAAGAATCGAGCCGCCGAATCCGGCAAAGACCGCCAAACGCAATGGCACCTTAGAGAGATTCGTAATCCCCAACATCGCCATATCGTATAAAGTGTAAAAGTTATTCGCTGTTATGCCGCGCGTGCGCGCCGGTTGGTGGTACGGCAACTCTACCCTTGGAAAACCAAGCTCGGCGATGATGCCGCGAAAGTAAGGGTATGGGTCATCGAATGACTTGATGATGTCCACCACCTTCCGGTCGTAGAGACCGAAGCCGGTAAAGTTTTCATAAGTCTCGATCCCGGACAGTCGGTTCACCAGCCGGTAATAGCGCTTGCGAATCCAGAACATCAGGCTGCTCTCGTCGCTGGCAACCTTGACGCAGATCACCACCGGCGAGCCCGCCTCCCAATGCCTCACCATATCTACGATCATCTCGGGCGGGTCTTGGAGGTCGGCTACAATACCGATCACTGCGTCTCCAGTAGTCTGATGAAACGCATGCATCGGCGACCGGATATGACCGAAGTTACGGGTATTGCGGATGACCTTGACGTTCCTGTCCATCGCCGCTATTACCTTCAGCACGCCCAGCGTGTTATCGGTGGAGGCGTTGTCGATAAAGATGTGTTCATAACGGTAGTTACCGAGCGAGGCGATGGCATCGCGCACGCGTTCATACAATTCGCGCACGTTTAACTCTTCGTTATAACAGGGCGTAATGATGCTGATGGTTTTCACTGGTTTTTACTCCGAGTCGTCAAACGTCAACTGCTCCACACTCAAATCCGCTGCGTGTGCCTTGTACCACTGATAAAGCTCCACAATACAATCGCTCATCTTGCGAAAGCGGAAGCCGTCAATCTCGTTCAACATGCGCGTGTTATCCGCGCTGTACTCCGGAGCCAGCGTTGGGTTGCGCACAATGACCTCCGGATTGCAGCCTGACGCGGCGGCTACCATCTCCGCCAGTTCAATCAAACTGTAAGCCTCGCCGCGGCACACGTTATAAGCTTTCTCCCGCGGCTCGTGTTCTAGAAACCACGCCAGTAACTCCGCAAGTTCGGAAACGTAAAGATAGTCGAACTTTACATTCTGCCGGATCATGATCGGCAGTCCCTTTACGACCCGAGCACAGGCATTTGAGATGAAGCGCACATCCCAGGCTTCGTACTTTCCAAAGACTCCAAACAGTCGCAGCACAAAGATGTTGTCAGTGCTTTCGGCATGTTTGGTGCAGATGTACTTCGAGAACCCATATGGGTCGGTAGGTATAAGTGTGTCAAAGTAACTCTCACTTACCCTCGCCGGAAGTCCCGCGCGGCTGTACTCAGCGCCGGAGCCAAAGTGCAGCATCTTGCCAAACAACGACCGGTGGTGCGCCAAGTTGAAGTACATCCTGCAGTTACGGTCCAACAGGTCGGACGAGGCGCCCATGCGGCGGTTGGACCGCGTGGTTGCCGCGTGCACGATAACGTCAAAGCGTTCTGCGCGCAGATATTTACCCACTGAGCTCTGGTCGAGCAGGTCTAACTCGGCCGAAGATGGCGCAACGACGGAGTAACGCCCGCCCAGGTATTCCACCATGTTCCGACCAACAAAACCCGAACCCCCGGTGAGCAGCACTTTCACGCAACCACCTTATCGAACTTATCCTCGCGATCGCAAGCCATGGGTTGTCGAGGCTATACCTTGCCCGCAGTGATGCAGGAGGTGGGTTCGGAAAGAATCATTTCGATCAACTCGCGCACCGCTCCGTTGCCGCCCTTGGCGACTGAGACGAAACGGCACTTCTCGCGGATCGCCGGCTGCGCATCGGCCGGTGCGGCGGGCAGCCCCGCAATCGCAAGCGCGGGTAAGTCGTTCACGTCGTCGCCCATAAAGCAGATTTCCTCGAGGGAGAGGTTGTGAAGCGCGGCGAGATTCTGCAAGGCCCGGGCTTTATCCTTGCAGGATTTGTCAACATCGCTGATGTGCATCTTCGCCGCCAAACGGTCGATCAGTGGGCTGTCCTCACCCGAGATCAGCGCTAGCTTCAAGCCAGCTCTTCGAGCCCGCGAAAGCCCCATGATATCGGCGAAGTGGAAGCGCTTCCACTCTTCCCCGTTCGGCCCCCACCAGAATGATCCGTCGGTGAGTACCCCATCCACATCCATTGCGATCAGCTTAATGCTCAATTACCGGCTCCGACGCGGCGCAGTTTCTTCAGAATCGGCTGCTCGCGCTCCAACACGCGCTTCACGCCGTCTCCCAGCGAACGCTCGACTACGCGGATGTAACTCACCAGCTTAGTAATTCCGTTCGGCTCCAGAGAGGCTGCCTGGTCCGATCCCCACATGGCGCGATCGGTGGTGATGTGGCGCTCCACGACGCAAGCTCCCAGCGCAACTGCCGCGATCGACGAAGGCAGGCCGGACTCATGGCCCGAGTAACCCACCGGAATGCCATATCGCTCGCGCAGGGTCCCGATCGCCGTCAGATTCAGCTCTTCGTAATAGGCAGGATAGGTGCTGCAGGCGTGCAGCAGTATCAGGTTTTCATTACCCAGCACTTCGACCGCGTGATCGATCTCGGCAACCGTGCTCATCCCAGTGGAGAGCAGGATCGGTTTGCCGGTTGCGCGGGTGTAACGCAGCAGGTTGTCATCGGTAAGTGAAGCAGAGGCGATCTTGAAGCAAGGCACATCGAAGCGGTTGATGAAATCGACCGAAGGCTCGTCCCAGGCGGAGGCAAACCACGGAATCTTAACCTCGCGGCAGTAGTGGTCGATTTCGGCGAATTCCTCTTCACCAAACTCCAGCCCGCGCTTCAGGTCGCCATTCGTGGGGCCAAAGGGATTCTCACGCGGCTTGGCCAGTTCTTCCGGCGTGTATACGATCTCAATGGTGCGCTTTTGAAACTTGACCGCGTCGCAGCCAGAGGCCACGGCAACACTGATCAAACGCTTCGCCAGATCGACGTCGCCATTGTGATTGATTCCAATCTCGGCGATCACATAACAGGGGTGACCGTTTCCTACCGTCTTCGTCCCTATCTGTACTTGCTGCGAATTCCCTTGAACTGCCTCCGACATAATCCGCTCTCCATACTTCAATTGGTGAAACCCTGGCGCCATCTACTTTTATCGGCTTCCGGCGAGCCAGCACTGCATGGCTGAATACGCACCGGCATTAAAATATCCCGAGTTATGCAATACTGCAAGTTTCCTTCCATTCGTAAAACATATGGAATTGCCTGCCTTTCGGGGCCAGACAAAGCATATTGCGAGATTCGGCGCTCGCAATTGCGCGAGATTTCGCTGCGCGTGGGCGAAATCCTCGGATTCTTTGCGCTGGTTTGTTTGCCGATCAATTATATATCGCGCTCACGGAATTGCCGGTTCGCCTGGGGTAGCCTGGAAACCTAAGCTGATTCCTGAGTGGCGGCAGCTGGTCCGAATGCGCTTGAACGACCTGCGTGAACGACCCAGCACGAAGGATGCTTCGCGCCAGACGTCCTTCCACGCGGGCGGGGCTGGCGCCGTCGCCGGTGTCGCGCGTTGACCAGTTGACGCGCATGGGATAGCGTTGGAAAACCTCAGGAGGCACATGCTCGCCAATCTCCGCGGCGTCACGGCTTTGGTTTTCGTCAGCTTGTTGCTGGCCCGGTTGCCGCTTTGGGCCGATGGGTTTCAGCCGGTGCGGGCACGTCACGCCATGGTGGCCAGTGTGCACCCACAGGCGTCGAGCGCCGGTGCCGGAATCATGCGCGCGGGTGGCAACGCGGTCGATGCCGCCGTTGCCACTGGCTTTGCGCTGGCCGTGGTGCATCCGTCGGCGGGCAATCTCGGCGGCGGCGGATTCATGCTCTACCGCACCGCAAAAGGTGAGATGCACTTTCTGGATTTTCGCGAAAAGGCTCCAGCCGCCGCTTCCCGCAACATGTATCTGGACAAGCAGGGGAATGTGACCGGGGAGAGCCGCTTCGGCTATCGCGCGGCCGGTGTGCCCGGCACGGTCGCCGGACTGGTGGATGCCGAGCGCCGCTGGGGCAAGCTGGGATTGGCCAAAGTGATGGAGCCGGCGATTCGCCTGGCTCGCGAGGGCGTCAGGGTGACGCAGAATGAATCGGCGATCCTGCAGGACGCCGAGCTGGCGCGTGATCCCGAGTCTAAGCGGGTCTTCCAGCGCAACGGCCGATTTTATGAACCGGGCGAAATCCTGAAGCAGCCGGAGCTGGCACGTACTCTGGAGCGGATCGCGCGCAATCCGGACGAGTTTTATCGCGGCCCGCTCGCCAACCAGATTGCCACCGCGATTACCCAGGGCGGAGGTCTCATCACGGCCTCCGATCTCGCCGATTACAAGGTCGTCGAGCGCGCACCGGTGCATGGGACTTATCGCGGATATGACATTTACAGCGCGCCGCCACCCTCCTCCGGGGGCGTCGCGCTGATTGAGACACTCAACATTCTCGAAGGTTTTGACCTGCGCGCGGCCCAGCGCAACTCTGCCCTTTATCTGCACCTGGTCGCCGAGGCCTATCGCCGCGCGTTCTTTGACCGTTCGGTGTTCCTGGGTGACCCGGACTTTGCGGATATTCCCGTCGCGCAGTTAATCGATAAGAAGTACGCGGCGGACTGGCGCTCCTCGATTGACCTCAACAAAGCTTCGGTGAGCGCCGAGCTGCAGCGGCCGAGCATGGCGCAACTGGATCAATCAGCGGCGCTGCATTCCCCCTACACCGGCGCGGAAAAGCAGAACACCACTCACTACTCCATCGTGGACGAAGCGGGCGGCGCGGTTGCGGTCACCACCACGCTCAATGACTCGTTTGGCTCGCACGCCACCCTGCCCGGTCTCGGTTTTCTGCTCAACGACGAGATGGACGACTTCGCATCCAAGGTGGGAGTGCCGAATTCGGCCGGACTGATTCAGGGTGAGCCGAACGCGATTTCGCCCGGTAAGCGTCCGCTCAGCAACATGATGCCAACCATGGTGGTGAAGGATGGGCGGCTGCTGCTGGTACTGGGTTCGCCCGGCGGGCCAACGATTATTACCACCGTAGCCAACGTGCTGATCAATGCAGTGGATTTCGGCGAAGACATCCAGCGCGCGGTCAACGCGCCGCGCTTCCACCATCAGTGGATGCCCGACGAGTTGCGGGTTGAGGCATGGCAGCTCTCGCCCGACACCCTGGAACTGCTGGAGAAGATGGGGCACAAGATCAAGCGCACCGGCTCGTGGGGCGATGCCGAATGCGTTGCCATCGACTGGAAGAGCGGCGAGCGTCTCGGGGCGAGCGACGCACGCAACGTCGGCAGTGCCGTAGGCTGGTAAAAGAAAGCGGAGCAAACGAATGTTAAAGGCAGTCTCGACACACATCCATATCAGAGAACGGCTGCATCCCGGAATTCTGGAGAGAATGGCCGGAGGCGGAGTCGCGGGAATCGAACTCTTCGCCATGCGAGGCCACTTCGATTACGACAACCCGCAACAGCTTCGCGAGATTGCCGGCTGGTTCGGCTCGCGCGAGGGCGTGGCGTGCCAGTCAGTGCATGCGCCGCTCTTCGCCTCCGGGGAGTGGGGGCGTTGGGACAGTCCTCCGCTCAACATTGCCGGCCAGGAGCGCAAAGAGCGAATCGAGGCGATGGATGAGATCAAGCGCGCCATTGCCGTCGCCGAGGTGCTTCCTTTCCGCTTTCTTGTGCTGCACATCGGAGTGCCGGGAGAAGCGTTTGATGAGCACAAGTTTGAAGGCGCAATGACCTCCATCGAGCATCTGCGGGCCTTTGCCAAGCCTCTCGGGGTGCGCCTGCTGGTGGAAAACATTCCCAACGAACTCACCGCGCCGGAGAAGCTGGTGGAGTTGATTCGGACGCTGCACTACGACGACATCGGCGTCTGCCTCGACGTTGGACACGCCCACCTGGCGCCGGGAGTGGAAGCGGCAATCGAGACTCTGAAGCCGCTGATCCGTTCTGTGCACGTGCATGACAATCACGGCATGAAGGACGAACACCTCTGGCCGGGCGAAGGAACCATCGACTTCCAGCGCACCATGGAGATGTTGCGAACCGCTCCGCAGGTGCCCGCCCTGGTGCTGGAGATCGAAGGCGATCCCGAGGGCAATCCTGACTATGGCAAGACCGTGCCTGAAAAGATGCTGGCAACGTGGGCGATGCTGGAGACGTAAGCAGTGGGCTGTTACAGAGCGGCAGTGGAGGATGGCGGAACATTCGTCAATGTTGTTCAGTTTTCCTGGTCGCAAGTTCCGGACTGACACGCCAGCAGCCGCGAGACAGTGGCTGGTCTCTCTACTCAGGGGTCAATCGAACGCTGTCAAAGAATTGAGAGCGTTCGCCTATACAGGTCTGAGTGGCAATGCCGCAGCTCATAGGAGTCCTATCTCAGAGCGAAAAGCCGCCTGCGCAACGGAGCCTACTCAGGTACCTGAGTAGGCTCCGTTGTCTTTGCGTCGGGTCTTGTCTTCTGTTCTGCCGCTTTCGGCGGCTGCCCTTTGTGCGTCACTGTCGGCCGCACAGGACTCGTGTGAATGGGCGAGTCGTGCTACGTGGTAGGTTCCTGCTCAAGTTGTCCGGCATCTGGCCATCGGGCATCGGGGCATGTAACTTGCGCGAGCTGTAACTCCCTCCAATGGTGCCGCGCCATCATCTCTGGCGCATAAGCGATAGCGCCGTCCGTCTTCTCAACCATCGTTGCGGCTTTTATGAATCCCCACGTGCGACTCATTATGGAACTAACGAGTCTTAACCTGTGGTTCGTATCTCGCTTTGTTGTGCAACCCACATGACTGATTCGTACATCAAGTCACATACCACATAGGTCAGACTTGCTCGCCCGACTGATTGCGCAATATATTTGCCATCACAACAGAACAGGTTAGTCACAAAGCTCCCAAACGAGTCGAGCCCGCCGATAGCTTGTAACTATAGGCGGGCTCTGAAACCAACAACTTCGGCAATCCGATAGCTGCTAGTCGTCCAGACGCCAATTATCGGCTTGCCCGCTGTGAAAGGCAAGCAAATGTTCTGGCTCAATCGCGCCCATTCGGGCACTGCTACGTCCCCCCTGTTCGAAAGCGACTGCATCAACCGGACTCGGCGTTTGCTTCTGACGTTGTGCCTCGGACTAGGGCTCGTTATGCCGGGAGTCACCCCGGCGCAGCAATCGCCGCAACCAGCCGGAGCTGCGACATCTACGGCTAGTGGAACCAATGGGACAGGACGACCGCCGCGCATCTACCTGACCTTGGGCAACAAGAATCGCCAAGCGGCAAAGAGTAATCGGAACGTTGGCACCTCAACCTCTCTCGACAAGTTGGGAGGCGCCGATACTTATCCAACGAGAAACGACGCCGCTGAGAGCGGGGCGGGCACTCCCGATCCGCTGTACTATGGCGGCCCTGTGATATCCAACGTGCAAGTCGTGGTGGTCTACTGGGGCGACAATGTCGACCCAGGAACCACGACAGGGATTCCCAGCTTCTACTCCGCGATTACAAATAGCACTTGGATAGACTTACTTTCTGAATACAGCACGAACGGCGTGAACCCCACTGGCGGCGGCACACCAGGAAATGAATCGATTGGTCGCGGTCAGTTGAACGGCGTGTACACCATCACGCCGTCAGCCGCTAACGCTGGTGCTACGGTGGATGATACGCAGATCCAAGCGGAACTGCTCGCTCAGATCGCAGCCGGTCACCTGCCAGCGCCGATTACAGATAGCAATGGTTGGGACACCAGTCTGTACATGATCTATTTCCCTCCAGGAATTACGGTCACGTTGGATGGCGAGTCCAGTTGCAACGAATTCTGCGCCTACCACGGCACGGTGACACTTTCACAAAACAAACTTCCTGTCCCATACGGCGTGTTGCCCGACCTCGGTCCCACTACCGCCTGCTATACGGAGTGCGCGCCCGGAACGGAATTTGAGGACCTTACAACCGTTTCCTCGCACGAGTTGGCTGAATCCATCACCGACACCGCCGTCGGTCTGGCGACCACCTACGCGCCCCCTCTGGCTTGGTACGACGAGAGCTACGGAGAGATAGGGGACATCTGCGTTGCAAGCGGGAACGCCAGTTTTGAGTCAGTCCTCCCAGCAAGCGGATATACGGTGCAGAAGATCTGGTCCAACGTGCAGCAGGACTGCGTGGCTGCGCCGCCGACGTTCGCATTGTCGGCTCCGGCGAGCGTGTTCTCCGGAGCCCTGCTCAATCTAAGTCTCACCGTTCAAAGCAGCACCGGAGCTACCCTGAGCCCACCCTACACAGGTACGGTCGCGTTCACAAGCAGCGACGGTTCAGCCAGCCTTCCCGCAGACTATACCTTCACCGTGGCTGACAATAATACGCATACATTCAGCAACGCCGTCGCCATGAAGAGTCTCGGCTCGCAGACTATTACCGCCACGGATACGCACTCCGGTGGATTTACCGGCACTGTACACGTATCAGTCAGCACAAGTGTTTATGGCTATTACACCCTGGCAGGGCCATCGTCAGCAGGCTCAGGTACCCCGTTTACCTTCACCGTGACGGCGCTGACCGGTTCGGGCAGTCCCAATCCTGCCTACACTGGCACGGTACACTTCACCAGTTCCGATCCCCTGGCAACGCTGCCTCCCAACACCACGATAACCGGCGGAGCAGGTACGTTCTCCGCTACCTTGCGCACAGCAGGAGCTCAGGCAATCCTGGCGAACGATACCGTTAACAACGCGATTGACGGTTGGTCGAACAGCATTTCCGTCAGCGCCGGTCTTGCCACGCACCTTGCAGTGAGCGCTCCCGCATCGATCATCGATGGCACGGCGTTTCCGTTCACGGTTACCGCACTGGATGCCGCGGGTAACATCAGTACTGGCTACACCGATACCGTGCATTTCACCAGTTCGGATACTCTGGCAACGCTGCCAGCCAATTCAAAGCTGACCAATGGTGTAGGCAAGTTCAACGCAACCCTGATGACAGGCGGACCCCAGGCAATCACCGCAACCGACACGGTGGCCAGTACGATCGGCGGCGCTTCCGGAAGTATCACAGTGGGTGGGCCGGATCTGATCTTAAGCAGCTTCAGCGTTCTGACCACGGCACCGGTTTCGGGCGGCAGTTTTTCGGTCAGCGATACCACTACCAACCAGGGTATCGTACCCGCAGGTGGTTCGTTGACGGCTTTCTATCTATCCACTGACGGCAAGACTCTCGGAACCGTGCTCGCAACTCGCGCCGTAAACTCCTTGGCAGCTGGAGCAAGTTCCGGACCCGTTACCACGACCTTCACCTTGCCAACGAGTCTCAGTGGAAGCTACTACGTAATCGCCTGCGTGAACTACGGCAACGCTACGCCAGAAATTAATTACAGCAACAACTGCGCGGCAGCGGTCCCCATCCAGATGGCTGGAGCGGATTTGATCGTAAGCAGTTTCAGCGTGCTGACCACGGCTCCAGCCTCGGGCGGCAGTTTTTCGGTCAGCGATACCACCACCAACCAGGGTCTTGGGACTGCGGGTAGTTCGATGACGGGCTTCTATCTGTCTACCAATGGCACGACTCTCGGTACTTTGCTAAAAACTCGCGTGGTGAACACGCTGGCTGCCAAGGCAAGCAACGGACCGGTAACCACGACCATTACCCTGCCAACAAGTCTCGGTGGAACCTACTACGTGATCGCTTGCGCGGACTACACCGATACTGTTGCGGAGACGAGTTACAGCAACAACTGCAAGGCATCTGCCGCCATGCAGGTGAGCGGGACGGACCTGATCGTAAGCAGCTTCAGCGTTCTGACCACGGCACCGGCCTCGGGAGGCAGTTTGTCGGTCAGCGATACCACTACCAACCAGGGGATTGGGGCTTCGGGTACTTCGATAACGGGCTTCTATCTATCCAGCGATGGCAAGACTCTCAGTACCTTGCTAAAAACCCGCACGGTGAACGCCCTGGCCACCGGGGCCAGCAACGGACCCGTTACTACGACTATCACCTTGCCAACGAATCTCAGTGGAACCTACTACATGATCGCCTGCGCGAACTATAGCAATGCTGTGGTGGAGACGAATTACAGCAATAACTGCACGGCGGCGGCCATGCAGGTGGCCGGGGCGGACCTGATCGAAAGCAGCTTCAGCGTCCTGACCACGGCACCGGTCTCGGGTGGCATTTTGTCGGTTAGCGATACGGCCACCAACCAAGGGTTCGGGATTGCGGGTACTTCGATAACGGGCTTCTATCTATCCAGCGATGGCAAGACCCTCAGTACCTTGCTAAAAACCCGCACGGTGAACACTCTGGCCGCCGGGGCCAGCAACGGACCGGTAACTACGACCATCACCTTGCCAACGAATCTTAGCGGAACCTACTACATGATCGCCTGCGCCAACTACAACTACGCTTATGGTGTGGTGGAGACGAATTACAGCAATAACTGCACGGCGGCGGCCATGCAGGTGGCCGGAGCGGACCTGATCGAAAGCAACTTCAGCGTCCTGACCACGACACCGGTTTCGGGTGGCATTTTGTCGGTCAGCGATACGGCTACCAACCAAGGACTCGGGATTGCGGGTACTTCGATAGCGGGCTTCTATCTGTCCACCGATGGCAAGACGCTCGGCACTTTGCTAAAGACTCGCACGGTGAACACTCTGGCTGCCGGGGCCAGCAACGGACCGGTAACTACAACCATCACTTTGCCCGCGATGCATGGAACCTATTACATGATCGCCTGCGCCAACTACAACTACGCCTATGGTGTGGTGGAGACGAACTACGCTAACAACTGCACGGCCTCGGCCCCCATGCTGGTGCCCTGAGAGCGGGGAGCGCAGCAGTTTGCAGCTATGTTCTTCGGCAATTAGGCTCGCTCGGTAACAGATCGTTACCGAGCGAGCCTCGACGGAGAACTGCAGAGCGTTAGAAGTAAGGCCGGTAGAGTTACAGCAGATGACGGGTAACATGGGCCGGGACGATTTCCAGCGCGGTACTAACCCATTCGCAATCCATTCAACTACTCACCAGTGCCCAGTTCTCGCGGACTAAAAAAATTCCCGAATCGGGAGCTGCTCTCAAAAGGTACTCAGGAATAACTTGCACCAGCAACTCTGGATGGCGTAATAGTAGTGACGCTACTAGACAGTCATAATAAATTGCTTTGAAACCTCCTGACCAAGTGCCCCCCGTAGTTACAGGGGGCATTTTTACGTTGTTAACGGCTGGATGGTCGGATTCAGTGACGTATGGGTCTGGGTCTCCATAGTGGGGCACGACGCGGCTCTTGCTGGTTTGGTCCCAGAGCACACGGAGGCCCAATAAAACCGGGCCTGCCGGCGAACCTGAACCAGGGGATCTTGGCGATCACAAGTAGCCGCCCTTTCCGGTCCGGATCGCTTCCCGTTTCGCTTCGGTGTCACATCCCCGTGTGACCCAGGACACTAAAGGTAAGTACCTGGACGGCATTCAAGGGTGACCTATAACACAGAATGTGAGTAGCTGAAGTTGTACTGTTGCCGCCGATGTACTCACGATTGCTTTAAGTGCAGGTTACGAAGTCCAACGTAGGCGTACGGGAGTAAGTATGGCACCGGAAATGTCCCAAGCGAAGTGCGCTGCTGACTCGTCATTCCGCACGGAGGCCTGCGATCCCTGCCCCAAGTTCAGACGTGCAGCTAAAAGTTCAGCCAGTAAAACAGTTCAGGCCGGGGCATACGCCAAGCCTGAGCCCGCCGCGTCGGCGGGAGAAAAAGGACGCCAAAGACTTATGCGGCAACATAGCCGCGAAGAGTTTGTCCCTTTCGTTGCCAGTCAGGACGATAGGGCGAAGCGGAGTTCGGTAAACGCCGTTCCCGTTAATTACAAGTAGTCACAATGTTTTGAAGTAATGAAAAAATATCAGGAGAGTCTTGTGAAAAAGCTTATTTTTGTTCTTCTTACTATCGTTCTGTGCGCCAGCGTTGCAATGGCAGCCGGCATTACCCCCACCGCTGGAACCGCGACATCGTCCGGCTCCGCCGGCGCCGCTGTCCCCACGGTTGACGTCTTGGGCGCCCACAACAACTACGGTCGCGGCTGCGCTGGCTGCCACGCTCCTCATAGCGGCGCACGCGGTGCGGGCGGCAATGGCCTTACCAACACCACCATCGATCCGTATTCCGGCGCCAATGCCCTGTTTGCGCAGGACATGGGTCCGCTCTATGGCAAAACCTTCGACTTTAGCGACATTTCGAACGCGGGCTCGGCCAACAAATACCTCTTTGTTGCCCCCACTAGCGGCGCCCTGACCGGTATGACTGGTCAGCAATACAGCGACGTCCGCGGCATTGTGATGTGCTTGGCTTGCCATGACGGCGCGGTCGCCAAGGGCGCTATGATGCAGAATCAGGCTTATGAACAGCAGATCGGTGCACTGCCCTCGAGCTACGGCACGGGCGCGATCCCGACCTTGCTAGGTGCGGATGGTTCCAGCGCCGGCTACAACAACGATCACCCGATCGGCGAGAGCGCATTGGTTGGCTCCGCTTTGGGCGGTGCTTTTGGCTCCAGCCTCGGCACTGCGACCATCAACGGTCTCCAGTACGTCATTGGCGGCACCGCTCCTAACCAGACGATCACCAGCATCACCGCTGTTGGTCAGTATGCGACGTTCATGGCCAATTACGGCGCCCCGGCGCTGATGAAGGGCGCGCACAGCTACGGAACCCCGTTATCTGCTACCGGCGCGCCTTACCTGGTCTGCACCACCTGCCACAATCAGCACAGCATGAACATTTACGCTTCGTCCACCACCAGCCCGATCGCTACCGTTGCCAACGGAACGTACGCGACCTACTTCTTCATCAACGGTCCCTACAACATTAACAACGTCAACCTGAACGCCACCTCGGCTGCCTCCACCACCCAGTTCTGCCGCCAGTGCCACTTTGGCGAGTCGAACGAAGCTGCTGGCGGATCGATCCCGACCGCGTTCTAGCTTGGAAACTTTGTAAGTGTTGCATCGTTAGTGTTGCACCGGGGGGGGAGAGTTATTTTCCCTCCCTTTTGCGCGTCATGAGTACTGCTGCTTCCTGCAATCCTCGTCGTGCGACGCCCTTGCTCCAGAGTCACCAGCCATTACGATTAGGACGAGCGGTAAAAAAAAGATATAGTTTCTGCTGGAGGCAAGGCACCAGTCGGCAATCGAGCCGTGCCTGCTTCAGACCATTTCAAGGACGGAAATATGGCAGAAACAAATGGGGGCAAGAGCTCTCAGAGTTGGACGAGCACGCAGGCATACATGATGGCAGCTCTCTGCCTGCTGGTAGGATGCGCGGTAGGCTATCTTCTGCGCGGCTCCGTAGGTGGCAGCAGCACTCCCGCAGCAGCGACCGCGACAGTTGGACAGCCACAGGGCATGCCGCCAGCCGGCATGGGCGGTGGCGGGGGACAGCAGGCACCCTCCCCAGAGCAATTAAAGGCAATGGCCGACAAGCAGGCGGCACCGCTGCTCGAACAGCTTAAGTCAAAGCCGAACGACCCGGCGTTGCTTTCACAGATTGCCAACTTCTACTACGACGCGCAGGCCTTTCCGGTAGCAATCGATTATTACCAGAAATCGCTGGCCATTGACCCGAAGAACTCGTCGGTACGAACGGACTTGGCGACCGCGCTGTTCTACAACAATAACCTGGATCAATCGATCAGCGAGTTTGATCGCGTCCTGAAAGACGACCCCAAGAACGGCAACGCGCTGTTTAATCGCGGTGTGGTGAAGTGGCAGGGAAAGATGGACGTAAATGGCGCCCTGGCGGATTGGGAGTTGCTGCTGAAGCAGAACCCCAATTACGAGCAGGCCGACAAGGTCCGGATGTTTATTGCGCAGGCCAAGAAACACTCCAACATGAAGCCTGGGCAGAAGACCGACAAACCGGCTATGTAACCAATCCGGTGGTTGTGATGGTTTTAAACCACGACCCGCGGATGATTCCGCGGGTTTGGTTGTTGGCGAAGCCTTGTGCGAACCTGGCCCTTTAGAGGCGAATCCAAAGAGATCGGGAATTTCTAAATGCAAAATTTTATGGTTGCTGATCTGGTGCAGACCACGCTGGCAACTTTTGCTTTCGCATTGTTTCTCCTTCCTCCCGGGTATCTCATGGGTCTGGCCAGCAATGTACTCGGTATGCGCAGCCGTTCCGCGGCCGAGAGAATATTGTTCAGTGTGGCGCTTTCCATTGCCGTCACTCCCATCGTGGCTGTCTTATTGATAAGGTTTTGTTCTTACAAGATCGCACTTGCGGTGTTTCTTCTGCTTGCCGTGATCTCGATGTCCACCCTGATTCGGCAGTTCCCGCTCCCGTCCGGATTCTTCTCCGGCATTCGGCGCAGCACGTGGATACTGCTTGGCATGATGTTGGCTTGGTTCTTGTTGGTACAGTTGTCTCTCGCCGACCTGCAAATAGGCCATCGCCTCTATGTAAATTACGTAGCCTACGATCACGGGGTTCGCGTGCCCTTGGTCGCAGCGGCAGCGAGAGGCGTTCCGCCTCTGAATCCTTTCTACGGTCTGGGGAAGATTCCTGTTCTTCGTTATTTCTACTATTGGTATGTAGTCTGCGCATTGCCGATGCAGCTATTCGGACTGAGTGCTAAGGCGTGCCTCGACGCCAGCGTGTTCTGGAGCGGACTCGGGTTGGCCGCTGCCATTCCTCTTTTTCTCAAGTACTTTTTTGGCGAGACAGAACATCTGCGTAAGAAATCCGTGATTGGGATCGCACTGCTGGCCGTCACTGGCCTGGATCTTCTCCCCTATGCCGCGAGGGTTCACCACTATCACGCTTTTCTGCCAGACATGGAGTGGTGGGATCCAAACCAGATTACGTCCTGGCTGGGCTCGTTGCTGTGGGTGCCCCATCACGTGGCATCGCTTACGGCGTGCATGGTTGGTCTGCTCGTGCTATCCACGATCGATGAGGATAATCCGCTCCGTCAAACAGTCTGGGCTGCGGTTTTATCAGGAATTGCCTTTGCCAGCGCAGCCGGCCTCTCGGTCTACGTGACCTTTAGCTTCGCCGTTTTTTTGATTCTCCTGGCGCTGCAAACGCTCATCCAGAAGAGAATCAAAACATTTATTGCCTATATCGCGACCGGCGCTTTCGCGCTGCTGCTCTCATTTCCGTACTTGTTGGATTTGATTTCAAAACAGGCCAGCGAACGGTTCGCCTATTTCGCGATTCGCGATTATCCGAATGCAATTGACCTTCTCGTCGAACTGGGACTACGCAACCATTTGCTGCTCGAAGTGGCGAAGTTGCCGATTCTTTTGTTCGTGTACGTCCTGGAATTTGGATTCTTCGCCCTGATCATGGTGCTATGTCTGCGGCGGGACTGGCGGAATCCTTTCCCACTCAGCAGGCAGCACCGCATGGCATGGATGCTGTTCGCCGTCTGCCTGCTGACATTGAGCATCCTGAAATCGGACACAAGCGGCTCCAACGATCTCGGATTCAGGGGGATGCTGGTGGTCCAGTTTGTCCTCCTGATGTGGGCAGCACCGATTGTGCACGATGTTTTCTTCGGAAGGGAAACCGCGTCGCAGTCGGGACTCGGAGCACCATGGATCAAAATCTCTTTGATTGGCACGCTCGTGCTCGGTGTGGCGGGAAGCACTTTTCAGCTCTTCGCGCTGCGCTGTTACGCGCCACTGGCAGATGAGGGGAAGACGGGGCTGCGCGCCGAGCAATTCATGGGCGCTCCCGGATTTGGAGAGCGCACCTACTGGCTGCGCGAGGGCTTCAGTCGTCTCAACGAATTGACCTTCTCGAATACTTTGGTGCAATACAACCCGGTGCGGCCCGAGGTTCTGATCTTTCAACTGTATTCCGGGCGACAGGCTGGGATGGGGGATCCGTCCTGTGGAAGCGCCTTCGGAGGCAATATTGAGAAGTGCAGCAAGGCCTTCCCTTACTTTGCTACGGTCTTTAACGTTCCAGACGTCGTGCGCACCTGGAGCGTGGACAGCTTTTGCGATTCCTTCCAGGTAAACGTGCTGGTGGCGACGGATGCCGATCCCGTGTGGAATGACCCCAATAGCTGGGTCTGGATCCGTCCCAGCCTCGTGGCTAACCCGTCGATGCGCGCCCTCCCCTGCGGCAGCACGTCTCTATCTTCGGGCAGTCCCCAGAAGAAGCAATAGGAATGGCGCTCCATCCTCTCGATCCCGACTGCGCGGCCCGGTTGGGCCGCGATCCAAGTGTGGGGAATATGGCCAATCCCTCGTGCGAGAGCTGTGTTAGATACCGCAACCACCCCCGGTTGGAGTCTCAATCGCCTCCAAAGTAGAGGGTCTGCGACATGAGGAAAAGAAGGTGCTATACTTTGTTTTCAATCGCTTAAAGAACGGCCACTCTCAAACCTTGTAGAAGCAATTAAACGGCAAGACAATTGCATACTGGCATGGCGGAGACATTCGTGAAGAGCGTTCTGAAGTCGATCTCAATCGTAGTGTTGATGAGCGCACTCTCGGCAGTGGTCGTGGCGGCAGTACATCCGGTTCCCCTGGATCCCAAGCAGGATCCCGCAACCTGCGCGCAATGCCATGAGGACAAGACAAAAGGCAAGTCTGTCCATTCGGCGATTGCCATGGGCTGTACCAGTTGTCACGAGATTAGGGTTAAGAAAGACGTCACCCGCATCAAGCTCATCACCACCACCCCTGTTGCCCTCTGTATCACCTGCCACGCCGACAAGAAAGCTGCCGATATCAAAGGGAGAGTTCACCCTCCGGCAGTGCGCGATTGCGTGAAGTGCCATGATCCGCACACGTCAGACAATAAGAATCAGTTGCTCAAGCCCGCGAGCGGAAATGACAAGGACACGAATCTTTGCCTTGGCTGCCACAAGACCGGCGTCGACGTTCCGAAGGACGGCAGCCGTCACGCGGCGCTGGACGGGGGCTGCGACACCTGCCACATAACCCACAAGACCGGTGAGCGTGGCGTGCGCGAGTTTGACTACCACCTGACCAAGGATGCTCCGGCGCTCTGCATCGACTGTCACGATACGAAAGACGCGTCCCTCGTCAAAGCGCACCAGGGGCAGCCGTTTGAGAAGGCGGATTGCCTGTCCTGCCATGATCCGCACCAGTCGTCCAGTAAGAAGCTGATGGCGAAGTTTACCCACAGTCCGTTCGCGGGGGGGCAGTGTGATTCCTGCCACCAGCCGGCAAAAGGCGGCAAGGTGGTGCTGACGGCTGCGACTCCAAAGGAAGTTTGCGTCACCTGTCACGCGGACAAGGCTGAACAGATCGAGAAAGCGAAGGTACAGCATCCAGGCGCGGGGGGAGATTGCACCGACTGTCACAGCCCGCACGCCGGTAACTCTCCGGGCTTCCAGAAGCCGGACCCAGTTAATGTCTGCCTGGGGTGCCACAGCGATCAGGCGGAGCAGCATAAGAAGGCGCATCTTCACCAGCCAGCGTTCGAGCAAGGATGCTTTGTCTGTCACGAGCCGCACGGTGGCGACAATCTTCATCTGTTGCGCGTCGCCACTCCCAACAAGCTGTGCTTGGAGTGTCATGGACCCGATTCGAAGCCAGCCAAGCTGGAGAGTGAGCACTTGGTGTCGATCTTTGGCGGCGCGGTAAAGCTGCCTGAGGATTATTTTGCCAAGGTTCCTATACTGCCGCTGAAATACAATCTGGGACACCCAGTCGATGGACATCCGGTATCGGATGTGGTGGATCCGAACGACATTACCAAGGTCAAGACTCCAATCAACTGTATGACCTGTCACCAGCCGCATGCTTCGGCGCAGCCTGACTTGCTAGTGAAAGACCAGATTAATAACGCGTTATTCTGCGCTACATGTCATAAGAGTGTGGCCAAATAGCAACCAGTAGTGAGCAAATAGCAGTGAGTGAGAAGAGAGAAGTAGTGATGGGTGAGCGGTTTCACAATTCGGTTCCATCTGGAAGAGGATGGCTGGCACTGGCGGTGCTGTCGTTGATGTTGGTGAGTACGTCCCCTTCTTTCGGCCAGAAGAAGAAAGCCCAGCCAGCGACGACGGCGACGCCGTCCGACGTGGGGATTGACATCCGAAAGGTTGTTTGGCCGCAACCCCCTAATATCGCGCGCATCAAGTATGAGGCTTATTTCGCCGGCGAAAAATTGCCGGACTTTAACGCAAAACCCAAGAAGAAGAGCGGCTGGATGGATCGCGTGGCTGGAACCGCCCAGAACCAGGACAATGGTTCAGCCGAAGCCATGAGAAACCATTTCTTTCTGGGCGAGCCTCATGGTCTGGCGGTAGATTCCAAGGGGAAGCTCTATGTGGCCGATAGCAAAGTGGCCGCCATTTTCATCTTCGATCCCGAGACGCACGATACCCAGATGATCAAGAACGGCAAGGATGCCAGCTTCAAGTTGATCATGGGCTTGGCCATGGACGACAATGACCGGATGTTCGTCGCGGACTCGGGAGCTCGCCACGTCCTGGTCATCAATTCCCAGCATCATGTCGAGGCCTCGATCAGCGAAGGCATGTCGAATCCAGTGGGGCTTGCGCTTGACACTGAAAATCGCTTCCTGTACGTTACCGATGTCGATCTGGATCAAATCCTGGTTTACGATGCCGACAGCTTCCAGCTTCTGCGCAAGATCGGTACAACTGGCAAGGATCACACCCTGACCACTCCGGGAGATTTTGCCAAGCCAAGCGGAGTCGCAGTGGACCCGGATGGCAATCTTTTCGTAGCTGACATGCTCAACGCCCGCATTGAGATCTTCGATGCCGATGGCAACTTCATACGCGCCTTTGGCAAGCGGGGGGATGGCCCTGGGTATTTTGCCATGCCCAAGGGCGTTGCCATCGACGCCGATGGTCACATATGGGTGACCGATCCCCAGCAGAACCGCATGCAGGTGTACACGCAAGAAGGCCAGTTGTTGATCTATATAGGGAACGGGCAGGGCCTTCTTCCGGGCATGTTCTCCGGTGTTCAGTACGTCACGATTGATAAACAGAATCGAGTGTTCACCTCGGAGGTGTTTCCTGGCCGGGTGCAGGAATTCCGCTACGTGACCCAGGCTGAGGCTACGGAGGAATTCAAGCGCAGGGAGGCGGCGAAGAAGGATAAGTCCGCCGGACAGAAGCCGGCTGCGGCCGAGGCAGCCACGGTTCCAGAGAAGCCGGCCGCCAAGGATTCGGCGGCAAAGTAACCGCGAAGAGTTTGTCCGCGCCGCCCACGCTTTCAACCCGTTGCAGCCGAGGCGATGCAGTTGCATGTGAAAATACTGAGGCGGTGAAGGCGGAATGCCCGGCGGCCTTGGCATCGGCCTTTCGCCTGCGCTGCCTGCGGCAACGGCCCTACTGCACTCTGTGGATTTCAATTCTAACCAAGCTAATGTGATCTTTCACTCCGCTCGCGCTTCGGCGTCGGTGAAGCGTCGTGGTCTCCTGTGCGGGCGGTTTGATCCAGCGAGAACATCTGCCTGGAACAGTCCGCCAGCCTTGCGTTTAGCGAAACCGACAAGCCTTGGTCTGAGCTAGGCGC
>Ga0182030_10001315_pt1 | contig 50833 bp, 36 predicted proteins | sample 812S3MmetaG_FD_121299 | JGI IMG/M metagenome (GOLD analysis project Ga0182030, IMG submission 121299) | Permafrost microbial communities from Stordalen Mire, Sweden - 812S3M metaG (Illumina Assembly) | ecosystem: Environmental > Terrestrial > Soil > Wetlands > Permafrost | place: Sweden... | reverse complement strand
GATTTATAGGTCGCGAGCCAGTCCCTCCCCCCGATCGCGAAGAATGGAAGCAAGGGTTGCGGGCTGGGAAGCCCGAGGGACAGCCTGCCCCGGTAACTCCCATCAGCCAAGCGCCAAGCGCGCCGGGGGAGGTTACGCAGGTCTTATCACAACGCGAAAGGACCATGACTCCTCCGGAAACTGTGCAGCCCGTTCCAGAAGCCTTTCCAGGTTCGAAGGCCGCCTCCCCTGCGGCCCCTACCGTCAGGTTCAGCCGGTTCGCACCGTTGGAGCAAAACCCCGAGCCCGCCCGGGAAGTCGCCGCCGCAAAGCCCGGCCCGACCCCGAGTGTGCCGCCACCCCCGCCGGGCGCCACAGGGGACATTGACCGGCTATTTCATGACTCCGGGGGAACCAGAGGGCGCGCGTCTTCACCGCTATTCGAGAGCCCATCTAAGCCGAACGTTCCGCGTTCCAATTCGCCGCGGCAAAATGAGGCCGGCGAATTCACCGTGATGATGCAAGGGTACAAACCCGGCAAGGATGCACAACCGGCCCCGATGTTCGAAGAGGCAAAACCATCCGATCCACCCTCCTCGCTTGGTGGCGGGCCTGGCAAAAACGCCCCTGGCGAATTCACCATGATATTTCAATCACGCCCAAAATCCGCGCCTCCTCCGCCCCCGCCTGTGATTCCCCCGCCGGTGGTGGCGCCGACCCCTTCGGTGCCCCAGCGCGCCGAGCCCGGGGAATACACTCGGATGTTTGAGATTCAGCGAAAGCCTTCCGCACCGCCGCCATCCGCCCCCTCAGCGTCGGCGCTTGCTGGGGCCCCCCCGGCCGCCCCGTCATTTGCTCTACCGAAGTTTCCGGGGGCGCCTCCGTCCGTCCCGGCGGCCCCCAAGGTGCCGTCTGCGCAACCCCCGGCGCCCAAGATGCCACAATTCCAGAAGCCCAGCGCCCCTCCCGCCCCTGCACTTGTTGCGCCGCCCGTACCCAAGATTTCCGCACCCACGGTTCCGCCGCTTGCACCCCCGAAGGCCGCACCCGCGGGCACCCTCCCAAAAGGAGCATTCCTGGTGGTGCTCATTGTGTTGGGTTGTTCATTCATTGCGGCTGTGGCATTGATCCTTTTCTTCGCGCTTCGGCACTAACACGGATCGCTCACCAAGCTAGGGTGCTCACAGGACATGCAGGAAGGGCGGAGCTTCACAGGCTGCGGAAAAACTGTCCTCGGCGCACGACCACCCCGGCGCCCAAGGCGCCCCCCCTCCTGAATCAGGAGGGGGGTTGTTGAAAACGCTCCCCTCCTCAGATGAGGAGGGGTGGCGCGCCAAGCGCCACAGGGTTTTTCGCAGCCTGTGAAGCCCCCGCCCTTCCAACCCTCTGGTGAGAGATCCGGGCTAGCCGAGTGTCGCCGTGTATGGGTCCCACGCGTTTCCGTCCGGGAGGATTTTGGGAACGCGGTAATGACAAGAATCCACAGGGAAGCAGTTTGCCTTTGGCTGTTCGGGTCGTCTCCCCGAGGAATCACTCCGCTTGCGGCAAGAGAATAATCAACTCCAACTGCGGGTTGGCAATCTCGCTCGGAACATAGGCGGCGAAGTTTCTGGCACGCTGCACAGCCTCCCAGGCAGGGCCGGATTGATTCAAACTGAAATATTGATAATTCAGTTTGATGGGAATTGACCCGGGCGGTGACGGGACATGCAGCATGCGGATTCCAGGCAGGGCTTGACGGATCAAGGTCTCGATGTGGGTAGCGGAGCAAAGCTTGATCAGTTGGGGCGCGCGCTTGAGCAAGTCGGCCTCGCTCAAGTCCGCGCCGATGGCAAGATACATCCGCGTGTTGACCAGATACTTATCATTGGCAATGGTCGTTTCGTAGATCGAGGGGCGCATAAGCTTTAAAGGCAGCGAAACGAAATTGCTGGGCACCACGGTCTCAAGAAGCATGCGGAGCTTTTCATCTAAATCCGTGAAGCAAGGTCCGAGATTATCATGGTCATAAAGGGGAATATCGCGCGGCTGCACGGTGGGTGAGAAGGTGGTAAGCGCTCCCGCCAGCGCCAACATCGTCCGATACAACGATTCCGGGTGTCCCACGTTGGATTCGAGGATATGGCGCAGAACGGGGAAATAGCTATTGGCAGTGTACAGCAGCCAAAAATTAGCAATGTCCGATGCGGTGAAATCAGCCAGGCTCTGATTCTTCTGCCGGCGAGTTCCTGAGAGCGTATCGCTTTTTGCCGCCAAAATCTCCACCAGCCGTCTCAGGATGGCCACCAGGTGTTCGCTCGCCGCATAATTAATTAATGGGGGAACGATTTGCGGGTCAAGCTGAAAGGTGCCGGCCGCCGTTTTGCCCACTCGCCCAAGGTGCAACGAGCTGCTCCCCTGGAGGGGTTCCCCCTCGGCAAGCAGCCGGAAATTCTTCCTGGCGATTTGCACAGGCTTTTCCGCAAGCCCCGAATTCTCATCCCGGTACAGAGCCGTTTCAGCTTGGTAGCGCGCGTCCCCGCGCTTTTGGCCGATCGTGACATTCAGGCCCCGATCGCGTTGCTGAGGTATTGCCAGGAATACATCAACCGTACTTTGGTCAGGTCCAAAGAACTGTTCGATCGGGCGCGCTCCCGGCGCGGAATCGGAGTCTGGGATTTCAAATCCCAAACCATCGGGGAAAAATCCCGCCGCGCGCGAGACGTGCAAGGTCCCCGTCGAAAGAGCCTCGCGATCGATTTGGAGTTCAGAGAAACCCCAAGGGCAAAACCTTAGCGCACCCAGTTTGAATTCGAGCACACTTTCAATAAACCAGTCCTGAAGCTGCAAATGCTGGGGAGTGAGAAACGTTCCTTTGGCCCAAATGACCGGCTGGAGTTGTCGCATACGGATTCAAGCTAACAAGAGTGTTTGGCTAAAGTCAAACGGAAACAGCGATCTAGACAGAGGGAAGGTCTGAATACAGTAAGCCTTGCTGCATCGCAAATGGAAAAGGTCCTATTCCCCGTCAATTTGTTCAAGTCACAACGACTGCACTTCATGCGCAGGCGACCTGTCCCCCGCTATGAACACAATGGCCTGAGAACAATTGATTTGTCCAGAGTAAACTCAGATTTTTTGCCGAAGGCTTGCACAAACTCGCTCCACCGCCCAGTTCCCGCCGTTGGTCCGGGCCGGAACCGAACTCCGGGGCTTCTTCCACTTTAACTCCAACATTGTTCACTTAAACTTCTTCCGGTGGACCGATCCGTATTTCAACCTGGCCGCCGACCCCTCCATTGTGCCCGCGACAGAGGGTAATGGTAAATTGAATTTGCCCCCCCCTCGAACTTGCGAGAGAGCGCCGGGTGGGGGAGTCACCTGGGATCAAACCGGGATGTGATTTCCTGACACGCCTTCAGTGAACACCCTTGCTTTTAGCTGCCGCCTAACCATTCCCAGAAGCCGCGCCTACTTGGCAGCCGCCTTGACCTTGGCAAGCAGGGCTTGCGCTTGGCTTTGGAAGGGTCCCTGCAAGGTAACGGCCTTGTTCAAGGCTTCCATCGCTGCACGGTGGTTGGCAGGGTACCCCCGTTCGTAAGCAAAGGCCAAATAGTAGAGAGCTTGCCCCTGAAGCGCCGGAATGTCGTTCAGGAGATTGCTGGCGACCTTTAGTTCTTCGATCGCCGGGGCTAACTTCGTAGTCTTTTCCGCCTTGGTTAAGGCGGCATACCCCAGCGTCAGGTGGGCCATGCCCAGTTGCTTGTCCTGTTCCTTTTTGAACGCCGCATCGTCAACGCCGTCGGGTTTCTTGAGCCCTTGCGCTGCGGTCAGGGCTTTCTGCGCATAGGGGGAAGCTTTTTCTGTGGAGGGGTGAGGCAGGTAGAAAGCGTAGATCAAGCCCATGGTGTTAAGCACCGCCACATTGGTGGGGTCTGTGGCGATGACTTTGTCTCCGTACTCCAAGGTCTTGTCCAGATTTCCCTGCATCTGATACCCCTGAAAGTAAATGAGGTTCACCTGAGCTGCGTTGTCCTTCTCCGCCTCGGGATAGGTCTTGAGGAAAGTGTCGAGCACCTGAATCCGTTTCGCCGGATCGGTGACACGCGGGAGGACCTGGAAGAACGCCCACACAGCATAGTCGTGGGTATCCTTGCTCAATTCCTCGCTTTCTTTCTGCATCTTAGCCCACTCTTCGTCGGTGGCCTTGGCAGGCCGCGTGGGAGTGGCAGTCTCCGCCTTGGCTTGGTCCGGGACTTTGTTGATGACCGCGAAGATCGTATCGCTCACCTTGGTGCTCGAGGCATAGGCGCGCATGAGGGTGAGAACCAGGTTCAGGTCCTCGTAATTCCCCGCCAGGTCCTTTTCCGCGTACTCGATGGACTTGTCGTAATCCTTCAGCTTCAAGTTGGCGCTCGCGTAGTATTCATTTACGCAGGGCATGAACTTGGAGTCCGGGTGTTCCTGCGCGAACTTGTCGAGGGCCGCGATTTGTTCCTGCGGGTTGTCGGCGCCGTTGACGGCCAGCATCAGATGGTCTTCATCAGTGCCGACGGCAACGGTAAAACTGGGACAGGGCTGCTGGGCCAGAAGGGGTAGAGTTACCGATCCCATGGCGACCAGAAGGACGGCGCAAAGACGCTGAAACATGAAAACCTCCGGTTCAGGATGAGGTCCGGACTGCGGGCGTCCGCCCGAGATGAGGCACGAACCGTGGGACCGACCGCCGATAGTCTTGGTATTGCGGTCCGTATTGGTCCAGGAGTTTGCGCTCCTCAAGCGGTGCGAGGATTTGATACACCAGGACGTTCAAAAATGCCAGCAAAAAAATTGCGAGCGCCCCGGTTAGGAATGCCATGCTCAGGATCATCAGCATATATAACAAATAGCGGGGATGGCGAACGCGGGCGTAAACGCCCGTGCGAATCACCCCACACAGGCGATGATCGGGGTTGAGTTCCGTCAGGCCCACCAGGCGCCGCCAGCCGAAGGCCTGCCGGGTTTGCCGGTCAAGCCAGCTTGCCGCGAAGAAAAGAGCGCCACCCACGGCCCAGGTCAACGTATTACGCTGCAGCCGGTGAGCGAAGATCTCGTGGCGCGCAAGGATAATGCCCGCCGCGAAAATCAGCCATACCGGCAGCGCCACCCCAAACGCCCGGTTGCCCAAGCGCCGCCAATAGCCCAGGGCGGGATGAAACACAAACCAAAAGAAGGGAATCCAGAGAAGCATAACCAGATAAAAGAGCGCGACGTAATCGATGAGGGATAGAAAACCCGTGGCAAGTGATGAATGGCGAGCGGCGATTGAAAACATAAGTCGGCGTTTCCGGTTATGACAGGATGGGGGGAACCCCCTTTTGCCATTTTAGCGCGATTCACAAACCTCTGCGTGTACAATGATCCGTCGTACAGTAATCCGTTGGCCCAAGGGCTGACATTCATGGCAATCTTATCACTGATGCAAATTACGGGAGGGGTGCGATGCAGCTTTTAGCGTGGGAGAGCATTAAGAAAGAAATCGTGAACGACAAGCTTTGGAGAAAGTTGGTCAACGGCGAAAAGGTTATGGTGGCGCAGCTCTGGCTTTTTAAGGATTGCGTGGTGCCGCTCCACCACCACGAAAGCGAGCAGATCAGCCTGGTCCTGCAAGGCACGCTGAAGTTTGTACTGGAAGACCGGGAAGTGATGGTGCATGCCGGCGAGGTGTTGGTGATCCCTTCCAACGTTCCTCACAGCGCCCTGGCGATTGAAGATACGATCGGAATCGATGTGTTCAGCCCCATCCGGCGTGATTGGTTGGATGGGACGGATAGCTATTTGCGGAAATAGCTTTCCGCACCCTGCTAGCCCACTCGTGCATTCGAAGGATGAATTCGCTGGGATGCGGCGGTGCGTTCATCATGGAGACGCGCGATGATGCGAACTTGGAAACCGATCTATGCTACCTTCGGCTGCGCGACTTTGTCGAGGATGTTTCCATGGACATCGGTTAGAATAAAGGGCACGAGTCCCGCACAAAGCTCCCGTTGAGCAATTACGATTACCTTTTTACTTTCGCTTTGAACACGCGCCTTGGCCCCGCCAATCAACTGGTGTGCACGTTTGGCCGCCACTAAAATGTAGCGAAATTTACTGTCAACGCCTTGTGGAAGTTCCATTTTGATCTCCCTCATGGTGCGAGAATCGTCGATCGGGATGAGCCAGAACCAGATGGCGAAATCGAATGGGCCTGCCGCCGGCGGAATGGGCAGGTTCGAGGATCCCGGACCGCCCTCGCCACCCCGTTCGCGCATTGCGCCGCAGCGGCTTTGCTAAAATCCAATACGCGAAAAATCCCCAACATTGTCATCCGGAAAAGCAGCCGGGCGGTCCGGAGCCATGCGAAGGAATGCCCCCACAGTTGCAGGGTTTTGGTCTTCGCGAAGTTGATCCTGAGACCCGTCGTGCCACTACGGATAAACGACGCGAAGAGTTGAGAATAACCGGTAAATAGCCCTTGCCGACTGCCGGTTAGTTCCAACCCCGCCTCTTACTATGGGGTCCGGCGGGGCGGGTTCACTGGGCACGGCAACGGCAAAGGCTGCATGCTTAAGTACCACCGCCCCATGGGGCGACAATCGGTCTTGCCTAAATCCACCATCCCATCGGCGCGAGAATCCGTGACCCTAGTAATCGCGTCTGCGGCTGAAGTTATCCCTGCCACCACTGCGGGGGCGGGAGAAATCCGTGCGTGGGGGGCGAGCTTCATTGACGGTTAATGGCCGGCCTTCGAGCGCCTGTCCATTCAACCCGGCGATGGCCCGTTGGACGTCCTCGCCTTCGCCGAGCTCGACAAAGCCGAAGCCGCGCGGTGACCCGGTCATCTTGTCGCGAATCACTACGGCCGAGGCCACTTGAAAGCCCGCACCGGTTACAAATTCGCTCAAGCCCGCATCCGTCGTGCTGTGGGGGAGATTACCTACGAAAAGTTTAGTTGCCATAAATTTCTCTGTTCCTCTCAGTTGGGGCGGCCCCATGGACCTGCTCCCTTGTGTTGTGCTTTCGGTTATAGTTTCCCGGACACTCGCCCGAGATGCCCAAGGAATGCCAGTCCCAGAGCTTATTATGCGCGCCTGGCAGCTTTCGTCAGGGCAAGCAGATCGTCAAAAACCCCAGACGCCCGGTACGAAAGTGCGTCCGCCCATCGCGGCAGGGTCTGGATTATGTCCTTGTCACCCCCTGGAATTCTCCTTACTAGGGGATATGGGCTCGGCGCCGTTCCTTCACGCGGTCAACCCGGAAATCCGCGCTCCGATTTCAACCGCCGAGGAGAAGAAGATTCATAAATTGCTTAATTCTTCTTAGGCGCGGGGGAAATCTCTTTCACCATAGCCCGATGGAACTCCACAATGCCCTTCCAATCGAGAGACATTGACAGTTCGCAGACAATAGTGACAACCTCCTTGGTTGTCCTATAGGAGATGTCGTGCGAGATAACCAGACTTAGTTCAGAAGACTGAAGGCGTGTCTAAGAGGGGCTGTTCTCATTAACTAATATAAGTGAATTAACTTTGCTTGTCAAGTAATTCTTGATCGAGGGTTTTGAGGCCAGGCAAATGGTATTGGGAAAGTTGCCTTCGTCCCTTGCGCCGGTCAGCGTACCCGAGGACGGGAGTGGTATAAGCAGGGAGCTAACCCAGGAGTTTTACGTCCGGCATATTACTGACATTCCACCCTCGCGAGTTTTGGGGTATAGTGTTCGGCGCACGTTGCAACAGATATCGCCACCTGCCGCCGGCTCCGGCAAGTGCCGTTCCAACTACCTGGGGCTACATGTTTCGGCTCAGGAGGTAAGGCTTCATTTGGGCGGATGCCGACGGTCAGGGATTGGGTCATTGACATCATGAAGGCTCTAACACTAACGGCTTACAATCATCTGGTTTATGGGGATGCGCCAGACCCGCAGATCGCCGACCATGAGGTCCTGGTTAGGGTGCGGGCGTGCGGCATCTGTGGCAGTGACGTGCATGGGATGGACGGCTCTTCCGGCCGCCGCCGCCCACCGCTTATCATGGGCCACGAAGCTGCCGGCGTAATCGCCGAGCTAGGAAAACAAGTCAAGGATTGGAACGTAGGTGACCGTGTAACCTTCGACTCCACAATTTCCTGCGGGTCGTGCTGGTTTTGCCAGCGCGGGTTGATTAACCTGTGCGATCACCGCCGGGTGTTAGGGGTCTCTTGCGAGGATTACCGGCAGGATGGAGCCTTTGCCGAATACTTGGCCGTGCCCCACCGCATATTGTACCGGCTCCCCGACTCCGTCTCCTTCGATCAAGCCGCCATGGTTGAACCCTTGTCTGTGGCGGTGCACGCCGTGAACCGCACGCCCGTTTCCCTGGGGGACACCGCGGTGGTCGTGGGAGCCGGCATGGTCGGCCTCCTCGTGGTACAGGCCCTGCGCGTCGCGGGATGTGGAAAGATCATTGCCGTCGATTTAGAGCCGCAGAAATTAAAGCTGGCGCTGACGGTCGGTGCTGACTTAGGCCTGAAGGCAGATGCGTGCGACGTTGCCCAAGAGGTGAGGAGCCATACGTGCGGGCGAGGGGCTGATGTTGCCCTGGAAGTAGTCGGATTGAGCCCCACGCTCAACACGGCAGTAGCCAGCCTGCGGAAAGGCGGGTGGCTAACCCTGGTGGGGAATATCCGGGCTTCGGTGGATTTCCCGCTGCAAGCGGTGGTCACCCGGCAATTGACCCTGGCAGGGAGTTGCTCCAGTTGCGCTGAATACCCTGCCTGCTTGGATTTGCTGGATCGCCGGGCCATCAACACGGAAGCGCTCACCAGCGCCGCTCCTCCCTTGGCGGAAGGCGCAGCCTGGTTCAAACGTTTGTATGAAGGGGACTCTAGCTTGTTAAAAGTCATCCTGCATTGTTAGCCCGCATTTCCCCGGCCGGGTTTGGAAGGGCGGAGCTTCCGCCCCGCCCTCCGCGCACCGCCTGACCAACTTTTCTTGCTCGAAATCACTCCCACCCGCGACCCTGAAGTCGGGAGAATCAGGAGACCAAGGAGACCAAGGAACAAACATGGAAGCGCTCAAAACCGCCATCGTCGGATGCGGGAAAGTCGGGCACTTGCACGCCAAAGCCCTCAGCCGCGCACCGGAGTCCCTCTTCGTCGCCGCTTGCGGACGCGACCTGGCGCGCACCGAAAAATTTGCCGCTGCTTACAAGGTCAAGGCCTATTGCGACGTCGAGGAGATGATTGCCCGCGAAGGGATCCAAGCGCTGGCAATCTGCACTCCCCACCCCTTGCACGCCTTTCACGCCATCAAAGCAGCCAAGGCCGGCGTTCATGTCCTTATCGAAAAACCTTTGGCATCGTCGCTGGAGGACTGCGACGCGATCCTTGCTGCGGCGAAAGAGAATGAGGTTAAGGTGGGAATGATTTCGCAGCGGAGATTTTATGCCGCGTGTGCGAGGGTCAAGAAGGCGATCGAGGATGGAAAACTGGGACGGCCCATCCTTGGTTCGGTGGCGATGTATGGTTGGCGTGACGAGGCCTACTACCGGAGCGACCCTTGGCGCGGCTCCTGGCGCGGCGAAGGGGGAGGAGTCCTGGTCAACCAGGCGCCGCACCAAATTGACCTGCTCCACTGGTATATGGGGGAGATCGAAGAACTCTTCGGATTCTGGGCCAATCTCAATCACCCTTACATCGAAGTGGAGGACACCGCCGTGGCGGTGTTGCGCTTCAAAAACGGCGCGCTCGGCAATATCGTGGTCAGCAATTCGCAAAACCCCGCGCTCTACGGAAGGGTTAACGTGCATGGCAGCAATGGCGCTTCCGTAGGAGTCAAGACCGATGGCGGGGCAATGTTCATCGCCGGGATGTCGAACATCACCGAACCCCCCATCAACGATTTGTGGACCGTGCCGGGGGAAGAAGAATTATTGAAGAAGTGGCAGAAGGAAGACTCTGATTTCTTTCTTACTATTAATGCCGTCGAATACTATCACCAACTTCAGATGTCCGACTTCTTAAAGGCCGTGATGGCAGGCCGCGATTCATCCATTCCGGGCGAAGAAGGCCGCAAAACGGTGGAAATTTTCGAGGCGCTCTATCGTTCGCAGCGCGACCGGCAGCCGATCAAGTTCCCCTTAAAGCCGGAAACGGGCGGGCACGATTCGCGCGGCTGAACAGGTTGCGGAAAAACGCTCCGCCGCGGACAACATGGGAATGACCAGCCCGGCGCTCGGCGCGCCACCCCTCCTGAACCAGGAGGGAAGTTGGCCAAAGAAACTCCCCTCCTCAGATGAGGAGGAGTGGCGCGCCCAGCGCCGCGGTGGTTTCGCCGCCTGCCAATGCCGACGGGCAACGGATGTCTGGAAACTGGCGCCTGACGCTTAGATCTGGAATTCGGAACCGGCGATTCGCCCCGTTTTGCGGTTACGCTCCGGCCGGGATCTCTATAGCGCAATAAGCCCATTTACTTTCATCAACTTATCGGCATACGCTGCCTCTCGTGTATATAAGGCATTTGTTTTCTGCGAGATATCGGCTGGGTGGGAGATTTGAGGGTTTTTTCGCTATTTCAGGGCTCTTGAATCACCCTATCTGTTGCATTTTCAATGACTCATCGGCTTTTGGGGGAAGTGGTTTGTTTTCATAAACTCATCGGCATATGACATTTTGTCGTTTTATTTGCCTTTTGTTTTCAATAACTTATCGGAGTCGACCTTCATTTTGACATATTTCGGTGCGAGAGCCCCAAGCACCGGTTTCGAAGCGCTCACTGCGCCAAAATGTCCGACAATCAAGTTGGCAACCGACCGTTTGTTCCAGGGGCGAGCAGGAATCAACATGGTTGACTTTCCGGGGGATATAGCAAAATTTATAAACACTTATCCATTATATACCGCGACGATACCATTGTCGAGTGGAAAAGGGGTAGCGACGCAGTTTGCTGTAGCGGTGGTATCTGATTGCCGGAACCCCTTGGTTCAATAGCCGGCGCTTATAGACCGGCGCTGCAACCAACCAATCTGAGATACTACCCCGCACATGATCTCTCGCCATTCTGCGCTCATGATAAACTCAATGATTCTTCAGTGAGGAGGCGGAGCGTGGCACTCTATTTGATTACCGGCGGCGCGGGCTTTATCGGCTCACACATCGTAGAGGAGTTGGTTCAACGTGGCGAATCCGTTCGTGTTCTCGATAACCTCTCCACCGGCCACGAAGAGAATCTCGCCACGGTCCGGGGCGAGATTGACTTCCGCCAAGCTGACATCCGCGATCTTGCCTCGATCCGCCCGCTCTTTGCCGGAGCTGATTATGTCATCCACCTCGCCGCGCTGGCTTCCGTGGTGCGATCCATGGAGGATCCCGTTGAGACCACTCTGGTGAACCTCAACGGCACGCTTCACGTTCTGCTCGCTGCCCGCGACGCCCACGCCAAGCGCGTCGTCATGGCGGCGACCGCCGCTGCCTACGGTGACGATCCGGCCTTACCACGGGTGGAAACACAAAAGCCGCAACCTCTCTCGCCCTATGCGCTCACCAAATTGGCGGGCGAATACTATGGGCAGATCTTCACTCGCTACTTTGGGCTGGAGGTGGTGGCCCTGCGCTTTTTCAATATTTTCGGGCCGCGACAGGACCCCGGGTCGCCTTACACGGGCGCCCTTTCCAAATTCATTGTTGCTTACATTCGCGGGACGGCGCTCACCATTTTTGGCGACGGTGAGCAGTCGCGGGACTTCACCTATGTTGCGAATGTGGTGGATGCCACCCTGCGCGCCTGCCTGGCGGCCGCCGCTCCCGGCCAAGTCATTAACGTGGGCACCGGCAGAAGCTTCACCCTGAATCAGACCATCTCCCTCCTGAATGCAATTTTCGGCGTTAAGGTAAAACCCCAATATGCCCCGCCCCGCGTGGGAGACGTGCGGCACTCGACTGCGGACATTTCGCTGGCGCGAGCGGCGCTGGGCTATGAACCGATAGTCTCTTTTGAAGACGGTCTGCGGCGCACCGTCGATTGGCTGCGCGCAGCTTTGGCTGGGGCTCGTAAATGATCAAAATCCCCAAGCTGCCGTGGCTGATTGCCGGGATGCTGCTCTTTTCCACCCTCCTCAATTACACCGACCGCCTGACGCTTTCGGTTGTCGCGGGAAGCGTCCTCCGCGAGTTCTCCATGACGGAAAGGGATTACGGGCAGGTTGTGAGCCTTTTCATGGTGGCCTACGCGGTGATGTACGCGGGCTCGGGATATGTGGTGGACCGCCTGGGAACGCGACCCGGGTTTGCGCTGTTTGTGTCCGTGTGGTCCGCGGCCCAGGCGCTGAACGGGTTCGCGCTGGGCAAGTGGTCGCTGGCGGCGTGCCAATTCGGCCTGGGGTTTGGCGAACCCGGCAACTTTCCGGCGGGAGTCAAAGCCGCCCACGAGTGGTTCCTTCCCCACCAGCGCGCAGCGGCGGTAGGTTTGTTCAATGCCGGCTCCTCCGCGGGCGCGGCTCTCGGCGCGCCGGTGGCGGCCTTCTTGACGGTTCGTTACGGCTGGCGGTCGGCGTTTTTCTTTACCGGCGTCCTGGGATTTGTCTGGTTGGCTTTGTGGCTGGTCATTTGCCCATCTCCGGGTTCCCCGCGTTGGCTTGACGCCCGCAAGGAAAACGGCCTGGAAGTTTCCCGGGCCGGGGCTGCGGCGGCGGAAGCTATCGCCAGCAAGCGCAACACGCTGCGGCTTCTCCGGTCGCGCCCCTGCTACACGCTGATCCTGGCGCGCTTTTTCACTGACCCTGTCATCTATTTCATTCTCTTTTGGTTTCCGCGGTACTTGGAAAAGGGGAGAGGATTCGATTTGGCTAGGGTGGGCAAGTATGCCTGGGTACCATTTTTCTTTGGCGGTTGCGGATTCATTTTTGGCGGATGGCTTTCCGGACGCCTGATGCGCGCGGGATGGAGCCTGCCGCGGGCGCGCAAGACGGCCATGCTGGTGGGAGCGTGCTTCATGCCGTCGGCGATTCTTGCCACGCGCGTGCCCACCGCCAGCCTGGCCATCGCCGCCGTATGCTTTGTCGTGTTCGGCCACTCGGTTTGGGGCGCCAATATCCTTACCCTGCCGGCGGATTTGTTCACCCCAGATGAGGTGGGTACAGGGTCTGGATTTTCCGGCATGGGCGGCGCCATCAGCGGGATCGTGGCCATGCTCTGTACCGGTTATGTGGTGACGCGTTTCTCCTACCAGCCGGTTTTTTTTCTGGCCGGTCTGGGGCATCTCTTTGCCATGGCGCTTGTATTCTGGCTGCTTCCCGATCGGGATTTTCCCCAGGCGCGAGCCGCGGAGGTCGCCCCGGCCTAGCGCCAATATTGTTCAAATGAGAAGTTTTGAGGAAATCATTTATCAAATTGTTCCCAAAAGATTCCCTCACCCCCACGACCCGCAGAACGTGGGTGAGGGGGGCGAGCTGGGGACATTCGGCTTAAGTGAACAGCATTGGGCCTAGCCCGGATTTCTCACCGCGGCGTCCAAACGTGGTGAGAAATCCGGCCTAGGGCCAATTCAACTCAAAGAAAGCAGGTGGCATTATGCAGAAATCTCCACTACGCAATTTCGAGGTCGATAAAGCTCGTGTATACGTCTATCAGTCCAAGCAGGATACCAGTGAGGCTGCCGCTCTCGAAGCGGCGTCCATTTTGCGCAGCACCCTCGCCCAGCGTGGATCCGCGCGCATCATTGTCGGAACGGGTAATTCCGCGACCGATATGATTGGCGCGCTGGTGCAGGCGCCCGGCCTGGACTGGAGCCGGGTAGAAGTTTTCCATATGGACGAATACATCGGGATGTCGGAGGAGCATCCTGCCAGCTTCCACCGTTGGCTCAAAACCCGTCTGGTGGATATCGTGCATCCGGGGAAGGTTAACTTTATGTATGGGGATGTACCGGATTTGTTCCAGGAGTGCGAACGGTACACCGCGCTGCTCCATTCCGCCCCGATCGACATCTGCTTTATTGGCTTCGGAGAAAATGGGCATATCGCTTTCAACGACCCTGGTATGGCCGATTTCCATGACCCCTTAGCGGTCAAACGCGTGACGTTGGACGAACGTTGCCGGCGGCAACAAGTGGGCGAGGGGGCCTTTCCCACCCTTAAGGCAATGCCCAAGGAAGCCTTGACCCTCACTTGCCCCGAACTGCTCCGAGCCGAGCACTTGATCTGCACGGTTCCCGAACAGCGTAAGGCCGAGGCCGTCAGGAACGCCCTCACAGGGCCGATCACGGAGGCGTGCCCCAGTTCGTCGGTGCGCACTCATCCCGCAGCGGCCATTTATCTGGATACCGATTCCGCATCCCTTCTTCCCCCGGAAGGGCGCTAAGGGCTGTTAAAAAGCGGCGGGCGAAACTGGCATGGGGAGAAGCCGCGAGGGAAACGCTCGCGCTAAATCCTGCCGCCCCGGAGCGGCTAAACTACGGTGACTTTAATCCCCGCCTCCGTGAGCTCGTTGAGGTCTGCCGCGGTAATTCTATTGTCTGTGATGACTTGGTGAATGGAGGAGATCGTGATGATTTGGGAAAGGCTGCGGCGCCCGAATTTGCTGGAATCGCACACACACACTGTCCGCCGCGAAATCTTGCTCATCTCACGATTCACCTTGGCTTCCAGGAGGTTGGGTGTGGTGGGGCCGTAGTGAACGTCAAACCCATCTACCGCGAGGAAAAAAATATCGGCACTCAGTCTGCCCAGGGTCTCCTCGGCGAGGGGTCCCACCAGCGAGAAGGAGTTCTCGCGCAGAATTCCGCCCGTCAGGATTACCTCAATGGGAGTGCCGGCAAGTTCGGCGGCGATGTTCACGGCGTTGGTAATCACCGTTAGGCGGCGGCGATTTCGCAAAGCCCTGGCGACCACCGTAGTGGTGGTTCCGGAGTCCAGAACCACGCAGTCGCCCTCTTTGACCAGGGCCGCCGCGGCATCACCGATCCGCTGCTTCTCCTTGCGGTGCTGCTTCTCTTTTTCCTGCAAACTGGGGTCGAGCAAGGCGCCCGTCCGCACGGGTAAAGCTCCGCCGTGGGAGCGTTGAATCACGCCTTCGCCGTGAAGTTTATCGAGATCCTTGCGCACTGTCACCTGCGAGGTGTCTAGCCTTGACGCAAGGTCCTTGACCAATCCACGGCCTTCCTCGTTGATAATTGCCAGTATTTTACGCCGGCGCTCTTCGTTAAGCATGTTGGCCTATGTTGTCCTGTTTCTCTTCGAGATTTAGAATTACCTTCGCTTGTCTCTTATTATGATTACCCCCGCTTGTCAATAAAAACCTGCGCTCGGTAGTGGTGTCATTTGCCGTGGCACGGCCATCTTGGCCGTGACCGTTCACGGGCGGGACGCCCACAGCAAGTGACACCACTACCCTCCGCTCTTCGCGATCGATAGCGGGTTGGGGAGCGGGCAAATAGGGCTCCTCTCCTGGGTAAGAGGGGAAATAGGGGTGGTTGATCCCGCTCCGGGCGGGACACTTATTTCCACGGCAAGGGTCATAGATTCTAGTGTGCTGTCCCGGCTAATTATTTACAGTACCGGACAATGCTGGGGTGGCGCATTCATTGACTTCTATGTATACGCCACGCACAGTTGATTGGCAAATCCTAAGTGGGACGGGAGACTAGTTTCCAAGAATTGCTACCCGGCAGGAGAGGGTATATATTCAAATGCCCCGGGGCGGCGGATGATCCCGCCCGGCTGTGAGCGGGCAGCCCAAACGCGTCCCGCGAGCAAGAATCTCTGCCAGGAGGTAAACCTGTGCGCAAGCTCATTTTCACCTTTTTTTTGGCCTCGTGTTTAGTTTCCATGGCCCGGGCGCAAGCGCCGGCGCAATCGGCAACCAACCCCAAGGACTACACTGCCTACGTGGTGGGTTACGCCCACATGGACATGGCGTGGCTGTGGCGTTGGGAAGAGTCCATCCACGACATCATGTACAACACTTTCACCAACCAGATCCGGTTGATGGACCTGAATCCGGACTATACGTTTGCGCAAGACCAGGCCGTTGTTCTCGACTCGATGGAACACTTTTACCCGGACGTTTTCAAGGGGCTGCAGGAGAAAGCACGGACCGGCAATTTCGTTCCTGCCACCTCAGGCTGGGTGCAGATGGATGAGAATGTCAGCGACGGTGAATCGCTGGTGCGCCAGTTCCTCTATGGCCAGAAATACAGCAAGGAAAAATTTGGCCACTACGTCCGCTTCGCGTGGCAGCCGGACGTCTTCGGCCATCCCGAAACGATGCCGCAAATAGCGCACAAAGCCGGTATTGAGTTTTACGTTTTCAATCGGCCCCATGACCCCACTCGCCCGCCGATCATCTGGTGGCAGGGTTTGGACGGAAGCCGCGTGCTGGGTTATACGACCCCCGGCGAATATACCCAGACCATGGATCACGAGCACACCACCGTTCTGGGAATGCGGAACGCCGATCGCGCCGGAGTGAAAAACATCCTGGTGCTCTACGGCATGGGCGATCACGGTGGCGGCCCCAATCCTGAGGATATTGCCGGTATTGCCCGGCTGAATGCCTCGCCCGATGATGTCCGCGTGATACCCACCAACGTCGCGAATTACATCGATATCCTGCTGACCGAGAAAAAGGATTTTCCGGTTTACGAAAAAGAGATGAATCCTGTTTTCCCTGGATGCTACACAACCCAGGTGGACATGAAACGGCACAACCGGCAGACGGAGCAGCTTCTTCTGAATGCCGAGAAGATGTCGGAGCTGGCGGTGGCCTTCGGCTATCGCGACTACTATCCGGTCCGGGACATCAGCGCGGCTTGGAAGCTGGCGTTGCTCAACCAAGCCCACGATCTGGCGGCGGGGTCGGGCATTGGCCCCATTTATGCCGACGCGGCGATTCAGTACCAGGAAATTTTCGAGCGCGGCAACCGTGCCCTGAAGTTCTCTCTGGAAAATCTGGGGCTGCAACTCGATACCCGCGGCGAGGGCGTGCCGTTGGTGGTCTACAACCCGCAGTCATGGGATCGCACCGGCTTGGTAACCGCCGAGGTTTCCGCCTTTTCCCTGCCGGCGCGAATGGTGGCCCTGCACGGCGAGGAAACAATACCCGTGCAGGTTCTGAAGTCGCCGGCGAAGACGGGGGCTCGCCAGACGGCTACCGTGGCCTTCGTCGCGCAGAAGGTTCCGCAGATGGGATTGAAACTGTACCGGCTCGTGCCTGACACCGGCAGCGCCAAAGCGGCGGCTTCATCCCTGCGCGTGGGAGCAGAACCACGGCCTTACCTGGAAAATGAGTTCCTGCGCGTCGAGATTAATCCTGAAACCGGTAACATCGCGCGCCTCTATGACAAGGTGAATAAGCGCGAGGCGTTTCACGGAGAAGGGAATTCCCTGACCGCTTGGGAAGATACGGCGGAACAAGCCCTTAAGACCTCCAAAGAATATGCCGGGCCGGCCTGGGATACGGGCCTGACGGGCAAGAAGTGGGATATCAATAAAGCGGCCCGTGTGGAAATTACCGAGCAGGGTCCGGCGCGCGCCACGATTCGCGTGGCCCACCGCTTCCGGGACTCCCAATTCCTTCAGGATATCAGCCTGATCGCGGGCGAGCCCCGCGTGGATGTTGCCATGACTCTGGACTGGTACGAGCGGGCTACGTTCCTCAAGGCGGGCTTCCCTGTGAGCGTCAAGTCCAGCAAAGTGTCGGCGGAAATCCCTTACGGCGTCATCGAGCGCGACCAGACCGGCGAGGAAGCCGTCATGGGAAAATGGGTGGATATTTCGAGCCCCGACTACGGTGTTGCTATCATGAATAACGGGCGCAACGGATATGATGCCAAAGACAATGCCATCCACCTTTCGGTGATTCGCGGTCCGTGGGCTCCTGACCCGCGCGCCGATGAAGGCGAACACGTTTTCGGCTACTCCATTTATCCCCATCATGGAAGTTGGCGTGACGGCAAAGTGCAGTTCCAGGCCCTGGCGTTCAACTCGCCGCTGCTGGCCATGCAAGAGCCCCAGCACGCCAGCCCGCAGGAGCAGTGGGCGGGAAAGAAGGGCGGCTTGCCCGACGCCTACTCCTTTGTCAAGACCGGGAGCGATCACGTGGTTTTGTACGCGCTGAAGCAGATGGAGGGCTTTTATGATACGGATGCCATCGCCCGCTTCGTGGAGTGTGAAGGCCGCGAGGGCGACGTGACCATCGAACTCCCTCTCAAGGTCCGCGCCACAGAAACCACCTTGCTGGAAGATGTCAGCGTGGGACCGCTAGGGGAGGGAACTACCCTTCATTTCCACATGAAGCCGTGGGAGATTAAAACCTTGCGCCTGACGCGGGAGCAATAGCCGGCGTGCCTCACCACGCTTGGACACTCTTAGGGGACCGCCGGAAGGGGGGGGGCTGACCCCCCCCCTTCCAGACCCGTAATGAGAAATCTGGGTCAAGAATAATGCTGCTCACTTTAGCTGACCGTTCCCAATTCGACCCCCTCACCCACCGCCTTGCGGTCCCCCCTCTCCCGAAGGGAGAGGGTTTCTTAGGTTTTGATTTTAGCCCTCGCCCCCTTGGGGGGAGAGGGGGGACCGCAAGGCGGTGGGTGAGGGGGGCTCCCGGGAACAGAGGGATGAATATTTTCCTCCAACCTCTTATTATGTGAACAGTATTGAAGCTAAGATCGTCCCAAGTTCGCCAAGAATCCGCGCTGGCAAGTTTAGGTCCGGCCTGCTTGCCACTCGTCACTGGTAACGGGTCACTGATTTTCCGACCGGCAGACGGTCTTGATCACACCACCCCGTGCTATTCCCTCGCATCGAATATAATTAAGGTTCAAAAACCCTTCGACGGACCCTGGAGAAATGAAAAAAAAACTCGCACGCTTGTTCTTGCCCCCCCAAACTATTTTCCCTTTTGCCATTTTGGTTTTCATGACCGGCGCTGCTCGGATTTCGGGAGCTGCCATTCCTCCCTGTGCCGGGAGCCTGAACGTCTGCCGTTTTCGATTGCTGATTGAACCGGCGAAAGGTGGCACGCCCCTGCCTTTGCAAGATATCAACGTTGTAGAATCCGGCGAAAAGGTGAAGTACGAACCCCTGCATCTGCCGCCCGCCATCCGCGACCGGGCTAAGATCGCCTTATTAGTGGTTGCAGCCCCCAAAGCGGAACCGAAGGATGAAGCAAAGGGGAAAGCAGAAAAGGGGAAAGACGACGAGGAAAAAGAAGCGACCGGGAAAGACGAGAAGAAGGAGGCGAAGCAGGATTTCCATGTGCTTGAGGCTTTGCCGGCGAAAGACCCGCAAGAGTGGGATGTTCCGGCGCGGGCCAGCGTCGTGGGAGTGGTGTTCGGCCCGCACGGGTTGGATGTGAAGAAGGTCAGCTCGATGGTCATTAAGAATCCCGACCTTATTCCGGAGTTGACCGAATACGCCGAGCAAACGGCCAAGGTGGGAGCTTTGGTTGAGACCCTTACGGAATACGAGCAGCAGCCGGACCCTAACCGCGATGTGAACGCGGCGCTCGCGGGGTTTGGGACCGATTACAACGTGGCGATCCCCAAGATCGACACAACCCAGCCTGCCAGCGAACAAGCCGCCCTGTTGATGCAGGCGATGATGCCCTCCTTGCAGTCTTACGATCCGATTACGGCCAGCCCCATGGGGATGGTGGCGCAGTCAACGGGTTTGGCGGGAGCGGTGGCTACCTTGTTCTTCGGGTCACCGGTGGGGCTGGCGGCAGGCGGCGCGGCCCTCTTCTTGAACATGCGCACGCTGGTTTTCCCCGACACTGACTTCCGCTCCGCCTTCACCCAACCGTTTGAAACCACCGGCTTGGCGCTCTGCGCCAAGAGTGAGGCGGAGAAGCCGCGCACGCGGGTAGCTTACCTTTGGATGATGAAGGTGCCCAACGCCGCCGCGCCCACCGTGACCCTGCCGGAGACGGCGTACGTGCCCATCGGCGGCAAATCCATCCTTAAAGTTCCCTTCGCCAAGCCTGCGGAATCCAAGCTGTTGACGCGTGCGCACGGCTGGGAGTTAGTCTCGGCCAAGAACCACGCCAATGTTCCCCTAAAGGTACAAGCGGGATCCCCGGACGATTCACTTGATCTCGACCTGACGCAAACCAAGCTGCCGCCGGGCGAATATCAATTGGCTGCTCTGTGGGACTGGGAACCCCTTCAGGTGAAGGGCGATGTCGATCTGCGGCCGTTGGGAGATTTCAGCAAGGCGAAGGTTGCCCAGGAATCCGCCGACCACTTGGTGGAGGGAACGGGTCCGGTAAAAGTACAACTGACCGGCACGGATTTTGAGTTTGTCGAGAAAGTGGCCATGGCCAAAGCGGGAGACAAGAAGGCAACGCCCAAGGAAATCAGCTTTGATTTATCGAAGGGCAAAGCCCAGGGCGACCAGGAAAACATGGAAACGGAAGTGGATACGTCGGCCTGGGGCGCGGGCAGCTACCGCTTGATTCTGACTCAAACCAACGGGTCATCGCACGACGTTGCCCTGGTGATTCACCCTCCCGATCCCACCCTGGAAGGTTTACCGCTGCGCGCCAACGTGGGCGAACCCCAACAGACCATGGTCCTGCGGGGGACGCGATTGGAACATATCACGCGCGTCACCACTACTGATGCGGTGTGGGAGCTTTCGCCCGTGAAGCCCGAGGCGCGCGACTTGAAGGAGCGGAAGGCGACGGTCAAGCTCCAAGCCACGGCGCATGCGGGGGAGTTGTTGGCCGCCAGTGTTTACGTACAGGATATCGAATCCCCGCTCACGTTTCCCGGGGGGCTGGAGGTGGCGGGGCCGCGCCCCAAGATCGCCGGCTTCAGCCTTTCACTAGCCCAGCAGCCTGATGTGCACCTTGATGAGGGGGAGATACCGGCAGGGGCGCCAACCAGTTTTTCGCTTCTGACCCGTAACCTTGACTCGCACCCCGCACTGAGTCTGACCTGCGCCAATGATGGCTTCCTCAGGGCGCCACTGGTACTGCGCCCGGGAGATCGAACCGCTACGGCGCAACTGGACTTCGCCGGTGAGGACGGGCTGTTCCTTTCCGTGGATCCCGGCGTGGTCGGCCAGTCCGGCTGTCAATTGGCGGCTACGATTACCACGGACAGCGCGGGCAGCTCAGACCCAACCGTGCTGGGCCGCCTCATCCGTTTGCCGCGCATGGAGAAGTTTGCGCTGACCGACGAGAAACTCAGCCCCACTCTTTACGCCGGGAACCTGACCGGCATCGACCTGCAAATCATCGAGAAGACAGGTTGGGATGCCAAGGCGGGATATCCCGTGCAAGGAATTCCCACACCGGTACCGGGCAGCAATCCCCAGGAACAAACGTTGAAAGTCGAACTTCCCTGGCCACCCCCGTCGCCCCACGCACCGATTTACGTCTGGCTGCGCGGAGAAACGATGGGACGGCTTACGGATGTGAAGTACTGAGAAGCAGGTGCCAGGTGTCAGGGAAAACCTCTTGCATCTGGCACCCAGTGCAGAAGACCTGATACCTGACACCTGTTTTATAGGTCCGCGGCTCGTCTCCAGTGGGCAAGGATAAGCTTCTTTTGAGGCGCCGCTCACTTCCTACTGCCCGCTGCCTACGGCTTACTGTCTACTGACCACCGCCTGCGGACTTTTGCGCTTCGCGCTTCTCCATGGGGACAACATCGCGTTGGTCATAGCCGGTATAAATCTGGCGTGGGCGGGCGATTTTCTGTTCGGGATCTTTTACCAACTCCTCCCATTGCGCCAGCCATCCGGCGGTACGCGGAATGGCGAACAGCACGGTGAACATTTCCGGCCGGAAGCCCATGGCCTGGTAGATGATGCCGGAGTAAAAATCCACATTGGGGTAGAGCTTGCGTTTGATGAAGTACTCGTCTTCCAGGGCGATGCGCTCAAGTTCCAGGGCGATGTCGAGTTTGGGATTTTTGCCGGTGACTTCAAAGACCTCTTCCGCGGCTTTTTTGATGATTTGGGCGCGCGGGTCATAGTTCTTGTAGACGCGGTGGCCGAAACCCATCAGCTTGCCCTTGCCCGCTTTGATGGATTCAATATAGGCCGGGACGCGATCCTTCGAACCGATTTCGTCGAGCATCTTTAACACTTCTTCATTGGCTCCGCCATGGAGCGGGCCGGAAAGGGCCGCGGCCGCGGCCGCCGTTGACACGAACGGGTCTGCCTGCGAACTCCCCACGGAGCGCATCACGTTGGCGCTACAGTTTTGCTCATGGTCGGCATGGAGGATAAAGAGGATGTCCAGCGCACGCGCCAGCACGGCGTTCGCCTGGTACTTGGGCTCAGCCATTCTCCACAGCATGTTCATAAAGTTTTCGCAGTAGTTGAGGTCATTGTCGGGATAAACGTAGGGATATCCCAGGCCGTGGCGATACGTGTAGGCGGCAATAGTGGGGACTTTGCCGATCAGTCGGTAGATTTGGAGGCGGCGCGCCTCTTCGTCGTGCACGTTGCGGGCCTCAGGATATATCGTGGCCAGCGCCGCCACCGTGCTGATGAACATGCCCATGGGGTGCGCGTCGTAACGAAAACCTTCCAGGAAATGCTTGGTGGATTCGTGCAGCATGGTGTGATGAGTGATGTTGTTAATCCATTCTTTCAACTGCGATGCCGTAGGCAATTCACCTTGCATAAGCAGGTAGGCGACCTCGAGAAAGGTGCACTTTTCCGCCAGTTGCTCAATGGGGTAGCCCCGGTAACGCAAAATGCCTTTGTCCCCATCGATGTACGTAATGGCACTGTGGCACGAGGCCGTGTTCATGAAGGCGGGGTCGTAGGTCATCAAGCCGAAGTCGTCCGGGCCGGTTTTGATTTTCCGCAGATCCATGGCCCGGATGGTTCCCTTGTGAAACGGAACGTCATAAGTTGTATTGGTGCGCTTGTCCAGAATGCTCAGGCTATCTTTATCCATGAGCTCTCCTCCCTTTTACGATTGCTTGGTGGCCACTGCCTGGTTGCCCCCAGCTTTACCTGGGCCGCGGCGGCTGCGTGATGATTATATTTGCGATTACATGTATTTGCGCTATAGATTTGTCAAATTCTTGCACTATCCAGAAAAGGGACAATTTATCCGTGTCCTCAGTAAGCGCGGGGCTGACCCTGTCGTCTCACCAAGAGCGGACACTAGCAGAAGGGTGGGGCCTTACCGGTAGCGGAAAAACCCTGTGGCGCTTGGTGCTAGCACTGTCAGCGCCACCCCGTTGGCGCTGTCATTCTGAGCGTTGACAGCCTTGCGGCCGCCCATCATCGGCAGAAACTCAGGTCGAAGAAGGGTAGGGCGGACCTGTTTTCTAGGTCCGCGGCTTTTCCTTGTCCATCGGGGACGAGCCGCGGACTTAAAAACAGGTTCGCGCTACACCTGCTGAATTCCAAGGAGTTACGCGTCGAGTTTCTGCCGAGGAGCAGCGGCGGTCCTGAGCCTTGCGAAGCAAGAATCTCGCATTGCCTTGAAAATAAACAGAGCGAGATCCTTCGCTGCGCTCAGGATGACGGTATCGGAGCGTTTTTCCGCAGCCTGTGAAGCCCCGCCCTTTCAAACCCGTGGTGAGAAGTCAGGTCTAACCCTGTCAGCAACCCATTCTAACATCCGACGAGAAGATTGACCCAAAAGGGGTGGCCCAACGATTGTGGAGTGACCTTCGATCTGCTACCCTGACTGCGCCAAAGAAGGGTCGCTGCGCTAGGATCAGGAGGCGCAAGGGGGCCGCCCTTCGAGAGATTCTCGACGGGCGGCCTGCGGTTTATCATGAAAACCTTTCCCCCATCGGTCGTCAGTTTCTTTCGCCGCCAGCAGCTTTACGTGTTCCTCGCCGTTGTGACCGGAGGGATATTCTGGGCAATTCACCAGTCGATCAACCCGTGGACCGTCATTGTCTATTCGCTTTGCATCGGCAACCTTCTCTCGCCTGCAATGCAGGCAACCTATCGCCTGTACTTTGATCGCCCCTTTCCGTACAACTGGGCAATCTTCCTTGGCCTGCTCGCGATCCTTGTTCTACCCGTCTATGTCATTTCCACGGTGATTGTCTGGTGGCTTGCGCCCCCCACTCCTCAGTCGCTCTCGCACTTGCTGTTCACCGGTTGGAATTTTCCATGTTTGGTTACATTCATCTTCGGCATTGTGAATCATCATTACGCAGAAACCAAGCATCGGCTCGAAAAGCGCAATATCGAACTCCAGCGCGCCATCAAAGCCAACACCGCGCAGCTTGAAACGCAGGAGCAGGATCTGCAGCGCGCCCTGGAAATCCAGCGCGCCCTGTTGCCCAAGAATATTCCGCAAGTAGGAGGTTTTGAGATTGCGGGGGCGTGGCAGCCCGCGCGCGTGGTTGGCGGGGACTACTATGACGTGCTCACACTTTCCGGGTCCCGTCTGGGCATCTGCATTGCTGACGTGGTGGGAAAGGGAGTGTCAGCCGCCCTGCTGATGGCGAATTTGCAGGCGGCCGTACACGCCTTTGCGCAGGACGCGCCATCCCCCGCGTGGCTATGCAGCCGGGTGAACGCCGTGCTTTGCAGTAACATTGCCGAGGGCAAGTTCGTAACTTTTTTCTACGGCATTCTCGATGCCGCCACGCGCCAGTTCGAATTCTGCAATGCGGGGCACATGCCACCCTTGTTGATCAATGACTCGGGTTCCCTCCGCGTGCTGGCGGCCGGAGGGCTGGTGCTCGGCATGTTTCGCGATGCCGAATACGCCAACGCAACATTCGGCCTTGCTCCCGGCGACCGGCTACTGCTTTTTACCGACGGAATAACGGAAGCCTTTTCTCCGGCGGGCGAGGAATATGGGGAAGAGAGATTGGCGATGGCGGCGTTGGAGCACCGGAGGCTTTCCGCGCAGGAATTGAATCAACGCTTGCTGGCAGAAGTGGGGGATTTCTGCAAGGGCCAGTTTCATGACGATGCCACGCTTGTGGTGATCGTGGCAAACCCGCGTGCCGGGGAAACTTTGCCTTCCTGAACTCCCGGCCCCCGGGCAATTCCGCTCTGATCTCGGGCCGCATTCGTGTTGCTAATGTTTGTGGGGATGCATGTGAGGGTGGGAATGAGTTTCGCCGGTGGCATGAATGTGGCGATGGGCATGAACGAGATTGGTTTGTTCGAGCAGTAAAGTCTGGCGCAGGATTTCCGCCGGCGTTCCCGAGGCCACCACGCGGCCCGTCTGGAAAACAAAGCAGTCATCGGCAATGTCCTCCACGGTATCGAGGTCGTGGGTGCTTGTGACCACGGTCTTCGCCCCCCCGCGCAAACCGATCAGGAAATCAATCATCTGGCTGGCGCTCTTGGGATCAAGGGCCGCTGTGGGTTCGTCCAGAAGCAGCACCTCGGGATCAAGAACCAGCACGGAGGCAAGCGTCACACGCTTCTTCTCTCCCGTTGACAGGTGGTGCGGTGAGCGGTCTTTGAGGTGAGTAATCTTCATCACCTCCAGCATTTCTTCCACCGTGGCTCGGACCTTTTCCTTGGGCCACTGAAGCTGCAAGGGCCCAAAGGCGACCTCATCAAATACGGTGGGGGAAAACAGTTGCACGTCGGGATTCTGAAACACCAGTCCCACGCGGCGCCGGAACGGATAGGCAAATTCGGGAGTCTGCAAGAGTTCTTCGGTGAGCGGCTCGCCACAGAAGCTGATTTGGCCCTTTTGCGGAAAGGCCAGCCCGTCCAGGATTCGTAGCAGCGTGGACTTGCCGGAGCCATTCGCTCCCAGAAGCGCTATCCGCCTGCCAGGTGGAACGACGAGGCTCAAGCTGTCGAGCGCCGTCACCTGGTGGTATTGAAATGTGACTTCGCGAACATCAAAGACCGGAACCGGCATAGGATTTACGATTTTGGATTTACGATTTTGGATTTTGGATTACGGATTGACCACGGCGTTTGCCCACGCTGCTTCAATCCAAAATCGCAAATCCAAAATCCAAAATGCAATGGGTAATCATCTCCCATAATAAAACGCCCCCGCAGCCAGCGCGGCAAAAACCGCCAGCATGACCCAGTCGAGCGCGGCGGTGTGGAAATCATCGAGCATATAGACTTCACCGCGGAATCCCCGGGCGAGCATGGCACTGTAAACGTCGCCGGAGAGCTGCAACGTCTTGGACATCAGAACTCCCACGCTGGCGGCGGCCAAGCGGCGGTGGTCAGGCCCGCTCATTTTGCCTACCATGCGGCTGCGGCGGGATTCCAGCATATCGCGAGCGCTTTCGAGCAGGAGGAAAATATAACGGTAAGCCATCCCCAAAATCACCACCAATACTACCGGAACGCGGAGCACACGCAACGCCTTCAAGACGTGGCTCCACGGCGTGGAGAGGATCAACAACACGGAAAGAGTCGCTGCGGTTTCAACCCGAGTCACCAGATAACTTGCGCTCAACAGCCCTTGAGCCGTCAGCGGCCAGCCGAGCCAGCGAAGTCGCCAGACCACACGGCCCGGGATTAAGAAAGGTGCGGGCACCGCGATCATGCCGGTGAAAAGGAAGACTGGGATCCAGACCCGCTTGCCTAAGAGCAATGGGGAGACGCGGGAGGCTGCGGCAAGGATGAGCGCCATGGCGAACACCGCACCGATTACCCAGAGTTTGTGCGACATCGCCGCAGCGATAATCAGGGTGAGGATAGCGATAACTTTGACGCGAGGATCAAGTCGTTGGAGCAGACCGTCCGCCTTGGCGAGGCCTTCGGCGTCAAGCGCCTGCTCAACGGCACCTAGGAAGCTGGCGAGAGAGTGCTCAAGAAAGCTCATGGCGTTTGCCCCGCGCACGCTCCGCCAGCCTCCCGACCAACAACGAAACCAAGATAATGGCGCCCGATCCAAACATGGCGGAAAGCGCATAGCCCAACGCCGGGCGGCGCACAAACGACGGCGCGTATTGCGGGAAGGGTGAGGTCCACAGGGAGGAGATGCGTTCCAACCCCCGCGGCGGCTGAAGGGGTGGAGCCGTATTTTGCGAGGCCACGGCCATCTTCTCTCGCGCTTGCAGATTGGAAAAATCCCGCGCGCTCCATTCGCCCCAGGCGGTCCCTGCTGCTAGAATTCCCAGCGGGGTCAGCACCATGAGCAGGGCCAGCCCGATCCAGAGTGGGCGCACCGTCCGCCACATGCTCTGGCGGTCCACGCCAGAGAAATCCTCATCGGCAGCCAAATTGCCGGGCGCCGTAAGCTTCAGAAGATTTGGGTTGGTTCGCTGGAAGTAAGCCACCACTCCTGCGGACAAGACCAACTCAGCGAGGCCGGCAAACGTCAAGTGGCCTATCATCATCGCTGGAATGGCGATGCTTAAAGGGTAGGGAGCGTAAAGGGGGGCGCCGCTCGGGTCTTTGAAGAAGAGAGGCTGAATCCCAAATTCCACCGCCGCGCAAAAAGCCGAGGCATTGATGGCAGTGTACCCTGCCAAAGCGGCTGCCACCACCCTCCGCGAAGAAGTCAGAGCTGCACGTCCCGCCACGAGGCGGTAAACCGCATACGCCACCAGTGAACCCACAATCGCCATGTTGAAGCAATTGGCGCCGAGCGTCGTGACGCCTCCGTCCCCAAAGAAGACGGCCTGAATCGAAAGGGCAATGGAAATGGCAAGAATGGAAGCCCACGGCCCCAGGATAATCGTGGCGATCGCCACACCCACAGCGTGCCCCGTGGTCCCGCCGGGCAAGGGCAAGTTGAACATCATTATGACAAAGGAAAGTGCCGCCATAACGGACAGCAAGGGCACCATGCGCGTCGTCAAAATCTTCTTCACTCGTTGCAAGGCGGTGTACCAGAACGGCGCGGATGCTCCATAGAGAACCGCGCAGGTCGACGGACTGAGATAACCATCAGGGATGTGCATGTTGGCTTTCTGAGACTTTGCGAGGGTCAGCGGGGGCGCTGCCGGCGCCTTTCACAATCCCCCATTGTAACTTAACTTAACCAACGCAGGAAAACCAACTGGCGAAACTCTCTCGCACTTGTTTGCCGCGGCAGGACATGCTGAAGATGCGGGCGAATGGTCCCTATGCTCTCACTGGCGCTTTCTAAATGTGCCGACCGGCGCTATCCGTGCGACAATATTAGGGTATGACAAATCTTTTTAGGAGTTGGTATTATGCCAAAAACTCTTTTAATTAGTGGAAGTCCTAAATCTGACGGAAATACGGTGCAACTCATGGCTGAATGCGCCAAGGTTATCCAGGAGCAAGGTGTGGAAGCCGAAGTCGTTTCCTTTGCCGGGATGAGCATTGGATCGTGCACCGCCTGCGGAAAATGTTCGGAAACCGGCGAGTGCGACCTCCATGACGATTTGAACGAAATCATCGAAAAGGTTCGCGGCGTGCAGGGCCTCATTGTGGGTTCTCCTGTTTACTTCGGCACGGCGCGCGGAGATGTGATGTCCGCGCTCCAACGCATCGGATACGTATCCATGCATTCCAATAAATTCCTTTCCGGAATGGTTGGGGGACCGATTGCGGTTGCGCGTCGAGGTGGCCAAACGTCCACTCTCCAGGAAATGCTGATGTTCTTTCTCATTAACGATATGATTGTGCCGGGATCAACCTATTGGAACATGGTGTTCGGGCGGCTTCCCGGCGAGGTGTGGAAAGACCAGGAGGGAATTGACACCATCCGGCACTTTGCCGCCAATGTGGCGAAACTCGTCAAGAAACTCCATCCGTCTACGCGCGATGCGAGCTGACATCCGCGACAAAGATGAGTAGAAACCCCGTCGGAATAACAGTTCACGCGCTCCGGCGGCGGTGACGTTCAGGAACGACAACAGAGAGGGATTGATCATATGTTAGCTGCGGTTTTATACGATGTTGATCGGCTGGTGCTCGAGGAACGGCCTATTCCCCAGCCGGGACCCGATGACGCCTTGGTGCGAATTAAGTCCTGTGGCATTTGCGCCACCGATTACAAGGCTATCAAAGGCATTCGGCGCAATGTGCGCTTCCCGCTCGTTCCCGGACACGAACCCGCCGGCGTGGTGGCCGCCGTGGGAGCGCACGTACGAGGTGTGAAGGAGGGCGACGAAGTCATCGTTTGCCCCAGCGGCTATTGCGGATACTGCCGGTACTGCCGGATGGGTCTGGCGCACTATTGCGAGCACATGTATACGACAGGAGGCGACGGTCCGGAAGATGTGCGGCCTGGCAGTTTCGCGGAATACATGGTGACGGGAGCGAATACGCTTTTCCCCAAGCCCGCCGGTGTTAGTTTCGACGCCGCGTGCCAAACGGAACCCCTCAGCGGCGCATGGAAGGGCGTCATCCATTATTCGGAAATGCGGGTCGGCGATGATGTGATCATCATCGGCACCGGTGGAATTGGTATGTACTGCTTAATGGTGGCCAAGGCGGCGGGTGCGGGCCGTTTGATTGCTGTGGACGTGAGTGATCACGCACTGAAAACAGCCCGCCGTTTGGGTGCAACGCACACTGTGAACCCGAAGCGCGGCGATGTAAAATCCGCCGTGTATGAGATTCTCCCGCTGGGGCCGGACCTGGTGCTGGAAGCCGCCGGGCCCATTGAAGCGGTCAACCTGATGGTCAGTCTTTTGCGGCGCGGCACGCGCTGGAACATCTTTGGCATCACCACTCATGAAAAGTTCGTTTTGGACGGTGGCCTGATGCATTTTCTGGAGGCGCGAATGGACTCCAGCTTTTCCACCAATCCGCTGGCCATGGAGAATGCCATCCGGCTCATGGAGCGCGGAGTGGTGAATCCCGAGGAGGTCATCTCGCACCGCTTCCCTTTGCATGAGATTGGCAAGGCCATGGAAGTGATGGGAACTCCCGACCGGAACAAAGTGGTCATTAATCCTTGAAGTCTGGGGAATACTCTTTTGCATTCTCAGGCATCGAATAGAAATCCTGGCAGGGACAACACCCCCAATCTCGACGAGGTCGATGGAGGCGAATTGGCAGCCAACCCACAATCCAAGTCAAAGGGCTTGTTCACGCGGCGAGAGATGATCGAAGGGGCCTCCCTGGCCGCGCTCAGTGCGGCGGTGGCGTCGCAGGCGGATGCTCAACAGACGGATGAAGGGGCTCAGAGAACCACCCCGTCTTATCAAGTGGGCAAGGATCCGGGGAAGCACGAGCCGCTGGCGGAGTTCAAATACGACCTGGAGATCTCCAAGGGTTGGGTGGGCGCAGCCGGTTCCGCCAAGGAAGTTACCGTGGAGGAGTTTCCCGCCTCAAGGAATATTGCCGGTGTCTCCATGCGTTTAAAGCCCGGGGGGATTCGCGAGCTGCACTGGCACGCCATTGCCGCGGAATGGGCTTTCGTGATCGAAGGGCGGGTGCGAACCACCGTTATTGCTCCTAACGGTCAAGCCGCTACGGATGATTTTGAACCGGGTGATATTTGGTATTTCCCCAAGGGGCATGGCCACGCCTTACAGTGCCTGGGACCAGAGGAAGCCCATTTTATTCTCGGCTTCGACGATGGGCGCTTCTCCGAATTTGGTACCTTCAGCATTACCGATTGGATCGCCCATACACCTCCCCACCTGGTGACGCGCAATCTCGGCCTGTCCCCGAACACGGTTCAAAATCTGCCTAACAAGGAACTCTATATTCTTCCGGGCCGAGTGCCACCGGCTGAGCCGGAGCCTTATCTTGCTGAAAATCTTGAGACCAGCCAGTCCGCCCACAAATTCCGCCTGGCGAAGATGAGGCCCATGGAGTTCTCTGGAGGCTGGGAGCGAATTGTTAGCGTGAAGGAATTTCCCATCAATACGACTCTTACCTCGGTGCTTCAGCACCTCAATCCGGGCGCATTGCGCGAGCTGCATTGGCATCCCAATGCTGATGAATGGCAATACTACCTGCGCGGCAGCTCACGGGTTACGGTTTTTGGGGCGCACGGCAGGGCCAAGACGGAGGAGTTTGGGCCGGGCCAGGTATGCTTTATCCAGCAGGGTTTTGGCCATTACGTGGAACAAGTCGGTGACGAGCCGACGGAACTCGTTATTCTTTTTAACAGCCCGGTATTTGAAGAAATTTCCATTTCCAAATGGCTGGCGGGAAACCCGGCGTCTCTGATTGGTGATAACTTCGGCATCGCCAAGCAGGATGTTGCCCGCCTTCCTAAAACTGCTTTGGGAATTATCGCGTAGTGGGTATCGTTTCCCTTGAACCGATTTGCCGGGCAGCCTTGAAGATCTTCAGTCCCGTGGTAAACTTACCCAATGATTAACGGCGCCCACTTTCTTATCTACAGCAAGGATGCGGAAGCAGATCGGGCATTTTTCCGCGACGTTTTGGAGTTTCGCTCGGTGGATGTTGGGGAGGGTTGGCTGATCTTCGCGCTGCCTCCGGCGGAAATTGCGATTCACCCTGCGCGCAGGAATTTTGTGCAGCGTCAGGGTGGCCACGCACTGATGGGGACAATCCTGTACCTCATGTGCGACGATTTGCGCGCGCTCATCAAATCGTTAAAAGCCAAGAAAGTTAAGTGCGCTAAAATTGCCAAGGCGCCGTGGGGATCGTTTACGACCATTCCGCTCCCGAGCGGGGGCGAGATCGGTCTCTACCAGCCGACCCACCCGACAGCGCATAGCCTTAAGTCGAAATGACCTGCGGCCTGACTTAGAATTGTTTGACTGAAGGATGGGTTTTTACAGGTCTGCTCATTGATTCCCGGTTGACTTGATGATCATACAATCCCCCATTGCCCTGGTGACAGGCGCCTCGCGAGGAATCGGACGGGGAATTGCCATGGCCCTGGCACACGCCGGTTACAGCGTCGCGATCAATTTCGCCTCAAACCGCGGCGCGGCGGCGGAATGCCGACAATGGTGCCAAGCGGCAGCTCCGGCGGCCTCTGGGGCCTCTTTCGAAACGTTTCCCGGGGATATTTCCGCCGCGACCGGCCGCGAGCAATTGCTGAATGCGGTCAAAAACCGCTTCGGTTGGATTGACCTTTTGGTGAACAATGCGGGCGTCGCGCCATCCGAGCGCAAAGACTTGCTGGAAGCCACGGAGGAGAGTTTTGACCGCCTGATCAGCATTAACCTTAGGGGCCCCTTTTTTCTGACGCAAGCGGTGGCAAACTTCTGGCTCGCCGCGCTGGCACAACATGCTGCGCGCCCGCGGCCCAAGGTCATCACCATCTCTTCCATCTCCGCCTACACGGCGAGCATCAATCGCGGCGATTACTGCATAAGCAAGGCGGGGCTCTCCATGATGACGCAACTCTTTGCCGTGCGGCTGGCGGGGGAGGGAATTGGCGTTTACGAGATTCGCCCCGGGGTCGTGGCCACGGACATGACCGGCCCCGTAAAGGAAAAGTATGACCGCCTGATTGCCGAGGGGTTGACCCCTATCGCGCGATGGGGAAGGCCGGAAGACGTCGGTCGCGCCGTCGTGGCCATCGCCCAGGATCACTTCCCGTTTTCGACGGGCGAGGTCTTCAATGTTGATGGCGGATTCCACATTCGGCGGCTGTAAGGAATCGGCTCATCGGCTGATCGGGCCATCGAACCATTTCGTGGCCGTTTTTCGATTGCCGATGGAAAATCTCCCTGTGCGGGGCAGAACTCGAAAATCGTCAATCCCAATGACCCGATGATCCGATAACCCGATGGCCCGATAAGCTATGATTCGTATTGATACAGATTTGACGCCGGAAAAGTTGCTTCCCCGGATTGACCGTCTCTTCGATCTTTCCGCGGGAAAGATCCGCGAGATTGCGGCCGCCTTTGAAAACTCGCAAGGTTCGCCGGTTTTTACCGTGCAGGGTTCCTACGTCGGGCGCGACTGGACGGAGTGGACGGAGGGCTTCCATTACGGTTCAGCGCTCGTGCAGTATGACGCCACGGACGAGGCGTGGTTTCTGGATTGGGGCCGGCGCAAAACCGTGGAACGTATGGCGGCGCACGTTACCCACACGGGCGTGCACGATCACGGATTCAACAACGTCAGCACCTACGGAAACCTGCTGCGTCTGGCGACCGAAGGCAGGATTGAGGCGGGCGAGTTTGAGAGGCACTTCTACGCGCTGGCGCTGAAGGCAAGCGGCGCCGTGCAGGCGGCGCGCTGGACAGCGACGCGCGACGGCCGCGGGTATATTTGCTCGTTCAACGGCGCGCAATCACTTTTCGCCGATACGATTCGTTCCTTACGATCGCTGGCGCTTGCCCACCGGCTGGGGCACGCGCTGAGGGGTGAAAACGACAAGCGCATCTCGCTTCTGGGCCGGCTGGTGCAGCACGCGGCGGTGACCGCTGAGTTCAACGTCTATTACGGAGAAGGGCGCGACCTCTATGACGTGCGCGGGCGCGTGGCGCACGAATCCCTTTTCAATCCTGCCGATGGCGCTTACCGCTGCCCCTCCACCCAACAAGGCTACTCGCCCTTCACCACGTGGACGCGCGCTTTGGCCTGGATCATGTGCGGATACGCAGAACAATTGGAATTTCTGGAAACTCTCCCCGACCCGGAATTGGAGCCGCGGGGGGGGCGTAGTAAGATCGAAAGCATGATGCGGCGCGCGGCGCAAGCAGCGTGCGATTACTACCTCGAGCAGGCCGCTACCGACGGCGTCCCTTACTGGGATACCGGCGCACCCAATCTCGCCAAGCTCGGTGACTGGCTCGGCCAGCCGAGCGACCCGTTCAATGACTATGAGCCCGTGGATAGCTCCGCGGCCGCCATCGCCGCGCAAGGGCTTTGGAGATTCGGAACCTACCTGAATCGCCAGCCGGAACAATCCGGCAGCGGCGACGGTTACCGCCAAGCCGCCCTCACCATCGCCAAAACGCTGTTCGACCTGCCTTATCTTTCCACCGATCCCCACCACCAGGGATTGATTCTCCACTCCGTTTATCATCGTCCCGGGGGTTGGGACTACGTCCCACCAGGGCGCCAAGTGCCCTGTGGGGAATCCTCCATGTGGGGTGACTATCACGCGCGCGAACTCGCCCTCCTGATTCAGCGCGCGGCCAAGAAAGAACCCTACCTCGCGTTTTTCAATGTTCAAGAAAATGGTGAATAGCAGGTGTAGCGCGGACCTGTTTTGCAGGTCCGCGGCTTTTCCCTGCCCATGATTGAAGAGCCGCGGACCTACAAAACAGGTCCGCGCTACGCCGCTTGGGCTTTCCGCCTACTGCCTACTGCCTACTGTTTACCGCGGTTTCTTTATTCCCGACGACCTCGACCAGCAGCGGCGCGGAGGGGTGCATGGTGGGCGAATTCGATTCAACCTCCCCCACCACATAGATCGGTTGGGTGATGGGCTTGGCCCAATCCTCCGCGTGTAAGGTGAAGGTGCGGGTGGACTGGGTTTCGGTTACCAGCACTCCGTTCAGGCCGACGTTGACCACACGTACGCCCGGGGGGAGATTTTGGACCGTGCAGGGAACCCGCCCTTGGAAGCCGCTGCGGCGCTCGACGTGGAGAGTGACCTTTACATCCTTCCCGGGTTCGAGAATGATGCGGTCGGGCCCTGCCGTCACGATGGCGTCCGGAGCCGGAATGATTGATGCGAGTTGGAGAGGAGCATCCTCGTTGGCGGCCCGCGCGCGGTCATGGCCGTTTATTTGGGCGTGTCCCACAATCTTGAAAGGCGCCGGGGGCGCATCGGCGGGCGCGCTGGCGTCAGCGGTGAGCAGAATGAGTGTTGAATCTTGTCCGGTGGGAATGGTGGCCGCACTTGCCTGGACCCCGGCGGGGAGTCCGCCCGCACTAATCTCAATAGGCCCTTCATAGCCTTGGACGCGGTTCGCGGTAACCGTGACGAAAGCGGACCCACCCTTGGGGATATTGGGGTTTTCCGGGTTGGCTCGTAGTTCGTAATCGGGGTTGGCATCGTGAAGGGACAAGCGGTAGGCAAAGTCCTGTCCTTCCATGCCGCGAACGTCCTTGAGATGCACGATATAGTCGCCGTCCTGCGGCGCCACGAAGTTCAGTCGTGAATCCGATCCATAGCCCGGTCCCCCATCATCATTCCGCCAAGTCAGATGGAACACCGGTAAGCCGTTGGGCGGGAACTCCGCGCCGGGCGGCAGAATCTCAACCCGATAGACCGGGGTGTTTATGGGATGGACATCCGACGAAGTTCCCAAAAGCGCCCAACGCAAGCCATCGGCGGAGCGTACTCTTACGTCTTCGTCGGGCTGGTCCGCGATGTAGACAAGTTGATCCAGTTCGTCACCGACCATCAGGTAGTCCCTCTCGTGGAAACCGGAAACGGAGGTCAACCTGATTCCCGGCGTTGCGGAATCTCGGTCCGAAAGCGTGGTGACGGTTTCGTTCAGGCAGCGGACGGTGGCGCGGGGAATGGGGTTGCCCTGCGTGTCGAGCACCTCAATCACCGAATCGAGGGGCGAGCGCAACCTTGCCGCCGCAACTTCGATGGCGACGTTCTCGCCTTTCTGGGCGTGAAAGCGAAAGTAGTCTTCGTCGGCCACGCCGCCGTTTTTGGCCCCACCGGAGATGTGGCCGTTGACGGTAACGGGCAATGAAATCGTTTGGGCTTGGGCCGGCGAATTATTGGGCTCCTGTTCGAGAACTTCGGGATCGTTGCCGACGGCGAGCATGACGGTGTTCAGTGACCAACCCCCGTCGCTCTTCACCTTGATCGGCATCGTCGTCCAGCCGTCAGCCGCCTTGGGTGGATCCACTTTCACTTCGCGTACATCGTCCAGGTTGATGCCGGCCACCGAGACGGAAGCTGGCTCTCCCGCGCGCACACCCAACGGGAAGACCTGCGTGATATAAGGAAAGGGACCGGCATCGATGCGATAATAATGATCCGCGCTCCCACCCTTTTCCCGGTCGGTAACGGACAGTGTGTATTTGCCGGCCTGCGGCAGCTTGTAAGTCAGCAAGGCGTCGGCCCGATTGTCGTATTGACCGGATTCGGCCAGCACCTGTCCGGAATCATTCCGCAAGATTAGCAGCGATTCGAGCGTTGAGCCCAATCGCGATGCCGCCACTTGGAAAACAAGTTCCTCGCCCGCCCGGCCATCAAACTCGTACCTGTCGATCTCGCCGGGAACGGCAATCGTACCCACAAGGGTTGCGGGCAGCACCGCGGGTTCCGGCTGCATTTCCGCGCGCCCCCAAGCCTTCGCCTTGGAACCCACTTCCGGGAAAGACCCAACGTCAAATGGCATCACGTTTGAGGTTCCCAAGGGAGTCCGAATCCGAAACCAGTGGAGGCCCGGAGCAACATCCTTGGCGGCCGTGATCTCGATGGTGGCCGTTTGCTTTTTGCCGCGAGGTACCGGGGCTTCGGTTTCAACCAGACCCGGGGGCAGAATCCTCTTCTCTTCTTCCGCGTCCGCAAGCTGCGTCACCTTCGCACTGATACCCGGTGAGTCGAAAATAATCGTTTTGACGTCGGAGAGATTACGCCCGTCAAGGGTGAAGGTGGCTGTCGTGCCGCGTTGCATGCCGACAGGCCAGACCTTCGCGACGCTAGGAGGAATGACGCGATCGTCGGCACGCAGAGAGGCCGCGAGATTCACTCCCAGCGCGAGAAGAGTCAAGAGGATGGAAACTTTGCTTCTCATGGCACAACCTCGTTTTCGATTCACCGATAGGCCCCGGGGCACATCACTTTGGTTGCCAACCCGATGTGCCAAGGCAGAAGAGCATGCCTGACCGTATTGCCACAAATCCGCGGGACTGGTCAAAGTCCGACCCCTTCAGGGTCGGTCGGTGTTTTTCGCATTTTTCCCGTGGGTTTCACCCACGGCTACTCAATTTGAACCCCTTCGGGGTGCCGAATCCCCTGTCGCGAGTTCCGTGTCCCGTCTTTCACCGGCGGGCGGTTTGTTGGGGCGCCTTCTCCGGCGGCCCGTGGGGCTCAAACGCCATCCACGGTCCTAGCACTTCCTTGAAAGATTTCACGTCAAACAAACTCAATGTGCCGTTAAAGCGGCCCACCGCTAAGCGCATTCCGTCGGGGCTGATGCTGAGCGCCTCCACCCAATCCGGCTGGTGCTCTATGACCGCGACCGGGTCCAGCGTCGCCGCGTCGCGGAAGCGGATGGATCCATCGGAGGAACTGGTGATCAGCATCTTTCCGTCTGGAGTCCAGGCGAGCGCGAGGATGCTGTCCTCATCCGCGATTAAGGACCGCAGCAATTGCCCGTCGCTGTCTCCCACTTGCCAAACGTAAATGGTTTTGTCGTACCCGGCGGCAGCAATCTGCTTTCCGGATGGTGAGTAGGCAATACTGGTCAGGCCGTCCGCGGCATCGCCCAAGGTGTACAGCCGTTGTCCGGAAGCGATATCCCAGATCTTGACGCTGCGGTCCTGCGAGCCCGAGGCCAAATGCTTGCCATCGGGGCTGAAAGCTACGGCGAAGACGGCGTCAATGTGATCCTGTAGGTTCTTCACTTCCTGGCCCGTAGCGGCGTCCCACAGCTTCACCATCTTGTCGTAGCTGCCTGAAGCCAGCAGCTTTCCGTCCGGACTCCAGGCCACGGAGTAAATGCAATCCTTGTGGCCCTGCAAAGTCTTGAGAAGCGTAGCGCCGCCCTTTAGGGCGGTATTTGCCGGGCTAAAGCCCGGCGCTACGACGGGGGAAATATCCCAAATCTTGATTTCGCCGCCGCGCTGGGGGGGCCCGCCCGCTGCCGCGAGCATACTTCCGTCGGGGCTGAAAGCGAGGGAGCGCACATAATCCGCATGGCCGGAAAGCGTTGCCAGGGGCTTGCCGCTGGCCGAATCGATGAGCCGCACTTCCTGATAGCCTCCCGCGGCGAGCAATTTTCCGTCGGGGGAAAACCTCACCGAGGCCACGGGCGAGACCACGGCAACTTGCGGCTTGATGTCGGGTAGCGCCAGGGGAGCCAGCGCCGTGGCCGCTTCGCCGGCAGCGGGCCCCAGCGCGCCGCCCTCGACCCAAGCTTTCAACGTGGCGATATCCGCAGCGGGCAAGGGGTCACCGCCAAATGGCATTCGCGGTTGAACCTTTCCCTCGAGCATCAGAATCATCCGGCTCTCGTCAGCTTTGCCCGGAAGGATTGCAGCGCCATGCGCGCCACCCTTCATGAGCGCGGGGTAACTCTCCATGACAAGCCCTCCCATTTTGGTGGAGATGGAGTGGCAAGCCAGGCAATTCTTTTGCAGGATGGGCGCGACCTGGGAATTGAAATTAGGCGTCGCATCCGCGCGCACGCGGTAAGGTGAACCACCAAGCCCCCAAGCCACCAGGAGGAGCAGAAAGCTAAATCCAGAGACCAGAAGCCTGCCCAAAGCCGGCTTATGCTTCTGGCATTCGAGTTCGCCTTGGTGTCTTGGTGTCTTGGTGGTAACGTTTTTCGCTTTCGATTTTTTCATCACGGCGGCAAGAACCCAGTCCCTGATACCTAATCCCTAATCTCTGCACTTAGTGGTTAAACATGAACTCTTCGCTCGTCAACATGGCCCATGCCAAGTCGTTCAATGCGGCCCGGTGGGAATCCTCGGCGGCTTGTCCCTTTTGCTGCTCGGCGGAGCGCAGTGCGTTGACCAACGCTATCCTCTCCTTGTCCTGGGGGTGACGGCTGAACGAAGCGAGGTAAAGGTAGTCCACAATTTGATCGTCGGTGAAGCCCAGCTTGAGCAGCATATCCGTCGAGCTGCCGGACACGCGCAGCTTATTGTTCAGAGTATCGCCGTTAAAAATGTGAAGCGCCTGGGTGACGGTGGGCACCGACGTACGCTCACTTTCACGCGTCTGGGCCCGCACGGGCCGGCCAAAGGCGGAGAGGAAGTAGGACCCTACGGCCGAATCGGGCAATTGCAGCGCGCGGGTTCCGGCGGGATACCCTTCGAACTTTTCCGGAACCTTGGTGACTTCGGAATAGGCATCCAGCAACACTTCCGCGGGCAACCGCTTGATGACATAGTGCGACCCGAATTTGTCGTCGTCAGCGTTTTCCTTGAGCGGAGTGGAGGAAGCCTGATAAGTGGCGGACTGCATAATGGTTCGAATCAGGTAATCAACGTCGAAGTTGTGCGCCACAAAATCCTTCACCAAGTCGTTCAGCAGCTTGTCATTGGTGGCCGGGTTGGTATCGCGGAGATCTTCGGCCGGCTCCACCAGCCCGCGCCCCATAAAGTTGCGCCAAATGCGGTTGACGACGTTGCGCGCAAAGAAGGGGTTTTGGGGTGAAGTGAGCCACTTGGCAAAGTATACGCGGGTGTCGCCGGGAGTGCTTTCCGGGAGCGCTCCGGCGTCCAGGGGTTTGGGCGGCAGAACCATCATGAAGCGGTCATCCGTAAACTCGCCGGTGGGCGCCGAATAAACGGTGACGTTATTGAGAATCAACCCCACGCCGGGGCGCGAGGAGGCATTGGAATAAGTTTTCAGCCGCACGCGCGCAAACAGGTTGGCCATGCCGTAATAGTCTTTTTGCGTCCACTTGGCCAGGGGATGATTGTGGCAATGGGCGCAAGTAATGGTGATTCCCAGAAACGCCTGCGCCATGTTTTCCGTAGTGTCCAACGGATCGCGATGGACCACCCAGTAATTGGCCGCGCCATTCTCCACGGTATTGCCCGTGGCGGTCACGATTTGATAAATGAATTTGTCCCAGGCCTTATTGGTGGCGACGCTGTCGCGGATCCAATCGTGATAGCTCCACATCTCTTCGTTGGACAGTCGATTACTCGTGACCAGCAGCAAGTCTGACCACTTATAAGCCCAATAGTCCACGAACTCAGGCCGTTTCATCAACGCGTCGATGAGCCGGGCACGCTTGTCCGCGGAAGGGTCCTGAAGAAATTGCTCGACTTCTGCCGGACTCGGCAGAATGCCGGCGGCGTCCAAATACGCGCGTCGGATGAATTCCGCATCGCCCGCGGGCGGGGAGGGCGGGATGTGCAGGACTTCCAGGTGGTGCAGGATGTCATCATCGATGTAATTGTGCTTTGGCGCCTTCTTAAAGACCGCCTCTTCCACCTTGTAAGGGAAGGGAATGCGCAAGCGGGAAAAGGTGACATGGCTTTGGTACCACACGGTCACCGGCGCTTCGCCAAAGCTGTGCATGGTGACGTGGCCATAATTATCGACGGTGGCCACGCCCTCGTTGCCACTGTCGTATTTGGCCCAACGGGTCACATCTTCCTTGCGGCCATCGGAGAAGATCGCGGTAACAATGAGTTGCTGTTCGGCCCCGGGACGCAGAGACGCTTCCTCGGGGGAAACCTCAATCCGGGCGACACGCGCATCAGAATCCTGCGGGGCGGGCATACCCTGTGCAATCCAGCCGGATATAACCTCATATTCTGGTGAGTCAACCGCAAAGCGCTTTCCGCCGCCATGGGGGATGGTGAGAGTGGGCTTCAGGAGGATCAAACTCTTGGCGGGCTCCATGCGTTCGGTGCGCCGAGCGAGGGCTTGGTGGGTCAAGGTCAAGTAATCGGTGTCCGGATCGTAGCCGCGCAACGTCAACTTGAAGCCGTTTTTTCCCGCTGCCGCGCCATGACAGGGACCGGAGTTGCATCCCATCTTTGTCAGCACGGGCTGGACGTCGTTGCGGAAACTCCACACCGCCGGAGCGGTGAAATTTTCCACGCTGATGGGAATGCTCGCGCGGTGGCCGCCGACGGTGGCGGCGATGGCCGTTTGACCGTTACCTTGGGCGATAGCAAAATCATTGGTGATCCGCGCAATCTTCGGGTTCGAGGAAACGAGGGTGGCTTGTGCAGTCAAGTCCTCCTGGTGGCCGTCGGTGTAGACGCCCTCGACAACCAGGCGCTGATTGTAATGCGCTCCGGCAATGGTGATGGCGGCGGGGAGAATTTCAATCCGGGTGAGGGGAACCTGGGGAAAAGCGTGGTGATCGGCGACCGGCGTCACCCGGGCTTTATGCGCCTCCGTCGCTTCCGGTTTGTAATCACCGCCGGGGTGGAAGGGCGCGTCCTTCTGCATCTGTGGGGAAGTTGAATTCGTTGATTGTCCGGCGTTCGAGCCGTGCGCGGCATAAAATACCATGAACGCACAAACGAGAATTACAACGGGCAGAAAACGGCGCGGATTCATGATTCCCCCAAAAAAGCAGTGGTTAGCGGCAAGAGCTTAGTGGCGAGCGGCAAACTAGAACCATGAGGTGCCTGGGGTCCGCCTTGTCGCTATCCACTATCCACCAACCACTAGCCACTGTCTTTCTCACACCAGCAGTTCCTCAATCGGATCAAAGCCGTGGTCCACCAGGCGCACAACGCGGCCTTGCGAAGTCTTGAGCTCGGTGTCGACGGGGATTCCGAGGCACTTGTAAACTGTCGCCGCCACATGCGCCGGCATGACCGGACGATCCTTGGGTGCGCCGCCGATGGAGTCGGATGAGCCAACAATCTGGCCTCCCTTGATCCCGCCTCCGGCCAGGACGACGGTCCAGCACTGCGGCCAGTGGTCGCGGCCCCCGGCGGGGTTGATTCTGGGTGTGCGTCCAAACTCCCCCGTGGCCAAAACCAGCGTGCTTTGCAGCAACCCCCGATCGCTCAAATCTTCCAGCAGTGAACTGTAAGCGTTGTCAAACATCGGTCCCACCAGGTCGCTATAACATTGGATGGGGCTGAAGGGAGCGGAGCCGTGAATGTCCCACGTGATATCGTTGAAGACGGTTTCAAACATGTTCACAGTGACAAAGCGCACGCCCCGTTCCACCAGGCGGCGCGCCAGCAGGCAGCCCTGGCCAATGCGCGTCATCCCGTAGCGGTTGCGCATGTCCTCCGTCTCCTGCGTCAGCTCAAATGCCTCGCGCGCCTTGGCCGAGGTCATCAGCGTGTAAGCCTGGTTGAAGGTGGCGTCCATCAATTTGGCGTCCTGGTTGGTGTCCTCGAAGTATTGCACCGACTGGTCGATGACTTGGCGCCAACTGCGGCGGCGGTCAACGCGCACCGCCGAGATGTAATCGGGCGGCAGCATGTCCGGCACTTGGAAATTCGCGGCGGAGGGGTCGGCGTTGAGGACGAACGGGTCAAAGGCTTTACCCAGGAAGCCGGCGGAGTCGCCGTGCGGCAGGTTGCCACCCAGTTCTCCAATGATGTAAGGAATCAAAACATTGGGCGGCATGTCGCCCCGCGCCCCGCGCTCAAACCTCAGCACGGAGCCGTAATTGGGCGACTCCAGCCCTCCCTGGAATAGCCTGCCGGTCTGCATCATCTGGACGCCGGTGTCGTGGACCGCCGCCCCCGTGTGGTACATGGACCGCAGCAAGGCGAACTTGTCCGCGTGCTTGGCCATGCGCGGAAAGATTTCAGAAATTTCGATGCCGCTGACGTTAGTCTTGATGGGTTTGTAGGGGCCGCGAATGGAGGCAGGTGCGTCCGGCTTCATGTCCCAGGTGTCGAGTTGGCTCGGGCCGCCGACCAGCATCAACTGAATACAGTTGATGTCCTTGTCGTTTTGGACCGCGCCGGAGGCTTTGAGGGAAAAGAACTCGGGCAGAGTCAAGCCCATGAACCCGAGCGCGCCGGCGTGAAGAAAGTCGCGGCGCGTTACCCCATCGCAGAATTCAACTTTCTTGTTTGCATCCAGCCTGAACATATTGTTGCCTTCTCCACGTCAAAGTAATGGTTAGGCGCGCTTCCCGGCAGGAGCTTGCTACGGGCTGACCATTCAATTATCTATGAGTCCCCCACACCCCCGTGGCCCCGCTGTTAATGCCGAATCGCAGGAATGCCCATTGAAGGTTGTCTAGGATTTCCTGCCGCAATCTGATGCTCGCCCCGAGCGGCTTCTATTATACCGCATCGGGACTATGCTGGTGTGAGGAAATTGGTTCGGGGAGAATAAAGATTGCTGTGCATCCGGCAAGTTCCTGCCGAGCGGCGGGGGGGGATGTGCGTCGAATCCGTTCTTTACGCCTCCGCCCATTGCGTTTTGATGTAGGCAAGCCCTCTCGCTAAAGCCGCTTCGGGATTATCGGTGGCGTTGCATTCCATGTTCAGCCATCCGGAAAATCCCCACTCTTTCAGCGCGCTGAATCCCGGACGGTAATCGAAGGGAAGCGAACCGGGCTCGGTGCGAGCCTTGCCATCCGCCAGGTGAACGTAGACCGTGTATTTGCCGTATTCCCTCAAGGTCGCGGCAATATCTCGTTCCTCCAACTGCATGTGATAGAAGTCGCTCAGCAGCTTGAAGCCGGGAGCGTCCACGGCTTCAATGAACCTGGCGGCCTGGCTCTGGAGATTCATGAAGTGGGTTTCCTTGCGGTTGCATGGCTCAAGCATCAGGTTGACGCCCGTGTGCTGAACGTCGGGGACCAACTCCTTGAGTTCCGCCACCAACAGCCGTTCTTCCACCTCCCGCGCCGTCATGATGGGAGAAAGGTCCTGAAACTTATTGGGTCCAAAAACCGGGACTTCAATGACGTCGGTGGCTCCGAGAGTGCGAGCCAACTCCAGGCGCTGGCGATCCAGTTCCACACCCTGCGAGCGAACCAGTGGGTCCGTGTCCAGGAGCTGGATGGAGCCCACGACGGCGCTGACGGCGATCCCGACGCCCGCCAGTTGCTCCTGAAGGAATTCCACGGGCTTGTCGGACCATTCGTTGCCCAGTTCAATGCCGTCATAGCCCAGCCGCTTGACCAGTTGCGCCCGCTCGCGCAGGGTCATTTCCTTGGGCAGGGGGCTGCGGACCCCAAAACGCACATTGCCCGGCCGGAGCTGGATTTGCGGGGCGCCCGCCGCCAGCGTTGCGGCTCCCACGGCTGCGCCGCACCCCGCCAGGAATTCTCTTCGATTCATCCCGATTATTTTTTTCATGCGTTTCACCCTTCCGGCTATTCCGATGGCGCGGAATTTCTCCCCCGTCAGCCTTATGCGCCCCAATTGTATTCGCCCCGAATTTAGAACACAACAGGCTGGCGGGGCCGGGGATCCGCCAAAGTCCAATAGGGTCGAAATGGCCCCCCATCCCCACTACTTGCAAAACGTGGGGCCCCTTCCGCCTTGCGGTCCCCCCTCTCCCCACGGGAGAGGGATAGAAATCAAATCACTGCCCTCTCCCAGGGGAGAGGATGCCCGACGGAGGAGGGCAGGTGAGGGGTCTTTTCGACGCCATCGGATCTTAACGGAACCCTGGGGACGGAACCCAGTCGACGGGTAGTGGTGTCATTTGCTGTGGCACGGGCGTCCGAAGCTGTGAAAAAATCAATTTTGGGCCTGTTATCCACGATGTAACTCATTGAAAATGCATGATGCCAAAATTTGAAAATCCGATTTTTTCACGGCTTCTCCCGCCCATGTCCAGACACGGCCAAGATGGCCGCGGCACTTCATATTGGAGTCACTACCCTGGCGTCATGATCAGCCTGCCGCCGGGCGGTCTTCGGTTTGCACGGAACTTGTCGCGGTCCGATCCAGCAGTTCCCGCACCTGGGTCAAGAGATCGGACAGGGTAAAGGGTTTTTGGATGTATGCGCTGAGGTTACTCCAATGCCGCATAATCTGATCGCTATACCCGGACATGAAAAGCACGGGTATGCCGGGGAACTCTGCATTAAACTTCTCCGTTAACTCCACCCCGCCCATCGCTGGCATAATGATATCCGTCAGCAGCAGATTAATCCGCCCCGGGTGGCTTCGAGCCACGGAAAGAGCTTCCACGCCGTTACTCGCTTCCAGCATGATGTACCCGTAGCGTTGCAGGATCTCGCGCGTATATTTCCGCACTCCCGCCTCATCTTCCGCCAGCAGAATGGTCTCTCCCCGCGAAGAAATTTGCTGGATGCTGATTTCTGAGTCGGCAGCGCTTTCAAAGCCGAAACACGGGAAGAATAGTTTAAAGCATGTTCCCTGGCCGGGTTCGCTGGAGACCCAGATGGAGCCGTTGCTCTGATTGACGACGATTCCATAGACTGTTGACAACCCCAGCCCCGTGCCCTTTCCCTGTTCCTTGGTGGTGTAGAAGGGTTCGAAAAGGTGACTTTTCACCTCCGCCGACATTCCCGTGCCGGTGTCCGTGACAGCCAGCGCGACGTAATGGCCGGGGCTGACGTAGAGGTGGGTTCGGGCAAAGTGCTCGTCCACCACCATGCTGGAAGTTTCGAGGGTCAGCTTGCCGCCGGCCGGCATGGCATCCTTGGCGTTCACGGCAAGGTTCATCAGGACTTGCCCCATCTGCCCGGGGTCGGCGCGAAAAGTCCCCGCGTGCGGATCCAGCGACAGCACCAAATCGATGTTTTCACCCAGCAGCCGCCGCAGCATGTTTTCATAATCTTTAACGAACTCGTTTACCGCAATGGTCTTGGGCTCGGCGACTTGCCGGCGGCTGAATGACACCAACTGCCGCGTCAGCCCCGCTGCCTGCATGGCGGCCTTGGAGAGTTCTTCCATGGAGTCCCGGAGCGGGTTTTGGGGGTCCATCTCCGCCAACACCAAATGGGCATAGCCGTTGATGATGGTCAGCAGGTTGTTGAAATCGTGCGCAATGCTGCCTGCCAGCCGGCCCACGCTCTCGAGCTTCTGGGATTGCAGAAGTTGCTGCTCCAAGCGCTTGCGCTCGGTTATGTTCTGAATGACCCCCACCACGCGGATGGCTTGCGATTCCGCATCGAAAAACACCCGCCCCCGGCTGGAAAGCCAGCGTTCCTGGCCGTCCTCGATACCGAGGGTTCGATATTCTTGCGCGTAGTCCCCGCCATTCTCGTAACGCAGGGCGTTCTTAAGCGCCTGGGTTGCGCGGTCGCGGTCGGCGGGGTGCAGCGCACGCAGGAAAGTGTCGTAAGTAATCTCCGCCTCCAGTGATAGCCCATAGTGTTGACGGGCAAACTTCGACCAGATGAGCTTGCCGGTTTGGGGATAAAAATCGAACGCGCCGAGCTGCGTGGCCTCCACCGCCAGCGCCAAGCGTTCCTCGCTCCCCCGTAATTCTTCTTGCGCCCGCTTGCTTTCCCGCCGCCCCGCGCCTTCTGCCAGTTCGCGCTCAACGGCGGGCGCCAGGCGCGTCAGGTTGTTCTTCGTGAGGTAATCGTGGGCCCCGGATTTCATCATCTCGACGGCGGTTTCCTCACCCATCTTACCCGACACCACGATGCAGGGGATGTCGTTGCCGCACTCCTGGAGAATGCGGAGAACGCCAGGCGCGTCAAAACCTGGCAGGTGGTAGTCCGCAATGATCACGTCCCACGTGGGATCCTCCAAAGCATGGCGCAGGCCCACAGCGTCTTCCACGCGGTGGGAAAAGACTTCGAATCCAGCGTGCATCAGCAGGCGGAGTATCATGTCCGCGTCGCTTTCCGAATCCTCGATTTGTAACAGCCGTAAGGGTTTGCTCATGAAGCCTCGCTTCTTGAAGGATTTCGCGATCGTCGTATTGCCCGGCGCTGCGTCCAGCCTGAATTTCTCCCCGCGCGTGGGTGGAACTGCCGGGAGGGCGGCGCTTTACAGGCTGCGGGAAAAACTCAGGGGCTCTGTCCGTATCAACATCATCCCTGAATACCCGTTCAGCACCACCCCGGCGCTTAACGCGCCACCCCTCCTCATCTGAGGAGGGGAGCGTCTTCAACAACTCCCCTCCTGAATCAGGAGGGGTGGCGCCTTGGGCGCCGGGGTGGTTGTCCGCGGGGGTCGTTTTTCCGCAGCCGGTTCAGCCATCCACCTCCGGCCCACCATTCACTCACTTCACCTTCGGGGGGTCCTCATTTAAGACCAGCCAATACAATCCCAGTTGCACCACCGATTGAACAAACTGCTCAAAGTCGACGGGCTTGCGGATATAGCTGTTGACCCCCAGGTCGTATCCGGCGGCAATGTCCTGTTCCTCTCGGGAGGAGGTGAGAATGACCACGGGCATGCGGCGGGTGACGGTCTCCGCGCGGATTCTCCGCAATACATCCAGCCCCGACACCTTCGGCAATTTCAAATCCATCAAGGTGAGGGCGGGGAAATCGGAGATGTCGCGGCCCGCGTATGCGCCGGTGCCAAAGAGGTAATCCAACGCTTCCTGGCCGTCGGAGGCTACGACCAAATTATTGAGGATGTGGCCCTTCGCCAGCGCGCGCTTGGTGAGGTCGATATCACTGGGATCGTCTTCCACCAGGAGAATCGTTTTGGTGTTCATCGTTTGCCCGCTCCAAGGGTAAAATACAGCTTTGCCCCCGCACCAGCCTGCGCCTCGGCCCAGATGTGCCCGCCGTGCCGGTGGATGACCCGTTGCACGGTGGCCAAGCCAATGCCCGTGCCGGGGAACTCGCTGGCTTTGTGCAGGCGCTGGAAGGGCCCGAAAAGCATTCCGGCATGGGCCATATCAAAACCCACGCCGTTATCCCCAACAAAAAAGGCAGGGTTGCCCTCGCACTCGGTCGTGCCAAATTCAATCCGCGCCGCGGCGCGTGGCCCGGTGAACTTCACCGCATTATCGAGCAGATTGGTCAGCGCGATCTCCAGCAGCCGCGCGTCACCCGTGCATTGGAGCTGCGGAGCTACAACGAACTCGATGCACCGGCCAGGGTGCGCCTCCTTCAGGCGGGCAATGATGGTTTCAGCGAGAGCGGTCAGGTCAATGGTGCTGGGAACCAACTCCGCCCGGCTGACGCGCGACAGGTGCAGAAGGTCGTCAATCAGCCTTCCCATGCGCTGCGCTTCGGAGCGAACGCGCTCAAGGTACTTCTGGCCTTGGGCGTCGAGGTGCTCACCACAATCTTCCAACAGCGCCAGGCTCCACCCGTCAATGCCGCGAAGGGGTGCGCGCAAGTCGTGCGAAACGGAGTGCGCAAATGCTTCCAATTCCCGGTTGGCCGTTTCCAGTTCCTCCGTGCGCGCGCGCACGCGCTGCTCGAGTTCGACATTGAGCAACCGAACCTCCTCTTCCCCCCGTTTGCGCTCGGTAATGTCGGATTTGATGGCGATGTAATTGGTAATTTCGCCGGAGGCGTCGCGCACCGGGGCAACGGTGGCTTCCTCCATGTAGAGCGTGCCGTCCTTGCGCCGGTTCGTGAACTCTCCGCGCCAGAGTTTTCCGGCGGCAAGGGTGGCCCACAGCTCCTGATAGAATTGGGCGTCGTGTTGTCCTGACTTGAGGAGCCGGGGGTTTTGGCCGAGGGCTTCGACATGGGTGTAACCCGTGGTGCGGGTGAACGCCGGATTGGCGTATTGAATCTTCGCGTCGCGGTCCGTGATCACGACGCTTTCCGCAGCCTGTTCAATGGCGGTGGCCAAAAGGAGATTCTCTGCCTCCGCCCGCTTGTGCTCGGTGATGTCGCGATTGGCTTCCAGAACGGTTTTGTTGCCCTTCGCGTCCACCGCCAATTTCCACAGGCCCTCGACGATGAGCTTTCGCCCGTCCTTGGTGGATTGGGTCAGTTCTCCCTTCCATTGACCCTCACGTTCCAGCATGAAATCAACCTGGGCCATGCCCAAGGGATGAGACGTTTGGAGAAACTCGTGGCTGGAACGGCCCACCGCCTCTTCCCGCGAGTAGCCATAAAGGGTTTCGGCGCCGCGGCTCCAGTAGTCAATGGCGCCGCCCAGCGGCCAAGTGAATAGAGAGTCGTGGGCTTGTTCGAGCAGGTCAGCGTGACGGCGCAGAGCCTGGGCGATTTCCTCGCGCCGGACGGTTTCCCGTTCAATCACCACGCTGGCGAAGACCAGGAGAATGATTAGCACCGTGCTGCCCAACCCCAGCACCCAGCGCCCGCGGGAGGCCCGAAGCTCCGTTTCAGCCCTCCGTCCCACTAACAAACGGCGCTCCTCGCGCATGACGGCATCCAGCGTGGAGCGCAGCTTATTCATCGACTGCTCTGCCTGGCCGGAGCGGAGGGCGGCATTAACCTGCTCGACTTCCGAGGCTTTGCGCATCTCAATGCCGCGCTCGAGCATCGCCAGCCTCATATCCACAATCCCATTGATCTGGTTCCACCGCGCCTGCTGGGCGGGGTTGTCGGAAGTCAGACCCTTTAATTCATCCAGGTTGCGCGGAAGGGCGGCAACCGCCGAGTTATACGGCGCCAGGAAGCGCTCATCCCCCGTCATCAGAAAATCCCGCTGTCCCGCCTCTGCGTCCACCATCAAAGAGCGGAGCGACTCCGCGGAGTTGATCACCTGGTAGGTGTGGATTACCCAGCCTTCTGCGTCCTGGGTGCGGCGGAAGTCGCGCAGAAGGAGCAGTCCCATCCCTGCCAATATCAGCACCGCGGCGGCGAGAACCGCGGTTTGGCGGACGACGCGGAACTTGGAGCTTTTTCCGTCTTCGGCCAAGGAGGCAGGCGGGCGGGTCGTCACCTGACCCAGGAAGCTGATGCCCACACCAATGACGAAATAGCCTGCCAGGTTGAAGGCGTCAGCGCGATTCTTGACGGCGAAAGAGAATCCGGGTTCGAGGATAAAGTACCAAACGGAAATTCCCCCCAGCAGCGTGGCGAGCAACCCTGGGCCCCGGCCCCAAAGGCGCTTGGCGACCCAGATCGGGAGGATAAAGAACATGAAGGGCGCGCGGTCACCCAGCACCGGGTCAAGAACCAGGCGCAGGCCTAAGGTGCACACGACAGCCAGAACGGTCGAGGCGTAGCGCTCGATGGCGGGGAGCGCTTTTAGCAGTTTTTCCCGGTTCATAATCGCTGCCATCCGGCCTTAATAGATTGCCGACTGTCGAGGGTTGATTGCCGACGAAGAAATCACCCTCCGAGGTCAATCGACATGCGACAATCGGCAATCGTCCAGTTGCGGTTCACTCGGGCGCCCCTTGGCGCGGGGAATGGCGGTCCATCAAGGGGGGGAAACTGCGCAGGGCGCTTTAGGAATTCCACCTAGCCTCTGGTCACGTTCAGCTTCCCTACCGGGCTTATAAAGGTTACGGGTAGAGTTGCCCGCGGAAACCCCATACCAAGTATGAAATGGTATCAAGTCAATAAGTTGCGGGCAGTCCGGTTTCCGCATTCGACAAGTTCCCGGCTTGCGAGCCCCCTACGCCCCACAAACGAATGGCATTCAGCCCTCGCCTGCTAATTTTTTGATTCGCACGTTGATGACCAGAGCCCCATTGGGATGGGGACGCACGTGGTCTCATTAAATGAGCCTTATGGAGCCGAAGGCACGCCGATTCAGTGCCTTAGATGAGCCAAATGGCTCAAAATGGGAAATTACACGAGGGAGAATTTGCCCAATGGCGGGCACTGGCCGAGCTGTGGGTGATAGCTCGACCTGCTGAGCCCGGATTTCTCACCAAAATTGGATTGGGCTACCGGAAGGGGGGAGCTTTACAGGCTGCAGAAAAACTCGAAAGTGCTGGCACTCTCAACGCCACCCCTTTTCCCCTGGTCAGCACCACCCCGGCGCTCGGCGCGCCACCCCTCCTGATTCAGGAGGGGAACTGTTAAAGAACCCCCCTCCTCAGATGAGGAGGGGGGGGCGCGCCGAGCGCCGGGGTGGTTACCCCCTGCGGGTGCCGGGGTTTCTCGGGAACAGAGGGATGAATAATTTCCGCCAACCTCTTTATGAGAACGGTATTGGGGCTAGCGCCTGTCGGCCGTAGTTAGTTGGCAATTGCACCAGTCCCGGCGAGCTGGGTAAGCAAAAAGCGAGAGTCGAGCTTTCCCAGCCCGGATTTCTCACCACACTTGGACGTTCTTGGGTGTCGCCGGAAGGGCGGGGCTTCACAGGCCGCGGAAAAACTCGTCCAAGCTGTCATCCTGAGCGCAGCGAAGGATATCGCTCTGTTTATTTTCAAGGCAATGCGAGATTCTTCGTCGCCGCAGCTCCTCAGAATGACAGCATCGTAGGTTTTTCCCACAGCTTGTAAAGCCCCGCCCTTCCAGAGTCGTGGTGAGAAATCCGGGCTAGGGGCCTCAACGTAAAGCTTCCAGTCTCCACTTTGTCCTGGTCCCGGCGCGTAGGGACTGGCAAAAAGCGCTCGTTGCCTATTGTTTTCTGCCTACCGCCGTCTGCCTACTGCCTACTGCCTACTGCCTACTGCCTACTGCCTACTGCCTACTGCCTACTGCCTACTGCTTACT
>Ga0182030_10001314_pt1 | contig 50882 bp, 48 predicted proteins | sample 812S3MmetaG_FD_121299 | JGI IMG/M metagenome (GOLD analysis project Ga0182030, IMG submission 121299) | Permafrost microbial communities from Stordalen Mire, Sweden - 812S3M metaG (Illumina Assembly) | ecosystem: Environmental > Terrestrial > Soil > Wetlands > Permafrost | place: Sweden... | reverse complement strand
CTCGTAGACGACCGAGACCTGGGTCTTGCCGTCGGGGCGCAGATACGGCACCGTCGCGGCGCGCCGCACCTGGGCCAGCCGCTCGGAGAGGCGATGGGACAACCAGATCGGCAGCGGCATGAGATCCGGCGTCTCGTCGCAGGCGTAGCCGAACATCATGCCCTGGTCCCCGGCACCCTGGGCGTTGAGCGTGTCCTCGCCCCCGGCCCCGGTGCGGAACTCGTACGCCGCATCGACGCCCTGCGCGATGTCAGGGGACTGCGCGTCGAGGGAGACCATCACGCCGCACGTGTTGCCGTTGAACCCGTAGGCGTCGTTGTCGTACCCGATCTCGCACACCGTCTGGCGGGCGATCGACGCAATGTCGACGTACGTCGAGGTCGTGACCTCGCCGGCCACCACGATCAGGCCGGTGGTCAGGAGCGTCTCGCAGGCGACCCGGCTGGCCGGGTCACCCTCGAGCATGGCGTCGAGCACGGCATCAGAAATCTGGTCCGCCATTTTGTCGGGGTGGCCCTCGGTGACCGATTCCGAGGTGAATGTCGTTTTCAAGGTGAGCTCCGCTTCTGGTTCTTGTCGGCGATCTTGAGGGCGATCACGCTGTCGAGCACCGCGTTCGCCACTGCATACTTAGACGTCAGGGGGACTTCGGTGCTGTTGCCGTCCGCCGTGAGGATGGACACCGCATTGGTGTCGTGATCGAAGCCCGTTCCCGGAGCGCGCACGTCGTTGACGACGAGCAGGTCGACCCCCTTGCGGTGCAACTTCCTGCGGCCCCGCTCGGTGACGTCGTCGGTCTCCGCCGCAAACCCGACCAGCACCTGGCCCCTAGTGCGCCGCGAGACCAGGCCGGTAAGGATATCGGGGGTCGGCTCCAGCACCAATTCCGGCAACCCGTCCTCCTTGGAGAGCTTGTGGTCGGCCGTCACCTTCGGGCGGAAGTCCGCCACCGCGGCGGCCATGATCACCACGTCCGCGCCGGGACACGCCTGGGCGAGGGCCGCCTCCATGTCGGCTGCGCTCTCCACGTCGATGCGGGCCACTGCGGCCTGCACATCGGGCGACAGGGCCAGCCCCGACGCGGTGACCAGGGTCACCCTCGCCCCGCGGCGGACCGCCGCCTCGGCGAGCGCATGCCCCTGCTTCCCCGAGGAGCGGTTGGTCAGGTAGCGCACCGGGTCGAGAGCCTCACGGGTGCCTCCTGCACTCACCACCACGTGCAGCCCGGACAGGTCGAGGTCAGGCCGCTCCCCCACCACGGCCAGGGCCCGGGCGGCAATGACACCGGGGTCGGCGAGCCGGCCCTCGCCGGAGTCCCCCCCGGCCAGGCGCCCCACGGCGGGGGGCACGATCCCCACGCCCCGCCGTTCCAAGGTGGCGAGGTTCTCCCGCACCGAGGGGTGCTCCCACATTTCGGTGTGCATGGCCGGGCACAACAGCACCGGGGCCCGGGTGGCGAGCAACGTCGCCGTCAAGAGGTCGTCGGAGAGCCCGGCGGCGTAGCGCGCCATCAGGTGGGCCGTCGCCGGCACCACCACGATCAGGTCCGCGCTCTGGCCGAGACGGGTGTGCGGGATCGGCGTGTCCTCGTCCCACAGGGAGGTCTGCGCCGGCTCGGAAGCCAGCGCCGAGAACGTCAGGGCACCGACGAAGCGAGTGGCCTCGCTGGTCAGGACCGGGATCACGTGGGCGCCGGCATCCACCAGCAACCGGCACACCTCGACCGCCTTGTAGGCCGCGATGCCGCCGCAGACGCCCAGGACGATACGGGGCCGGGGGCTCTCGGACGCGTGCGGCTCTTCGGTCATGACCGGGATCTCCGCGCGTCGATGACTAGCTTGCGGTCGGGTCCCCGTCCCCGACGTCGAAGAGCTCGATCTCCGCCTCGGCCACTGCCTCATTGTCCGCCGCGTCCTCGGCGACGATTTCGGCGACCACGTCGGCGAGCTCATCGTCCACGATGCGGTTCGCCACCACGTCGGTCACGTCATCAGAGACAAGCTCGCTGAGCACCGCATCCTCCACCTCGGGGTCGGCCTCGGCCTCGGCCAGCAGCGCGGCCTCCTCCTCGGGATCGAACCTCGTGTAGGTCGCCTTGCCGGCGGCGATCTCCTCGAAGGCGATCGACACGGGCTTGCCGGAGACCGATGCGACCTGCGGCGGCACGACCTTCCCCAGTCCCTCGCCGAGGCTGTTGTAGTACGAATTCACCTGCCGGGCCCGGGCCGAGCCCAGGGCGACCAGCGTGAACTTCGAGTCCACCTTGTCCAAGAGATCCTCAATTGGTGGATCCATGAGCGTGTTGCGGCCTTGGGCCATTAGGTGTCCTCCGGGGTTGCGGCGCGCTGAGCGGCCGTTCGGGTCCGTGCAACTATAGCGGCCAGGTCGGCCTGGGCCTGACGCAGGTCATCGTTGAACACGGTGAAGGCGGCCACTTTTTGTCCCCGCTCCACCTCCTGGGCGCCCTTTTCGACCCGCTGGCGGATGTGTTTCTCGTCGTCCCCCCGGGCGGCCAGACGGGCTGACTGCACCTCGGGCGACGGGGGCAGGAGGAGGATGACCGTGGCGTCGGGGCGCTTGGCCAGGACCTGCTCGGCTCCCTGCACGTCGATCTCGAGGAGAACATCGGCTCCCTCGGGCGGCTGGGGAATGGGCGTTCCCATGAGGTTGCCCAGGAACTCAGCCCATTCGAAGAACCCGCCCTGTTCCACCGCTTCCTCGAACGTGGCCCGATCGACGAACCGATAGGCGTCGCGCTCGCGCTCACCTGGACGTGGCGGTCGCGTGGTCCAGCTCCGACTCAGCCACAGCGTGGGGTCCGCGGCGACTAGCTCGGCGGCCAGCGTGCCCTTGCCGGCCCCACCGGGGCCGATGAGCACGAAGATCAGTGGCTCAGCGCGCAGTCTCTTTGAGAAGCGACTCACGCTGCTTGGCCCCCAGGCCCTGCAGACGGCGGCTGTCACTGATGCCGACCGTCTCCATGAGCCGGCGGGCCTTGACCTTCCCCAGCCCCGGGAGGGACTCGAGAACAGACACCACCTTCATCTTTCCGACGGTCTCGTCGGAGTCTGCTTGCGTGAGCAATTGATCCAGCGTGAGATTGCCCATCTTGAGCTTCTCTTTCACCACGGCTCGCTCGCGGCGAACCCTGGCGGCCTTTTCAAGTGCAGCGGCACGCTGCTCGGGAGTGAGGGCGGGAGGTTGCGGCATGGCGAGACCATAGCGCCTCTGTTCGAGCCCTTCATCCCCAAAAGCCCTACTCAGCCCAGGACGGCCGCCAATTCACCGCTCAGATCGGCCGCCGCCCGGCGGAGTTCGGCGGCTTTGGGCCCCTTTGCGAGCAGCGCGCGGGACGTGCTGGCAATGACCGTTCCGGGGGCACACCCGCCGAATCGGTCGGCGATGTCGTGGGGTTGGGCACCTTGCGCCCCCAGGCCCGGCGCGAGAATTACCCCTCCGAGCTGGGACAATGGAAAAATCGACCGGGCCAGGGTGGCGCCGACCACAGCGCCGACCGTCCCGGTGGGTATTTCGGGCGACGCGTTCCAGCCCGCGATCTCGGCCAGGAGCGACTCCTCGACCGAGTCGCCCGACCGGGTCAGGGCCTCCTGGATCAGCCTGCCTTCGGGATTTGAGCTCCTGGTCACCACAATTACCCCGCGACCCGTCCGCCCGGCCAGGGTGATGAGGGGGGCGAGGGCGGCCAGACCGAGATACGGCTGCACCGTCACGGCATCGGAGGCCAGGGTGCTCCGGTCGCCCAGCCAGGCCTCGGCATAGGCGGCGGCGGTGGTGTCGATGTCCCCCCGCTTGGCATCGGCCAGCACCAGGATGCCGGCTTCCCGGGCCTCGACCAGGAGTCGTTCGAGCTCGGCCATCCCGGCCGACCCGTGCCGCTCGAAGAAGGCCACCTGGGGCTTGATCACGGGGACGACCCCGCCGAACGCATCCACACAGATGCGGCAGAACGAACGGAGACCGGTGACGTCGTCGGGCAGCCCCCACGCGTCGAGGATGGCGGCGGACGGATCGATCCCGGCGCACAGCGGGCCGAGCCGGCCGACGGCCTCCGCCACCCGCCCACCGAAGCTCGTCGTCGCCAGCACCGGCGTCGCTGTTGTCTCCATCGTCTCCATTGTCTCCATCGTCTCCATTGTCTCCATCGGATCTCCCTTCGCTGAGATCGCGCGCGCACTGGGTCGCGTTGACCGGGTCACCGGGTCACGGCGTGACGGGGTGATTGGGTGATGGGGTCGCCCGCTCCCCTCCGGTCCGGGCCGATGCCCGGAGCGCCGCGACCGAGGTCCCCCTCGCGGCACACCATCGATCGAGCTGGCGCAGCACCTTCCACGGTGCACGCGGGTCACGGAAGATGGCCGTCCCCACCTGCACGGCGTCGGCGCCGGCCCGCAGGAACTCGACGGCATCCCGGCCCGACCGCACCCCCCCGGCTCCGATGATCGCCGCGCCGGGGAACGCGGCCCGGCACTCCCACACCGCCCGGACCGCCACCGGATGGAGCACCGCACCCGAGAGTCCTCCGCCCCCGGCGCCGAGGACGGGGCGGCCCGTCTCGATATCGAGGGCCAGCCCCAGCAGCGTGTTGGTCAGGGTGAGACCTTCTGCGCCGCCTTCGAGCGCGGCTCCGGCGATGGCCGTGATGTCGGGCACGTTCGGGCTGAGCTTGGCCCAGCGCGGCAGCCCGCACTCGGTGGCCGACAGTGCGTCGCACGTGGCGGACTCCGAATGGGCGAACATCCGGGCACGGTCTTCCACGTTGGGGCAGCTGACGTTGACCTCGACCGCCACCAGGGCGGAGCCGTGATGCGACGCCTGGGCGAGCATGGCCGCGGCGCGGCCGTAATCGTCGACCGACTGGCCCCAGATGCTCACCACGACGCGGGCCCCGCAGGCGGTGAGGGCGGGGAGATCCCGCTCGAGCCACGCTTCGAGGCCCGGACCCTGCAGCCCGACGCTGTTGAGCATCCCGGTCCCGACCTCGTGCACCCGCGGCGCCGGATTGCCGGCCCAGGGGCGGACGGAGAGCGACTTCACGACGACCGCGCCGAGTGCGGCCAGATCGCCGTAGTCGGCCAGCTCGGTCCCGTGACCCGACGTCCCCGCCGCGGTCATGATCGGGTTGGGCAGACCGACGGAGCCCACCGTGGTGGCAATGTCGGCCGCGCCCGTCCTCATGGTCGGGACTGGCCCATCGCACCGGACTGGCCCACGGAACCGTGCAGGTCCTGGAGGGCGCGCACCACCAGCGGGTGGGCCCGGGCGTCGGCGATACCGGCGGCGGCGGCGCGCGCGGCGGCGAGGGTCGTGAGGCAGGGCACGTGGTAGGTCACCGACGCCATGCGAATGTGCTGACCGTCAGCCCGTGGCCCCAGACCTCGCGGGGTGTTGACCACCAGTTGGACCTTGCCCTGGGCGATGAGCTCCACGGCATCGGAGGCGACGCCCTCCTCCCCCACTTTCGCCACCAGTGTGTCCACCTCCACCCCCTGGGCGCGCAAGAAGCCGGCCGTCCCCAACGTGGCGGCGATCGAGAACCTCATGGCCCGGAAGGCCCGGGCCACCTCCAGTCCGGCCGGCTTGTCCCGGTCGGCCAGGGACAGGAACACCGTCCCCTCGTCCGGCAGCCGGGTGCCGGCCGCCATCTGGCTCTTGGCGAACGCCAGGCCGAAGGTGATGTCCACACCCATGACCTCGCCCGTCGAGCGCATTTCGGGTCCCAGCAGCGTGTCGACCCCGGGGAAGCGGTCGAACGGCAGCACCGCCTCCTTCACGCTCACGTGGTCGAGCGTTTGCACCTGCCCGACGGCGTCGGCGGGCAGGAGGCCTTCGACCCGCAGTTGGGCCAGCGTCTGGCCCACCATGACCCGGGCCGCCACCATGGCCAAGGGGACGCCGGTGGCCTTGGCCACGAAGGGAACGGTCCGGCTGGCTCTCGGGTTCGCTTCGAGCACGTAGACCAGGCCGTCCTTCACGGCGAACTGCACATTGATCAGACCGCAGACAGAGAGGGCGTCGGCCAGGGCGCGGGTGTGCTGGCTCAGGGCGTCCAGGACCTCGGGACCGAGTGATTGGGGCGGCAACGCGCAGGCGGAGTCGCCGGAGTGCACCCCGGCCTCCTCGACGTGCTCCATGATGCCGGCGATGAGGATCTCCCCGGTGTCGTCGCGCACGGCGTCCACGTCCACCTCGACCGCGTCCTCCAAGAAGCGGTCGACCAGCACGGGCCGCTCCGCCGTCACCCCGCCCTCGCGGGCCAGCGCGCCCGTCGTCAGGGTGTGCATCACGCGCCGGACGGCGTCGTCGTCGTAGACGATCTCCATGGCCCGCCCGCCCAGCACGTAGCTCGGGCGCAACAGCACCGGGTACCCGACGTCGCCCGCGATGGCCAGCGCCTCCGCCGTGCTGGTCGCTGTGCCACCGGGAGGCTGGGGGATCTTCAGCGAGCCGCACAGCGCGTTCCACCGCTCCCGGTCCTCGGCCAGGTCGATGGACGCCGGGCTCGTGCCGAGAACGAGCTCGGGTGGGAGGGAACCGGCCAACTTCAGCGGCGTCTGCCCCCCGAGGGCGACGATGACGCCCACCACCCTTCCCCCGGCCGCCTGCTCGGCGTCGAGCACGTTGGCCACGTCCTCCGCCGTCAGGGGCTCGAAGTAGAGCCGGTCGGAGGTGTCGTAGTCCGTCGACACCGTCTCGGGATTGCAGTTGACCATGATGGTCTCGTAGCCGGCGTCGCGCAGCGCCATGGACGCGTGGACGCAGCAGTAGTCGAACTCGATCCCCTGCCCGATACGGTTCGGCCCCGAGCCCAGAATGACCACCCGGTCCCGGGTCGAGGGGCGGACCTCGTCCTCCTCCTCGTAGGTGGAGTAGTGGTACGGGGTGAACGCCTCGAACTCGGCCGCGCAGGTGTCGACGGTCTTGAACGTCGCCCGGACGCCGAGGGCGAGGCGCTCGCGGCGGACCTCGGCTGCGCTCGTGTGCCGCAGGTAGGCCAGCTGGTCGTCGGAGAAGCCCAGGCGCTTGGCCCGCCAGTAGGCGGCGCGATCGAGGAGCGGGGCATCGACGATCGCCGCTCGGGCCGACGTGATCCGGCCGATCTGCTCGACGAACCAGGGGTCGATACCCGTGCGGGCCACGACGTCGGCGGCGGGTATCCCGCGCCGGAGTGCTGCCTCCAGCTCGAAAATCCGGTCCGGCGTGGCCACGGCGACGCGGTCGAGCAGCGCGGCGTCATCCAGCTCGTCGAGGGCCGTCTCGGCCGGGTCGGCGTTCAGACCGGCCCGGCCCTGCTCCAGCGAGCGCAACGCCTTTTGCAGGGACTCGCAGAATGTCCGCCCGATGGCCATGACCTCGCCGACGGACTGCATCCGGGTGCCCAGCCGACCGTCGGTGCCGGGGAGCTTCTCGAAGGCCCAGCGCGGCACCTTGGTCACCACGTAGTCGATCGTCGGTTCGAAGGAGGCCGGCGTGGCCCGTGTGATGTCGTTCGGGATCTCGTCGAGGTGGTAGCCGACGGCGAGGCGCGCCGCGATCTTGGCGATCGGGAACCCGGTGGCCTTCGAAGCCAGGGCCGAGGACCGCGACACGCGCGGGTTCATCTCGATGATCACGCGCCGGCCCGTCTGCGGGTCGACCGCGAACTGCACGTTCGACCCGCCGGTCTCCACCCCGACGCGGCGCAGGCAGGCAAAGGCGTCGTCGCGCATCCCCTGGTACTCGACGTCGGTCAGCGTCTGCGCCGGCGCCACGGTGATGGAGTCCCCGGTGTGCACCCCCATCGGGTCGAAGTTCTCGATGGAGCAGACCACCACACAGTTGTCCGCGGCGTCGCGCATGACCTCGAGCTCGTACTCCTTCCACCCCGCGATCGAGCGCTCGACGAGGATCTGACCCACCGGGCTGGCCGCCAGGCCCTCGACGGCCAGCTGGGTGAAGTGGGCGGCGTCCGGTGCGATGCCGGTCCCGGATCCCCCGAGGATGAAGCTCGGCCGGACCATGATCGGGAAGCCGATCTCCTGGGCGATCTCCTCCGCCTCGGCCAGCGTGTGCGCGAAGCCCGACCTGGGCACCTCGAGGCCGATCTCCTCCATGGCGGCCTTGAAGCGGTCGCGGTCCTCCGCCGTCGAGATCGCCTCGGGGCGGGCGCCGATCACCTCGACGCCGTAGCGCTCGAGGACGCCCAACTCGACGAGCTGCATGGTCAGGTTCAGCGCCGTCTGGCCACCCAGGGTGGGCAGCAGGGCGTCCGGCCGCTCCTTGTCGATGATCGCCGTCAGCACCTCGGCGTCGAGTGGCTCGACGTAGGTACGGTCGGCCGTGGCCGGGTCGGTCATGATGGTGGCCGGGTTGGAGTTGGCCAGCACCACCCGGTAGCCCTCTTCGGCCAGCACGCGGCAGGCCTGCGTGCCGGAGTAGTCGAACTCGCAGGCCTGGCCGATGACGATCGGCCCCGACCCTATGACCAGGATCGTCTTCAAATCCTCGCGGCGCGGCACCGTGCAGTCCCTCCTTCCCTCTCGCTCAGCGCAGCCCGGCGCGCCCGGACGATTGCCGCATCAGCGCATCGAACTCGCCGAAAAGGTACCGGGCATCATGCGGCCCGGGTGCCGCCTCGGGGTGGTACTGCACCGAGAAGGCCGCGGCTTTTCGCGAGCGGATCCCCTCAATGACACCGTCGTTGAGGTTGACATGGGTCACCTCGGCGTCGGGCACCGAGCCGGCGGCCACGGCGTAGTTGTGGTTCTGGCTGGTGATCTCCACCACGCCCGTCTCCAGCCGTTGCACGGGGTGGTTGGCCCCGTGGTGCCCGAACGGGAGCTTGTAGGTGGAGCCGCCCAGCGCCGCGGCCAGCAGTTGGTGCCCCAGGCAGATCCCGAAGATGGGGACGCGTCCCAGTAGATCGGCGATGGTGTCCCTCGGCCCGGGGAGGGCGGCCGGGTCGCCCGGCCCGTTGGAGAGGAACACCCCGTCGGGCTCGAGTGCGAGGACGTCGGCTGCCGAGGTGCCGGCGGGCACGACGGTCACGGTGGCCCGCGCCGCCAGCTGGCGCACCATGGTGGCCTTCACGCCGAAATCGAACGCGACGATACGCAACGGACCGTCGCCGTACGTGGTCGCCGTCGTGGTGGTGACCCCGGAGACCAGGTCCATCCCGTCGGTGCCGGCGGCCGAGGCGGCCGCCGTGCGCAGTGCGGTCTCGCTCGCCGTGCCGAAGGCACAGGGCACGGCCCCGACCTGGCGCAGATGGCGCGTCAGCCGGCGGGTGTCGACGCCGGTGATGGCGGGCAGGTCGTGGCGGACCAGGAAGCTCTCCAGTCCCTCGGTGGCGCGCCAGTTGGAGGGGACGACCGTGAGGTCGCGCACGACGACGCCGCGGCAGTACGGCCTGATGGCCTCGTCGTCGTCGGCGTTGGTGCCGTAGTTGCCGATATGAGTGTTGGTGAAAGCCACCACCTGACCGGCGTACGAGGGGTCGGAGATGACCTCCTGATAGCCGCTCATGGCGGTGTTGAACACCAACTCCCCGGTGGCGATCGGGTGGGCCGCTCCCGCCGCCTCCCCCGCGAACACCGCGCCGTCGGCGGTCACCAGAAGCGCCGCGGCGCGCTCGCCTGTACTGATCATTTCGGGGCTCATCGCTGGGCCACGGCGTCGATGACGACCGGCTCGCCCCGCAGGATCGTGTGGCGGACCGCGCCGGTGAAGCTCCGGCCGGCATAGGGCGTGTTGCGGCTGCGACTGGCCAGGCGGGACGGATCGACGACGGTTGTCGCCGACGGGTCGAAGACACAGATGTTGGCCGCCGCGCCGGCCTCGAGTGGGCCGCCGTGCGCACTGTGGCCGGCGGGGCGTGGATCGGTCCTCCTCAGCCGTGCGATGGCGGCCGGCGCGGCGCTCATCAGAGCGAAGATCCGCGGTGGTCCGAGAGTGGGCGAGAGCACCTGCCAGGCGATGGGCAGCGCCGTCTGCAGTCCCAGCATCCCCGGGGGCGCCAGGTCGAAGGGAACGTCCTTGGACTCGGGCGCATGGGGGGCGTGATCGGTGGCGACGGCGTCGATCGTCCCGTCGCAGAGACCCTCGATCACCGCGGTCACATCGCTCTCGGTACGCAGCGGCGGGTTGACCTTGAACACCGGGTCGTACCCCGCCACTTCGGCATGGGTGAGCAGCATGTGATGGGGTGCCGCCTCCGCGGTGACCGGCAGTCCCTCGCGTTTGGCCTGGCGGACGAGCTCCACCGACCCGCCCGTCGAGAGGTGCAGGAAGTGCACCGGAGCCCCGGTGAGCCGCACGAGCTGTATGTCGCGCGCCACCATCGACTCCTCGGCCGCCGCCGGAATTCCCGGTAGCCCCAGCCGGCTCGACCAGCAGCCCTCGTGCATGGCTCCGCCGCCGGCCAGGCAGTCGTCCTCACAGTGCTGGGCCAGGGTGACGCCGAAGCCCTTGGCGTAGTCGAGGGCGCGGCGCATCAGGGCGCCGTCCTGCACGCCGGCCCCGTCGTCGGTGAAGATCTGCACCCCGAGCGCGGCCAGCTCCCCCAGGGGGGCCAGGGCCTTGCCGGCCCGCCCCAGCGTGATGGCTCCGGACACGGCCACCTCCGCCAGAGCCCCTCGCCCGAGCGCGAGCACGTCGCGGGCCACGCCGGCCGAGTCGATCGCCGGCTCGGTGTTGGGCATGGCCACCACCGCCGTGTAGCCGCCGAGCGCGGCCGCACGGGCGCCGCTCTCCACCGTCTCGGCCTCTTCCCGTCCCGGTTGGCGCAGGTGGGTGTGCAGGTCGACCAGACCGGGCCCGACGAGGCAGCCGCGCGCGTCGAGCACGACCGCTCCCGCCGGCGCGTCGATCGTCTCCTCGAGTGCCACGACGACGGGGCCCGCCAGGGCCACGTCGGCGCGCCGGAGACCGGCGGGACCAACGACCGACCCACCCCGGATGACCACGGTCACTTCCGTCACGGGGAAATCCGGCACGGGGACCTCGAACACCCGGGCCTCAGTCATGGGGATCGGCTCCCGACCATTCGCCGCCGAGGAGAAGGAACAGGATCGCCATGCGCACGGCGACGCCGTTGGTGACCTGCCGGGTGATCACGCTCCGGGGCAGGTCCGCCACGTCGGAGGCGATCTCGACGCCCCGCACCATCGGGCCGGGGTGCGTCACGATGGCGTCCTCACGCAGGAGTGCCACCCGGCGGTTCGTGAGCCCCCACCCCGCCGTGTACTCGCGCAGGCTGGGCACGAACGAGCCGCTGCCCCGCTCGGCCTGCAACCGGAGCAGGGAGACGACATCGGCGTCGCCCAGGGCGGCGTCCAGGTCGGGAGCCACCGTGACCGGCCATCCCTCCAGCGACGCCGGCAGGAGGCTCCCGGGCGCCGCCAGCGTCACCGTGGCCCCCAGCGCGCTGTAGGCCAGGATTTCGGAACGGGCCACCCGGCTGTGGCGGATGTCACCGACGATGAGCACCCGCAGCCCCTCGAAGCAGTCGATCCCCAGATCCTCAGGGGCCGCTCCCTTGCGCTCGGCCATGACCTGGCGCACGGTGAAGCAGTCGATGAGCGCCTGGGTGGGGTGCTCGTGCCAGCCGTCGCCCGCGTTGACGACCCGGGCCCGCGTGGCCCATCGGGCCACCTGGTGCGGCGCGCCGGAAGAGGAGTGGCGGATGATCAGGGCATCGATGCCCAGGGCCTCGACGGTCTCGACCGTGTCACGCAGCGACTCGCCCTTCTTGACCGAGGAGCTGGCGACGGCGAGAGAGAGGACGTCGGCGGAAAGCCGCTTGGCGGCCGTCTCGAAGGAGAGGCGGGTGCGGGTCGACTCCTCGAAGAAGAGGGTGGCCACCACCTTGCCGCGCAGGGTCGGGACCTTGGGCACGGCGCGCCGCTCGACCTCGGCGAAGGACTCCGCCACCCGGAGGACCTCGGCGATGCCGTCGACACCCAGGTCGGCGACGGACAGGAGATGCTGGGGACGGGTCACCGGTTTTCCAACGTCCCGATCCAGACGCCCTCGTCACCGACGTCGACCATCTCCTCGCGCCGGGTGGGCAGGTTCTTGCCCACGAAGTCCGGGCGTATGGGAAGCTCCCGATGGCCCCGGTCGATCATCACGGCCAGCTGCACGGCCCGGGCCCGGCCGAAGTCGTTCAGCGCATTCAGCGCAGCCCGGATGGTGCGGCCGGTGAAGAGCACGTCGTCGACGAGGACGACGACCTTGCCGGCCAGGTCGACCGGAATGGTGGTCACCGCCTCGGGGAGGACCGGGCGCAACCCGACGTCGTCGCGGTAGAACGCCACGTCGAGACAGCCCACGGGCAGATCGACGCCCTCGATCTGGCTGAGTGCCTGGGCCATGCGGTTGGCCAGGGGGACCCCGCCCGTCTGCAGGCCGACCAGGACGACGTCCTCGACGCCCCCGTTGCGCTCGACCACCTCGTGCGACATGCGCGTCAGGGCACGGTGGACGTCAGCGGCGGAAAGGACCTGGGAGTGGGCCACGAACACGGCCCCGAGGGGTCGCGTATGACTGCGTTCGCGTTCTGCCACTGCTCCTCCGGTCCGTGTGAGCCTCACGGGACTCACTTCACGGTCAGACAGACACCTTATCGCGTGGGCGCGCTCCGGCGTCCCTCTCAGGCCGGTTCGGAAGAGTTACCCGCCGTCCCACTCGACGAGGAAGGACCGCGTGCGGGCGACCTCCTCCTCGGTCCCGAGCACGTTGGCCAACAGCTCCGTCACCCCGATGCCGCCGAGCGACGCCAGCCGGCCGGCGATCTCGGCTTCGTCGCCGATGTACGCGAGGTCCACCGGATCGTCCAACCCCTCGGCCGCCAACTGCCGGCCGTAGGACGGCATGCGGGCCGAGCCGGCGAGGATCGGGCGGATTCGGTCACGCGCCTCATCCCGGCTGCCCGTCACGCAGATCGGCAGCCCGGCGATGACCCGCGGTGCCGGTCGCCCGGCCTCGGCCGCGGCCGCCGTGATCTGGGGGACGACCTGGGTCGCCAGCGTCTTGGGCCCGGTCATCCACGTCACCGTCCCGTCGGAGAGCCGACCGGCCAGGCGGAGCATCTTCGTGCCGAGGGCCGCCACCACCAGGCCGGGTGGGGCCACCGGGACCGAGAGCTTCAGGCGCGCCGTCAGGTGGGCACCCTCCACGTCGGCCTGGCGCCGGGTCGACAAGAGGCCGTCGAGGGCCTCCAACTCCTCCCCGAACAAGGTGACGACGTCCCGGTAGGGAACCCCGTACCACCCCTCGGAGACGACGGCGTGGGTGACCCCCACCCCCAGGGTGAAGCGACCCGGGCCCGCCGCGTCGGCCACGGTCAGGGCCTGCTGGGCCAACGGGATCGGATGGCGTCCCTGTATGGGGACGACCGCCGTGCCGAGGCGGATCGCGGGCACCGAGACGGCCGCCACCGCCAGCGCGGTGAGCGCGTCGAGACCCGCTGTCTGCGGGAACCAAATCGACGGAAAGCCCTCGCTCGCTGCGGCGCGCACCCGCGCCACCACGTCGTCGACGGTGGCGGTGTCCGAGCCGCCCCACACCGAGAGCGCGATCACGACGGATCCACCGCGATCAGTCGGGCCGGGATCGGCTGATGCCCGAGGCTTCCCGGCAACGGCGGGTAGGTGGCGCCGGGCACCGGTTCCATCCGGGCCACCCGGTTCAGCAACTCCTCCACCGCGAACGTCCCCTCCATCCGGGCCAGCGTCGCCCCCGGGCAGACGTGCGGTCCGGCGCCGAAGGCCAGATGATTGCGCGGTTGGGGACGGTCGAGCCGGAAGGAGTCAGGGTCCGCGTAGACGGACTCGTCGCGGTTGGCCGAGGCGATCCCCATCTCGACCCAGTCGCCCGCGTGGAGCGGCACCCCGCCGATCGCCGTCTCCCTCGTGCAGCGGCGACTGGTCATCTGCACCGGTGAGTCGACGCGCAACGACTCCTCGACGTAATTGGGCAAGAGCGCGCGGTCACGGGCCAGCCGGTCGAACAACTCGGGGTCGAACAGAAGGCGATGGACGAGGTGCGTCAACGCCCCTCGCGTCGTGTGGACCCCCGCCTGCACCATGAAGTGCAGTTGCGTCACCACCTCCTGTTCGGTCAGTGCCTCCCCCTCGATACTGGCCTCGGCCAAAGTGCGGAACACGTCTGCGGGCATCACGTCCTGGTTACGACGGGCGCGGAGTTCGTCGGCGAAGAGGTTCTGGAGGGGGTGCTTCCCGACCCCCACGTCGGGCGAGCAGGGCCGCTTCATGATGGTCCCGTCCATCGACCATTCCATGAACCGCTCCGGCGCCTCGTCCGGCAATCCCATGATCTCCGTCATCACCAGGCCCGGTATCTGCAGCGCGTAGTCGCCGTGCAGGTCGACCACGTCGGCCCGCAGCATCTCGTCGACAAGCGACCGGCAGATGGCGCGCACCGAGGGCTCGAACTCGGGCGAGCGGTGGGGACCGAACGTGGCGTTGAACAGCCGCCGGATCTGCCGGTGTCGCTCGCCGGTGATCTCGCTCAGGAATTGCTGCTCGGGAGGCACATCTTCGACGCCCCCGAGTCCCGAGAGGACCCCGAGGTCCGACCGGTAGGTCGCGACGTCCCGCAAGGCCTCCTCCACCAGTGCGAACCGGGACAGGTACCAGGCGCCGTGCGGGCTCGGGCAGACCGGTGCCTGGCGGCGCACCGTGGCCAGGTGGTCGAAAGGAACTCCCAGGCGCGCATGGTCGGGGTCGCGCGCGTTGAAGGTGATCACGTCGGCGGTCTCCATCACGTCGGCGGTCTCCATCACGTCGGCGGTGTCCACCCGGTCGGCCCCGGCGGCGTAGGACATCTCGGTCATAGCCCCAGGGCCTCACGGGTCCGGTCCAGTTCGGCCGGATCCGCGGTGGTGGGCACCAAGAAGAACTCGTCGCAGCCGACCTCCCGGGCCACGTCCATGGCGTGGCGCAGCGCCTCGGGCGTGGTGACGGCCGCACTCTCGGCCAGCGTGCGGGCGAACGACGGATCGAAGATCTTCATGTACTCGAAGACGTACTCCCCGAGGCGTTCCTTGGCGTCGGGCCCGAGGGCGTACCACAGGCTGGCGGAGAAGTGCGGCGCCTCGTCTCGCCCCGCCTCCTTCCAGGCCTCGACGACCCGCTGCCGCTGGGCCGACAGCGACTCGCCCACCACTTCGGTGATAGAGGTCGGGTCGTCGACACCCACCGCCCATTTCGCCGCACGGGCCAGGGCCTTGGGGCCCATGACGCCGGCCACCAACGGGGGCCCACCCGGTTGGACCGGGGGCGGCCCGACGGGGTCGCTCCCCTCGAAGGGTGGTTCCTGGGCCCAGATGCGCCGCATGGTCGCCACCTGGTCGTCCATGCGCTGCCAGCGGTGGCCGAAGTCGCCGGCGATGGCCTGATAGTCCTGGCGCCGCCCGCCGACCCCGATGCCGACCGTGAGGCGGCCGTCGCTCAGCTGATCGACCGACGCCATGTCCTTCGCCACCTGCACCGCGTTGTGCGCCGGCAGGATGACCAGGGTCGTCCAGAGCCGGACCCGCTCGGTGAGCGCGGCCGCGGCCGCCAGCTGCACGGTCAGGGCGTGGCTGGTGAACGTCACCCGTTCGGGCACGGCCAGGCTCGTCCACGGGCCCTCGTCGATCTGCCGGCACCAGGACAGCACCTCGCGGCGGCCGTGGGGGAGCATGGTCGGGAGCGTCATCGAGATGTCCATTGCGACTGATGCTACCGACGAAGCGATCACCCGGCGTGGTGCACCCCGTGCCCACGATTGACGCTGCGCCACCCACCTCGCCATACTCGCCGGGACGAGCGGATTCGTCAGTCCCGCCGAATGGCCGGACAGCATCGAGCGACAGGAGCGAACCTATGGGGGGCAGCATGCAAGCACTGACCGACGACGTACCCGCCGGCCAGGCCTTCGACGTGTCCGACCGCGTCGCGGTGCTGACCGGCGCAGCCAGCGGGATAGGCCGGGCCACGGCCCTGGTCCTGTCCGGTGCGGGGGCCACCGTCGTGCTGGGCGACATCGACGGCCCCGGGGTGGAAGCCACGGTCAAGGAGATCGACCGGCGGGGCGGCAAAGCGGTCGGCGTCGAGATGGACGTGACCCGCCGGGCCGACGTGGACGCACTCGTCGCCCGCGCCGTCGGCGACTACGGCCGGATCGATGTGATGGGGAACATCGCCGGCGTGCGCAGCGACGGACCCGTGGTCGACATCACCGACGGGGAGTTCGACCGGGTCCTCGACATCAACCTGCGCGGCGTCTTCTACGGGTGCCAGGCGGCCCTGCGCGCCATGATCCCCCAGGGATCGGGGAACGTCATCAACATCTCCTCGGGCATTGTGGACGACCCGGGGCCGACGATGGCCACCTATGGGATGACCAAGGCCGCCGTGGCCGCCCTGACGAAGGCGATCGCCGCCGAAGGAGCCGAGCACGGGATCCGGGCCAACGCCATCGCCCCCGGGGTCATCCTGTCCAACTTCTCGCGGGCGCACTTCGTCGACGATGCGGGCGAGGTCGACCCGGTCCGCTACGACGCCTACCTCGAATGGGCCGCCAGCATGGCCCCCCTGGCCCGGGTGGGCATGCCCGCCGAGGTCGCCTGGATGATCCTCTACCTGGTGTCCGATGCGGCCAGCTTCGTCACCGGGCAGATCCTGCGCCCCAACGGGGGCACGGCCATGCCGTGGTGAGGCGACTCAACCCGGACGGACCTCGGCCGCAATGGTGGCGAGGATGCCGTTGACGAACGACCCCGAGTCGTCCGTCGAGTAGGTCTTGACGAGCTCGACCGCCTCGTCGATCACCACCGCCATGGGGGGGCCGTCGGCGGCGAGCAGCTCGGCCACCGCCAGACGCAGGACGAGTCGGTCGATGACCGCCATGCGTTCGAGCGGCCAGCCGACGGAGGCCGCGGTGATACGGGAGTCGGCCTCGACCCGGGTGGCCTCGGCGCCGGCCAGCAACGTGCATACGTAGGAATCGGGGCGCACGGGGAGCCCCTCGAGCACGGTCAGCGGGCTCTGCCCCTTGAGCTCGGCCTCGTAGAGCAACGAGAGCGCCCGCTCCCTCTGCTGGTGGCGGGGTGCGCCGGCATCGGTTGCCGCACCTGACGGGGGCACCGTGATCCGGCTCAAGCCCGCGTCAGATACTCGCCGGTGCGGGTGTCGACCTTGATCGCATCGCCGGGATTGACGAAGAGAGGGACCTGGACCACCAACCCGGTCTGCAGGGTCGCTGGCTTGCGCGCGCCCGAGACCCGGTCTCCCTGCACACCGGGCTCCGTCTCGGCCACGGTGAGCTCCACCGACGCCGGGAGGTCGACGCCCACGATCTCGCCGTTGTACATCTGGATGTTGGCGTCGTCGCCTTCCTTGAGATAGTTGGGGGCATCGCCGAGGGTGTCCGGCGCCGCCTGCATCTGTTCGTAGGTGCTGGTGTCCATGAAGACGAAGTCCGAGCCGTCCCGATAGAGGAACTGCATGTCGCGTTTGTCGATGATGGCCTGGTCGAGCTTCTCGTCCGCCCGGTACGTGCGCTCGATCACGGCGCCACTGCGCAGGTTCTTGAGCTTGGTGCGCACGAACGCCCCACCCTTGCCCGGCTTGACGTGTTGGAACTCCACGACGCTGAACAGCCCCTCGGGGAGGTTGAGGCTCATGCCGTTTTTCAGGTCGTTAGTCGAGAATGCCATGAATGTCCTTCGTGAAGCGGGTTAGTGGTCGGCTGCCGTCTTCGGTCACCACGAGGGTGTCCTCGACCCGGACACCGCCTTGGCCGGGGAGGTAGACACCGGGCTCGACGGTGACGACGAAGCCAGGGGCCAGGATAGCAGTGCCGAGTTGGCTGACCGTCGGAGCCTCGTGGATGTCGAGCCCGACGCCGTGGCCGGTCCCGTGCTCGAAGCGGTCGGCCCACCCGGCCTCGGTGATGATGGCGCGGCAGACATCGTCGACCTCCTTGGCCACGATCCCGGGGCGCACCGCGGCCGCACCGGCCGCCTGCGAGGCCCCGACGACGGCGAACACCCGGGCCATGTCACCCTCGGGCTCGGCCCCCACGCAAAACGTCCGTGTCATGTCCGAGCGGTACCCCTCATAGGTGGCGCCGAAGTCCACCACGACGGGATCGCCCTGGCGGACCCGGCGCGGTCCCGGGCGGTGGTGGGGCTTGGCCGAGTTCTCCCCGGCGGCGACGATCGTCTCGAAGGCGACGCCCTCCGCACCGCCGCGCCGCATGGCCGTGTCGAGCTCCAGGGCGAACTGCTCCTCGCTCACCTCTTCGGACAGCATCGGGAGCACCTCGTACAGCGCGGCGTCGGCGATGGACGCAGCCCGTTCCATCCGGGCGATCTCGGCGGCGTCCTTCACCTCGCGCAGCGCCTCGACCGCGTTGCTCGTGGGCACCAGTTCGGCCGAGTCCAGCAGCGAGGCCCAGACGCGCTGACCACTCCAGCTCACGTTGTCAGCCTCCAGCCCCACCCGCGCCAAGGCGGAGAGAAAGTCCTTCACCGCCTGGCGCTGGTCGGTCATGTTGCCGATGGTGATCTCCACATCGGCGCCCGCTGTGCCCACCTGTTCGGACGACTGGGTGCGGTAGCGGCCGTCGGTCGTCAACAGCGCGCCCGTCGGGGTGACCACCAGCACGCCGGCCGAACCGGCGAAACCGGTCAGGTACCGCACGTTGGGCAGCGTGGTGACCACCAACGCGTCGAAGCCGTCGAACCTGCCGCGTAGGGCGTCCAGGCGGCCGGCGACCGACATCGGGGACAGTGCGTTCATGATGCTCCCTTCAAGAGCTGCGCGACGGCGTCGACAGCGAGTTCGTACCCGAGACCCCCGAATCCTGCGATGAGGCCGGCGGCCACCGGCGCCAGCACCGACGTGTGCCGGAACGGCTCGCGTGCGGCCGGATTCGACAGATGGAGCTCGACGGTGGGGCCCTCGAAGGCCGCCACCGCGTCGTGCAGCGACCATGATGTGTGGCTCAGGGCGCCCGCGTTGATCACCAGGGCGGCGGCGCGGCCCCGAGCCCCGTGGACGGCCTCGACCAACTCGCCCTCGTGGTTCGACGCGAAGTGCTCGAGCGTCAGGCCGTGATGGGCGGCGGCCAGCTCGGCCCGCGCCACGTGGGCGGCCAGGGTCTCGGTGCCGTAAATGGCCGGTTCTCGCTCCCCCAGCAGGTTGAGGTTCGGTCCCGAGAGCAAGACCACAAGGCTCATGTCCGCTCCCTCACAGCTGCGCTCCCATGTCTGCCAGGGTAGCGAGCACGTCGGCGCGGTCCACACCACGGACCACCTCGACGCCCTCGGGCCCGTCCAAGACGAAGGTCAGATCCTGCTGCGCCTTCTTGTCGCGCGCCATGAACGTGACCAAGTCGGCCGCCACGGCCCCCTCGGGGAGGGCACTCGGGAGGTCGTAACTCCCGACCACGGCCCGATGCTCCCTCACCTTCTCCCCGTCGATCCGGCCCAGCCGTTGCGCCAGCAGCGCGGCGAAGACCACGCCGATGGCCACCGCCTCGCCATGGCGCAGATCCCATTCGGGATGGTCGGTCAGGCCCACCCCCTCGAGCGCATGGGCCAGCGTGTGGCCGTAGTTGAGGATCATCCGCCTGTCGCCTTCGCGCTCGTCGGCGGCGACCACCTCGGCCTTGATCGCCACGCAGCGCGCCACCTGCTCGTCAATGTCGGTCTCGGGGCGGGGCGGCTCCCCCAAGAAGGCGTACTTCGCCATCTCCCCCTGGCCGCAGGCCCATTCGCGGGGCGGTAGCGAGTCGAGGGTCTCGGTATCGCACAGGACGGCGCGGGGCTGCCAGAACGCGCCGACGAGGTTCTTCCCTTCGGGCAGATTCACTCCGGTCTTCCCACCGATGGCGGCGTCGACCTGCCCCAGGAGCGTCGTGGGGATGTTCAGGTAGGCCGTCCCCCGATGGTACGTGGCCGCCGCGAACCCGGCCACATCGGTCACGATGCCGCCTCCCATGGCCACCACCACATCGGCCCGGGAGAGGCCCGCCCGGGCGAAGCGACGACACAGCTCCTCCACCGTGGCCAGCGTCTTGCTCGCCTCCCCCTCGGGCATGGCCCAGACCTCGAAGGGCAGGCCGGGATCGAGGTCGGCCAGCCAGCCCGCCTTCTCCACGACCGCCTGAGTGACCACGAAGGCCTGTTTCGCCGTCGACGGCACGAAGCGCGCCAGCTCGTGGCGCACCCCCCGCCCGACGAGGACGGGATAGGAACGGGAGCCGAGGTCGACGGGGATCTCCCGCATCAGGGGCGCACCCGGGTGCCGTCACCCTCAATGATCCGCGCCGCCACCTCGTCCGGGCTGAGCTCGTCCACGTCGATCGTCTCGTCCGCCACCTCCGCGTAGAGCGGGCGGCGGACGGCATCGAGCGCGCGCAGCGCGTTCGCGGGGTCCCCGTCGAGGAGGGGGCGGCCCACGCCGTCGCCGACCCGCGCCGCCAACGTGGCCGGGCGGGCGCGCAGCCAGATCACGCGGCCGCAGGTACGCAGGAGGTCCCGGTTCTCCGGGCGCAGGACGGCGCCGCCGGCGACGGAGACCACCACCGGATCGGTGCGGGTGCAGGCGGCGCGGAGCACTTCGGCCTCGGCGTCCCTGAAGGCCACCTCACCGTCGCGGGCGAACAGCGCGGGTACCGTCAAGCCCGTCTTCTTCTCCACCTCGACATCGGAGTCGAGATAGTCCCACCCCAGCTTCTCGGCTACCAGGCGGCCCGTCGTGGTCTTGCCGGCCCCCATCATGCCGACCAGGAGGATCCGTGCGGTCATGACACATCGAACTCGGGAGCCACGGCGCCCGAGGGGGTGCTCCCCAGCGCGGCGAGGAACCCGTCGCGGTTGCGCACGACCTCGACCAGCGAGTCGCCGCCGAACTTGCGCAGAGCCTCCGACGCCAGCACCAGCGCCGTCATGGTCTCCGCCACGACCCCCATGGCGGGCACCGCCGTGACGTCGGTGCGCTCACGGAAGCTGACCGTCGACTCCTTCGTCACCACGTCGACCGTCTCGAGCACGGGGCGGTTGAGGGTGGCCAGTGGCTTCATGGCGACCCGGGCCACCAGCAGCGCCCCGTTCGAAATGCCGCCCTCGATCCCACCGGCGCGGGCCGTGGGACGCACGTACCCCGCCGTGGTGTCATACGTGATCGCATCATGCGCGTCGGAACCGCGCCGCAGCGCGTTGTCCCACCCTTCGCCGATCTCGACGGCCTTGACCGCCTGGATGCTCATGAGAGCCTGGGCCAGTAGGGCATCCAGCTTGCGATCCCACTGCACATGGCTGCCCAACCCCACGGGCACCCCGTAAGCCAGGACCTCGGCGACGCCACCGAGCGAGTCGCCCTCCTTGGCGGCTGCCTTGACGGCGGCGATCATCGCCTCGGCGGCCGTCGGGTCGAAGCAGCGCACCTCGTTCTCGTCCACGCGGTCCAGATCGTCGGGGCCCGGCCGCGGACTGCCCGGCGGCGTGACGACGTCACCGAGCCCCACAATGTGGCTCACGATCGTCACTCCGAGGTGCGACAGGAGGAGTTTGGCCAGGGTCCCGGCCGCCACGCGGGCCGCCGTCTCCCGAGCCGACGCTCGTTCGAGGACGTCCCGGGCGTCGTCGAACCCGTACTTCAACATGCCCGGCAGGTCCGCATGCCCCGGGCGGGGTTGCGTGAGAACCGAGGCCGGGCGGCCCGGTTCCGCCGACATCTCTTCGGTCCATTTCGGCCACTCGGAGTTGGCGATCTCGATCGCCACCGGCGAACCCAGCGTGCGGCCGTGGCGTATGCCGCCGGTCAGGGTGATCTCGTCGGCTTCGAACCGCATGCGCGGTCCACGCCCATAGCCGAGGCGGCGCCGCTTCAGCTCGTCGGCGATATCGCCGGCCTGCACCGGGAGCCCGGCGGGGAGGCCTTCGACAATGACGACCAGGGCGCGGCCATGCGATTCGCCCGCAGTGAGATAGCGCAACACGCACTCAACCTACTGGACGACTAACTGCCTCCAGGAGCTTCGGACCCCCCGGGGCCGCCCGCTCCGGGCCCACTGCCGGCACCCGCCGGCGTCCCGGTCCCTGACCCGGTCCCTGTCCCAGTCCCAGTCCCAGTCCCGGTCCCCGCTCCCGCGCCAGTCCCCACGCCGGTCCCGGTCTCGGAACCGACTCCCTCGGCACCGACTCCCGCGGCACCGACTCCACTGCCAGCGTCGGGCCCAGTCCCGGCGTCGACCCCGGCGCCCAGGCGGAATCCGGGCACGGCGGTCGGGCCCTTGTGGTCGACCAGGTGGCACGGGATGTCGGCATTCTCGTCCAGGTGGTAGCTGGCGCAGACCCGGTGGTAGCCATCGGCGATCGTCAGCGGTACCCCCCGCCGGAAGTCTCCCCGCATCAGCAGTACCGGAGACAGGCGATGGCCATGGGCGACCTTCGCCAGATCGGAGGCCACATGGAAGTTGTCGGTCGGCAGCAGCCCCAATCCCGAGGCCCGCAACAGATCCTTGGCCTGATGGTGCACGATCGGCGCCGCCTTGAGCGCCGTCACCAGCCGCCGTACCTCGGTGGGATCGCAGATGAGGCTGAGGAAGGACGCCGCAGCCGGGTAGTCGTGCTCGTCGGGCTCATCGCTCCAACGTTCCGGCTTCACCGGCTGCGCCTTCGCCGAGGACGAGCTCGCGGCACCCGACGCGGCGCTGTGCTTCTTCTCCTCGGACCCGTTCTTCTTCGCCCCCGGACCGCTGCCGTTCTTCTTGGACATCACCGCCCCCTTCGCCGCCGACATCCCGACCTTACGCCGATCGATCGATCAGGAGTAAAAGGGGTTCTCCCCGCCGCCGTGGTCGGTGACGTCGATCACCCGCGTCAGTTCAGGCACCTCTTCGAGGAGCGTCGTCTCGATACCCTGCTTCAGCGTCATCTGCGACATGGCGCAACCCTGGCAACCACCGGAGAGCCGGAGGTAGGCGATGCCCTGCTCGGTGTCCAGCGCGAGAAGATCCGCGCGCCCGCCGTGACTGGCGATGGAAGGGTTGACCGCCTCCTCCAGCACGCTTACCACGCGCAGGGCCAGCGGCCCCGTGATGCCGGCCGCCAGGACCTCGGGGGGTACGCCGGGCGACGCCTCCTCGGGGGTGGGCGTGTTCGGGTTGACCAGGACGAGGCCGCCGTCGCCTTCCTCGGACCACTCGAGTCGTGCCCCGCGCAGGCGGTCGACGCTGCCCGCGGGCACGACGACCTGCACGTCGCCGTCCGCGTGCACTTCGTCGACCTCGCCGGCATCCGAAGTTGCCTGAAAGAAGAGGTCGTAGACGAACGCCCCGTCCGAGACGCCCCGCACCTCGAGCCAGAGAGCCAGGCTCGCCGACTCGGGCTCCTGGTCGAGCGCCTCGCGCACGACGCGGCGCGCTTCGGGGGTCAATGTCACGATCGGGGTCGTGGTGGTCAGTTCATCGGCAGTTGTGGCCATGGCCCCCAGTCTACGGCGTGGGGATCGAAGGCCCAACCACCCCCGCCACGTCGCTCGCATGTTCGCAGACCATGTAACGTCCCTGTCGTGGCGCGACCCCCCGTCGACACCCATGAGTGGGTCAGTTTCGAGGACGAGGACGAGGAGCGCACCTGGGTCTTCGACGTCAGTTTCCTGACCAGCAATTGGAAGTGCATCTTCGGCGAGGGGTGCCAGGGGGTGCTCACCGGCCCGTCGCCCGAGCTCGTACAGGGGTGTTGCAGCTACGGCGCCCACCTGATCGACAAGAAGGACGCTCGGCGCGTCGAGAAGATCGCCAAGACCCTCACGGCCGACGAGTGGGAGAACCACGGGACCAAGAAGTCGGTGATCCACACCAACAAGCACGGCGAGCTGGTGACCCGCTTGCAGGGGGACGCGTGCATCTTCCTCAACAGCCCCGGTTTCGCCGCCGGTCCGGGCTGCGCCCTCCACTCCGCCGCCCTCGCGCGCGGGGTCAACCCCCTTACCTACAAGCCCGAGGTCTGCTGGCAACTCCCCCTTCGCCGCGAGGACCAGGTCGAGGACGACGGCCACGTGGTCTCAACCGTCCGCCAGTGGGACCGCCGCCACTGGGGCAAGGGGGGCGAGGAGTTCCACTGGTGGTGCACGCAGGATCCCGAGGCCTTCGTCGGCACCAAGCCCGTCTACGAGGAGATGGAGGCCGAGCTCACCGAGATGGTCGGCGCCACCGTCTTCCAACGGCTCTTGGCCTATCTCCGCCAACGGGACCGCCTGCGGGCCCAACGCGTCGCGCTCCCCCATCCGGCGGTGCGCTATCCCAAGCCCGTTGCGGCCAGTGGCTTCTCGTCCGTCGAGGACCAGTTCGAACAGGGACAGGCCGCCGGGGCGAAGCCCGAGGGATTCGATCCCGTGGCGTCCGAGGCGGGGTCAGCGCCGTCCCCTGCCGCGTCGGTGCCGACCCGGGATGCGATCCTTCTGCCCGAGTAGCCGGATACCTGCTCCAGCAAGCGAGCCCGCCGGCCAGCTCGTGCGACCACCGTGGCCGAGGCCCAAAAGGGTCGCCCGGCACCACGCCGCCAGGGTCAGTCGTTGAGCGGGTCCTCGTCCGCCCACGAAGGCGAAGGGGTGGAGCCCAAGATACGGTCGTACGTGTCCTCTTCCGCCAAGCACCACGCAGCATGGACGTCATCGGGCTCGGCGCCGCACTCCACGCACCGCGCGGTTGACTCCGTCGCTGATCGTTTCAAGCTTCGCGCCTCTTCAAAACGGCGGTGGCGTCCCTTTTTCACGAGAACTCCTTGTCAACCTGGGACGGAACGAACCCGTCCCGCCCCCTGGCGCGGCCGCATTGCCTGATTGACCGCCGGGCCAGTGTAGTGGCTGATCGGCCCGAAGAGGTTCGGACCGCGGTCCGGTGCGGTTTGCGCCCACCCGCACCCGGCCTACGCTGGTGCCCGTGTTCGATCCCGACGAGATGGTGGCCCGTTTCCGTCAACGTGCCGAGGCAGTGCGGACCAGGGGAATCCCTCCCATCGAGGGGCCCGAGCGCCAGCGCTTCCGCGAGCAGGCCCAGCGTGACTTCACCGACTACGCCATGATCGGCGACGCCGAGGCCGAGCTCGTCGACGGGATCCTCACCTTGCGCATCGATCTACGTCAAAAGGAAAAGGAATAGCCCGCAATCCACTCTGGCGCCGATTTCCGGATCAGCCGCCGTAGTGCATCCTCGTGTCCTCCATGCGGAGCACGTCGGCCGGCTCTCCCCCGACCTCATCCACCTCTCCGATGAAGAGCGTGTGGCTCCCCAGGGGCTCTTGCCGGACCACCGTGCACACCAGGTAGCCGACCGCCGCCGCGAGCACCGGTAGCCGGGAGCCGCCGACCTCGCGCACCTCGTGCCCCGACATCGCCGTCACCGACCCGGCCGCATCGCGCTCCACGTCGCGCGCGGGCTTGACGAAGCGGCGCACCACGTCCTTGTCCGAGCGGGCCAGAAGGGACACCGTGAACGCGCCGCCCCGCCCGGTGAGGTCGGCGGTGACCGAGCCGGCCTCCATCGCCACCGCCACCAGCTTGGGCTCCAGGCAGACCTGGACCACGAGATTGGCTGTCATCAGATTCACCGCGTCTTCGTCCCGGCTGCCGATGAGGTAGAGACCGGTGGGCAGGGCCCAGAGCACCCGACGGCGTTGGCGGTCGTACTCGTCGTGGGGTCCGTGCCCCTCGTCGGCCGTCATCCGAGCACCGTCATCCGAGCACCGTCATTGGAGCACCGTCATCCAAAAATGTTGGTGGGGCTGTTGTCGGTCGTCGTCGTCGTCGTCGGGAGACGGCCGTCGATGGACTGGATGGCGATCAGCGCCCGGGTATAGAGGCGGTCCGCCTTCTTGCCATCCTCCTCCGCCGTGGCCAACAGCTTCTTGTTCGTGACCCCGGCCTTGTAACAGTCGGTGGCCGCGGTTGCCTCGAGCCCGTAGGCGGTGGAGAGCCAGTCCGTCACCTGGGGCGCACCGAGGATCGGCAACTCGTCGAGGGCCGTACCGGCGTCGTCGTCCATGATCTCGCAGGCGGCGTGCATGTTCGTCGCCGTCGTCTCTCGGGAGATGCGCGCGTTGTCGGCCACCAGGGTGCCGATGTCCTCGCCGAAGCCCGAGCTCTTGACCCACGCCGACACCTGATGGGCCGACGACCCGACTTGGTCCTCACCGGCACACGATGCGGCGCCGACCCCGAGAAGCACCACGAGCACGGCGGACAGGCTACGTCGTCGCGGCACACCTCCCCTTTTCACGCCGCCTCTGTGCGCAGGACGTGGACGCCCCGGGGCCCCTTGCGCAGCACGATGTAGCGATCATGGAGCAGGTCGTCGGTTCCGAGAGTCCGACCAACGTCGGACTGCTTTACGTTGTTGACGTAGGCGCCCCCGCCGTCGATGGTCCGCCTGGCATCGGCTCTCGACTTGGCGAGGCCACTCTGCTCGAGCGCGTCGATGAGGGGCAGTCCGTCCAGAAAGATCTGCCGGCCGATCTGGGTGGAGGGGGCATCCTCGGTGAGCGCGAGCAGCATGTCCTCGCCGAGTGCGGCGATCTCCTCGCCGAACAGCGCGGCGGACGCCTCCTCGCATTTGGTCACCTCGGCTTCGCCGTGCACCAGCGACACGACCTCCCGGGCAAGTGCACGCTGAGCCGCACGCCGTGGCGGATGTGCCGCCGTCTCGGCGTCGAGCGACTCGATCTCGGAGTGGGACAGGAAGGTGAAGTAGCGCAGGTACGCGCCGACCATGGCGTCGGGCGTGTTGAGGAAGAACTGGTAAAGGGCGAACGGGCTGGTCCGGCGGGGATCGAGCCAGACCGTACCCGTCTCCGTCTTGCCGAACTTGGTGCCGTCCGCCTTCAGCACCAGCGGTGTGGTCAGACCCCAGACCTCCTCGCCACAGACCTTGCGGATGTAGTCGACGCCCATGGTGATGTTGCCCCACTGGTCACTCCCACCGATCTGCAGATCGCAGCCGTGGTCCACGTGCAGGCGGAGGAAGTCGTAGGCCTGCAGCAGCATGTAGCTGAACTCGGTGTAGGAGATGCCCTGGTCGGGACGGTCGAACCGGGTCTTGACCGACTCCTTCGCCACCATCTGGTTGACCGTGAAGTGCTTCCCCACGTCGCGCAGGAAGTCCAGGGTACTCAGCTGGCCGAGCCAGGCGCTGTTGTCGAGGAGCAGGGCACCGGACAGGTCCAGGAATTGCCCGAGTTGCGGCCGGATGCCCTCGAGGTTCTCCGCCAGGATCTCCTTGGTCAGCATGGCCCGCTCGTCCTGCTTGCCGCCCGGGTCCCCGATCATCCCGGTCCCTCCTCCGGCCAAGGAGATGGGACGGTGCCCGGCGAGCTGGAATCGGCGCAGGGTGCACAGCTGGAGCATGTGGCCCACGTGGAGGCTGTCGGCCGTGGGATCGAAGCCGGCGTAGACGGTCAGGCCCCCGGCGTCGAGTCGTTCGAGAAGATCGGGGTCGGTGACCTGGTGGATCAGGCCGCGAAAGGCGAGGTCCTCCGAGAGCGTCGGCATGCCCAAACCTTGCCATATGCCAGTAGCGTGGTCATTGCATGAACCCGCCGTTGCCCATCGACGGCGTGCTGCCCCCGGACCTGCAAGGGACGCTGGTGCGCATCGGGCCGGGAACCCCGGGCGGCGGAGCGGAGGACGGGGCCCAGGAGGGAGCGACCGCCGGTGCCGGCGCCCTCCACGCCATCGAGATCCGGGACGGCGCCGCCGTCTCCTACCTCACCGGACCATCCTCGGCCGATGCCAACGTGTTCTGGCATGCCGGGAAGGTCTTGGCCCTGGCCGAGTCCGGTCTGCCGCAGCAGTTCTCCCGTCTGCTCGTGCCGGAGGAGTTCGAAGGCGGGCTCCGCGTCCCCATCGCATCGCACGTGCGCCGGGATGCCGCCACCGGTGGCCGGGTCCTGTTCGGGGTGGAACGGGGCACCGAGGAGGCTCCCCCGTTCCTCAGGGTCGGCGAATGGGACGCCGCGGGAGCGCTGGTGCGCCACCGTGAGGTCGAACTGGAGCGGGCCACCTGGCAGCACGACGTGGGCGTCACGGCCGACCACGTCGTCTTCATCGAGTCGCCGACCGAGTTCTCAGAGGCCCTCTACGGGTACGGCACCGAACCCGACGAACGACAAGAGTCCCCCGATGTCCCAGTGCCCTTCCGGTGGGATCCGGGTGCGCCCGGGTGGGTCGGCGTGCTCGACCGGGTCGGCGCCGGCGGCGGAGCGGCCGGCGGCGGGGGCGACGGCGGGGGCGACGGCGGGGGCGTGCGCTGGGTCCGACTGGATCCCTGCTTGGTCACCCACGTGCTCCACGCACACGATGACGGGGACGCCGTCGTCCTCTACGTCTGCCGCTACGAGGTGCCCGAGGAGGGCCAACCGGTCGACCTCGACGCGTCGGTCGTCGGTGCCGAGGGGATCGGGATGAGCTTGATCGCCGGCGGACTGCCGGTCCTCGAGCGTTGGCGCATAGTGGGCGATCGACTCGAGCGGTCGCAAGTGGACGACCGGCTGGTCGAATACCCCACCTCAGACCCCCAGTGTGACGCCGGCCCCTTCCGCTACGGGTACGGCGTCGAGGTGGCGCCCAACCGCGACCGCAGCGCCGACCGGGAGGTCGATCACGTGGGACTCCTGCGCTTCGACATAGCCCGTGACGAGGTGGTGGCGTGGAATGCCGGCCAGTACCGGACGGCGAGTGAACCGCTCTTCGTGCGCGCCGTCGACGGGAGATCCGACGACGAGGGCTGGCTCCTCACCATGGTGTACGACGCCGCCCGGGCCGCCAGCGACCTCTACGTGCTCGACGCATCCTCGTTCGGCCGGCGCGCGCCGCAGGCCGTCATCCATCTCCCCGAGTCGGTGGCGCTGCCGTTCCGCAGTCACGGAACGTGGATCGACGCCGCCCGCTACCGCTGAAAGCCCCGCTTCGGCTACGCCCCGTGAGTTCGGTTCGATGAGGTGGCAGAGGCGGGAGGCGTGGAACCGGTGAACCAGGTGGGCACGGTGGGCGAGGTGGGCCCGGTGGGCGCGGGCGACGAGGTGGACCGGGTGGAAGCTGACGTCAGCGAGGACGTGGAGCTCGACACGGAGGCCGGCGGCCGCCCCCATCCGCCCCACGCGGCCGACACCGGCTGTGCCAGCCCTCCGCCCTCGGGCTCGATTCCCCCATCACTCTGCAACCCGGTATCCCAGAAGCGGCGGCTGTGCCGCGAACGGCCCGGCTGAGTACACCGCATGGTGTCGGCATCGCTCGGATAGACCACAGAGGCGCCCTGCCGTTCGCCCGTGCCGACCGGGGCGGGCCGCCCGCCGACCCGGTGTCGGGCGCGTCGCCGACGGTGGAAAAGGTGACCGTCGAAAAGGAGACCGCGGTCGGTGGTGACCGACAACAGGACGATCGCGGCCGCCCCCCAACCGAGGTCCCGCCGCAGCCGCGCTCTGTTCGCCATATGTCCCTCCTCCAACCCGATAGATCATCGACGGGGAGCATGTGCACTTCATCAGCGAATTGTGAGGGATCTGTGAGGCGAGCGGATTCGCGCTGGTTCAGGTCCGATTGGGGACCGGAGCGGTCGGAGTGGCGCCCGCGGCGCACGCCCGCGGATCCCAGGGCGCCAGGGTCGGATTTGACACGGACGGAGCAGCGATCGCAGCCGCGGAAGTCGATGTGGGAGTAGAGGTCGATGTCGGCGTGGTCGTGGCACCTCCACTCGCGGGCGTGGTGGAGATCGCCGGGGCGTTCACGGCGAACTCGGTACCGGTCACGACGGTCACCTGTGCACCGTCGGCCACCTGGCTGGGGTCGTAGGCCATGATCACCGAACCGGAGAGGGAACGGGTCACCGACTCGGCCGCCGCCTCGGTCGCGGCACTCCGCGAGCCGTAGTAGACGACGGTCTCGGCCACATCGCCCACCGCCGGGGTGTCACCCACGCCGACCGTGCGAAACCCGAGCGCCGCCAGCGCGTCGGACGTCGCGGTGGCCTGGTTGTAGGCACCACTCCCGTTCATCACCGACACGGTCACCGATGAGGGAGCGGGGAGCGGGCTCCCTGTCATGGAGTCGGTGGTCGAACCAATGCCGAGCACCTGGTCGATGACGCTCTGGTCCTGCACCTGGGAAGGGAACTCGACGTCGCCGTAACTGCCTCCCTGATAGACGAGGCTCCCGCCCGTTCCATCCGGATCGGTCACCACGGCGACGGGGAGGGTGAGCTGGGGGACCGAGTTGATGTTGACCGAGTGGAAGTCGAGCACGAGGCTGGCCATGTTGTTCACCGACCACGACTGATCGAAGGTGAGATCGGCTTTCACCGAGTTGATGAGGTCCAGGTCGCTGATCGGGTTCCCCAGCCCCTTCTTCGCAACAGCGGTGGCCAACACCCGGAGGAACTCGTGGTCGCGATTGATGCGAGCCAGGTCGCTCTGAGCCTCCTGGGGCCAGTACTCGGCGTCCGACGTCGTCGTCCCGGGCGCGTCGTACTGGAGATGGCGGGCTCGGACCACCTGCAGAGCCTGCGTGCCGTCGAGGTGCACGCAGCTGGCGGCCTGGACGTTCAGCCCCGACTCCGCGTCGAACACGGACTCGGGGAACGACATGTTGATGCCGCCGAGGGCATCGACGATGTTGGCGAACTGATCGAAATTGAGCGACACGGCGTGCTGGATCGGGATGCCGAAGTCTTCCTCGATCGCGGCGACCAGCTGTGAGAGGCCCTGATACAACCCGGCGTCGATTTTGTTCGGGCCGGTGCTGCGGGCGTTGGGGATGAACAGATCGCGCGGGATCGAAAGCAGGGCCAGTTGATGGTGCGCCGGGTCGGCGTGCAGGATCATGATCACGTCGCTGTTCACGCCGTTCACGCCCTGGGAGCACAACCCGTAGGCCGCGTTCTGCACGGTCAGGGCGCATCGTGAGGTGGACCCCACCATCAAGATGTTCTCGGTGCCGGCCTCCTGCCCCGTGGTGAGCGCCGAATTGAGTCCCTGCACCTGCACCCGGTGCAGGTCGTGCGTCAGGTAATAGGCGTATCCCACGCCGCCCCCCAGCGCGACCAGTACGACCGCCAGGCTGATCAGCGCGACCCGTCGCAGGAGGCGACTCCGCTTGCTCCGTACCTTCCGGGGCCGCCGGCCGCCCCGGCGGCCCTTCTGTGCGCCGTGCATCGCTTCTCCGAGGGCCGCCAGGCGGGCCTCGTTCGCAATGGCGGCGTCGCGATCGGCGTCAACCCCGGTGTGGCGGCCCGGCGTGTCCGTATCGGCGGGGGGACCCTGCTGCGATTGCACCTGGTCGCCGAGCTTGCGCAAGCCCCCTTCGTTGGGAATCGATCCGCGCCCCGAACGGCGTGGCGACGACCCCGAGGCACCCCGGCGTCGCTCGTCGTCAGTCATGGCGGGTGAGCGTAACGACCTGGAGCGTCGCTGGTTGGTCAGGCATCTCGGCTCGTCGCGGGGACGGGCCGCGTACGACAGTACCTCCGCGTCCCATGGTTCTGGTGCGAGCCTAGGGAACGGAGGCGGCGGGCGGATCGCCCCTTCAGGATGAGATCTGGCGACTTCGTCTCATCCTTTAGTTGCAGGTTCGCCGCGGCTTCGGGGAGCAACGCTGCTGTCGTTTGGCCCGGTTCCCGTACTCCTCTCCGTCACGCCTTTTCGGTCTCTGTCACACCCTTTCGGCATACTCGTCGCATGGCCCAGCCCACTCTCCACGACGGTCCCCGCCCGGACACCGTCTCCCGCCGGACCGATGCACTCGTGGCCGGCGTGGCCCAGCACCATCGGGCGATCTCGGCTCATCAGCGAAAGCTCCTGTCCGCCGTGGCAGAACTCGATCGCCGCAAGGCGTGGCGAGTCGACGGTGCCACCACCATGGTGTCGTGGCTCGTACAGCGTTGCTCCGTCACCGCGTCGACCGCCCGCGACTGGGTGACGGCGGCCGAGAAACTGCAGTCGCTCCCGAAGATCTCCGAAGCCCTGTCCCAAGGAAAGCTCTCCTTCGACCAGATCAAACCCCTCGTCCAGGTGGCCAAGCCCGATACCGACGCCCGGCTGGCCGAGGCCGCGACCAAGTGGTCTGCCAAGCAGGTGCGTGAACTCGCCATCGCCGCGAATCGCCAAAGTGACGACCAGGCCGCCGGCCACTACTCGCACCGATTCCTCCGCTTCAACGACCACCGCCGCTCGCTCTCGGGCACCCTTCCCGAAGATCAGTACGCCCGGGTCAAAGGAGCGCTGACCGCGCGGTCCGGCCGCATGCCGAAGGGCACGACGACGTTCGATCAGCGGATGGCCGACGCCCTCGTCGAAGTCTGTGGCCAGAGCGCGTCAGGGGGCACCCCGTCGAAACGGACGACGGTGGTGGTCCACGCTGATCTCACCTACCTTGCCGGGGGCGACGGCACCGCCGAGCTCGACGTGTTGGGGCCACTCGCTCCCGAGGTAGTCCGCCGGCTGGCGTGTGACGCCAAAATCGTCCTCTCGGCCGACAACGAAAAAGGACACAGCATCCAGCAAGGGACCGGAGCGAGGAACCCCACACCGGCGCAGCGGATCGAGATCCGGCGCCGGGACAAAGGCTGTCGCTTTCCCGGGTGCACGTACACGGAGTTCACCGATGTCCACCACGTGGTGCACTGGCTCAACGGCGGTCCCACGTCCATTCCCAATCTCGTGACGCTGTGCGACCAGCACCACCGCTCGGTGCACGAGCTGGGTTGGAAGATGTCCGGCGACGCCAACGTGCTGCTCTCGTTTCGTAGCCCGACGGGACGTGTGACCACGTCGACGCCGTCGCCGACCTTTACGCCAGCGCGAGCCGGACCGCCTGGTTGATGGCCTCGTGCAACGCGACGTTCTCCGCCCGTCCGCGCACCTTCACGCGGAGGAGCGCCGGGGAACGGGCCGATCCGGAGGCAGCGAGGGCGTCATCGAGCTCCGGCGCGGCTTTCACCTCGTGCACCTCCAACCCGAAGCCGCGGGCGACGTTGCCGACGTCGGAACTGGGCGGAGTCCCGAAGAGCAACTCGAACCGGTCGGGTTCGAGCGCCCCCGCTTGGGGCAGGAATGAAAAGATCCCCCCTCCCCCGTTGTCCAGCACGATGAACGTGCACGGGAGTTCGGGCAGGTTGACCAGTCCCGACACGTCGTGCAAAAAGGCCAGGTCTCCGAGGAGCGCGAACGTGCGTCGGCCTGATGCGGCGATTCCCAGTGCGGTCGAGACCACTCCGTCGATCCCATTGGCTCCCCGATTCGCCATCACCGCCGGGGCAACGGGCAGCGTCGGGCTGAACCATTCCAGGTCGCGCATCGGCATGGACGCCGACACCATGATCGTGCCCTCCACCGCCGCGGCGTGACGGGCCAGGGCGCGGGCGACCGAGGGCTCGCTCAACTCCCCGGACAGTTCCCGTTCGATCACCGTCTGCGCCACCGCTTCGTAGGACCGCCACGTCGACAGCCACTCGGGGTCGGTCGGGACGGCGGACTCGCGCGCGGCGTCGATCCACTCGTCCCCGTTGACGTGATGGAACTCGCTCACCACAGCCAGCGGGTCGGTCCACTGCCACCACGGATCGACGCAGACGACCCGCCCGCCATCCATCGCCACGCTCGACACGTATTCGCTCAAGGCCTTCGAGAGCCACGGGGCTCCGAGCAGGACCAAGGTGTCGGGAGTCGGAGGGTGCGTGCGCACGATGGCATCGGCGGCCGCAATGGTCCCGGGCAGGCGGCACCGTGACCGGGGATCGGCCAGGATCGGCCATCCGAGGCGCTCCCCCAGGAGGAGGAGCCGGCCGGGGTCGCTGGTCGCATTTGCTCCCGCGATGATCAACCCCCGGCCTTCGAGGGGAGCGTCGAGTACGGCGGCCCCCGGGCGGGACCGAACGAGCGAAGGCCCCGGCGGGGCCGGTAACGGAACGGCGGAACCGATGAGCGGCTCACGGAAGGCGAGGTTCAGATGGACCGGCCCCGGTCCGAGCGGCCCGTCCCGGGCCTCGGCGACGGCGCGGGCAGCCAGCGGGCGCCAGAATGCGAACTGGGACTCCTCCGGGACACCGGGATCGCAGGACCACCGGGTCGAGGTGGTGAAGAGCCCGACCTGGTCGATGGTCTGTGACGCCCCCACATGATGGAGTTCGGGAGGGCGGTCCGCCGTGCAGACGATGAGGGCCACCCGACCCTGATGCGCCTCGACCACTGCGGCGTGGAGCTCCGCGGCAGCGGTTCCACTCGTGACGCAGATGACGGTGGGCGCCCCGCTCGCCATGGAGAGGCCGATGGCGAAGAAACCGGCACTCCGCTCGTCCAGGCGGACGTGCACCCGGAGTCGGGCGGCCAGCGCGAGGGCCAACGGCGTCGAGCGGGAGCCCGGGCACACGACCGCGTCGGTGACACCACCGTTGACCCACTCGTCGACCAGGGTGGCGGCGAAGGTGGCCTGTACGCTCACCTGGCGTGCCCCTCCATGCCGAACGACGCGGCACCGGCCCGCCCTTGGTGCTGCTGCACGGCTTCACGCAGACGGGGCGCCTGTGGGGCCCCTTCGGGGACATCTTGGCCAGGGACCACACCCTGATCGCCGTCGACCTGCCCGGGCACGCCGGCTCGGACGATGTGCGGGCCGACCTGCCGGCGACGGCCGACCTCGTGCGCGACGCCGTCGCCGAGAGCAGCGGTTCGGAGCCGTGCGACCTTCTCGGTTACTCCCTCGGGGCGCGGGTGGCGCTCCACGTGGCCACCGGCACCGATCTGGCGATCCGCCGCCTGGTGGTGATCGGCGCCACCGGTGGCATCGAGGATCCAGCGGCCCGGGTCCGGCGACGGCAGGCCGACGACACCACCGCGACGGCGCTCGAGGCCTCGGGCGACGTCGAGGCCTTCATTGCGCGCTGGGTCAGCGGACCGATGTTCGCCGGGCTGCGTGACGCGGCCCAGACAGCCGAACGGCGGCGCAACAGCGCGGCGGGACTCGCATCGAGCTTGCGGTTGGCCGGCACCGGAACCCAGGAGCCGTTGTGGGACCGCATCCCCAAATTGGCGGTGCCGCTGCTGGCGCTGGCCGGTACCGACGACGCCCGCTTCGGCGCCCACGCCTTCCGCCTGGCCGGCACCGCCACCTCGGGTGTGGCGTCGCTCATCCCGGGTGGCGGGCATGCGGTACACCTGGCACAGCCCTACGTGGTCGCGCGACTCGTTGGTCATTGGCTGGCTACGGCCTGACGAGGAGAAGCCCGATGGTGAGGAGCGCACCCACGGCCAACTGCAGCCGGGCCGTGGTCGCCAGCATCGGCAGGAGTGCTCTCCCGTTCTGATCGCTCAGGGCGAGCCGGGCCGGGACGACCGCCAGCGGGAGGGCGGCGAGGGCGATGAGCGCCCAGCCGCGGTAGTGCTGGAGCACGCAGATCGATGCTCCCGTGGCCACCAGGGTGGCGACGTAGAGGTATCCCGCCCGGACCCGGCCGAGCCGCACGGCGACGGTCAACTTGGCGGTCTCTTTGTCGGTCTCGACATCGCGCAGGTTGTTCGCCTGGAGGAGCGCGGTAGCGAGGAGCCCGATGGGCACGCTCACCCAGACTGCGAACGCCCACGGGAAGGAGTAGCCGTGGGCAAGCGGGCTGTGTTGCACGTAGGCCGATCCGGCCGTGGCCACCAGCCCGAAGAAGACAAAGACCAGCACTTCCCCCAGTCCGAGGTACCCGTAGGGATGCTTTCCCCCGGTGTAGGCCCAACCGGCGACACCACAGAGCAGGCCGATCGGGATGAACCAGTAGGAGACCCGGATGGCCAGCACGAGACCCGCGATACCGGCGAGACCGAAGGACGTCAGCGCGGCCAGCTTGACTTGCCGCACGGTGGCCAACTTCCCGGCGACAAGCCGAACCGGGCCGACACGCACCTCGTCGGTGCCGCGCTCTCCGTCCGCATAGTCGTTGACGTAGTTCGTCCCGATCTGCAGGGCCAAGGCGACGATGAGCGCCAGGATGGCATTGATGGCCGAGAACGAATGCCGCGTGTCGTGGTAGCCGCTGGTGATACCTACAGCAGAAACGGAGTGCCGGGAGGCGACGTAGCCCGCCGCGGTCCCCACCACGACCGGAACCACGGCCGCCGGAAGTGTCCGCGGGCGCGCGCCAGCGACCCACAGCTTCAGCGGGGTCTTCACGGGCGCCGCGGATACTTGGAGAAGTCGGGGCTCCGGTGTTCGACAAACGCGTTGCGGCCCTCCTGCCCCTCTTCGGTCATGTAGAAGAGCATGGTGGCGTCGCCGGCCAACTGCTGGACGCCGGCCAATCCGTCGTCGGCCGCGTTCATACCCGCCTTGATCATCCGCAATGCGATGGGAGAGAGGCTCAGGATCTGACGGCACCAGGCCACCGTCTCCCTCTCGAGGTCGTCCAAGGGGACCACGGTGTTGACCAGTCCCCATTCGAGGGCTTGGGCGGCGTCGTACTGGCGGCAGAGGAACCACACCTCCTTGGCCCGCTTCAGCCCGATGGTCCGGGCCAGGAGGGACGAGCCGTATCCCCCGTCGAAGCTCCCCACCTTGGGTCCGGTCTGTCCGAAGCGGGCATTGTCGGCCGCGATGGACAGATCGCACACGAGGTGCAGGATGTGGCCACCGCCGATGGCGTAGCCGGCGATCATGGCAATGATCGGCTTGGGGATCCGCCGCATGAGGATCTGCAGGTCGAGGACGTTGAGCCGGCCGATGCCGCGCTCGGCCACGCTGTCGTCGCCCATGTAGCCGTCGTCGCCCCGGATCTTCTGGTCCCCGCCCGAGCAAAAGGCGTCGGGGCCCTCGCCGCACAGGATGATGACACCCACATCGGGGTTGTCCCGCGCCAGGGTGAACGCTTCGGTCAACTCGAACAGCGTCTGCGGGCGAAACGCATTCCGGCGTTCGGGCCGGCAGATGGTGAGCTTGGCGATCCCGTCGCCCACCTCGTAGCGAATGTCGGTAAAGGACCCCGATGCCTCCCACGTGGGCGCCTCCAGGGGGCGGAGATCGTCGAGTGGATCATGGGGACTGCCGGTTACCACGGTGTGCACGGCGCCCTACGCTACCGGCCAGTGCCTGAACTCGTCGCACTCGACCTTCCCGGGGGAGCCGGTTTCGTCGACACCTTGCGCGCCGTCTGGGACACGGGCGACGCCGCCGCGCCGCTCGACCCCCGCCTGCCACGCGCCGCCCGGGACGCCGTTCTGGCCGCCCTCCGCCCCTCCCGGGTGGTGGCGTCGGACGGCGAGCACCACTCGCTGGGGGGCGGTCTCCCGGTCGAAGAGGGCGATGCGGTCGTCGTGGCGACCAGCGGGTCATCGGGCCAGCCCAAGGGGGTCGTGCTGACGCATGACGCCCTCCGGGCATCCGCCCTGGCCACCTCGGATCGACTGGGCATCGATCCGGCTCGACACGCCTGGTTGGCCTGCCTTCCCCTCGCCCATGTGGGCGGTCTGTCGGTGGTGACCCGGGCCCTGTTGACCGGCACTCCCCTCACGGTTCTGCCCGGCTTTGACGCCGACGTGGTCGAGGCGCTCGGACGCGCCGAGAGGGCGACGCACCTCTCGCTGGTGCCGGCCGCGCTTCGCCGAATCGACCCCGCGCTCTTCACCGGAATCCTGCTCGGGGGCAGCCGGCCCCCGGGCGACCTGCCCCCCAACGTGGTGGTCACCTACGGGATGACGGAAACGGGGTCCGGAGTCGTCTACGACGGGTATCCGCTGGACGACGTGGAAGTCGCCATTGCCCATTTCGATGACGTCGACGACGGCGATGGCGCGAGCGGCGCCGGCCAAATCCTCCTGCGGGCCCCCATGCTCCTGCGTTGCTATCGCGACGGGTCGACGGGGCGCGTCCTGGGTCCCGATGGTTCGAACAGCTGGTTCGCCACCGGTGACGCCGGTTACATCAACGCGCTGGGCACGCTGTCGGTCACCGGGCGGATGGCGGAAGTAATCACCACCGGGGGCGAGAAGGTCTGGCCCGACGAAGTCGAACGCGTCATCTCAACGCATCGCGATGTGGCCGAGGTGGCCGTGTGGAAGCGCCCGGACCCCGAGTGGGGTGAGCGGGTCGTGGCGTGGGTGGTGCCCGCCGACGCACGGCCGAAGGCCGAGGAGCTCAAGGAGCTCGTCGCCGGCACCATCGCCCCCTGGGCGGCACCCAAGGAGATCGTCTTCACCACCGAGCTGCCCCGGACTCCGTCGGGCAAGGTCACGCGCAGAGAGCTGCACTGAGACGGAGCGACCGCGCCCACGGTCGTTGATCAGGCCGCAGCTCCTTCGGCCAGGTCTTCGAGTATGGAGCGGAGCTCACGGCCCATCTCCCGGGGGTTGCCGGACAGTTCGCCGACCTCCTCGCCCTCGGCGTCGAGGGCGTCGCCGGGCGCAAAGAACGAGACCCGGAGGCCTTTGCCCCCGGGCACAGCCATGACGACCCACGGCTCCCCGATCCGCCCTGACTCCCGGGTGGCCATCACGGCCGGCGACGTGGCCACCACGCTCACCGTCCACGAATGCGTCTCGGCGGCCCGGGCGACGCGGGAGAGCTCGGCGGGTGAGCTCACGGCTGGAGTGGGTCCGGTGGCACCGCCTCTACCGTAGGTCGCCCCGGGCCGCTGCCGGCTCATACCCGCTCGCCTGGTCGAGCTCACGGTTGAGGCGCGCCAGCTTGTCGGGATTCGACACCGTGCGGACGGCCACGATCCTTCGCTCGCTGATGTCGAGGATCAGCGCAGCTTCCACACGGGCGTCCACCACGAACACCAGGGCGGGCTGCCCGTTCAGCGTGACCTCCCGCGGAACGCCGCGCACCTTCTTGGCGGCGTTGAGCAAGAAGCGGGAGGACCGCTGCGCCCCGATGACCGGGCGCAGGGCGGCACGCACCTTGCCACCCCCGTCGGTCCACACCACCACGTCGTCGGCCAACAGCGCCAACAAGCCGTCCAGGTCGCCGCTGCCGCAAGCCACCAGGAACTCCCTGGTCAGCTCCTGTCCGTGCCGAGGGTCGGCGTCGAAGCGCTGGCGCCGTTCGTCAATGTGGTGCCGGGCTCGTGACGCCAGCTGGCGGCAACCGGTGGTGGAGCGGCCGATGGACCGGGCCACCTCGTCGAAGGGGTAGCCGAAGACGTCGTGCAACAAGAACGCGGCCCGTTCCGGCGGGGTGAGCTCCTCGAGGAGGACCAGGAAGGCCATGGTCAGAGAATCCGCCTGCTCCACCACAGACAGCTGGTCGGTCATGATCGGCTCGGGCAACCACGGGCCGGTGTAGGAGACCCGCCGCGCCAGAGCCGAGGCGAGTTGATCGAGGCACAGCCGGGTCAGGACCGTCACCAGATAGGCGCGCACCGACTCCACCTGGCGGTCCGACCGTCGTACCCACCTGAGATACGCCTCTTGGACCATGTCCTCGGCGTCGGTGGCGCTCCCCAACATCCGGTAGGCGATGCCGAAAAGCAGGCCCCGCCACTCCTCGAAGGAGGAGGTGTCGGCGTCAGCGGACGGGCGTGGCACCTTCGCCGTCCGCGAACATCGGGACCTCGCACCTCTCGGCAAAGCCCTGGCTCCGCAGTCCGAGGCCCGCATTGAACCGCGAGCGGAAGTTCTCCAAGGCGACCCACGCCGCCAGTTCGACGATTTCGGCGTCGCTGAAGTGCCGGTGCAACCGCTCTGCGCAGTCCTCGGACACCTCCGCCGGGGTCATGGTGGCGGCTTCGGCATACTCGAGGACCGTGCGCTCCCGTTCATCGAACAGGGGGCTCTCGCGCCAGACCGGCACTGCCCGGACCTTGAGGGGGTCGATGCCCTTGTGCATGCCTTCGTAGTAGCCGAAGTCGATGCACCAGGTGCACCCGATCCGTCCCGCGACGACCTGTGTGGCCAACCAGCGGAGCCCGGGGTCGAGCTTTCCCCAACCCTTCTCGACCGCCGTCTCGAGGACACCCATGGCCACCAGCACCCCGGAGTGGTGGGACGCGGCGGCCGCCGGATCCACCGCCTGGCCGAACCTCCTTTTGGCATAGCCGCGCGCCACGCGTGGGATGATGCCCTTCCTGTCGTTGTGCAAGGGAACGAGTGCCATGGTCCACCACCTTTCGTCACGAACACAGACGAAGCGACCTCGCGAAGTGTGACAGCTCGGCCGCTCCGCTTACTGGTTCACCGGCTCAGCCCACCCCTCCCGAGGGTTGTGCGGTCGACCCGCCGTCGACCACCAACGTCTGGCCGGTGATCCATGACGCCGCGTCAGAAGCCAGGAAGAGTGCGGCCGCCGCGATGTCGTCGGGAAGTCCGAGGCGGCGCAGAGGGATGTGTGCGGCGACCCGCTCCTCGCCCGGACCCTCCCACAGCGCCCGTGCCAGATGGGTCTTGACCAGCCCGGGAGCGAGGGCGTTCACCCGGATGTCGGGGGCCAGCTCGAAGGCCAACTGCCGGGTGATGTGCAGTACGGCCGCCTTGGTCACGTTGTACCAACCGATGCCCGGTTCGACCCCGAGACCGCCGATGGAGGCCACGTTGATGACCGACCCCCGCAGCCCGGCCTTCACCGCGTAGGACGTCCACATCACGACGGCCAGCTGGTTGACCTCGAATGTCTTCTGCGCCCGCGCCACATCGATGTCGATCATGGGCCCGAAATAGGGATTGGTGCCCGCATTGTTCACGAGGACATCGAGACCGCCGAAGCGCGCCACGGTCTCGGCCAGGCAGGCCTGGGCCTGCGCGGCGTCGCCGACGTGGGCTGCCTGCCACGCCACCTTGGCCGGATCGGCGCCGGCGGCGATCAGACCGGCCGTGGCTTGCGCCAGGTCAGCCGCCTTGCGCGAGCAGAGCATGACGTTGGCCCCGGCACCGAGAAAACGATCGGCCATGGCCAGGCCGATGCCCCGACTGGCTCCGGTGATGACCGCCGTCTTGCCCTCGAGCGCGGGGAGGGGATCCATCGGCCGAGCTTTCCACGCGGGCGGGCACCCCGCGGACCCCTAGCATCGTGACCCGTGAACCATCTGGCGGATGAGACGAGCCCGTACCTGCGCCAGCATGCGGACAACCCGGTGGAATGGTTCCCCTGGGGTCCAGAGGCCCTGGAGAAGGCCGCCACCGAGGACAAGCCGATCTTCGTGTCCATCGGCTACGCCTCCTGTCACTGGTGTCATGTCATGGCCCATGAGAGCTTCGAGGACGAGGCGACGGCGGCGGACCTCGCCCGGTGGTTCGTTTCCGTCAAGGTCGACCGGGAGGAGCGCCCGGACCTCGACTCGCTCTACATGGCGGCCACCCAGTCGCTGACCGGCTCGGGCGGCTGGCCCATGTCCGTGTTCTGCACGCCCGACGGCCGCCCGTTCTACGCCGGGACCTACTTCCCATCCGAGGAGCGTCAAGGGATGCCCTCGTTCCGCCGGGTCGTCGAGGCGCTCGGCACCGCCTGGGAGGAGGACCGGGCGCGCGTGCTGGTCCAGGCCGACGCGCTGGTCGATGCCGTCCGTCGTGATGTGCGCCTGGCCGAATCGATGACCGAGTCCGACGCCGGGACGCCTCTCGTGCCGGCGTCGGGCCTCGATACCGACGGGCTCATCGATCAGCTCGTCACCGGGCTCGCGCCCGGGTTCGACGCGGCGTTCGGAGGATTCGGGCCGGCTCCGAAATTCCCCCGCCCCTCCCTGGTCGAGCTGTGCCTGCGGCACCACCGCCGCACGGGCTCGGAACGGTCGCGTCAGATGGCCCTGACCACGCTCGACGCCATGGCGGCGGGGGGTATGTACGACCACCTCGTCGGCGGTTTCTGCCGCTACTCGACCGACAACCGGTGGTTGGTCCCCCACTTCGAGAAGATGCTGACCGACCAGGCCCTGCTGGCCCGCGCCTACCTCCACGCCTGGCAGGAGACCGGCCGGGACAACTACCTGGCCGTGGTCACCGAGACGCTCGACTTCGTGCTGGACGACCTGTCCACGCCCGAGGGTGCCCTCTACTCGTCCTTCGACGCCGATGCCGGCGGGGTGGAGGGCAGCCACGCCACCTTCACCCTCGCCGAGCTCACGGACGCCCTGCCGGCGGCCCTGGTCCAACCGGCGGCCGAGTGGTACGGGATCACGGCCGAGGGCAACTGGGAGGGTCGCTCCATCCTCTTTCGGCCCGTCGGCGCCCCGCTACGGCGCCCCCCGGAGATCGAAGAGGCGCGGCTGCTGCTGGCCGCCGTACGGGCGGGCCGGGTGCAACCGGCCCGCGACGAGAAGGTCCTGACCGAATGGAACGCCATGGCCGCGGCCACGCTGGCCGAGGTGGCCGCTGTGACCGGATCGGACCGCTACGCCCGCCGGGCCGAGGAGATCGGCGAATTCCTCATGTCCGCCATGTACGACGGCCCGCGGCTGATGCGGAGCTGGCAGGGCGGCCGGGCGCGGCACCTGGGTGTCGCCGCGGACCACGCCTGGCTCGTCGAGGCGTGCACCCGGCTTTCGGAGCTCACCGGCAAGGCGCGGTGGCGCGCCCGGGCCCACCGGGTGAGCCGGCAGCTGCTGGCGCTGTTCTGGGACGACGGCGCCGGCGGGTTCTTCACGACCGGCGAGGACGCCGAGCGGCTCATCGTGCGGCCCAAGGAGTATCTCGACGGGGCGCTTCCCGCCACCAACTCGATTGCCGTCCACGCCCTGCTCCGGGCCGGCGCGTTCGACGACGACGAGGGACTGCGCCGCGCCATCGACCGTACCGTGGCCGGGGCCCGGGCGCTGTTCACCCGTCATCCGGGCGCGCTGGCCGACATGGTGGCGGCGCTTCCCATGCTCAACGGACGTCAGGAGATCGTGGTGACCGGGGACAGGCCGGACCTCTTGGCCGAGGTGCGAAGGCGCTGGCTCCCCGACTCCATCGTGGCCTGGGGCGAGTCCGACGGGTCGCCCCTGTTCGCCGACCGGCCGGGAGGTTCCGCGTTCGTCTGCCGCGGCTTTGCCTGCGCCGCCCCGGCCGGTGACGTCCCGACCCTGGCCGCACAGCTCGAGGCCCTGTCCCGATGAGCGAAGACCGCGAGGAGGTGACGGCCCGGCGCGCCCCGCAAACCCCCACGGATCCGGCCCGGCTCCTCCGGCGTTCGGCCCGGCGCCGCGAGAAGGTACCGACGTCGGGCGGCTCGACGCTGCATCTCCTGGTCCTGTCCTCGACGGTCGAGGACACCACCGTGGTGGATCTGGCGACTCGTACCGTCATGCGGGTACGGGTGCCGTGGCCGGACGGCTACGAGCCCGACATCACCCTCTTCGACGTGGTCGAGGTCACGCTGGCCGAGGACCCCGAGCGCGATGACCTGGCCCAACCCGAGGCGACGACGGCGGCGGATCTCCCGCGCCATGTGGGCACGCTGAGGGGCCGCCAGCTCCGCAAGCTCCTTCGGCGCATGGTGGCGACGCCCGAGGGTCCGCTCCTCGGGTTTCCGGGACCCTCCGCCCCCTACTGGGAATTTCGTGGTTTCCGGCCCTCGGTGGCCCTCATCGAACCGACGCGGAGCCCTCAACTGATCCGCCGGCACGCCGACGGGTCCACCTGGGTGCGCTTCGGATGGGACAGGGACGACGTCTGGCTACCCGTCGAGGACCGCCACGCTGCACGCGCCCTCGATGCCGCCCGACGCGAGCGGCTCAGCGGCAAGGCCCTGGCGGCCGCCCTCGGCTTCGACCCCCAATACCTGCTGGTGACCGTGAGCCCGCCCGGGACGGCCACTGCTACAAGGTGTGCGCCGCGATACTCCCCCGCGGCTGAGGAGGCCTCTCGGCTTTTTTCGCTCCGTGTCCCGGGGACGGGGACCGGGGCGACCAGGTGCCGGCCGGGCCGGTCGCCCGCACCGGCGCCGCCGCGTGGCTCAGCGCCCGAGCTTTCCCCCGGCGAGGTCCTCGGCCATGGCCCAGCCGAAGGTCACGAGACGATCTCCCCTCTCGGCATCGAAGTCGCCGAAATGCCCGTGGACACCTTCGGGGAGCTTCACCTTGGGGGCGAAGAAGTCGAGCCCTCCGGCCACCGAGCCATCACCCTTGAGCACGAACGTGCGGTCGTCCAGCCGGCTCTCGCAGCCGAAGCGCTTCGAGAGGCGTCGGGCCCAGGCCCGCTCCTCACCCGAGGACCTGTGCTCGGGGAAGGGGACGACGTCTTGGAGGCCCGAGAAGGCCCGGAATCCCTCGGGCGCCAGCAGCCTGGTGCCCAGCAGGACATCCTCGTCGGGAAAGGCCAAGAGGGCCCGCCGGTACTGGTCGGCCATGATCCCCTTGAGGGCCGCCTCGGCGCGGGCCGTGCGATCGACCAACGCCAGCCCCACCAGAAGCGACGGTGTCCCCCCGATTCTCTCCAAGGTGCAAAAGGAGTAGCCGCGAAGCTTGTTCCCCTCCCGCGCCAACGTGATCAGCACCCACGATTCGCGCTCCTTGGACAGGAACCCGATATCAAACCCGGGGGGACGATCCGCACAGAGATCTGCCATTTCCACCAGCTCAGCATCGCTGAGCGCAGTGCAATCTTTGGTGCTCACTACGATCGGCATGACTCAAGTCTACTGGCTCTGCCGGGGGCTTTCCCAACCGGTCACGAGGGGACGCCCCCTTATGGGTGGGACACCGGAGGTCTTTCTCCCTGTTGAAGTCGGCTTTACGACAGGACGGCACCCGGCCCGAGAAGCCGCTTCAATTCGCCGACCAAGCCGTTCCGGCAGTCGACATTGAACTCGGGGGCCAGGCGGAGCACCTTGGCCCCGACGTGGAGGAGCACCGAGGACGGGCCCGGGTGCCCACTCAAAATCCCCTTGAGACCCTTCAGCGTGGAGTCGGTCAGCACCCCGAGCGGCAGTGCGACGTGCAGGTCCTCGGCGCCCCGCTCGAGCAGTGGCCGGCTCACCTCCATGCAGACGATCTTCGGTTCCTCCTCCCGGGTGTCGAGGCGCCCCCGGACCACCAAGATGGCGTCGTTCTCGATCAGCGCCCCGAAATCGGCCATGGTCTTCGGGAAGACGCAGACCTCCATGGCCGCCTGGAGGTCTTCCAGCACGAACTTGGCCATCAGGTCGCCCTTCTTGGTGTAGCTCCGCCGCAGGTCCGTCACCACCCCGCCCACCGATCGCACCGGGGGACGCTCGCTGTTGGGGCTCTCCTCCCGCATGTCCGACAGGCTGCAGTCGGTGAGGCGGGCCAGCGCCTGCTCATAGCCCATGAGGGGGTGGTCGCTCACGTAGAGCCCGAGCATCTCCTTCTCGAAGGCCAGGCGCTGCGACTTGTCGAACTCCTTGTCGGGGATGGCGATTTTGGCATCGCCCCAGCCGGGATCGGTCTGCTCATCCTCGAAGGCGGCGAAGAGGGAGGTGATGCCGAGGTCGCGCTCGCGGCGCCGTTCGAGCGTCCGGTCCACGATGCCCTCCATGACCAGGGTCAGTCCCTGGCGAGGGTGACCCAGCCCGTCGAAGGCACCGCCCTTGGCCAGCGACTCCATGGTGCGCTTGTTGAGCACCATGGGGTCGACCCGCTGGCAGAAGTCGAAGATGTCGGCGAAGGGCCCGTTGGCCTTGCGCTCCTCCACAATGCGCTCGACCAGGCCCTCGCCCACGTTGCGCACCGCGGCCATGCCGAAGAGGATGGCGTTCCCAACCCGATCCTCTGAGAGGTCGGGGGCGAACTCGGCGACCGAGCGGTTGACGTCGGGCGGGAGCACGGCGATCCCCATGGCGCGGCACTCGGCCAGGTAGACGGCGGTCTTGTCCTTGTTGTCCTTGACCGAGGTGAGGAGGGCCGCCATGTACTCCACCGGGTAGTGGGCCTTCAGCCAGGCCGTCTGGTAGGCCACCAGGCCGTAGCCGTAGGAGTGGGACTTGTTGAAGGCGTAGTCGGCGAAAGGCTCGATGATGTCGAAGAGCTCGGTCCCCAGCGCCTCCCCGTAGCCCTCGGTGACACACCCCGCGACGAACTTCTCGCGCTCGGCGGCGATGAGCGCCCGGATCTTCTTGCCGCAGGCCTTGCGCAGGTTGTCCGCTTCCTCCAGCGAGTAGCCGGCGAACTTCTGGGCTACCCGCATCACGGACTCCTGGTAGAGCATGAGGCCGTAAGTGTCCTTGAGGATCGGCTCGATGTCGGGGTGGAGGTACGTCAGCTCCTTGCGGCCGTTCTTGAGCTCGGGGTAGTCGCGGTGCATGTTGGCCGCCATCGGCCCCGGCCGGTAGAGGGCGACCAGGGCCGCCACGTCGTCGAAGCTGGTTGGCGCCAGCGCCCGGAGGGTCTGGCGCATCGCCGTCCCTTCCAGCTGGAACACGCCGATGGACTCGGCCCGACGCAGCATCTCGAGCGTCGGCTCGTCGGCCAGGTCCACGCCGTCGATGTCCGGCCGCTCCCCACTCACCGCCTCGACCAGGTCGAGCGTGCGCTCGATGATCGAGAGGTTGCGCAAGCCGAGAAAGTCCATCTTCAGCAGGCCGAGCTCTTCGACGCCGTGCATTTCGTACTGGGTGACGATGGGAGCGTCCTCCGGCTTCTCGCCGGCGCCGGGCTTGCGCTGAATGGGGAGATACTCGGTCAGCGGGTCGCGGGAGATGACCACGGCGGCGGCATGGATCCCGTCCTGGCGTCGCAGCCCTTCGAGTCCCAGTGCCACGTCGACGGTCTCTTTTACCTCGGGATCGGCGTCGTACATGGCGCGCAGCTCCGCCGCGGCGGCGAAACCCTCTTCGTGGCCCTCGGTCTTCGTCATGCACGCCTTGAGCGGGGTGTCGCGGCCCATCACCAGGGGCGGCATGGCCTTGGCGATGCGGTCACCGACGAGGTACGCCTTCCCCAACACCCTCGCCGCGTCGCGCACGGCAGCCCGGGCCTTGATGGTGGAGAAGGTCACCACCTGGGCCACCCGGTCGCTGCCGTACTTCTCGGCGGCATAGCGCATCACGTCGGCGCGGTAGCGCTCGTCGAAGTCCATGTCGATGTCGGGCATCTGCTTGCGGCCCGGATTGAGGAAGCGCTCGAAAAGGAGGTCGTAACGGATGGGGTCCAGATCGACGATGCGCAGGCAGTAGGCGACACAGCAGCCGGCCGCCGATCCGCGTCCCGGCCCGACCCGGATGCCCGAATCCCGGGCGAATCGGATCAGGTCCCACACCACGAGGAAGTAGGCGGCGAACCCCATGTTCCCGATGACGCCGAGCTCGTAGTCCAGCCGCTCGACGACATTGTCCGGCAGCGGACTGCCGTAGCGCTGCCGCGCCCCCTCCATGGTGAGGTCCCGCAGGTAGGCCAGGGCCCGGTCCTCGTACTTCTCGCCGGTGAACTGGGGCGGCACCGGGAACTCGGGCAGGCTCGGTTTGCCCAGCTCGATCTGCACATCGGCCCGCTCGGCAATGAGGAGGGTGTTGTCGCACGCCTCGGGGACCTCCTCGAACAGGTGGCGCATCTCGCGCGCCGACTTGAGGTAGTGCTCGGTCCCCTCGAACTTGAACCGGTTGGTGTCGGACAGCAGTGCCCCGGTCTGGACGCAGAGCAGGGCGTCGTGGGCCACGGCGTCCTCGCGGTGGGTGTAGTGGCTGTCGTTGGTGGCCAGCAACGGTGCGTTCAGGCGGCGGGCGATCTCGATCAGCTGGGGGTTCGTGCGGTGCTGGTCGGCGATGCCGTGGTCCTGGATCTCGACGAAGAGGTTGTCCCGCCCGAATATGTCCTGCAGGCGGGCGGCCCGGCGCTCGGCCTCCACCACATCGCCCGCCAGCAGCGCCTGGAGCACCACTCCGCCCAGGCAGCCTGTGGTGGCGATCAGGCCGCTGTGATGGCGCTCGAGGAGCTCCCAGTCGAGCCGGGGCTTGTAGTAGTACCCCTCCAGGTAGGCCGCCGAGGACAGCTTCAAGAGGTTGCGGTAGCCCTCGACGGTCTCGGAGAGAAGGGTCAGGTGGTAGTAGAGCTTCTGCCCGCCTTCGACGTCGCCCCCCGTGTCGTCTACCTTGCCCCGGCGCACGGGGCGCTCGTGTCGGGACTCGCCGGCCATGTAGGCCTCGGTCCCGATGATCGGGGTGATGCCCTGGGCGCGGCACGCCTTGTAGAAGTCCAGGACCCCGTACATGTTGCCGTGGTCGGTGATTCCCAATGCCGGTTGCCCGTCCGCCACCGCCGCGGCAACCAGCTCGCCGACCCGGGCTGCCCCGTCGAGCATGGAGAACTCAGTGTGGGTGTGGAGATGCGTAAACGACCGCCCCGACACCGGCCCTCCTTTCAACGGTTGAACTTACAACCGTGTTATTCGATTGCGAACTCAGGACCTTACCCCGTCGGGCGGACGCGGATCACCACCGTTTTGACGATCTTGTCGTGCAGGGTCTGCTTCTTCGAGTCCCAGAGGGGAAAGAGCATGTCAAGCAACCAGACCACGCCGAGGATGAGGCTCACGGTCCCCAAAATCCGCAGGAACTGCTCTGCCAGCGCACGCCAGAACGCCCGTCCGTACCCCAGGGCATCGTGGGTGCCGTCGCGCACGACCCGCACCCCGACGGCCATCATGCCGACCGTCTGCCCCCGCACGCCCCCATAGAGAACGGTGGCGTAGGCCACAAAGGCAACAGCCGTGATGAAGGGTGACAGCAGCGACAGGGATCGCCTCGTGTTGCTGCCTTTGCGCCGCACCATGAGGTGCACCTCGAGCACGTGCGTATGCCGGAAGACGAAGTACAACACGGCGAGCACGGGGATGAAGATGACCACATCGATGAGGTAGCCGCCCACCCGCGTTCCCCATCCCGCGTACGGCACTCCCTGAAGGTCGCCGTGGCCGCCGGCGGGGAAGGACGACGGGTACTGCCCGGGCGGTGGGGGCGGGTGGCCCCCGCTTCGGGCCGACGGAGCCGAGGGATACGAGGGATACGACGGGGGGGTCTGGGTCGGCGCTGGGGGCGGGGTGGGCGGCGGTGCCGGGGGCGGGGTGGGCGGCGGCACCCGAGGTGCGTTCCCGGGGAACGACGGCGGTCCGCCGCCCGGCGCTCCGGTCGTCTCGTCAGCCATCGTCGGCCACCCCTCGCTCTGCTGCGTTCAGCACTCGCTCACCGGACACCACCTCAGAGGTATGCCCCGGGGCGGGGACTCGAGCTCTCCCCCGCCTGTGGGAGACCCCGCTGGCGGATCTCCTCGAGCTGGCTCCTGGCCGCCATCTGCTGCGACATCAGCGTGGCCTGGATCCCGTGGAACAAGCCCTCCAACCACCCGACCAGCTGGGCCTGGGCGATGCGCAGCTCGGACTCGCTCGGGGCCCCCTCGTCGAAGGGCAGCGCCATGCGCTCGAGCTCGGCCACCAAGTCGGGTGACAGGCCTTCGGACAGGTCGTGGATCGACTGCTCGTAAATCTCGCGCAGCCGGGTCCGGCTCTTCTCGTCCAACGGTGCCTGGCGCACCTCCTCCAGCAGCGTCTTGACCATGGAGCCGATGCGCAGGACCTTGGCCGGCTCAGAGACCGACTCCCGGGGCACCACGCTGTCCGTGGAGGCGTCACCTCCGGCGGCCTCGCCCTGGCTGGCGGAGTCGGGACCCTGCCCCGCCGCGAGCACTTCGTCCGGAGCTACGGGGATCGACTCGTCAGGCATCCCTTGATACTGCCACCGGCGCGACCCGGTTCAGGCGGAGGGCCAGCTGAGCAGGGGGATCAGCATCTCCTCCGGGGTGAGGGAGCCGTGTCGACCCGACAAGCGGAGCTCGCCGGTGTCCGCCGGGTCGAGGAAGGCGGTGGGGGTGAAGGGAGCCAGGACGACGTCGCCCAGGCGTGACGACACGGCGGCCGAAGGGACTCCACCCAACCATCCCTCTTCGACCACCTCGTCCTTCGTCCGCACCCAGGCGACGTCGCCGAAAGCATCGTGCGCCGCCGCGGCGACATCGACGCTCGCACCGGGCCGGGCGTGCAGCCAGCGGAAGCGACCCTCCCCCGAAATCAACCGCACCCCGGCCATCACGTCGCCGCCCAGCACCTCGACCGCGCCGTCCACCTCGACCTGCCCGTGGTCCGCCGTCACCACCAGCACCGCACCGGGCGGCAGCACGTCGAGGACATCACCCACCATGCGGTCCACGTAGCGCAGCTCGTCGTCGTAGGACGTCCCGAGTCCACGCGCATGGGCGACCTTGTCGATCCCCTCGTAGTAGGCGTAGACGAACCGCTCGCCCGCCCCGAGGAGCGCGCGCACCCCGGTGACCAACCCGGCGGGCGTGTGCCAGCTGTGCAGCGCGGAGTCGCCCAGGTGGGCGGCGGAGAACCCGGTCGATCCGTAGTCGCTCCGGGTCACGACCGACACCGGCCCGGGTGCGCCCGGGAACAGCGGCATGGGCTGGAAGGCGCGGGCGGGCACCCGCACGCGGGCGTCGACGCCGCCGAGCGTCCACAAAAGAACGTTCAAGATCTCGTCGTCATAGGCCACCCGGTACCCCACCACGCCGTGATCCGACGGGGGTCGCCCGGTGACCAGGGAGGTCAGCGCGCACGCCGTCGTGCTGGGCGCCACCGACGTGATGGCGCCCCCGAGCCCTTGCGCCAGGGTGGGCGCCAGCTCCCGCCGTGACCCCAGCTGCTCCCAGCCCAGGCCGTCGAGGACGAGCAGGACGATCTGCGAGGCACCGGCCACCGTCGGCGGCATCCACGCCGGGAGCGGGTCGTCACCGTAGAGATGGCCCAGCAGACCGGGCACGACCCCGCTGAGACAGGGCCCGCCGAAGGCAGGAAGAAGGGGCGACGAGACCACGGGAGCGCTCACGGCGTCACACTACGACCGGAAAACATCCCGCTCCTTACCACCAGCCCGGTAGCATCGCAGCGTGAGAGTCTCGACACGTGGGGATTACGCCAGCCGGGCCCTCCT
>Ga0182030_10001313_pt1 | contig 50888 bp, 45 predicted proteins | sample 812S3MmetaG_FD_121299 | JGI IMG/M metagenome (GOLD analysis project Ga0182030, IMG submission 121299) | Permafrost microbial communities from Stordalen Mire, Sweden - 812S3M metaG (Illumina Assembly) | ecosystem: Environmental > Terrestrial > Soil > Wetlands > Permafrost | place: Sweden... | reverse complement strand
ATCGCTGCCAGAACTACGTTGAACTACAACCTCCTCTGTCCAGTCAACGCCCAACTCAGCCGATAACTCAGCCCGAAAAACCACTTCCAACCACCAGTTCTCATACATCGTGAGAAATGCGGGCTAAATCTGTTCGGAGGTCTTCCCTGCTCCGGCCACCAGCACGCCCAGCGCAACCAGCGCCACGGCAGCCAGCGGTTCATGATAGGTTCCAGCCTCCAGGGCCATTCCCGCAAATAGCGCCCACGTTGCGCCCACCACCGCCATCAGAATTCCGATGGGCCGCAGCACCGGATCGTCGGTGACTCCAATGACTTTTTCCCCACTGCTCTCATGCGCGTAATGATCTGCCATAATTCTCCTGTTCACTCCTTTGATGTTGCCCGAGCCACAGTGGATTCTCAGAGCTGATCCGCACCGCTGGAAAGCAGCCAACGATTGACATTCTGGATAATCGTTGGCGGAGCCGTATGTACCTTTGAGTCAATCTTTCAGCGCCTCCCTCAACCATTGCCTATCCGGTTAACCCCGGCTCGACAACGATTATCTTTTCTGCCAATCGTTGAGCTAGGTTGGAGGTCGGTTCCGCCGCCGTTTGCGGCAGCGGAAAACTCACTCCGCGCACTTCGGTGTGAAGCGCCCGCAATGGTACACTCCTGTTCATCCCTCAATTTGGATTGGATGATTCGAGCCTTGCCCGAGAATTCGCAGCGTAGCCGTTCCGCAGTTTTGTTGATCAGTTGCCCAGACCGCAAGGGTCTGGTCGCGGTGATCTCAAATTTCATCTTCACGCACAACGGAAACATCCTGCACGCCGACGAGCATCGCGACGCCGAGACCAATCTTTTCCTGATGCGCGTGGAGTTCGATCCCTCGGGCATGGACGTAACGCTGGACGCGCTCGCCGACGAGTTCATCAAAATCGCCGAGCGCTTTGAGATGCAGTGGCGGCTGGCAAAAAACAAACGCCGTCCGCGCATGGGCATCCTGGTCTCGCAGTACGATCACTGCCTGGCCGATCTGCTCTACCGTCACAAGGCGGGCGAGTTGGATTGCGACATTCCGGTCGTCATCTCCAACCACACAGACGCTGAGCGGCTGGCGGGATTCTACGGCGCAAAGTTTGTACACACGCCGGTAACGCGCGAGACCAAGTCCGCCGTGGAGCGCCAACAGATTGCGCTGCTGCGCGAGCACGAGTGCGACCTGGTTGTGCTGGCGCGCTACATGCAGATTCTCTCGCCCGCATTTCTAGCGGAGTTCCCGCACCAGATCATCAACATTCATCACTCGTTTCTTCCCGCCTTCGTCGGCGCGCGCCCCTATCATCAGGCCTTTGAGCGCGGCGTCAAACTGATCGGCGCAACCAGCCACTACGTCACCGAAATACTCGACGACGGACCGATCATCGAACAGCAGGTCGCGCGCATCTCGCACCGCGACTCAGTCGAGGAACTTGTGCAGAAGGGACGCGACCTGGAGAAGGTTGTGCTCTCACGCGCCGTTGGCTGGCACCTGGACAATCGCGTGCTGCTGTATGGGAAGAAGACGGTGGTGTTCGACTAGCTACTCAGTCGAACTCGCCTGCGATCACGGCATCGCAGTGGATGCAGCGGCCGTGTTCGATGGCAATCTCTTCGACGCGATGCCAGGAGCGGCGGATCAGCGTTTTGCCGCACTCGGGACACTTCGTGCTGCCGCCGTCGCGGGTCAGGATGTTTCCCTCGTAGACGTACTTGAGGCCGCGCTCCAGAGCCAGAGTGCGCGCGCGGTGGATGGTCTCCGGCGGCGTTGGGTCGCGGTCAAGCATTTTGAAATCGGGATGAAAGGCCGTGAAGTGCAGCGGCACGTCGTCGCCCAGCTCTCCTAAAATCCAGTCGCAGAGCTCCACGGTCTCGGCGGGCGAATCGTTTAATCCGGGAATGATGAGGTTTGTAATCTCGAACCAGACGCTGGTTTCGCGGCGCAGCCAGCGCAGCGTCTTGAGAACCGGCTCCATATGCGAGAGCGTGACCTTGGTGTAGAAGTCTTCGCTGAATCCCTTGAGATCAATGTTGGCCGCGTCGATGTGCTCATACACGTCGAAGAACGCCTCGCGCGTAATGTAGCCGTTGGAGACCATGACGGTGCGCAGCCCTGCCTGGTGCGCGGCCTTGGCGATGTCAATGGCGAACTCCGCCCAGATGGTGGGCTCGTTGTAGGTGAAGGCGATGGAGGGCGCGCCTTGCGCGACGGCCAGTTCGACGATGTCCTCGGGAGACATGTGTCCGGAACTTTGCTGCACCGAACGCGCCTTGCTGATATCGAAGTTCTGGCAGAACTGGCAGCCGAGGTTGCAGCCAGCCGTGCCGAGCGAAAGAATTGTAGAGCCGGGATGAAAGTGGAAGAGCGGCTTCTTCTCAATGGGATCGACGGCCAGCGCCGCGGGGCGTCCGTAGCCCTGCTGAATCAACTCTCCGCCAACGTTTTCCCGGATATAGCAGAAGCCGTGCTGGCCCACGCCGATGTGGCAGTGGCGCGGGCAGAGATAGCAGTGAATACGCCCGTCAGGGAGTGTTTGCCACCAGCGCGCGGTATGGAGTGCGGTGGGCATAGGCAGCCGCTAACTGAACTATACGCCGATTCAGCAGCAACAATATCTGCTCCGGACCGCTTGCTCCCGTGAAACAATTGAATCAGGCAGGAGAACAATCATGAAAGTACTTTTGATAAGCGGAAGTCCGAAACCGCATGGAAACACAGCTCTGCTAATGCAGGAATGCTCGAAGGCGATAGAAGAGTGCGGCGTGGAGGCCGAGATCGTTTCGTTTGCAGGAATGAAGATCGAGGCTTGCATCGCTTGCGGTAGATGTTCGAAGGAGGGTAAGTGCGGTCTCGACGACGGACTGAATGAGGTCATCGAGAAGATACGCTCTGCGGAAGGGCTGATCGTTGGCACGCCCGTTTACTTTGGCACCGCACGCGGAGACGTGATGTGCGCGTTGCAGCGCATTGGATATGTCTCGCACAATACCGATAATTTCTTAACCGGAAAAGTCGGCGGCCCAGTTGCCGTGGCGCGGCGTGGCGGGCAGACTCTCACGCTGCAAGAGATGATGATGTTCTTCCTCATCAACGACATGATTGTGCCGGGATCGAACTACTGGAACATGGTGTTTGGAAGGCTGCCGGGAGAAGCGCTCCTGGATAAAGAGGGCGTCGCGTCGGTTCGCCACTTCGCGCAGAACGTGGCGGAACTGGTGAAAAAGCTGCATCCGGTGAAGCTCGCGGCACAAGGCCAAAACTAATAGCGAGGAACCTTAGGGTCAATCTCCAACGACCATTGGTCGATGCCGCCGGACATTGATTGCACCTTCTCATAGCCCTGCTTGCGCAGCCAGTCGGTGACCGAGAGCGAACGCACGCCGTGATGACAGTAGACGACGATGTGCTGCTCAGGGTCGAGTTCCTGGATGCGCGCGGGAACGTCTGCCATGGGAATATGCTGGCTGCCCGCGATGCTGGCTGCCTGGCGCTCCCATGGCTCGCGCACGTCGAGGACAGTGATTTCTTCGTTGCGCTCCCGGCGCTGGCGGAGTTCCTGAGGAGTGATCTCGTAGTTCATGGCGTTCCCGGAAAAGTCAGTTTAATGGTACGTCTTGCGCATGGCGAAGAGACAGTGCGCGTCCACGATCATGTCAGGGGTGGAGATGACGACATTCTCTGCGCCGCAGCATGGGCAGACGGGAGTTTCGCCCTCGTCCCAGAAGTCTTCTATCTCGGCGTAGGTGAAAAGCCGGTAGCAGTTGGTGCAGCCACAGGGAGTGTCGGGAGCTTCAGCGTCGCGTGCCATCCATCCTAGGATATCACCGCAGGCGCCAGACATCCTTTGGGGCGGATTGAACATTCCAACAGCGAGGAATGTGTTTGCGGGAGAACAGAGTTCGATTCCACGCGGCCATTCCGGAGAGGCGGAATTCATGGCAAAGTTCATCGGGAAGGGACGCGAGGCAAACGGTGGCGAGGAGCGGCTCAAACTGGAGGGCGAGTCGGAGGCACCGGGCAAGTCCATTGGAGGCGTAGGCGGAAGGCCGATGAACCGGAGAGATCATCCGGCAGAGGCTGACGACCGCGAGGCCGCCGAGCGCGTCAACGACGGTGGAATGCAAGGCACGAACCGTTCTCCGAAGGTACTGGAGAAGCAGAGGAAAAATCGCGTGGCCTGAGGAGCGCGGTTGCGCAGGTTGCGCGATGCAGAGCTGTTCGGCACTGCGTTCCCGCACTGTGAAAATTCAAGAACGAAGGGCAGGAAACTACGCAGCTTCCTGCCCTTCGTTTTTAACCTGTGCAACTTGCGCAACCTGTGAAACCTAACTTTTCACATCCGTGATGATGCTCTCGACCTCGTGGCGCTGGGTGGCCGTAAGCGGCAGCAGGGGCAGGCGCGGATTGCCGCCATAGAAGCCGTTGAGGTCCGCGGCGTACTTGACTCCTGCAATGCCCAGTTCACTCACAATGCGGATGCTGGCCGCCTCGATGCGCTGCTGCTTCTCTTCGGCTAGCTTGTGGTCGTTGTCTTTGAACGCCGCGTAGATCTCATAGCAGGCAGTGGGGGCGCAGGCAGCAAAGGCGAGAATTCCGCCGACGGCTCCCACGTTGAGCAGCGCGTGCAGTTTGTGGCCGGAGCCAACGAGCGCCTGGAAGCCAACTTCCTTGCGCCGGGTACGAAGGTCGCCAATCACTTCCACGGCTGACGACGAGGGCTTGGGCGCGGCAGCCGCGGGACGGTTGGCGGTGGCGGCCAGCGCTCCAGCGCTGACGAACTCGCCCACCGGAGCGGCGGTGGCCTTGGTGATCATGCGCGCGGTAAGCGGCTGGAAGTCGTGGGTGACGCGGGCTTCGCGCTTGATGTGGCGGGTGCGGCTCACGATACGCTCGACCTTGGCCGTGTCGCCGGCGGGCTCCTTGATACCGATGATGTTGCGATGTCCGGCGAGTTCGACGATCAGTTCAACCGGGAGATCGTAGCCGGTACACTGCGGAAAATTGTATAGAACCACGGGCAGCGGCGAACGGTCGGCGACCGTGCGGAAGTAGTTGAGCATGACGGGCGCGGTCATCTGTGCGTGGTAGTAGTGCGGAGTACGCACCATGGCCGCATCGTAGCCGAGTGAGGCCGCGAACTCACAGTTCTCCACCGTCTCCTGCACGGACTCATGGCCGCAGCCGGCGACCATCACCTTCTCGGGCGCGGCGGCGGCGATGGCGGTTTGGAGGACCTGGCGTTGCTCCTCGCAGTTGAGCAGCACTGCCTCACCGGTCGAGCCAAGGACGACGAGTCCAGTGATGGGGCCTTTGGTGTAGCGATCGACATTGTGCTCAAGCTTCTTGAGATAGAGCCGTCCGTCGGCATAGTAGGGCGTAGTGATGGCGGGGAAAATTCCGTTGAGTAACATGGTCAATCTCATTGTAGTGCAAGCAGACGGTGGCGGCGAGCAGGGCCAAGCGCTGGGAATCCATACAAAAGTAAACCCGGCCAAGGCCGGGCAAAAGTGGATCAGTTCAGGGGAAGAACGAGTGACTCGCACAGGCGGTCAAGAGCGGTTGGAAGCTGCGGGACTCACTGAGGTAAATCCGAATCAGCTTTCGTAGAAGAAGAATGACTCAGATTGCGGATGAGGGGAAATTCATTCTTTCTATGGCTTCGATAACGAGAGTGTCTTGACATGCAAGTTTCTTATCTACAGATACTTGCCGATATCACTGAAAGTATCTAATCAGAAATGATTCTTAGACAAAACCCAACCTATACTGGCGATGCCAGAGATCTCGAAGCCTGACTGAGACTTGGGCACCCGGTTACTTTGCCTGGAGCTCCTGGGCCTGGGCGCGGCGGGCCATCTCTTCGTCGCTCACGTCCTCAACGTGAGTGGCAACCCACCACCAGTTTCCGGCGGGGTCTTCAAAGCCTCCGCTGCGGTCTCCGTAAAACTGGTTTGTCAGCTCTTGCAGGCTTTTGGCCCCCGCACCGAGGGCGCGCTTGTATGCGGCGTCCACATCCGGGAGATAGACATACAGGGTTTGCGGTCGCGGGGTGAATTGCTCATTGGCCTGTCCGACCATAATCCTGGAGTCGCCGAGCTGGAGTTCGCTGTGCTTAAGCGTCCCGTCGGGACGGTTAAAGCGGAACAGAACCTTCGCTCCAAAGACTTCCTGGAGGAAGCGGAGTATGCCTTCGCCGTCCGGGACGGTAAGGTACGGGGTCAGGGTGTGATAACCATCGGGAACTGCCTTTGCCATTCCTGCCTCCACATTCATTGGAGGCATTATGACACGACTCGGCAAATAGAAACGCACCACCAACAAGCAGAGCACGAAGCAGCTCGGAAAGCCCTATCCTGCGCATCGTTATGCAGGAGAGAAGCATCCAAAGTGGCATGAGCAAAACAGAAACAGCGGTACTGGGCGGAGGATGCTTCTGGTGCGTGGAGGCAGCGCTGCTCCAACTGGAAGGCGTGCTCGCAGTAGAGAACGGTTACATGGGCGGTGCGCTTGACCAGCCTACCTATGAACAGGTTTGTAGCGGTAAAACAGGGCATGTGGAAGTAGTACGGGTGGAGTTCGATCCGGCGTTGCTCTCCTATGCGGAGTTGCTGGAAGTGTTTTTCACCGCGCACGACCCGACCACCCTGAACCGGCAGGGGAACGACGCTGGAACACAATATCGCTCGGTGATCTTTGTGCTGAACGGACAGCGGGCAGTGGCCGAGCAGGTGATTGCGGAGCTGACGGCAAAACAGATTTTTGCAGCGCCAATTGTGACTACCATCGAAGCGGCGCGCACCTTCTGGAAGGCCGAGGGATATCATCAGAATTACTTTGCCAACAACTCCCACCAACCCTACTGCTTGTTTGCCGTGGCTCCCAAGGTGGCGAAGGTTCGGGCTAAGTATGCGGAGCGAGTGAAGCGGGCGGGATAGGCAGAGGGACATTCCTGCAAAGAAACGCGCCGCATTGGGGGCGCGATTTTTTGTGCTCCGGCGGCGCGGCGTGGTTCAGGCGTGGGAGGGGGCGTGCGCGCCGTGGCTGAGTTCGGCGAGGCGCCCCATCAGCGTGTTCAGAGAAAAAGGCTTCTGGAGGAAAGCCGTGGGACAGCCATTGCAATCTTCCACGCTGAAAGCCTGGTCTGCATAACCGGACATCACCATGATGCGAAGGTGGGGAGCCTTTTGCGATGCGATGCGGAGAAGTTCGCGCCCACCCATGCGAGGCATAATCAAGTCGGTGATCAGGATGGAGATACCGGGGTTGTGCGAGAGCAGTTCCAGCGCTTCAACGCCATCGGCAGCGCCAATTACGGTGTAGCCGTTGCCCCTGAGCTGTGCGGCAATGGCCTCACGCAGAGCCTCTTCGTCTTCCACCACCAGCACCAGGCTGGGTTCGGCTTGAGGCGGCTTACTGACAGGTTTTTCGGCGGAAGGAATTGCCTCAAGGCAGCGGGGAAGGTAAACGCGGAAAGTAGCACCCTGACCTGGAGCGCTTTCGACGCGGATATATCCTCCGGATTGCTGGACGATGCCGTACGCGGAGGATAGTCCGAGACCGGTTCCCTTGCCGAGTTCCTTGGTTGTGAAGAATGGTTCGAAGAGTTTTTCCTGCAATTCCTTGGAAATCCCGATGCCGGTGTCGGAGACGGCGATTTCCACGAAGCCCTGATCGACCTGGTAGTTGCGGGTGGAGAGAATGAGCGATCCGCCGTTGGGCATGGCGTCGCGCGAGTTGACGCAGAGATTGAGTATGACCTGGACAAGCTGATCCGCGTCGGCCTTCACCGGCCAGAGGTCGGGCGCGAGGTTGCACTTGAGGTCGATGTTCTCGGCAATGAGGCGGCGAACCATGCTGCTGGTTTCCGCGAGGATGCTATTGCAATCGACGATGCGGGGCGCAAAGACCTGCTTGCGGCTGAAGGCCAGCAATTGTCGCGTAAGGGCTGAGGAACGCTCGGCAGCGCGCACGATATGCTCAGTATATTTGCGGAGGGGATCATGATCGGAGAGCTTGCTGGCAAGCAGTTCGGCGTAACTCATAATGACCATGAGCATGTTGTTGAAGTCGTGGGCAACGCCACCGGCTAGGCGACCGACGGCATCCATTTTCTGCGACTGCTGCAACTGCTCCTGCAATTCGGTTTCAAGCGTGACATCGCGCTTGACGGCCACATAGTTGATGATTTCGCCAGCGCGGTTGACCACCGGTGAGATGGTTGCCTCCTCCGTATACAGGCGCCCGCTCTTGGTGCGGTTAATGAAATGCCCCGTCCAGCTTTCCCCGGCTTTCAGCGTCTCCCAGAGCGCGACGTAGAACTCTTTGGAGTGGCGTCCGCTTCTGAGGACTCGGGGAGTTTTTCCGATCGCTTCCTCGCTGGAGTACCCGCTGATGCGCTCGAAGGCCGGGTTTACATAGACGATGTTGGCGTCGAGGTCGGTGATGACGATGGATTCGCCTGCCTGTTCGATGGCGCGAATGAGGCGCGCATTCTGAGCTTCGTCCTGCTTTTGCCGGGAGATGTCACGCAGCACGACCTGGATGGAGCGCTTGCCATTATGGAGGAAGGAGGACGCAGCAATTTCGGCATCCATGACCGATCCATCGCGGCGGAAAAGACGGGCCTCCCGAGGAGGAACTTGCCCGTCTTGCGCATAGAGCTTTTGAATAAGTTCCTTCGCCACTTCGTTTCGTTCCGGTATGACGAACTCCAGCAGGTTGTGGTCTTCGTTATCTTTGGCGGCGTCAAATGCAAACATCTCCACGGCTGCCCGATTGACGAGCACGATCTTTCCCTCGCGTTCTACCACGATGGCGCTGGGAGAGTCCTCGACGAGCCTGCGGTAACGTGCTTCGCTGTCTTCCAGGCCGCTGTGAACTTTGGCCAGCGACATGAGCGCGTGGTTCAACTCACTCGTGCGCTCTTCAACCACCTGCTCCACTTGCAAGCGGCGGCCGAGCAAGTCCCAGACGAAAGCGGCGACCAGGAAAGTGACAAGCAGGCAGAGCCCGCATCCCGCATAGCTATAGGTCTTGACTACGGGAAAAGCGCCGGGCTGCGGAGAGGCAACGACGCGCCAGTTGCGACCGCTGATCGGGATTGTCCGGGATTGCGTGAAATCGGAGACCGGCTGCGCCCGCCCGCCCAACGATGAATAGAGTGGCTGCCTCGCGAGATCAGCGTCGGGATCGGTTAGCGTCAGTTCCACGCCGGACTGGGCGCCGTGCTTCTCCACCACGGCGCTCACGCGCAAGACACCGACGGCAAAGCCCGACAACTCTCTCTTCCCGGTGATTCTTTCGTGATGAAAGACAGGTTGGAAGATCAAGATGCCGAACTGTCCTGAGGTCTCCTGCACAAGGGTGATTCGTTGGCTCGCGATGGCTTCGCCGGTGGCTGCCGCGTGCTGGAGCGCCTCGCGGCGGGTGGGACTCGAAGCGGTATCATAGCCGACGGCAATTTCGTTCCCCGCGTAGGGCTGCACAAAAAGGACGGGGAAATATTCAGGCCTGTCGCCGGAGCGAGCCATCTTGCCCTGCTCCAGACGGTCGCGAATCTCAAAATCAGCGATACCGGCGGCACGCGCAGACTTTTCAAATCGCGCGCGCTCGCTAAGGGGAACTCGTGGTATCCATTCGAGCGCTTTGATTCCCGCGTCGCTACCAAAAAACAGCGGGGATGCGAAGCTATCGAAGGAAGCGCGGGTAACAGGAGAGGTGGACTGGCAAAAACTCCAAGAGCCGTGACCTTGCCGACGGTTAATTCCAGATCGGTCTGGAGATCGTCGAAGCGCTCGTGGGCGGCGCGCTCAAAAGCGAATCTGGCTTTTTCGGCCTCAAGAGAGCGGAGAGTGTGAAACGCGAGCGCGGAAAGCAGAATTCCGGAGCAGAGCAGGGCGACGACAGGCAGATACCGCCTTGGCACCCGGAACCACTGCTTGTTTAGCACAACTCCCCCCGACACGTACGCCAGCACTGAGTCTCAGAATGCGCCCGTGGCAGCCGTGCGACCCGGTTGTAACAAGCGTGTCAACCATGCCAGCTCTGAAAGGGTATTCTCTCCCCAGAACGCAGCCTTGCATATAGGTGAATCATCGGAGGGAGGTGAACTAAAGTAACTTGTCCTCAGAGAACGCCAAGTGGCTCGGTCGCATGAGAACGCGAGCCGGCACACCGCACGATGGCTTCGATAAGTCCGGGGATCGTGTACTCCGCGGCCTGTACGTCCACGCTGAGCTCGTATTGACGAAGCGAATCCGTGGTAACGGGACCAATCGAAGCGTTGAGCACGCCTTCCACCAGCCGGGAGCGTCCGGAACGAATGCCCAGGAGCGCTACGTAATTTTTCACCGTGGAAGAACTGGTGAAGGTGATGGCGTGCGGGCGGCGCAGCGGATCGCGCAGGACGGCGCGAAGCTCCACGCGCGAGGACTGCGGAACCACGTTCTCGTAGGCTTCCACAACATCGAGAAAGGCGCCCATGCGGCGCAGCTCGCGCGGAATTACGTCGCGCGCAATCTTGGCGCGGCAGAGCAGAACGCGTTTGCCGCGAACCTTGTCGGCGAGCGACTCGACGATGGATTCGGCAACATACTCTTTGGGCGTCACCGCAACCTTCAGACCCTCGCGCTCAATCGCCGAGCGGGTGGCTGGACCGATGGCGGCAATGTTGATGTGGGCCAGCACGCGCTTGGGAATATTCAGCTTCGCCATGCGTTCAAACATCGCGCGCACGCCGTTCACGCTGGTCAAGATGAGCCACTCGTACTCGCCTATGAGTTTGAGCGACTCATCCAGAGACTTGTACGAACGCGGAGGACGAATCTCGATAAACGGAATCTCATAGACCTCTGCGCCCAGTGCCCGGAGACCAACGGAAAGCGCACCAGCCTGCTCGCGAGCGCGCGAGACTAGAATGCGCCAGCCCTCGAGCGGCGTGTTCGATCCGATTTTTTCGTTCTCGCCCATAGACCCTCGCCCAGGTTAACGCGATGTGGCGCCGGTTGCGTTCTCGCTATAAACATCCTGCAGAATTTTATCTCCGCCACGGCCCAGAAGAAGGGTTCCGAGACGCTGGCCGAGTTCGACCGGATCGGTTCCGGTTCCGACCTCGCGCAGCAACTCAGTACCGTCGGGACGGGCGCAGATCGCAGTGAGCTTGATCTGCCCGTTTTCCACTACCGCGAAAGCGCCAATGGGAACCTGGCATCCGCCGCCAAGCTGGTTGAGCAATGCGCGTTCGCAGACCGTGGCAAGCCGCGAGGGCTCATCGTTCAGGAAGGCAAGATGCGCGCGCATGACGGCGTCGCCAAGGCGGATTTCAATACCAAGAGCGCCCTGTCCCGCGGCCGAGCACATGATCTCCGGCTCGATGATTTCCTTGATGTGCTGGGTCTTGCCGAGACGCTTCAGCCCGGCTGCCGCCAGAATCACGGCATCGTATTCGCCCTCTTCCAGCTTGCGCACGCGGGTATCCACGTTGCCGCGCAGAGGAAAGATCGCGAGGTCGGGGCGGAACTGCATGAGCTGCGCCTGGCGGCGCAGGCTGCTGGTGCCAACCCGCGCGCCCTGTGGCAGCTCCTTCACGCTGTTGTACTTGATCGAGAGGAATGCGTCGCGGGGATCGACGCGCTCGGTGATGGCAGCAATTTCAAACGGGCCAGCCAGTGTGGTGGGAAGATCCTTGAGGCTGTGGACGGCGAGATCGACTCGGCCTTCGGCAAGCGCCTCCTCAATCTCCTTGGTGAACATTCCCTTGGTGCCGACCTTGGCGAGAGCCACGTCGGTAATCTTGTCGCCCGTGGTCTTGATAATTTCAAGCTCCACCTCATGCCCCTGTTCGCGGAGCAGGGCCGAGATGTGATGTGCCTGCCAGAGGGCAAGCTGTGAACCACGAGATCCGATGCGAAGCAGGGCCATTCCAACTTCCTTTACTTATTTCTGATTTTGTTTGACCAGTGACGGTGATTCCGGCTCGGCAACTGCGGCACGCTCCGGCTGGGGAGGGGGCACAGCGGTTGTAGCAGGCGCTTCGACACCCGGCTCGGTGCGCAGATTGAAGAGCTTGCGCACCACGTCAACCACAGTGGTTGATTCGGGATCGCGCGCCGCCGATTTCAAGGTCGTAATCGGCGTGTGCATGATCTTGTTGATGATGCCGCGGGTGAGTGACTCCACGGCCATCTCCTGTTCGGGAGAGAGCGTCCCCAGGCGGCCTCGGACACGATCCAACTCGGCCTGGCGCAGGGTTTCCAGGTGCTGCTGCAAACTGACAATGGTCGGCACGACTTCGGCGGTCTGGACGCGCTGCTCGAACTTGCGCACCTCTTCCTCGACCAGCACCTCGGCGCGAACGGCCTCCTTGCGGCGGTCACCCATGTGGGACTGTACGACCTGCTGCAAGTCGTCAATGTTGTAAACAAAAATTCCGTCGAGATCATTGAGGCCGGGATCGATATCGCGCGGCACCGCAATGTCGATGAAAAACATCGGGCGATTCTTGCGAGCCTGGAGGAACTTCTCGCCGTGCTCCTTGCGGAAGATCGCATGAGGAGCGCCGGTGGAGCTGATGATGATGTCCGCCCAGGGAGCCGTGTCATACAGGCGCTCAAAGGGGATGGCTTCACCGTCGAACTTCTCCGCCAGGGCTACAGCGCGATCAAACGTCCGGTTGCCAACGTAAATCTTCTTGGCTCCGTGGGCGATGAGGTGCCGGGCGGCGAGTTCGCACATCTTGCCGGCGCCCACCAGGTAGACGGACTTGCCGGTCAGGCTGCCGAAGATCTTCTCCGCCAATTCCACGGCCACCGAGGCAATCGAGACCGACGAACTGGCGATAGTGGTCTCGTTGCGAACCTTCTTGGCGACGGCAAAGGCGCGGGTTAAAAGCTGATCGAGCTGCGAATTCACCGCGCCCAGTGCGCGCGCGGTGGCGTAGGCTTCCTTTACCTGGCCTAGAATCTGCGACTCGCCAACCACCATGGAATCCAGACTGGAGGCGACGCGGAAGACATGCTTCACGGCTTCAAGCTGTTCGTGCTCGAAGATATAAGGTTCGTACTCGCCCTTGCTGAAGCCAAAGTAGTCGCGCACGAATTTCTGCAGATCGCAATGGCCGTTCTGCGAGCGGGCGAAGATCTCCACGCGATTGCAGGTGGAGACAATCATGCCCTCCTCGATACCATCCATCGAGGTGAGCTTGTTGAGAGCCTCCGGCAAACGCGACTCGGAGATGGCGAAGCGCTCCCGCACTTCCACTGGCGCCGTTTTGTGATTTACACCCAATACAAAGAAATTCATGGGGCAATAAACCTATGCAGTTTGCTCATGTAATTCGCACCCCACGCGCAGACGGAGACGATGAATCCGAAGCTCGCCAGGTAGGCGGCCTTCTTGCCCCGCCAACCGGCGCTCCAGCGCGTGTACAGCAGCGTGAGATAAATGCCCCACATCAGAAGCGAGAGTAATACTTTGGGGTCAGTGAAATAGGTAGCGCCGTAGCGCTCCTGGGCAACCACCGCGCCAGCCAGCAAACCCACCGTCATGAACGGGAAGCCAAGCAGCAACGCCTTGTAACCGAGTTCGTCAATCTCCTGCAAGGCGGGTAGCCGCGACGCCCAACTTGACGCCTGTTTGAGCTTGAGCTGGCGCGCCAGCACCAGGTAAATCAGGCTCGAAACAAAGCTCAGGAAGAGCATGGCATAGCCGAACAAAAGAGTGCAGACATGGAAGACAATCCATCCGCTGCGGAAGGTAGGCGAACTGAAAGCCATCGGATGCTGAGCAATGGCCGAAGCAAAGGTCAGGATAAAGATAAGCGGGAAGATGAACGCCGCTGGAGAAGCCGTCTTGTAGCGCAGATAAAGCCCCGTGAAGATGAGGGCGATGATCAGTGCAAGGGCGGATTCCGCATGGCGTATTGTCAGCAGCTCTGAGTATCCATACAGCCCCGCAGTCTCAACCAGCGAGACAAAATGGAAGACCATTCCCAGACTCACCGCAGGTGCGGCGATCCGTCCTGAACGCTCTCCCCGCTGCCGAAGCATGAGGATGGCGTGGACCAGACCGACTCCGTACAACACGGTTGCAACTCGAAGCCAAAGCAAAGGCATAAAAAAGGAGTCCCCGCCAACCTCTCACAATGAACAGAAAACGAGGCAAGGACTATTGGTGATTATACAAAGGCCCGGGTACCTCCTAAGTGTACCTGTCACGGTGGAGTGTGACGAGCGTCACAATAGTAAAACAGAAATACCTCTGTGGCCAACCTTCGCCCCGCCCAGAATGCGGTGCCAAGGCATTCCGGAGCTGCCGCCTCGACGGGGTATCAGGGCTGCGTAATTTAGAGGATAAACTCCCGCCCGAGGCAACCGTTACGTCCTTCCAGGTTCGCGTGGGCATGAGGAAAGATGGCATGAAACGTTGGTTTGTAATTCCCTAACCCCAGTGCTAGCATTGTCCCCTTAAGGTGTTTCCAGGAGGCGTTTTATGGCTGACGAAAGCTGCGGCTGCAATGGTAGCGGTATTCTATGGTTTCTGGCAGGACTTGGAGTTGGCGCTGCGGTAGGCGTTCTCTATGCGCCGAAAACCGGTCGCGAAACCCGCGAGTCGATTCTGTCGGCGGCGGAAGAAGGCCGCGACGTGGTTCAGGAGCGCGCGCGTAAGTACAAGGAACAGGCTCAGGAATGGGCAGATCGCGGCAAGGACGTGATCGCGCAGCAGAAGGACAACATCCGCTCGGCGTTTGAAGCGGGCCGTCAGGCCTATAAGGATGCAAGCCAGGAAGACCCAATTCCCGATCCCGGCACTCCCAACCTGTAACCTTTCAAGAATTTCGCCACGGCAGGGCCATTCGGAAGGATGGCCCTGCAAGCGAATGGACGGGCCACTATGAATGAGCAATCCCTACTCATCGCATTTATCGCGGTGACCTCGGTTGCAGTCGTACTGCAGACACTAATCCTGGCGGGAATGTTCTTCTCCACGCGCAAGATGGGCCAGCGCATAGAGGCGCTTTCCACGAAGGTGGAGGAGCAGGTGCTTCCGCTGGTCGAGAAAGTGCGCGGTATTGTGGACGAAAGCGCGCCGCAGATCCAGACGGTCATCACGAACCTGACTGAGACTTCCAATCTAGTGCGGGCACAGGCCGGGCAGATCGACGAAACCGTTACCGAGATCGTCAGCATTGCGCGAACCCAGGCCGGGAACGCTGGCGAGCTGGCCGAGCGCACCATGCAGCGCATGGACCACGCCGCAGAAGCCGTACAGCACACCGTGACCTCGCCAATGCGGCATCTCTCCGCGCTGATGGAAGGCGTGATGGCGGGCTTCGGCGAGTTTGTAGGCGGACGCAAAGTCCGGCGCACTACCAAGGCAGTGCCATCCGACGAGATGTTCATTTAGGAATCGCAAATGAAACAGATTCACGAAGCTGGAGCGGAGGTCTAAACCTCTGCTCTTTTTTTTGCGCTCAGGGCAGTCAGACCCGAAGGCGCGAGGAGCGTTGATCGTATGAAGTCACGAATGATTCTTTGCACAATGGCATTTGCCATCGCAGGGTTTGGAGCCACATCCGTAGTCGCGCAGCCGGTCGTGTCTGGCGGGGCCGCCGACAAGCCTGTCGTTCTCACGCGTTCACACACGCAGGTGGAGAGAGCGCACTTTGTCGAGGCCGAATTCCTTCCCAATCACGGGATGAACCTCTTTCAGATCAAGGCCTACATACCGGGTAAAGGAGTAATTTCGCTGCTCGCCTCGCCCCCGCTCAACGTGGCGATGGCGAAGCTCGACGGACCGGACCCCTATGGCAACGAGGCCTTCAAAATCGGCGGAGCCTTCCTCCTGCCATTCGCTAATCGCATTCGCGGTACGCTTTCCGCCGACGGCAAGCATATTGAAGCCGATCTCAACGGGCAGAAGGTTTCACTACCCGCCAACTGGAAGGGCGACAACCCCGGTGCTGAACTGCATTCGATGCACGGGCTAATTCTGAACGCGAAGTTTCACGACATCGCTTTGCGCAACAAACTGGAGACCTCTACCCTTTCCGCCAAACTGCATGCGGGGAACTTCGGTGGGCACTGGCCCTCGCAGACCGACGTAACCGTTCAGGCCTCACTGACCGACGATGTACTGGACCTGGAGGTCACGGCAAAGAATGTTGGCAAGGAGCGGCTGCCGATGTCCATCGGGATGCACCCGTACTTCGCCTTCCCCAGCGGCGACCGCACGCAGGCGCGGGTACACATGCCGGCCACGATGCGGGCTCCGGCAAACAACTATGACGATGTCTTCACCCTCGGCAAGCTGGTTCCGCTGGAGGGCACGCGCTTTGATTTCAGCGCGGAAGAAGGCGCACCGCTCGGCACTGAGTTTGTTGATGACTCGTTCCATGATTTGCAGCGCAACGCTCAGGGTAACGTCGAGGTGCGCGTTACTGATCCGGCGGCCAAGTACGGCATCAAGATCATCGCCATCTCCAAGAACATCAAGACGATCCAGATGTATGCGCCCCCGGCCAAGAATTTCGTGGCCATCGAGCCGCAATTCAACCTCTCAGATCCCTTCGACAAGAAGGTCTGGGGAGATCAGGATACGGGCGTTGTTTTCCTGAAGCCAGGTGAATCAACCACGTGGCATGTGCAGTTTGCAATCTACGAGTTAAAGTAACAGTTTAAGGAGTTTCTGAAGTAAATTCCGACATAGGTCAAACCCGCCTTCAGCGGTCACCATCGAACCTCCTGTGCGTGAATACCAGGAGGTTTGACCGTGTACGACATGAAGAATCTCAAGAAACTGAAGAACTTGGAGGCGGGCGCTCCGGAGGCCATCAAAGCGTTCTGGGCCTTTGACAAAGCGGCCATGGCGCCGGGAGCCATTCCGGGCAAGTACAAGGAACTGATAGCGCTGGCGGTGGCGTTTACCACCCAGTGCCCCTATTGCATCCAGATTCACGCTGGCAAAGCACGCGATGCCGGGGCCTCTGAGCAGGAGATTTCAGAGGTTGTCGCCGTTGCCGCCGCGCTCCGCGCTGGAGCGGCGATCACGCACGGCACGCACGCTTTGAAGGACGAGTGAACACGGGGGCGACTAAGCGGGTCGCCCTTCTCGCCACCATCCCCGCAGGTAATACAAAACTATGACTTACCCGGACGCTGATTGCTGCAACAATTGCGGCATGACTTTGCATCCGGTTCTGATCCAGGGCGGTATGGGCGCGGGCGTTTCTAATTGGCGGCTGGCGAGGGCTGTCTCCCTTACCGGCCAGCTTGGGGTTGTTTCCAGCGTGGCGTTGGACACGATTGTGTCACGGCGCCTGCAGGATGGCGATCCGGGCGGCCATATGCGCCGCGGACTCGCCCAGTTCCCCTTTCCGGAGATCGCCGCGCGCATTCTGGAAAAGCACTTCGTTGCCGGGGGCCGCGCACCGGGCGCGCCTTACAAGCTCATTCCGATGCTGTCGCGGGTCAACTCGCGCGAAGCTACCGAGCTGCTGGTTGTCTCCAATTTTGTCGAAGTCATTCTGGCGCGCGAGGGTCACTCGAACCCGGTGGGCGTCAACTGCATGGAAAAGATTCAGCTCCCGTTGCTGGCCTCGCTCTACGGCGCAATGCTCGGGGGAGCAAGCTACATTTTGATGGGCGCGGGAATCCCGCTGAAGGTTCCGGGAGTGCTCGACGCCTTCGCCGCCGGGCAAGCTGCCAGCTATCCGCTCTCCGTCTCCGGAGCGCAGCCTGAAGACGACTGCCTGATGCGCTTTGATCCACAGGAGTTTTTCGGCCAGCCAGCCCCCAAGCTGGCGCGTCCTGTTTTCCTGGCGATCATCTCTTCCAACACCCTGGCCACCACCATGGTTCGTCGCGCCAACGGCAAGGTGGATGGCTTTGTGATTGAAGGCCCTACGGCTGGCGGACACAATGCGCCACCGCGTGGGCAGATGGTTCTGAGTGAGAAGGGCGAAGCTGTTTACGGCGAGCGTGACCGCGTGGATCTGGAAAAGATTCGGCAGATCGGCATTCCTTTCTGGCTGGCTGGAAGCTATGGAACACCGGAAAAAGTTGTGGAGGCGCTGGAGTTGGGCGCGGCTGGAGTGCAGGTAGGAACGGCATTCGCCTTCTCTGAGGAGTCCGGCCTACGCGAGGATTACAAGAACGCGCTTCTAACCAAGATTCAGCGCGGCGAATCTTCTGTCTTCACCGATCCTCTCTCATCGCCGACGGGCTTTCCGTTCAAGGCGGCCCAGCTTGAGGGGACGACCACCGAGCCTGAGGTTTATCGTAACCGCACACGCATCTGCGATATTGGAATCCTTCGAGAAGCCTATCGCACGCCGGCCGACAAGATTGCTTATCGCTGTCCCGCCGAGCCGGAAAACGTCTATATCGCCAAAGGCGGAGTTTTTGAAGAGACGGTTGGGCGGAAATGCCTGTGCAACTGCCTGCTTGCCGACATTGGCCTGCAGCAGATACAGAAAGATGGCAGTGTAGAGTCCGGCATGGTGACCACGGGTGACGATCTGCAGTGCGTCCAGCAGTTCTTTGTTGGCAAGGCAGCATCGTATCCGGCAGCCACCGTCGTCAGCACGCTGATGAGCCTGGTTCCGGCGCAGGCCGCGCAGACGCAAACCTCGCACATTCCGGTCGTCCAGGAACAGGTAGGAGCAACGCGCTCTTAGCTCAATCCCTGAATACCGTGGAACGTAACTCATCCCTCGGCCTCGGCTGGGGGATCACTTTTAGACGACCGCACCCGCCTCGCGATGCCGCCACTCCTTCGCACAGTCCTCGAAGTGCGCTTCCATCAGCGGCAGCGTGCGCCGCTCATCCCAGGATTCCATCGCGAACTGCCGCGCCTGGTGGCTCATGCGAGCCAATAACTCCGGGTTCGCCGATAGTTGCCGAATCGCATCCCAGAGAGCATCTGCATTTTCCGGCTCGACCACCAGCCCCGCTTCAGAGCGCTGCACCGCCCGCGCAACTTCGCTTCCGGAATTCACCGAGGCGATCACCGGACATCCGGCAAAGAGCAAGGTCACGGTCTTCGAGGGAAAGACAATGTCGGAGACAACCCGCTTCTGGGTGATCAGCGCAATGTCGGTGGCAGCCAGCATTTCCAGAAATTCATCGTTCTCCAGCAGAGGCAGAATGAGGATGTTCTCCAGCTTCCGCGCACGCGCCTCCGCTTCAAGATTCGAACGCATGGCGCCATCGCCGACGAAAAGGTAGTGGATATGCTTATGCTCGTGCGATTTCTCCGCGGCGCTGAGAATCACCTCCATGCCTTGTTTCACGCCCATGTTTCCGGAGTGCGAGACGATGAGCTTTCCCTGCAAGCCATGCTTCTGGCGGAAAGCCGAGCCATCCGTGCGCTCGCGCAGGGAGTAAAGAGACGAGTCCGCGCGCGGCGGGAACAGCGCGACCTTGGCCGCGTCGATTCCCTTCTCCACAATGCGTTGCCGCATTCCCTCCGTCAGCGTGCTGATCAGCGCAGCGCCCTTGTAGGACCGCAACTCCACCTTGTAGAAAAAGTCGGTCAGCGCCCCCGGGTTCATCATGCCCAGCTCGACGGCGGCATCCGGTTGCAGGTCTTCCACGTCAAAGATGTACGGAACGCGCCACAGGCGGCTCAAGGTTGAGGCCGTCAATCCAAGGCCCAACGGCGGCGAAACGGCGAAGATGAGGTCCGGCTTTGGACTGGCAAGCGCGCGCAGGAAAGAGCCCACGAGAAATGAAGCTTCATGCAGTACGCGCTTCTTCGTGGTCAACCGCTGCGGAACAAACATCCACGAGCGGAGAATCGTTACTCCGTTGCGCACCTCGCGCTGAATGAGTTTGCCCCGGTATTGCTGTGGCACGCTCCATCGCGGATAGTAAGGAGGGCCGGTGCAAATGGTGACTTGGTGCCCTTGTGCGGCGAGATACTCGCAGCGCCAGGTGTTGAAGGCAGCGATCCCCGTCTCGTCGGGCCAGTAATTGATGCTGAGGACAAGTATGCGCAAAGTGTGCGTGCAACTCCTGATTCGCTATGGAAGATGAAGAGCGGCTCCTCATTCTACCGGATTCATAGTTGAAAAACGGGCGAGCAGGCAGTGGCCCTGCTAGGAGCCCACAAAGCGCGCGTAGAAGCTGCGGGCAACACCGATATCCGTTGTGCCCTTGATGATCGCCCGCCCGTCGGGAAACAGCGTAAGTTCGTAGGGAGAGCGCAAGAACTTCAAAACATATTCCGTATAGCGAACCTCGCCATGCGACGCCAGCCGTGCTTCCAACTCGGCAAATTGAATGGGGCGGTGTCGCTCGTGAATCTGCACCGAGTTGCGCCCGCAGAGCGAAATGTGAGCGTGGGCGCGGCCCGCCAGGTAGCTGAACTTACGCTCCTCGCAGACGCTGCATCCGGCGCGCGGGTGGTCGGCGCGAATCTCCGAGCGGTCGTTGTGCCAGGCGTCAAACGAGAGCAGCGTCCGCCGCATCTGTGCTCGCGCACCGACCAGGAACTTCATTGCCTCGGTGACGGCAACCGACGCAATCAGGTTCACCGCTGAATTTAGAATCCCCCCGGTATCGCAGGTCTCTGTCACACCGGTAGGTGACTGTGGAAAGACACACGCCAGGCAAGCGCTTTCGCCGGGCACAATGTTCATGGTGACCCCGTAACTGCCGATGGCTGCGGTATAAATCCACGCGCGGCCTTCGCGCACGGCAAAATCGTTCAGCAGATATCGCGTCTCAAAGTTGTCCGTACCGTCGAGGATGAGATCGGTCTCTTCGAGGAGTTCTTCGCAGTTCCCTGGGGTCAGGTCTTCCACATGCGCTTCCACGGTCACCGTGGAGTTGATCTGCTGTAGCTTGCGGCGGGCTGCCACGGCCTTGGGAAGCGACTCGGCGGCATCCTGCTCGTCAAACAGAACCTGTCGTTGCAGGTTGCTGGGCTCAATGTAGTCGCGGTCGATGATGCGAACGTAGCCCACTCCCGCGCGAACCAGTAATGAACTGAGAACCGAGCCGGTAGCGCCGCAGCCCACAATGGCCACGCGCGAACCAGCCAGCTTACGCTGCCCCTCCGGACCGATGCCCGGAAAGAGAACCTGCCGTGAATAGCGCTCGTCTGCCTTCAGCATGTCTTCCATCATATATGCGGAGCAAGACACAGCCACACACGGAAGTCGTTGTATCAGCGGTCACGTTTGCGTAACCGGCAGCGAACCATCTTCGAAACGCCATCCACTTCCCCTCCACGGCACCGACTTTTCTTTCCCCCCAGACAAAAACAATCAGTTCTGATCCGTGCTTTCCGCCGTCTTATCCGGATTGAAACCAAATCTGGCATTGAAACATCCGAACTATCGGGCTTGGTTCAATTGCAATTACTGGAGGGTCCGGAATTCGAATCTCCTCGCGTCTACCATTTAATTTTCAGCAAGTTGCGTTAGGAGCCCCGTCTGAGCTTCTTCTGTTGGGCGGAGTTGTTGCGCAGATTGCTTGCTTCACTGTGGAGGCCGTACGTAGAATCGGAACATGCTGAGCTTGATCATTGTGCTGGTGCGAGACATATGTTGATCCGGATGCGGTTTCTTCGTGCTTGCCAGGGTCTCCTGCTCTCTGGCCTATTCCTTGCGGCTGGCCAGGCCATCAGTGCGCAATCTATCGGCCAGACTCCATCGCAGGCACCGGCGGCGGCTCCGTCACAACCATCGCAGCCAGCCTCACCACAGATCCCGCGAGCGGCCCAGCCAGCTCGGACTCCAGGCGATACTTCAGCTAAGCCTCAGCCTCCGCCGGAGCCGCTCATCAAGCTTGCAGGCATTGTCCAAATGGTAGAAAACGAAGGCCGCAGCACATCGATTAGCAGCTACGTTGCGGAAGGTATCGGCATTAAAGCCACTCAGATTGATTCGTCGCCGGTGCAGGCTCGTGCAATGAGTGATACCCAGCGGGAGTTCTACGTCATCGACGACACTGGCGCTCTGCTGTTCTTGATGAAAAATGGCAACAACACCTTTGTGTATCTAGCCAATAACGCCGGAGTACTCCAAATGGCCGGGTACTTCTATCCGGGCCACTTCCACTCTCAAGAATTCAAGCGTGTTTCTAAGGAGACGGCTGCAGCCGGACTTACTGCCGAAAAGGAATTTTGGACCAAGAAGATCTTCCCTCCCAAAGATGGCGACACAGTCAAGCACGGGGAGCCCGTCAGTAAGTCGGACTATGCCAGGTCTGAAGCGGGGGCCAGGGAAAAGTCCGAGTTCGACCGCAAGGCAACCAGGGAACCTTCTGCCCTCAAGACCACCGCTGATGTCGATGAAAAAGACAAGCTCAGTCATATGTCGCCCAAGGAGCGAATCCAGTATCTGGATCGGCAGATGCGTGAGGCAAAGCAGGAAGCGAAGCTAGAGAAAAAGGAAAGCGCGAAGGAGAAAAAGCTCGCTAACAAGATAGCCGTGCACAAGCCCACGGAAGCCAAGGACGACAAGACCGCAGAGAAGAATCCCCAGGACTCACCTGCGAAGAGCACCCAGCAATCGAATACCGACGGCGATGCCACTCCTTCCAAGAAAAAAATCTCCTGGTTTTAGTCCGATGCACCGGGTTTAATTCCACCGCGCTTTACCAGAAAAGGTAATTCAAACCATCCTGCGTCACGCCAATGTCAGCACTACCGTGACGTACTACGTCAAAACCCGTGATGACCAGACAGCGCAAGCAATAGCAAAGCTTGAAGATGAAATGCCGGAAATGCCAACTGTCAACTAAGTGTTAACGTTTTGGAGAAATCGCTAGGTATCCCTACCGCTATCTAGTGCGATTTCAATGAGTTGAGATGGTAGCCCCGGGGTGATTCGAACACCCGACCTCCGGTTTAGGAAACCGCTGCTCTATCCATCTGAGCTACGGGGCCACACTTCAGAACATGCTGATAATAGACATCTTAGCTGCTCTTTGCAAGTGATTCTCCTGCTTCCTCAACACCACAGAACACCACACTGGCTTGTGGCAACTCCATTCTAACAACTTTGCTGTTCGTTTCACGCTTCGTATCCATGAAGGAATTGCCGTACCGGGATAGTTGCTATGTCGGAGTGCCGCATCAATTTCTGCGGCACTCCGAGAATCGCCCCGGTCGCTTCCACCATGGAATGGTAGGTGTGTCGCATGGTGTTCCCTTCTGATCCCGACGCTTTGTCGTAGCCTCTTTTGCATCGACTCCAATAGTCATTCAACCAAGTTGTCGAATTATCTCGTGAACGGAAACAGTGGCAGGTCAAGTTTGACGTTCCGGTTCTAAGCTTGTTTTTCACGCAACATTACACTGGCGGCACCCAACTCAATTGGGGCCGCCAGTGTTCCTATCAAGACTGCGGTTGGATTTTGTAGGGACATCTGCCGCCGCGCTAACCAAAGCGCGCAGGGACCAGCAGAAGCTTAGTTCGCGTCTGCGACGACTGTTGCCAGCGCAAGCAGCTTCGAACTTATCAGCAAGTGCGCTCGCTCCGCCGCATGGGGATTCACCTCGAAGCGAATGCGGCCTTCGTTGAGCAGTAAGTTGACGACTCCTCCGTGCTGGCCAAATCCGTCGGACTCTCCCACGGTGAGAACGCTGGCGCCGCGAAGACGCTCCAGCACAGACGGAGCGTTCTTGCGTTCAAGGGAGCCAAGGAAGATCACGTTATAGCCCTTGAGATCGCTATCGTGATTGAGGTGGCGAACAACGATTTTCTTGCCGTTAACGGGCTTGCCATAGGCTAGGCGTTGCAGCGAATCGGCGGTTGAATCGGCGCCAATAAAGCCGACCACTAAATCACCGCTTCCTTCACTTGGCCACTGTACGAAGTTCACGAGTTTGAAGAGAAAGATAGCCTTAGCATCGTGTTCTTCCACGGTTTGCGCTTGCGCAGCGTTACTGATTCCAACCGCTGAGATCAGCGCCAGAGCGCCAACCACGACCAGGAACTGGCGGACGCGCGCGCGTAGTTGTTGTCTCCAGCCCCTGTTCGGGTTAAGTGGAATGACCATGTTCAATCGACTGCACAATATACTTGCGGCTCGCATAAGCATCACCGATCAATGCGTTTCTACTGGGTGCGGGTTTGACTTATCTTTATCGCCGCGTTCGCTGGAGACCCAGGTCACTTTCAAGCGAAAGGTTCTCCGGTCATCGGCCAACAACGATGTCGAGGGGATAGCGTGGGTCTGCTCGAAATACCCAAATGTCTGCTCACTCATACTTCGGCCAACCAGGTTGTAAGCGCCTCCGGAGACGGAGAAGCCCTTCCAGAACGGACGACTGGTCAAGCTGACATTCACAAGCACGGGAGGAGCCGAATAGGTCGTCGAGGGCCATTCAGTTGAACTTCTACTCATGTATTGAATCTCGGCGGAAGGCGTCAGACCGCGGTTAAACAGAGGAGCAGCGATGTTCAGCTTCGCCAGATGCTTCGGTGAATCCGGCAAGAATCCGCCCGGCTCGTCGTTGCGAGCGTCCTGGTAGGTATAACTCAGCCGAGCCTCAATCCCCGACGGCAACTTGCCCATCAACTCCAGTTCCGCTCCTTTGGCAGAAGCTTTCGAGTTGGAGAACGTAGTCTGGTCGATGCCTCTCACTGCGATCGTCTGTTCCTGAATATAGCTTCCAATGTGGTTGTAGAATCCAGCAGCGGTGACAGTGAGACGCTTTCCAAATTGGTGCTCAACCACACCCTCAAAGGTGCGAATCGTCTCTGGTTGCAGGTTGGGAGCCGGCTGGCTCGACATCCCTACATAGTAAAGCTCCGAAAAGCTTGGCACCCGGTAAGCGGTTCCATACAGGAACTTCAACGTAGTAGCTTTTTTCGGTGTGTAGATCAGCGCTGCACGCGGACTGGTGGTATTACCGAAAAGGTAGTTGTAGCGATCATTGCGCACGCCGGCGTTGAGAATCAGGTTGGGACGGATGTGAACTTCGCCTTCAGCGTAGATGCCCCAGATTCCTGAAGTGCGGTCGTAATTCACAAACGACCTGTTTATAACAGGAGTGTTTTCGAGCATGTAGTTGCTCTGTGCCTGGCGGAAGTTATCGCGGTATTCGGTGCCCACCGTTACTTGGTATTTTTCGAGAAAACGCCGGGTCAGCTTAACATCCGCGCCAGCGCGGTCACCGTGAGCGGTATCGTAGTCAATAAGCTGGCCGTGGCACTGGGCTTCGCTGCAACCGCGAAGATCGTTCCGTTTGCCATGGGTTTCATAGCTGTCGTAATAGGTGCGCGCGCTCAACTGCACGCCCTTCCATACGGGGTGATCGTATTGCAGATCGACGTATCCGCGGAAGGTGGTGGAGTGAGAGTCCGTCTGATGGCAACTGCCGCACCATTGCGCCGAGGGCGGAACCCTCTGCTCTGCCGCCGATGCGGCGGCCTGCAAGGTAAAGCCGTGGCTGGCGACCATCGCGAAGGCGCGACGAGTCTGGTCGTGGGCGCTGGGCGATCCAATGGGATCTTCTATGGTATCGAGGTGGCCGGGAGCGGCGGTGTCCCAGTAGGTGGCCGAAAACATCGCCTGGGTTCCATTCCGGTCGAGACCGTAAGTAGCAGTTTCCTTGTAAGTGCCCAGGCTTCCGGCTTCTGCAGAGATCATCGTTCCGCTTTTGCCTATCTTCGTGATTACGTTGACAACCCCAAAAAAAGCGTCTGCTCCGTAGAGCGATGAGCTTGGGCCACGCACTACTTCGATGCGGTCCACAAGATCCATATCGATCGGAAAGTCGTTTCCAACCGGGGCCGAGTCATCGACGTTGTTATTGATCGCATGGCCGTTCACCAGGTAAAGGATGCGGCCGTTCGAGTCGCCCGTAGGGGCAAAGCCGCGAACTCCCAGCGTGCTGTAGCTGCCGTGATTCTGAACGTAGAATCCAGTCACGTTTCGCAGGGCGTCCTGCAAGGTCCGATAGCCATACTTCCGGATCTCGTCCCCGGTGATGACGCTAATGGACGACGGCGCTTCGACGGCCTTCTGCTCATACTTGGAAGCACTGTACACCGTCACACTCAACAGATCTTCAAGGCTCAGAGCCTCCGTGTCAGCAGACTGCTGAGCATAGACGGAACCTGAAGCGGCCAGGATAAGAGAAACTGCAATCGAACCCAGCCAAAGACGTCGAGACATAGAGATAGAACTGGAGCAGCGCATAGATTCCGCCTGTTCCGATCGGCCCAGAGGACCAGATAGATTGTGAGTTTGAAGCCCTGTGTAGGGTAAGGTCGGTTGGAGTTTATTGGCAAGTTACCATAGCGAGTTACGCATGTAAGGACAGAATAAGCTTGACAATTACATCAAATCCCAATGGAACTTACGAAAAGAATGGCTCCAATACGGGCGCTCAAGGTAGTCTGCACTCGATGGACTCATCCTATTCGTTGGCACCTAAGACGCCAATCGATGTCACAAGGATGTAGTGCGGTTATTACTCACGATTACCAATTCATTTGCCGCATCCGCCTAAGGATGACCTCGCTGTAGTTATTCATTCGCTCGGGCCGTCGCTTGAGGGGAGCCGGTAGGATCGCGGCAAGTCGTGCCGATTGTTGCCGGCCGATATTCCGGGCCGAGGTTCTGTCGTAGTAATGACACGCCGGCTCTGCACCATAAATGCCAGGGCCCCATTCGACCACGTTGAGGTAAAGCTCCAGAATGCGCTGCTTGCCGAGGACGAACTCGGCCACTGGTACCAGCGTGGCCTCCGCGCCCTTGCGAAGGAAAGATTGTCCCGTTCCGAAGAACAGGTTTTTTACGAGTTGCTGCGTGAGGGTGGAACCTCCGCGAAAGCGACCGCCTTCCATATCTTCTTCGGCAGCGAGTTGGATCGCGTGCCAGTCGAAGCCATGGTGTTGGTAGAATCGCGCGTCCTCAGCGGAGATTACAGCGTGCTGGAGTTCGGGCGAGATCTGGTTAAGCGGAATGAATTTGTAGCGTTCCTGATACGGCTTGCGATGAATCCAGGCTTGCACGCGGCGCTGGATGTGCACCGCGGTTGTCGGTGGGTCGATCCACCGGGCGGCCACAAGAAGCAGCACGTCAAGCGACCAAAGAAGCAACACACCGATGAGTAACCATCGGACAAAGGATCGGAGAAAACCCTTCCGAAGCGGAGGCTTGGAGCGTGTGTGTAGCGTTGCAGTCACATATCCAGAATAGCAGCCTGGGCTTGGTTACGGCTTATGGATGATCTGCGCGCGCGGACAAAGAGTGCTGCGTTACACTCACTCCACTCGGGACAAAGCCCCTTACTCCTGAATTACCGGCAATCCGCCCAAGACTTTACGTCGTTGTTACACTGAAGCCGGCTTCGGGGAGCCCAGACCATCACGAGAAATTACGCAGCCTCCCTAACGGAGAAAACATCGTGCGTTCCTGCGTAAAAGAGGCGCAGTGATATCAACCCACCTTGATCATTCTTTGTACCTAAGCTGAATCGTGCTTCCAAGGCTCGCGCTCGTCCGCTCTAACAGCGTGAAGCCACCACCCAACCGCCGCTGCACAGATTGAAGCACTCACCGCATGTAGCGCACTCCGCCGAAGATTCTTCCTCAACCAATGCAGGCTTACGGTCAATGCCGCGTCCCTTGAAGTAAAGGGCATTGCACTTTTTGACTTCAGTACTGTAACGGACACACATGCCGCAGAGACTGCAGTCGGTCATTCCCGGCGTGAAACGAGATTCGGTCACCCCATACTCTGCGGCGTATTGCTGCCCGGCCGGCCAGATCAGTTCGATGATCATCTTTCGAATGCGCCTGACTTTCTCAGAGCTGGTTTGCACGCTGAGGCCTTCTTCAACCTGATAAAGACAGGACGCGACCAGCTTGCTGCGCCCGTGCTTCTGGATTTCGACCGTACACATGCGACAGGCTCCGTAGGCCTCCAGACCATCGTCATGACACAGGGTCGGTATTGTGATGCCAGCCAGTTTTGCCGCTGCCAGGATGCTTGTCCCCGGTTCAGCCTGAACGGATTTGCCGTCGATAACCAACATTACTTTTTCCATGATGACCTCACTTTTATGCTTTGGTTTCGCAGAGTGCGCCAGGGCCAGCGGGCGTCTGAGTAGCGGGGACAGCCGGAACCTTTACGAGCGCTCCCCATTTATCCGGGCAGGTCGAGTAGCAGGCGCCGCACTTGATGCACTTCTCCTGGACGACCGTATAGGTTTTCGAATCGACCTTCTGAATCGCACCGACCGCGCAGGCCTTGGCGCAAGCCCCGCACGCCGTGCATTTCACGGGATCAATTTCATACGCGATGAGCGCGGTGCAAACTCCGGCGGGACATCGCTTTTCCCGGATGTGCGCTTCGAATTCCTGGCGAAAATAACGGATGGTGCTGCGGACCGGATTCGGTGCGGTCTGTCCCAGGGCGCAGAGTGACGCCATCTCCATGAACTCCGAGAGTTCTTCAAGTAGATCGAGGTCGCTCTCCTCACCCGCTCCGGCGGTGATGCGATCGAGGATGTTCAGCATTTGCCGCAAACCTTCACGGCAAGGGATGCATTTTCCACATGACTCATGAGCGAGGAAGTTGATGTAGTACCGCGCCGTGTCAACCATGCAGGTGTCTTGATCCATCACGATCATTCCACCGGAACCCATCATGGAGCCGACCTTGGTCAGTTCGTCAAATCCAACTGGAGTATCCAGCATCGACTCGGGTAATACTCCGCCCGATGGACCGCCGGTTTGCACCGCCTTGAACTTCTTTCCCTTAGGCAGGCCGCCGCCAATTTTGAAAATGATGTCGCGTAAAGACATTCCCATGGGCACTTCGACCAGGCCGGTATTGTTGACCTTGCCGACCAGCGAGAATATCTTCGTTCCCTTGCTTTCTTCCGTTCCCATCGTGCGGAACCACTGCGCGCCTTTGTTGACGATGAAGGGAACATTGGCCCACGTTTCCACATTGTTGAGACAGGTGGGCTTTCCCCACAAACCTTTCTCCGTGGTGTGGATGTACTTCGGTCGAGGTTCACCGACATGGCCTTCGATCGCGCTGATCAGAGCCGTCGATTCGCCGGACACAAAGGCACCTGCGCCGCGGTGAATCTTCACATCGAAAGAGAATGAAGAACCGAGAATGTTCGTTCCCAGTAGTCCATATTCGCGAGCCTGATCGATCGCTCTTTGCGCGTGCTTGTGGGCCATCGGGTATTCCTGGCGGACATAGATGAAACCTTGGCTGGCGCCGATCGCATAGGCTCCGAGGATCAGTCCTTCGAGCACGCTGTGAGGGTTTCCCTCGAGCAGGCTGCGATCCATATATGCACCCGGATCCCCTTCGTCAGCGTTGACGATGACATACTTCGTACTGTCTACTGCCTTGCGGGCAGATTCCCATTTGACGCCGGCAGGAAAACCAGCTCCTCCGCGACCGCGCAGGTTCGCCTCTTTCACTTCGTTAAGCACATCCTCCGGACTCATGCCCGTGAGGGCCTTAGCCAGTGCGGAGTAGCCGCCAACGGAAATATAATCGAGGATTTTCGATGCGTCGATCAGGGCATTGTTCTTCAGTAGAATGCGCGTCTGATGCTTGTAGAATGGGATGTCCTCGACATTGCTTGCGCGCTTGCCAGTTTCCCCATCAAGATACAGAAGGCGCTCCACTACTTCATCACCCACAACGGATTTTTCCACGATGAGCGGGACATCCTTCAACTGTGCGCCGACATAACAGGTATTACCCTTGGACTCGATCACCACCAAAGGTCCGCGTTCGCAAAATCCGTGACAACCGGTTCGGCGAATCCCCACCGTCTTGCTCAGGCCGGACTTGTCGATTTCTTTCTCGATACCGTCGGCCAGTGCTTCCGCCCCGTAAGCGCAACAGCCAGTTCCGGTGCAGATGGTTACCCATTTTGTTTTGGTCTTGCGTTGCGCAATTACTTTCTTCCTAAGTGCTTCGAGGTCTGCAGAAATCATTAGCTTAGACATACTGGTTGCACCTCTTTATCGAGAGACTTGATGATCTTCTCAAGTTTGTTTCGCGATGGGCTGTGGTAGTACTGCTTGTCAACCTGAATGACCGGCGCGAGTGCGCAGCACCCCAGGCAGTGGACCGTCGTCAGGGAGAACTGCTGCTCCGCATCGGTCTGTCCTGGCTGTAGGCCAAGCGTTGCCGAAACCCGTGTCAGCATTTCCGCAGCGCCCCGAACGTGGCAGGCGGTTCCGGTACAGACCTGAACACAATGGCGGCCCCGCGGCTTCAGACTGAAGGTCTCGTAGAAACCTGCGATGGTATAGATTTCCTTGACCGTTACATTCAGGCGAGCAGAGATCCAGTGCAGGATGTGGCGCGGGAGCCAATTGAATTTCTCCTGTGCATCCAGCAGTACCTGGATCAGCGCGCCCTTCTCGAAATCGTACTTTTCCAGAATCGTGTCAACTTCACGAAGGTCGTCTCGGATGTCGAGAATGGCCCGTTCCTTTTTCTTGATCTGGCCCAGGCTCTGCGCGTGATACTTCGCCTCCGACTCAAGATAGGCGAGTTCATCGAATAGCTGCCGATTGTCGAGCCCGAGAGAATACGCCTCTCCAAGAACCTCCAACCCACGCAGCAGCACGTCGTTCTTGTCCGGCGTCGGGGCAGAAACAGGAATAGGTTCAGTGACGCCCTCCCGCTCTTTGCGAAGGACATTCAAGCTCATGCCCCTGCGCACCGAGTCGAGAAGTCTTTCCGGATCGAAGGGCTTGGTCAGGAAGTCGAAAGCGCCAACCTTCATGGATTCGACTGCGGAATCCATTGTGCCGTGGCCAGTGACCATGATCGGTACAGTGCAAGGCTCGCTGGTGGACAAGTGTCCTAGAACCTCGATCCCATTCATGCCCGGCATCTTGAGATCTACGAGCACCACACCGGGATGCGCAGAGCGCACCAGGCTCAACCCTTGTTGTCCGTTCTTCGCCACTGCCGCGCGATATCCCCCCATTTCGAGGGTTTGGCGACAACCTTCGGTAAAAGTCTCTTCGTCGTCAATGACGACAACATCAAACTGGCCTGGAAGCGGCCGCTCTGCCGCTGTTTCTGTCATGGTTTCCATCGGCAACCCTCTTTTGCTTTATGCGATTCATGCGACATCGACGCATCAAGCTCACTGCCTAGTAATGCAGGTCGCGGGCCAATCCCGAAGGTGAGTTCGGATAATCAGGATCAGCGTCGGCAGGGACGATGCAATGATTGGAGTTGCAATGGACTTTGGAAGATCGGATGAGGAGAGCCCGCTGTGGGACGTTTGTCGCAGGACCGGTACATTTCGTCGCATTCACATCGCTGGTGGTACGAAATGTGCCAGTAACGAATTCAGTGGCGTTGCGTGTGTGCGCTGGTTCGCCTTAGTTGACGCCGTCTTCCAAGCCGTACCTGCGCATCTTCTCGCGCAGCGTTTTACGGTTGATTCCCAGGTGTTCTGCCGTCCTGGTCTTGTTTCCATGAAACTGCTCAATGGCCCTGACAATCTCAGTCCGCTCCACGCGAGCCAGATAGCCCCCGTCCTTGTCAGCGTCGTGGGCGAGGCGCTGCCCATCCGCACCGGGCAGTTCAAGACAATCCTCATCGTGATACGGAAGATCGGAGAGCTTGATCACACTACCCTCGCAGGTCACGACGGCGTATTCCAGTGCGTTGACAAGTTCGCGTACGTTGCCCGGCCAAGCGTGTGTTTTCAGAAATTGCATGGCTTCCTCTGAGAGAGAGAGCCCCGGTTTCTGTTTCTCGTTGGCAAGCTTCTTGAGGAAATAGGAGCTGAGCGCCGGCATGTCATCCAGCCGGTCGCGCAGCGGGGGCACAAAAATATGAATGACGTTGAGCCGGTAGAATAAGTCTTCGCGAAATCTTCCCTCGCGGGCTGCGGCCAGCAGATCGCGATTGGTGGCGGAGATGATACGCACGTCCACCTTCTTTTTCTGCGTGGATCCGACGCGGCATATTTCGCGCTCTTGCACCACGCGCAGCAGCCTGGCTTGCATCTGGAGACTGACATTCGCGATCTCGTCGAGAAACAGCGTTCCACCTTCGGCGAGTTCGATCTTTCCCACGGTGCTTTCGATCGCGCCGGAAAAAGCGCCTTTCACATGGCCGAAGAGCTCGCTTTCAAAGAGGCTTTCCACCAGCGTCCCGCAATCCACGGTGACAAAGGCCTTGTTTGCTCTGTCGCTCAAGCGGTGAGTGGCTCGCGCGACGACTTCCTTTCCAACGCCCGTCTCGCCGGTGATAAGCACCGTGGAGTTTCCAGGCGCAGCCTTCTGAACCAGGCGGGTCACACGATTCATAGCGTCGGAGTCGCCGATGAGGACATCCGACAGCATCTTGCGGTCGAGTTCCTGGGCTACGCAGGCATCTTCGAGTGTCTTTCTTCCGACCCTGGCCGCTTTTAGAACAAGGTCCGTCAGGGCCTCCGGAGTAAAAGGTTTGGGGAGATAGTTGTAAGCCCCATGCTTGATGGCTTCGACCGCCGAATCGATACTGGCATAGCCGGTCATAATGATGACCATTACGTTGGGTGACTCTTGTTTGAGCTTTTGCAGCACTTCCATCCCCGGCATTCCCGGCATCTTCAAATCCAGCAAAGCTACATCGAAGGACTCCCGACGCGCTCTTTCCAAGCCCTGCGCACCGTCGCACGCTATCGCGACACTGAAATCGCTCTGCTCGAGTGCTTGCGCGCAGCCGATACGAAGCGACTCGTCGTCGTCGATGATAAGAACCCTTCCACGAGACATTACTTGCTCTCCCTTGTTGTTGGGAGTGTAACTGTAAACCTGCTGCCTGTGCCCGGCACGCTCGACACGCTAATATCTCCCTGGTGTGTTTGGATGATGCCGTAGCTGACGGAGAGTCCCAGCCCTGTGCCATGCCCCACTTCCTTGGTCGTAAAAAACGGGTCGAAGATACGCTCAACGTTCTCCGGCGCGATTCCACAGCCAGTATCAGCGATGCTGATTTCGACATACCCGTTCTGGTCGCCCTTCCTCGTTTCGAGTGTCAGACGTCCCTTGCCATCCATCGCATCGACGGCATTCATGATGATATTCATGAATACCTGCTGCAACTGCGCGCTGTCTCCTTGCAGGGCGGGAAGGTCTGTACCGTAGCTCTTTACAACCTCTATGTTGTGGAAGAGGTACTGGTCCTCGAATACGGTAAGGGTCACGTCCATTAGATGGTTTATCTCCAATGATTCCACCAGGGGCGCGCGCTGGCGGGCAAAGTCGAGCAGGTTGCGAACGATGTTATGGCAGCGCTTGGTTTCCTTCTCGATGCGGTCCAGATTTTCCCTGATCCTGCCTTCGGGTGGAACCTGCTGCATAATCAGACGGCTAAATAGAAGGATGCTTCCGAGCGGATTATTGATCTCATGGGCCACGCCCGAGGCGAGTTGACCAACCATGGCAAGGCGATCCGAGCGCATCAGCTTTTCTTGCGCCTGGCGGTGCATTTGTTGATCCCGCTCACGGATGGTCGACACCAGGGCATTGAAGGATTTCCCCAAGGCCGCAATCTCCCGTGGAGCGTGCTCCAGATCCACCTCGTCCAGTGAGGCCCCGGCGATCATCTTCTCCTTCGCGGCAATGAGTGAATTCAGTGGCTTCATGATCGAGTTTGAAAGAAGGTACGAGGCAATCACCGCCAGCAACACGGCTAGACCGGTGAAGAAAGCGATGACTCCCAGCTCTCGATGCTCCGTCTCCTTGAATTTACGTTCGAGCAAACCGAGCCCGAGTGCGCCAATGACTGCGCCGTTTGGATCGCGAATCGGCTCATAGGCGCTGAGGTATCGATCATCCACGATGTATACGGGCTTGATCCACTGTTCCCCCCTCCCGAGCACCCGATCACGGACATCTTCGGAGAGGAGCGTGCCCACCGCACGCGCACCGGTAGGCAGGGTCATACTGGTCGCGATTCGCTTGTCGCCGAGAAAAATCGAAACCACGGCCACTTCGCGTCCATCATATTTCTCTTCCCTGTAGAGGGTGCTTCGCACACGATCCACGATGGTGTTCTGCTTGTTCAGGAGTTGGCCGCCACAAAGTACGCCCAGAAGTTCGCCGCTTTCGCTGACGACTGGCGCCGCTCCCACCGAGAGGAGCCCAGCAGAAGGATCTTCGCCCGCCGGGGAGCCCGCGTGGGCAGTAGGAACGCCATCAATGTGCGCGCGCTCTGCCAGAGGAAGTCCCTCCAGGGCGAGTTCTTGCCCCGAGAGAATCACCGTCGACGCGACATCGGTTCGCTGCCTGACGACCTGCTCCACCAGAGACTCGATACCGGCTGCTTTCCGGTGTTCCCCGGGATTCGCAACCCGGAGCAGCACATTGCCGCGCGTATCGGTCAGGATCAACAGATCCAAGTCTTCGCTCTGCCGGATGGCTTGCAGTGGTGTGACCAGATCCTCGACTTTTCCCTTCTGCACATGATCGCCAACAAAGGGCTGTTGCGCCATCAGACGAACTTCCGCCGCGATGTTGGAGGCGTATTGGCGGTAAATCTCATGAGCGCCACCTAGGTCAAGCACGAGAACATTCTCAACCTTGGGCAAAATCCGATTGATGAGACGAAGACCGAGTAGAGAGGAGAACAAACCACCTAATACCACGATACTCACGAAGGAGATTAGAAGCCTGGAGCGAAGCGAAAGACTCATGGGCGTTATCATTTGCGACATGCAATGCCGCACACTGCGCTTAGCGATCTCAAGACGCTGTGGCGTTTGTACTAAGCCGCAGGGTTTTGTAACTGCTAAGCACCCGTCTTACCAGAAGGATACTACAGGGCGCCAGGAAGCCCTTGGGTGAAGCAGAGTCCTTCATGCAGCGTGTGCGCGATGAGCGATCCTGGCCTCGCAGGAAAGTACACCACTACACACCACGTTCCACTGCTACCTCTACTTCTTCTTTGTCAGCCGTGACAGCGTTGCCAGTTCCTTCAGGTACTCTCCAATGGGACGCGCCGGAGTTCCCCAGAAGAGCACGCCATTGCCCCGGATCACCTTTTTGCTGGGCACGCCGCACTGTGCGCCTAGTATGACGCCGGACTCGATGCGAACATGGTCTGCGATGCCGACCTGTCCGCCTACGATCACGCCGTCTTCCAGCACCGAGCTTCCGCTGATTCCGGTCTGCGATGCGACCACAACGTTGCGCCCGAGATGGACGTTGTGGCCGATCTGCACAAGGTTGTCGAGCTTCACTCCGTCGCTGATCACGGTAGCATCGAGTGCGCCGCGGTCGATGGTGGTGTTGGCGCCAATCTCCACGTCGTTGCCGATCTCAAGGCGGCCAATCTGCGGAAACTTATGGTAGCGCCCAGTGGCGGGATCCGGAACAAAGCCGAAGCCGTCACTGCCGAGCACTGCTCCCGCCTGGACAATGACGCGGTCGCCGATGGTTGTGCCCGGATAGATGGAGACGCGCGCGATCAGGTGGCAATCCTCGCCGATCACGACTCGGGGGCCGATCATGCATCCGGGGCCAACGTGGCTGCGCGGGCCGATTCTGACTCCCGCACCCACCACGGCAAGTTCGTCGACGCAGGCGGTCGGGTGAACTTCCGCCGTGGGGTCGACGACGGCCGAGGCGTCCACGCCTCCTTCGCAAGTGGCGCAACGGCGTAGTTCGTCGGCGGCCAGGGCAAAGGCAAGCCGTGGATTTCTTGACCTCAGCAGCACCTTGCCATGTGCGCCTGGGATCTCCTCGTCATAGGAAACAATCACGGCTCCCGCGTCACAGGCTAAAGCTGCCTCCAGAAAGCGCGGCCGCTCAACGAAGACAACGCTTTGCGCGTTGGCTGAGGCAAAGCCGGTGACGGCGTATACCTCAACCCAGTTTGCTTCCACGTCGCCGCCTTCGCAGGAGGCGCCAATCCGTTCGGCCAAGTCAATAGTTCTCATGTGTCCGTTGTACCACTCCTGCGATTCTGTTTCGAGTGTTTCTTCGCTCCGTCGTTTCCTCTTCGCCTGCCTCAGAGCTGATCGTATGCCGCGTTGTGCCCTCGCGGAGGAGATACGACGCTTCGAATCGTTTGACTTGGCCTTTGGGCGTTACAATGTTGAACCATACGGCAGAATCGTGTCCGGCGCAGTCATTCCGGCAAACAACGGTCGTTGCCTCTTCACGGTTTAGAATTTGGTCGGATTGCCGGTAGTTGCCGGCGGAGGGAATTCATGCAGAACTGGAAGAAAGCGTTGGTATGCAGTGCGGTTGGAGCCGGAGCCGTGCTGGCCTTTTCGGGACGCCGCAACCTTGGCATTGCATCCGTCGCCGGAGGCCTCGCACTACTTGCCAGCGAGTATCCCGAGCGATTTGAAGCCGTCTGGGAGAGCGCGCCCGAATACGTCAATCGAGCCACCCAGATCTTTGCAACTCTCAGCCGTCTCAGTGAAAAGTTTGCCGAAGACGCCGAGCGCCGCTCGGTCGCCGCCTATCAGCAATTCCGGCAAGAGTACGCGGAGTAGCCTTCTGCGGCCGCAATCAGTTCCCTGTTCGCGGCGTGCTGCCCATGGCCGGGCCGCCGTTTAGCGCCAGCATGTCCTCCGACGTCGGCGAAGCCTGCATATACGGCGTGTTGTTCTTGCGCCGCGAGCCTGAGTTCGGCGGCAGAATCGCAACCCGGAAAGGCGCGGACTTCGCAGTAAATTTCACCAGCACCGAATGGTGGCCACTCTCGATATGGATGGTCTCACGCAGCACCCCGGTCGCCTTCGGGCCGCGCGCGACGGCAGGCTGTCCGTCCACAAAGACCACGGCCTCGGCGCCGCTCTCCAGGTACACGTTCCAGTTGCCACCGGTAGTTAGGTAGGTGCTTGACACGGCGTAGAAAACGCCGCTCATCCCGGCAAGTTCCTTGGGCAAGGTGAAGATTCCCTCGGGGCACACCAGTTCGTAGCGCCGCCGCTCAAAGTGCCGCGCCCCTTGTTTGGCGGCTTCTTTCTCCGGTGCATACTGGCGCGCGAACCCGCTGCTTCGACGGCCGAAGCGCCCGTCCAGATGCCAGTCCGTCAGCAGTCCCGCCTCGCGCGATTTCTCCAGTAAATCGCTCACATTCATGATGTGGTTCACGTCGTCGGCGTCCTGTGCGTCGATCATCGTCTGCAACGCTTTACTCTTTGATCGACTCAAGCCGTGCGGCCGCTTCGTCTCCGGCGGCGGATCCGTCTGCGCCAATAACAACGCGCCTGCCGACAACACGGACATCAAGACGATCCAGCGCGTCGGCTTCATGGCAGCACGATCCTGACTTCGCGTTGCAGAGCTTCGTCGGCGGCACGGCAGAATGCGCGGAAGGCTGCATACTCATTGGTCGTAACCGTCAGCGGAATCAGCTCCGTGTAGGTCTCCACCTGGAGTTTGCGGCCACTGCGACGGTAGCTCACCTCAACTCTTCCGAAGGCGGTTTCGATCTTCGTATCGGCTGGCAGCGTGGCCTGCGCGCCCTCCGGCAGCTCGTAGTCAAAAATCTCGTGCTCGCTGGGAGTAACCGGCACCAGCACAGAATTTCGCCGCAGCCGCTCGGGCGCGTATTTCTTCGCCAGCCCCGCGGTGTTCAGCGAACTGTGCAGCGTTACCTCGTGCTCGCCGTGCGCCGCGTCAATCGAGCCTTCAATCTTGAGGTCAACTTCGCCGGAAGCCCGTGCCGTCCCTTCGGCCACGGCATGTGCGATCTTCACCGTCGGATAGAACTGCGCCAGCGTGGCGCGGTATCTGCCCGCCAAATCGGCAGACTCGGAGTTTCGCCGCTGCTCGGCGGCAAAGTATCCTGCATATTTCGTCTGCGATGCGAACTCCACTTGACCGTCGGACGCAAGGCGCGCCCGCACTTCGCGAGTCACGCGATTAGCTTCCGGCGGTGAAAACGGAACGATGCGACGCGTCGCGTTGCCTTCGGCATCCACCGTCAGCGCCAATGCGCCCTGGTCGTCGGGAGGCAGTTCGCCCAGCGCCGCGAACTCGGCCGTGCCGTCAAGATACAGATCCAGTTCCGGAACGTATGCGACCGCGTGGTTGAAGAGCTGCACTGAGTACGCATCCGCATCTACGCTCCCCGCCGAGCGTGTGCGCACCATGGCGAACTCCGCCGGCACGCCTACCGCCCGCAGCAGCGCCACAATCATTGCAGCCTTGTCTTTGCAGTCGCCGAAGCCGCGTCTTTCAACGGTCTCCAACGAATAAGGCTGGTAGCTGTGTACTCCAAACTCGAAAGCAATGTACTTGGTGCTGCGCTGCACGCTCTCATACACGGCCTGTACCTTCTGCTGTGTGGTCAGGTTGCGAGCCAGAATCTGCTGGGCCTCGGCGAGCAGATTCCCGTTCAGTTTCAGTCCCGGCTCCAGCAGCGCGCTGTACCAGCGGCCAAACTCCTCCATCGAGCCGATGGTGGAAACGTGCAGATAAGGTCCGGTTGCGCTCGCTCCCGGAGTGAGCGCCTCTGCGGGCTGCGCAACGATGTTGCGGGCCTCCCAGATGCGCGTGGTTTCCCCGCTGTTCTGCCGCACCACGGCTGGAGGCACACCGTGCTCCACTGCATACAGCTTCATCGCCGTGGGAGCAATCACCACCCGGCGCCGCAATCTTGTTGGCAATCCATCGCGGAAGATATCCAGCCGCGCGTAGTAGCCCGCCCACGGATTCGCCTCTGACGCTGGCAGCAAGTGGTACTCGATTTCCACCAGGTCGCCCGGCTCCAGTTGCGTGAAGCGCAGGTCGCGCGTGCGCGAGTCGAAGTACATCTCTGAGCCCCGCTCCTCGACCGGTTGGTCGGCGGAGACCGTGGCTTCCTGTTCACTGCCATCCAGCTTCAGCACGCGCGCCCGCACCATGCACAGCCGTTCACTCATCGAGGCATACATCACCGAGCGCGGCGAGAAACTTCTGGTGCCCTGAGCGGTGTTGATCCGCCAGATCTGCTGCACATGCGCCGAGACCAGACCATCGCGTCCCAGGCTATCCTTGCGCAAATGGTCGATCCGTATGTCTGCCAGCGCTTCCACGTCTCCCTGTGCGTGCTTTGCCGCATGAGCGGCGCGCCTCGCATTCACCAGGAATTCGCGATCCATTGGCGGGCTCTTCCCTTCGGCCTGTGAACTTGCCGGATGAGCCGCCGCAATCTCCAGCAGTTCTTCCGCTTCCTTTTCCGAATCCGCTTCGGGGAGCATCGCCGAAATCGCCGCACTCAGCGCGTCGGCATCTGCCGCAGTGTTGCCAGCCGAACTGTTTCGCAGGTTGTTTCCGGCAGGCCCCCTGGCCGCGGCAAGCGACTTCAAATCCTCAACAATGTGTTGGCGCTGCTCCGGACTCTTTGAGGTGAGGTATTGCGATGCCAGGTTTTCGATTTCATGCGAGCGTGCCGGGGAGTTTTCCCGCGAGTGGTCGTGCGCCTCGGCAGCGAGAGCCGCTGCGGGGATCAGTGCGAGTAAGAAAAATCCGGCGAGTACAAGGCGGCGCGTCATGACTCCTGCTGGACTAGCGAATCCCTGAACTCTGCTATGGAAGAACAGGCCGCGGCGGACAGGTTTGTCCAAGGTCGCGGCCCGTGTTCCTGAACCTCTGCCCTCCCTTGGGCCTATTCCCCCAGAGAATCTTGCCCAGTCTCGGGCAGCGGTTCAAAAATCTGTCGTTCAGGTATGCAATGAGTCTGCCTCACCGCAAGCAAAGCTGGAATGCACAGGAGGCCTTAGGAACCCGGAGAGATTCTCCTTAGGACGATGGACATAACGCGCAAGAACGACAGGCATAATGCGCAGAAGGCCACCATCTGAAGCGTCCAATTGCCAGTTCATTGGAGGATTTCTCTCCTTCAGACACTCTGGAGCATGGCCTACCGGACCTGACCCTGCGTACACTGCCTGAAGTTTACTTTTCTATACTTTTTCGCCATAAAGCTGAGTATGCTTACGGAATGGTGCATGTTACGGGATCAAAATCGCCCTCCCCGGCTTCCGTTACGGCCAAAAAGAAAGGCTCGGAATTGCCTGAACCTTACAAATCTGTCCCATCGCGCAAAGTGAAAATTGCCGTCGTCGAAAGCGATCCGCTGCGCTTCATCGGATTCCGCGCGCTTTTCGACTCCGAGCCTGACATGGAACTCGTCTCGGCTTCTGCCAGCGACATCGCCAGCAATGCTGACGCCGACCTCATCCTTCTGGGCAGTCGCGGCAACCAGAATCTGTTTGACGTCATGGCCGGACTCAAGGCCCAGCGTCCCGACCTGCGCATTCTCGTCACTGGCGCGGGCGCAGACGATGAAATGATCCTGAAGGCGCTGGCCGCCGGAGCCAAGGGATACGTGGATGAGGCCGCCAGCCCCAATGAATTTGCCATGGCGATCCGCATCGTCCACCAGGGTTCTGTCTGGGCGCCGCGACGCGTCCTCTCCACCTTCATCGAGCGCGTTACCACTTCGCCCGGAAGAATTTTTCCCGCTGGCAGGGTCACCTTCACCGACCGCGAAAAGGAAGTGCTTGAATTGCTCGTCGCCGGACGCTCCAACAAGGAGATCGGTGCAGCGCTCGGCATCGAGGAGCGGACCGTGAAGGCGCACGTTGCCAAACTCATGCGCAAGGTTGGCGTGCAGAACCGCATCGCGCTCTCCGTACACGCCATCACACACTCGCTGGTAGCAAATCGATAGTTACTCATTAGATTCTCCAATGGCATGGTCACCCTCGTGGTGGCCATTTCCATTTGAGGTACGCCGGGAAACCAAACCCTAGCCGCGATAATCAATACCTCGTGACGAAGAGTTATCATTCACCAATGCCGTTGGAATGACGGATGGAAGGAAAACACATGAACAGGATTCTGATTGCGCTTGTCGTGCTTCTCTCAACCACTGCGGCACTGGCTGGCGACCGCGCCGATGACATCGAGCGCTTACAAACCGGCGCCACGGTGATCAAGGAAATCATGTCTGCCCCCGATAACGGAGTGCCCGACGAGATCATCAACAACTCCAAGTGCATCGCCGTGATCCCCAGCATGTTGAAGGCGGCCTTCGGCGTGGGTGGAGCCTACGGCAAGGGAGTGGCCAGTTGCCGCACCGATAAGGGCTGGAGCGCTCCTGCGTTCTTCTCGCTTCGCGGCGGCAGCTTCGGCTTCCAGATCGGCGGAGAGGCCGCCGACATCGTCATGCTCATCATGAACGAGGAGGGTATGAACAACCTGCTCCAGAGCAAGTTCAAGCTCGGCGCTGACGCCAGCGTCGCCGCCGGCCCCGTAGGCCGCCACGCCGACGCCTCCACGGATTGGAAGATGCGCGCCCAGGTACTGACCTACTCGCGCGCTCGCGGCGTCTTCGCCGGAATCTCTTTGAACGGAGCGGTCCTCACCGAACACAAAGATGACACCCGTGACTTCTACGGACGCATGGTTCCCTTCCGCACGATCCTGCGCGGCAACATCGCCTCCCCCAAGGAAGCGGAGATATGGCACGATACGCTGACCAAATATGCAGGCAAGTAAAATCCGTAAATTCCATCGCCCCACCCTGGTACCGCAGGGTGGGGCTTTTCGCATCTGGCAACTTGCAGACCGGACTGTCTTAGGTTATTGTATATACAAATACGTACAGACAATGAGTCTGCTTGCAATTTACATGGCATGAACGGAAGAATTCGATTAACCAGCAAAAGCACGGCATCAGCTTTGAAACTGCTATACGTGCGTTTGATGATCCCTATCAGGTGACCTATCCGGAGCGCGTGGTGGATGGCGAACAGCGCTGGCATACCATTGGAGTAGTGAACGGAATTCATCTGCTGCTCGTAGCTCACGCCGTTTCGGTGAAGGGTGACGATGAAGTTATCCGAGTCATCTCGGCAAGAAAAGCAACGCGTTGGGAACGGAGGATCTATGCGGAAGACATCTAGGGTAGTCACGGTTGAGCACAACCATGGAAAACCCCTCACGGCAAAACAGAAGCGCGAACTGGCAGTTCTGGCTGCGCTACCAGACGATCGGATCGACACCTCCGATATTCCAGAGCTGCCCCCTGACGCATGGAAAACCGCAGTACGCGGTCTGTTCTACCGCCCAATTAAACAGGCCGTTTCCCTGCGACTGGACGCCGATATAGTCGCATGGCTCAAGAAGCCCGGTCAGGGCTATCAGACGCGGGCAAATCGAATCCTCCGGGAGCGGATGCTGGCTGAAACGAGAAAAAGAGCCTGACGCCGATGGTGTTTAATCCGGCACATCCCGGCGAGTTGGTGAAAGAACACCTCGGCTCGCTGTCCGTTTCCGAAGCTGCGGAACATCTCGGTGTCTCCCGCGTCACGCTGTCCCGGCTCATCAATGGCAAGTCGGGAGTTTCAGCGGAGATGGCTCTGCGGTTGGCCGAGGCCTTCGGAACAAGCCCAGATCTCTGGTTGAAACTCCAGATGAACTACGACCTGTGGCATGCCTCCCGGAAACATCGCAGGAAGATTACGCCCATCAAGATTGAGGCTGCATGAGAGTCAACCATTGCGCGAACCTTTCCATGTAATCCCTTTCCAGCAACTCACGTCCAATCTGTTTGACCTTGCAACTCGCGATTTGATACGGTCAATCTCTGCTCATGCGTTTTTGGTTGGAGTACCTTCCGGTCTGGCTCATCGCACAGACGCTGCGATGGCTGCCGCGTCCGGTGGCGCGCGCCGTTGGGCGTGCAATTGGCCTCCTCTTTTATTGGCTGTATCCTCGCCTCCGCCGGGTCGGCATCCGCAACCTGGAGATGGCCTATCCGGAAAAGTCACCCGCTGATCGCAAACGCATTTTGAAGGGCGTTTACCTCTCGCTCGGACGCCTGCTGGCTGAGATCCCGAAGTTCCCCGATTACACGCTGGAGACCGTGGACCGCATCGCCGTCTATGACGGCCTCGAAAACTACCTTGCTGCGCGCGACCGCGGCAAGGGAGTGCTCTTCATGACCGCGCACCTCGGCGGCTGGGAGATTGGCTCCTTTGTCCATTCCATGCACGGCCACTGGCTCAATATCGTGGTACGCAACCTCGACAATTCCCTACTCGACCGCTGGGTCCGGAGACTGCGCGAACTGCATGGCAATAAAACCCACGATAAAGGTCAGTACGCCCGCGGCTTGATCGTAGCGATGAAGCGTGGAGAAACCGTAGGAGCGCTCATGGACACGAATATGACTCCGCCGCAGGGAGTCTTCGTCAACTACTTCGGCGTGCCCGCCTGCACCGCCGTAGGCATCGCAAGAGTCGCCATGCGGACCGGCGCCGCCGTGCTCCCGGCATTCACCATCTGGGATGAGGCTCTGGGCAAGTACCGCATCCGCTTCGAACCGGCAATTCCAACCGTCAACACCGGAGACGATGACGCCGACGCCGTGGCCAACACCCAGAATTACACTGCCGCCATCGAGCAAGCGGTGCGGGAGCATCCCGATCAGTGGCTGTGGGTACACCGCCGCTGGAAAACCCGTCCCGCCGGTGAACCCAGCTTGTACTGATGGCTAATAACGCGTAAGACGCGATTGACCGGCGAACTTGATAACTACTGAGTCAATCCTTCCGACTCCCTCCCAACCATTGCCGCAAAGGTAACCTGGTGCTCTCCAACGATTATCTATTTCGCCAATCGTCGACCGCGTGTTCACCGCGTATCGCGCATGGCGATCTGCTCCTCTCCGGTTCGACAGCGACTGCAACCGGGCTGTAAACTCGGGAGTTCGGAGGCCGTCACGGCTTCCGCGGAGGCACGATGAGACGGCTGAAAGCCTACCTTCCTCTGCTTGTGTTGTTCTGCGCCCTGCAGACGGCACTCGCGCAGGACTTAGCTTCGTTTGAAAAGCGGATCCAGATCAAAACTCTTCCCAATGGACTCACCGTTCTGCTTTTGCAGCGGCCACAAGCGCCCGTCTTCTCCTTCTTTACCATAGTCGACGCCGGAGATGCCCAGGATCCCGCAGGCAAAACCGGGTTGGCGCACATGATGGAGCACATGGCCTTCAAAGGCACCAACAACATCGGCACCACCGATATCACCGCGGAAACAGAGGCTCTGGCGAAGGTCGAGGCCGCCTATGCCAACTACGACCGCGAGAACAACCGCACCGTGAACCGCGACGACAGTAAGGTTGCTGAACTGAAGTCTGAATGGAAGAAGGCCTACGATGCGGCCGAGGAGTATGTGGTGAAGAACGAGTTCGGCGAGATCATCGAGCGCAACGGTGGAGTTGGACTGAACGCTTCGACCGGAGAAGACAGCACTCAGTACTTCTACTCGCTGCCCGCTAACCGTTTGGAACTCTGGGCCTACCTGGAGTCTGAGCGCTTTCTGCATCCGGTGATGCGCGAGTTCTACAAGGAACGCGACGTGGTAATGGAAGAACGCCGCATGCGCACCGACTCGTCGCCCACGGGAAGACTGGTGGAGCAGTTCCTCGCGGTGGCTTATGACGGCAGTCCTTATCACCGCCCCGGCATTGGTTATGAGAGCGACTTGCGGCACTTCTCCGCAACCGACGCAGCAGGTTTCTTCAAGACCTACTACGTGCCGAGCAATATGGTGGTGGCGCTGGTCGGCGATCTCGACACGACTCAGACGTTTGCAGTAGTTGAGAAATACTTTGGCCGCATTCCCTCCGGACCCAAGCCGGAAGAGTACATCACAGCGCAGACAAAGCAGACCTCCGAGCGAACCGTGGTGCTGCACGATCCTTCGCAACCCTTCTACATTGAGGGCTACCAGAAGCCCAATTACCGCGACAAGGACGACGAGGTGTACTCCGTCATCAGCAGCGTGATGAGCGAGGGCCGCACCTCACGGCTCTACCGCTCGCTAGTGCGGGACAAGAAAATAGCCATGGCCGCCGCAGGCTTCAGCGGCTTCCCCGGAGATAAATATCGCAACCTGTACGCGTTCTACGCCGTTCCTTCGCAGGGGCACAGCGCGATTGAAATGGCTGCCGCAATTCATGAGGCTATCGACAAGTTGAAGAGCGATGGCGTGAGCGCAGACGAGTTGAAGATGGTGAAGACGCGCTCCAAGGCGGCGCTGCTGCGCAGCCTCGCCAACAACCAGGGACTCGCCATCAACCTGGCGGAGAACCAGTTGAAGTATGGCGACTGGCGCGAGTTGTTCCGCCGCATCGACAAGATTGACGCAGTGACCAACGAGGACGTGAAGCGCGTAGCCAATGAGGTTTTCGTGGAAACCAACCGCACGGTTGGAATCATGGAGACCAAGGGCGCGGCGAAGGGGGCACAGCGATGAAGACGAAATTTCTGATGGCGGCGATGAGCGCCGCACTGTTGCTGGGTTCCATGCAGGCTCAGAAAGCGGCGAGTAACGATGCTCCTGGCGTTGCCACCAACTGGAAGCAGATCGCGATTCCCGAGTTGCCACCATTCAAACCGCAGCAGCCGAAGCGAGTGGTGTTAGCCAACGGAATGATTGTGTACCTGACGGAGAACCATGAATTGCCGCTGATCTCCGGCTCGGCGATGATTCGCGGCGGTGCGGATTCCGATCCCGCCGACAAGACCGGGCTCGTGGAGTTATACGGCGCAACCTGGCGCACCGGCGGCACGGAGAAACTTACAGGCGACCAATTGGATGACTACCTGGAGGCGCGCGCCGCCAAGGTGGAAACCGGCGGAGGCGACGCGGATACCACGGTCAGCTTCAACTGCCTGAAGGGCGACTTCAACGACGTGCTTGGAATTTTCATTGAACTGCTGCGCCATCCCGCCTTCCGCGAAGACAAACTGGCGCTGGCGAAAAAGCAGATGAATAGCAGCATCTCACGGCGCAACGATGAAACCGACGACATCGCATCCATGCAGGAGGAGATCCTCGGCTACGGTAAGAGCAGCGCCTACGCTCGAATTCCCGAGTATGCAACGGTGGCTGCGGTAACGCGCGAAGACCTGTTGCAATGGCACAAGCAGCACACAACTCCGAACAACATTATCTTCGGCGTAGTGGGAGACTTCGACTCGAAGGAGATGGAAGCAACCCTGCGCAAGACGTTTGGCGAGTGGCCCAAGGGCGAAAAAGTTACCGAACCCAAGGTCACGATTGCTCCCGAAAAACCCGGCATCTATCTCGTGGACAAAAGCGACGTGAACCAGAGCGAGATCCGCATGATCGAACTGGGAATCGAGCGCCGCAACCCCGATTACTTTGCGTTGCAGGTAATGAACGAAATTTTCGGTGGAGGATTTTCATCGCGGCTGTTCAGTAATCTGCGCACCAAGGCTGGACTGGCGTACTCGGTCAGCGGAGCGGTGGGCAGCACGTGGGATCATGAGGGTCTCACTGTGTTGCAGATTGGAACCAAGACAGAGACTACGGTTGATGCAATCAAAGGCCTCTGGGATCAGGTGGACTTGCTGAAGAAGGATGCGCCAAGCGAACTAGAGATGAAGCGCGCCAAGGACGCTATCCTGAACTCCTTCATCTTCAACTTCGATACTCCCGCCAAGGTTCTGCGCGAGCAGGAGACCTACGAATTCTACGGATACCCCAAGGACTTCCTCGAACAGTATCGAGCAGGCGTGGAGAAGGTCACCTCGTCTGACGTACTGCGCGTAGCGAACAAGTATGTACACAAGGAAGATCTGAAGGTGCTGGTGGTGGGCAATGCCAGCGAATTCGAAAAGCAACTCGCAGCGCTTGGTCCGGTGACTTCCATCGACATCACGATTCCTTCTCCGCAGGCGAAAGCCGATGCCAACAAGCCCACGGGCAGCAATGCCGAGGGCAACGCGGCAGCGGCGAAACTGTTGGATGCAATCGGCGGCGCGGCCAGGGTAAACGCGGTGAAGACGCTGCACCAGGGCTTCACCCTGGAGCAGCAAGGCGCGGAGATGGCAATTGACCAGAGCGTTGTCTATCCTGACAAACAGGCTCAGAAGATAAAGCTGCCGCAGGGAGAGATCCTCCAGGTGGTAACGCCCGCAAGCGCGTTCATGACCATGGGCAATCAGGTGCGCGAACTTCCCCCTGCTGTGCATAAATCCGAACTTCTGGGATTGAAGCGCGACTTCCTGAACGTGCTCCAACACAAGGACGATGCGAAGTTCACCTTCAATGCAACGGGCAAGGAAAAAGTTGGCGGCGTGGAGGCGACCGTGGTGGATGTGGACGCCGACGGCGCTACCACACGCTGGTGGATTGGTCCCGACGGCCTGATGTTGCAGGAGCAGTTCGGCGAAGTGGGACAGTCCGGACCGTCCACGATGATGATGAAGTACTCGGAGTGGAAGAGCTTTGACGGACTGGAGTATCCGACGAAGTATGAAATGCTCAGCGGCGATCAGGCAGGCGGAAGCATGACCATGAACACCATGGAAGTGAACGCCTCAGTGGATCCGAAGCTCTTTGAAAAACCGCAGCCGTAACATGCAGCAGTCAGAAACAGTGGCGCGTCCTTCCGGGCGCGCTCTTTTTTACACCGGAAGCGCGGAAAATTTCCGCGATAGCAGCTTTTTTCGTCAGCTCGGCCATCCCGCGGGCAGAGTTTCCCTTCTGATGTTTCGGCGCGCTTTGCACTCTGCTCACAGAGGCTATCTTTTCGTGCCCACGGAGGCTCTAGTGATTCGATCCGCAGCAATTCGCAAAACCGTTCTTCTGCTGTGCTCTTTTTTGGTGGCGGCCACCACGGCAAGCGGGCAGCAGGTCTTCAGCGGCACGGCCAGCGATGGCTCGCTCTACCAGTTTGTAGCGCCGGCAACATGGAATCATCAACTGGTGCTCTACGCCCACGGTATCGTGGACCCCCAAGAGCCAATCGCACTGCCCTCTGACAGCGGCTTCACCGAGTTTCGCGATGCGCTGGTGGCGCAGGGCTTCGCCGTTGGATACTCCAGCTATGCGGCAAACGGATTTGCCATCAAGGAGGGAGCGACCGACACGGACCAACTACGCGGCGTCTTCGCCAGACTGGTAGGGAAACCCGCCAAGACTTTCCTGGTGGGCGTTTCGCTGGGTGGCGGAGTCGTGATTGATCTCGCCGAACGATTCCCGCAGCACTATGATGGCGCGCTGCCGATGTGCGGGCTGCTCGGCGGCAGTCCGCTGGAGGTCGAGTACGTGGGCAACTCGCGCGTGCTATTTGATTACTTTTTTCCGGGGGTGATTCCGGGGACGCTGCTGCACACCCCCCTCCTACCCTATGATCCGTCGGCGACGGCGTCGCCGAACATCGGCCAGCTCGTGGCGGAGACGCTGATCACTGGGATGGATCCCTCCGTGAGCCCGACGCTGCCGACTCTGCAACTCGCCGACGCTCTAGGGCTGGAGGCCGCGTCGCCGACCGAGGTCATCACGGGGCTGGTCGAGGTGCTCGGCTTCGACGTTCGGTACGTAAACGACCTGCTGGTGCGCACCGACCTTGCGAGTCCCTATGACAACCGCTTTATCTGGTACACCGGATCCCTCAATGACAGGGCGCTGAACGCTGGAGTCGAGCGCGTGAAGGGAACAATCGAGGGATTCGATTACCTCTTCCGCTACTACCAGCCGACGGGCCTGGTGAAGATACCCACTGTAACGTTGCACACGACACGCGATCCGCTGGTTCCCTACTGGCATGAGGCGGTCTATCACCTGCTGGCCTCGGAGCGGCACCGCGAGGGGCTGCTGGTGCAGCAATCGGTCAACCGCTTCGGGCACTGCGAGTTCCAGGCCTCGGAGGTCGTTCACGCCTTCAGTGGGCTGGTGGGATGGGTGGATTACGGGATCAAGCCGAGTGGTGGAGACGTAACCGCCCCGTAACCTCTGTCAACGGGAACATGAAGGGCGCGGAGTTCCTCCGCGCCCTTCATGTTGGTGGTATGTGATGCGGCTATTCCTTGGTGGTCATCGCCTTCGGCTGATAGACGCAGAAGGGTTCGGAGGCCATGTAGTTGCCGTCCACGGCGTAGGCGCGGGCGCGGCAGCCCATGCAGACGTTGCGGAACTCGCAGCAGCCGCACTTGCCTTCCAGCTTGTCCGTGTCGCGCAGGTCGGCGAAGACCCGCGAGTCGTTCCATATCTCGGAGAATGGCTGCTTCTTCAGGTCGCCGGCGATGGCGGGCAGGTATCCGCAGGGGAATACTTCCCCATCGAAGGAGACGAAGCAGACGCCGGTTCCGGCGAGACAGCCCTTGGTCATGGCGTTCATGGCGTTGGGATCTCCGCCGGGATGTCCGTGCGGGTGCGGCATTCCGTCATGGCGGATTCCACTCTTGCCGAACTTCTCGAAGTCGCTCTTGAAGGCGAGTCCGGTGGAGCCGGGCATGGTCATCTCGGTTGCGCCAATGGCGGGCTGCTCATGCTGCACAGGAGCGGTGCCGAGGCGTTCGGACTTCTTCTCTTCCGCGCGGCGCTGACGCACGACGCGGAAGTAGTGCGGGGCGCAGGTGGCTTTCAGTTCGATATCGCCAATGGCGGCCTGGTCGTAGAACCAGTTGAGAATGCGCTCGTACTCCTCGGGCGAAACCATCTGCGATTCGGCGATATCAACGCCGCAGCCGACGGGAACGAGGAGGAAGGTGTGCAGTGCGTCGGCGCCGAGGCCGCGCACCATGTTCAAGACGGCGGGGAGTTCGACGGCATTGTGCTTGGCGATCGTCATGTTGATCTGCACCGGCATGCCGAGCTCTTTCAGATTCCTGAAGCCGTAGATGGCCGCGTCGAAAGCTCCGGGAATGCCGCGGAAGCTGTCGTGGGTCTCGGCGTTGGAGCCGTCGAGCGAGATGGAGACGCGCTTGACGCCCGAGTCCACGATCTTCTGCGCGACTTCCTTGGTGACGAGCGTGCCGTTGGTGGCGAGCGCCACGCGCAGGCCCTTGTCGGTAGCGTACTTCGCGAGTTGGAAGATGTCCGGGCGATAGAGCGGCTCGCCGCCGGAGAGCACCAGGATTGGATTGGCGAATGCGGCTATCTGATCGATGATGTTCAGCGCTTGCGCGGTGGGCAGGTCGGAAGGAGACGCTAGCTCAGTGGCAGTGGCACGACAATGCACGCAGCGAAGGTTGCAACCTTTGGTGACTTCCCAAAAAACGAGGCGCGGCAGATGCTGGCCAGCGCCGGTACGAGGACTTGCACTCATGAGATCTCCTGAAGGAGGGCCGAAACTATGGCCGCAAACTAAAGATACGGGGAGGGATAACCGCTGAGCCATGACTCTTATCACAGGACTGTTGTGATGTTCGTCACTTTCGAATCGATTGGAAGGAGGTTATTCGACTACCCCCCACCCCCCTATATTTCCCGCCAAAAATTTGAAAACAGGGAGGTTATCGCAGCTTTATTCTCCCTCTATTCAGGATAGCAGACTGGAGGGGCGATCCCCTCAGCGGAAGGGAAAGTCTATGTGGCTTGGAATGAAGGGATTGCGGGAAATGGGAAAGAAAAGGGGGTTGACAAGGGTGTGGAGACGGTTCGCTCTCGACTGGGGATAGTGAGCTATAAGGCCTGTTATCGACAACAATCGCGTGACTCTGCAACTCAGCCCCGCTAAAGTATTGGGCGTGAAGTAGGTGTAGCGTCCAGAGGAAGGACTTGAACGTATGAGTCGCATGTGGCCGTGGTTGCTTCTCGGTATTGCAGTGACGGCTGTAGCACAACAGCCAGAGCCGCCAATCCCCGACGATGGGAACGTCATTCTAGCCGCCGTTTCGCGCTACGAGTCCATGTTCGCCGGAGGGATCGGCTCCAGCAAATGGACAGGCCGGGGTACCGTTGCCGTGGAACCCTTGGCCAACATCACGCCGTCTGGAGATTGGAGCAGCTTGCCATGCACTAGCGGCACCGGGAATGGATGCCGCAAGTTCGAGCGTGAATACCTGAGCAAGCCCCATGTCTACACAGTGGTCAGTGCCGATGGAAAGGGTGCAACCGTTCATACCGCTCCGACAACTCT
>Ga0182030_10001312_pt1 | contig 50910 bp, 48 predicted proteins | sample 812S3MmetaG_FD_121299 | JGI IMG/M metagenome (GOLD analysis project Ga0182030, IMG submission 121299) | Permafrost microbial communities from Stordalen Mire, Sweden - 812S3M metaG (Illumina Assembly) | ecosystem: Environmental > Terrestrial > Soil > Wetlands > Permafrost | place: Sweden... | reverse complement strand
GGAAGGGAGCAACGGTAAGCGGTCACTCCCGTGTGCCGCAAGTCACCTGGCCCTCGTCAAGGTCTTCCCTATTAGGAGAAACGTCTGCCGGAACTCACCGTCTCCGTGCTCGCCGGTATCGGCAGCGCGCTCATCGTTTTGGCCGGCTACCACTTTCTCGTGGCCGCGCCCCGGCTGCGGGCGGTCCAGACCACCCTGGGCACCCACGACGGGCTCCTGGGCGGGGGTGGGGCCGAACCGGCGACGCAGCGCATCAACGCGCTCGAGGCGGCCGGCGCCGCGGCCGACCGGGAACTGAAGGCGCTGAGCGCACGGATCGAGGCGCTGGAGAAGGTCGCGCAGAGCGAAACGCCGCGGGTCGGCTTCCTGCGCTACAACGCCTTCGCCGACGTCGGTTCCGACCAGTCGTATGCGCTGGCGCTGCTGACGCGCGACGGCGACGGCGTGGTGCTCTCGAGCATCTATTCGCGTGAGGAGACCCGCACGTACGGCAAGGCCGTGGTGAAGTTCCAGACCTCGCAAGAGGCGTCGGCTGAAGAGCGTTCCGCCATCGCGGCGGCCAAGGCAGCCGCGTCGTGACGAACAACGCCTTCCTGATCAAGATCATCCCGCCCGAAGGCTACAACGTCTACCGGCTGCACTTCAGCCGAACAATGGCGATCGCCGTCGCCGTCGGCTTCGTGGCCTTGCTCGGAGCGGCGCTGGGCTTCCACGCCTGGCAATTGCACCTGGCCGAGCAAGACGTCCAGGCGCTCCAGGCGATCACGGCCGCCCAGCACGAGAAGCTCCAGGCCATCGACCGGCAGGCCGATTCGCTGGCCGGCGAGCTGCGCGACATCCAGCGCCAAGACGCCGAGATCCGCCGGCTGCTCGGCGTTCACCCGGCCCCGCCCGTCCCGGCGCGCCCGACCCACGCTTTCGTCCAGGGGCCGGCGACGGTGGCCGGCGTGCAAGCCCGGCTTGCCGGGCTGGTCCAATTTTCGGAGAAGCGGCTTTCGGACAGCCGGCGCTTCGACCGGCTGGCGCACCGCGTGCTCGATCTGCGCCGCCTCGCGCTCCTGGCGCGCGAACGCCTGATCGCCGCCCTGCCTTCGATCAACCCGGTCGACGGTTCGATCTCGGCGGACTTCGGCTGGCGGGTGAACCCGTGGCCGGAATTCCATCAAGGCGTGGACCTGGCGGCCGACTACGGCACCCCGATCCACGCTGCCGCCAACGGCATCGTGCGGTCGACGGGCTGGGAAGGCGGCTTCGGCAACAAGATCGACCTCGACCACGAGAACGGCTACCACAGCTGGTACGCGCACCTGTCGCGCTTCGGCGTCTCGCCGGGCGAGCGCGTGCACAAGGGCGAGGTGATCGGCTACGTGGGTGCCACCGGCGACGCCACCGGGCCGCATCTGCACTATCAGCTCATGCTGGGTGGCCGTCCGATCGACCCCGCGCCGTATCTGAACGGCGTACCAGCCAAGGTCCTGGCGACACTTCCGGGCGCCGAACGCGTACAATAAGCAATGATTTGCTCGCTTTATATGGTCGTCGCATGGCTGCTGAACGCCTACATCCTCGTGATGCTGGTGTACGCGCTCGTTTCGTGGGTGCCGAGTTTGCGCGGACGCTGGACCGATTACGTCGCGATGCTGGTCGAACCGGTGTTGACGCCCGTACGGCGAATCATCCCTCCGATAGGCGGGCTCGACATCTCGTTTTTGATCGTGATCATCGCGCTCCAATTCGTCGTCCAGCTCGCCCAAAGAAACGCTCTCTACTGCTACTGACGACCGGACACCCGTGATCGAATCTCAGCCACTCGCCGTACCGAAGGGTGCGGCGAACGTGCGCAATTTCTGCATCATCGCCCATATCGATCATGGCAAGACGACGCTATCCGATCGTCTGCTGCAGATTACGCGTACCATTGCCGAACGCGAGATCGGCGAGCAGATGCTCGACGCCATGGACCTCGAGCGCGAGCGCGGCATCACGATCAAGATGCATCCGGTCACGCTGACCTATCATGCCAAAGACGGTCAGACCTACGAGCTGAACTTCATCGACACGCCCGGGCACGTCGATTTCTCCTCGGAAGTGTCGCGCTCGCTGCAAGCCTGCGAGGGCGCGCTGCTCGTGATCGACGCGGCGCAGGGCATCGAGGCCCAGACGCTCGCCAACTACCATCTGGCGCTCGAGCAGAACCTGACGATCATCCCGGTGATCAACAAGATCGATCTGCCCTCGGCCGACGTGCCGCGCGTGCGCCACGAGATCGAGGAGCTGCTGATCATCGAGGGCAGCGAAGCGATCGCGTGCAGCGCGAAGGAAGGCATCGGGATCGAGGATATCCTCGAGGCGATCGTCACGCGGATTCCGCCGCCCAAGGGCAACAACGATCACCTGCGCGGGCTGATTTTCGACGCGCAGTTCGACCCGTATCGCGGCGTCGTGGCCTACGTGCGCATCGTCGACGGCGAGCTGCGGCAGGGCATGAAGTTCATGTCGATGGCCCACGAGCGCGTGTATGAAGCAACCGAGGTCGGCGTCTTCAAGCCGGAGATGCGCAAGACCGAAGAGCTGACGATCGGCAACGTCGGCTATGTGATCGCGAACATCAAGTCGCTGGGCGACATGGACGTCGGCGATACGATCACCAACCCCGCGAATGCGGCACCGACCCCGCTGCCCGGCTACAAGCCGATCGTGCCGATGGTGTACTGCGGGCTGTATCCGAACGAAGGCGTCGAGGTCTCCGACCTGCGCGACGCGCTGGAGAAGCTCGCGCTCAACGATTCGGCGCTGCACTTCGAGCCCGAGAGTTCGATCGCGCTCGGCTTCGGTTTCCGGTGCGGGTTCTTGGGGCTCTTGCACATGGAGATCGTGCAAGAGCGGCTCGAGCGCAACTACAACCTCGATCTGATCGCCACGTCGCCGTCGGTCGTGTTTCGTGTGACGCTGACGAACGGCGCGGTCGAGATGATCGACAACCCGGCCAAGCTGCCGGCGCGCGACAAGATCACGCTGATGGAAGAGCCGTTCGTCAAGGCGACGGTGATCACGCCGCCCGAGTATGTCGGCGCGATCATGGAGCTGACCCAGAATCGCCGCGGCACGCTCGCCAACATGGAGTACCTGGTCGACGGTCGCGTGATCCTGACGTACGAGATGCCCCTGATCGAGCTGATCATCGACTACTTCGACCGGCTCAAGTCCAGCACCAAGGGCTATGCGTCGCTCGATTATGAACTGATCGGGTATCGCGAAGGCGATTTGGTGAAGCTCGAGATCATGCTCAACGGCGAACCGGTCGACGCGCTTTCGTTCATCGTCGCGCGCGACAAGGCTCCCGCTCGCGGGCGGGCCCTGACGGAGAAGCTCAAAGAGCTGATCCCGCGGCAGATGTTCGACGTGCCGATTCAGGCCGTCATCGGCGGTAAGGTCGTGGCGCGTGAAACGGTCGGCGCGATGCGCAAGAACGTGCTCGCGAAGTGCTACGGCGGCGACATCACGCGCAAGCGCAAGCTGTTGGAGAAGCAGAAGGTCGGTAAGGAGCGCATGAAGCGCGTCGGCCGCGTCGATCTCCCGCAAGAAGCGTTCATGGCCGTGCTCCAGCTCGACGAGCCGTAGCCGCCGCTTTTCCATTGCGCGTCTATCTCGCCTCGAAGAACGCCGGTAAGCGGGCCGAGTTCCAAGCGCTCCTCGAGGGCACGGGAATCGAGCTGCTGGAGTTCCCCGGCTATCGCGATGTGGTCGAAGGCGAGACGGACTACGCCGAAAACGCCGCGCTCAAGGCGCGCGCTCTTCGGGAGCAGCTTCTATCGGCCGGCATCGAAGCGGCGGTGTTAGCGGATGATTCAGGGCTCGAGATCGACGCGCTGGATGGTCGACCCGGGGTGATCACGGCGTACTACGGCGGCGAGCATCTCACGTGGCCGGAACGGCGCGAGTACGTGCTTTCGGAACTCTCGCGCGTGGACGGCGACGATCGTAGCGCGCGGTTTGTCTGCTATCTGCACTTCATTGACGAAGATGGTCGCGAGATTGCGGTGGACGCATCCGTCAGCGGCACGATCGCAATGCGCGATCGCGGCGAACACGGTTTCTCGTTCGATCCGATCTTCGTGTACCCCGCAGCGCAAAAGACATTTTCCGAACTAACAGCAACGGAAAAGAATGCCGTAAGTCATCGCCGCCGCGCGGTATCCGCACTGCTACACGAGTTACGAAAACAGCAAACGCGCAAAGCATAATTCGTTTGTGCCATACAGGTGGCACACATTTTCGATACCATGGCTTTGCCATGAGTGATGAAACAAAACGTTGTGCAATGTGCGAATGTGTTCTACCGAGAGAGCGCTTCAACAAACGACCGAATGGACGATGCGTTGCCTATTGCAAGGCCTGTCAGTCGGTGTATTCACGCAATCATTACGTCAAGGACCCGGAGCCCTACAAGAAGCGGCGTCTTGAGTCAAATCGCCGCTATCTGATCCGCAACCGGTCTTATGCGATCGAGTATTTGCGTCACCATCCGTGTGTCGATTGCGGCGAATCTGATCCTTTAGTTCTCGAGTTCGATCACGTCCAACCTGAGCAAAAGGAACTGAATGTTTCGGATATCATCCGCTGCGCCTATAGCTTAGACCGCGTGAAGCGCGAAATCGACCGATGCGTTGTGCGCTGTATCCATTGCCATCGCCGGCGGACGGCAAGGCAATTTTCATGGAAAGGCCGGACCCCATGAGAGTCGAGACTCGGCATTGCCCCAAGTGCGACACCGATTTACCGGCGGCCAAATTCGATCGCGCGCCAAATGGGCGCTGGAGTTCGTACTGCAAAGCATGCCTCTCTTTGTACTGCCACCAGCACTATGTGAGAAATGCAAAGTTGCACAACGCTCGACGGATGGCGGCACGACAGCGGTATCGTGTTCGAAATAGAGCTTTCATCCTCGAATACTTGAATTCGCATCCGTGTGTCGATTGTGGGGAAGAAGACCCGCTACTGCTCGACTTCGACCATGTGGTGCTTCAGAGCAAGAAGGTCGAGGTTTCAAAGCTGAGTTGCGAAGGCCGCGGACTCGCGCAAATACAGCGGGAAATGAGCCTCTGTGTTGTGCGATGTGCTCATTGCCACCGCCGGCGTACGGCGAGGCAGTTCGGCTGGGTAAAGGGAATAAGTCTTTTCCGGGATGTAGCTCAGTTTGGTAGAGCGCCCGCTTTGGGAGCGGGAGGATCCGCAGGTTCAAATCCTGTCATCCCGACCACTTTCGCGCCTGTGGTCTAACTGGATAAGGCATCGGCCTTCTAAGCCGAACGATGGGGGTTCGATTCCCTCCGGGCGCACCAAGGTACGAACCGGGGCGCCTCGAAAATGCGTCGGTCGTCCCCGCATGGTGGTTGTAGCTCAGTCGGTTAGAGCGTCGGGTTGTGATTCCGAAGGTCGCCGGTTCGATCCCGGTCAGCCACCCCAAGTACGAAGAGGCAGTCTCCGCCGCCGGCGCGAGGCTGCTTTTTTCTTTGTTCGAGCACCCGCTCGATTGCTGTGCCATAATGATGGCACAACGAGGTGAGACGATCGCAACATGAAGCGTTGAGACGAAGCCGCTCGATGCATTTTTCAAGAAGCGCGATCGTCTCGCGAGTTCGTATTGCAAGCCGTGTCAATTGGAATATGTACGCGAACACTACCGCCGCACGAAGGGTGCCTCCAACGCACGACGCTACGTACTCGCCGAGATTTATAAAGAACGAAACCGCCGTCTCGTGTATGCCCATCTTGCGGGACATCCGTGCGTAGATTGCGCTGAGAGCGACATTATCGTGCTGGACTTCGACCATATACGAGGCTCGAAGCTTTCAAGCATCAGCCGCATGATCAACGACTGCGTATCGATCGCGAAGTTGCGCGCCGAGATGGAAAAATGCGAGGTGCGCTGCGCAAATTGCCACCGCCGGAAAACGGCGTTCGAGTGCGATTCGTATCGTACGAAGCCGTGGCTTTACGAAGCGCTGGCTGCGGCGCATGACGCTAAGCAGCAGTTGAAACTGTGGGACGGCCGGGGCTCGAACCCGGAACCAATAGCTTAAAAGGCTACTGCTCTACCATTGAGCTACCGTCCCGTAGCTGCTCGCATGGGCTTCAGCGAACGATCTTGCCAGAGTTCGCCGTCGTCGTCAAGAATCCGCGACGGCTTGACGTATGCCGCCTCCACCTGTATTTTTAGGAACGGTCTGCACCGCTAGCTCAATGGTAGAGCAGTTGACTCTTAATCAATTGGTTGAAGGTTCGAGTCCTTCGCGGTGCACCAGATAACGAAAAGGGACGGAGATCGATCTCCGTCCCTTTTTCCATCCTCGGCTGCCTCAGTTATCCAGGCTGTGCCCGAAGGGGTGCGTGTGCTCGCGGCGGTGCCGTACCGCACGCAGGCTGAAGTACACGATCGCGGCCACGACGGCCGCCAAGAAGATCAGCCAGAAATCTCTGGCCGCCGTATTGGAGTTCCGGAAGTTGGTCGTCGCGCCGAGGTTGAAAAGTGCGGAGAACAGTTGCGCGATTGTCATGGGTATATTATGCCACAAACCGTCTAGTAATAACAAGGATCAACCTTCTTTGCTCCAGCGCACGGTTTTGCCGTCCGTGAGCAAACTAGGCCAGGCCAAGCAGGCAAGCCGGCCAGAAGACCACGGGCCCGTGGCGGAATTGGTAGACGCGCTGGATTTAGGTTCCAGTGTCGCAAGACGTCCGAGTTCGAGTCTCGGCGGGCCCAAAGCAGTTAGGGACGGCAATCGAGGGCGGCTTGGGCGCCGCCGCCGGCGCCCAAACGCGAAGTCTGGACCGCAGCGCAACGGAGCGAAGCGCAGTGTAGCCGAGGACCAGACTCCTTGACGCGCTTCGCGCGGGCGCATACAATCCGAGGGTTGACCCGGACGCTCGTGGTACGTGTAGTGTCCGGGAACGCGGAAGTAGCTCAGCGGTAGAGCATCGCCTTGCCAAGGCGAGGGTCGCGAGTTCAAATCTCGTCTTCCGCTCCAGTTGACGCACGGCGGGCCACGGCCCGCCGTTCGTGCATTCACCCGGAGAACCAAACGACGTGTCCGCAACGACGATGAAACAGCTCGACCCGACGCAGGTCGAACTCGAGATCCAGATCTCCCCCGAAGAGTTCGATAAGGCACAGGACGCCGCGTTCCGCAAGCTCGTTCGCAGCGCGAAGATCCCGGGTTTCCGTCCGGGCAAAGTTCCGCGCAAGATCTTCGAGAACACGTACGGCACGGCCACGATCATGGATCGCGCCCTCGAAGACCTCGTGCCCGAGAAGTACGCCGAAGCGGTCAAAGAGCACGCCATCGAGCCGTTGGCGCGGCCCGAGATGGAAATGCTGCCCGACGAAGAGGGCCAGCCGATGCGCTTCAAGGCCGTCGTCGCCGTTCGTCCGCCGATCGAACCCGCACCCTATGAGGGAATCGAAGTCGAAGACGTCCCCGAAAAGGCCGGCGACGACGACCTGGACCGGGCCCTCGCAACGATGCGCAAGGACGCCGCGACCCTCATACCGGTCGACCGCCCCGTCCAACTCGGGGACACGGCCACGATCGACTACGCCGGCAAGATCGAGGGCGTGCCCTTCGACGGCGGCACGGCCACGGGCCAGCAAGCCGAGATCTCCGAGGAGCGGTTCATCCCCGGCTTCGCAAGCGGCATCGTGGGCATGAAAGCGGGCGAGACGCGCGAGATCAACGTGAAATTCCCCGATGAGTACGGTTCAACCGAGCTCGCCGGCAAAGACGCGACCTTCACGATCACCGTCCACGAAGTCAAGGAACCCGAGCTGCCTGAACTCGATGACGAGCTCGCTAAGCGCGTCTCGCAGCACCAAACGCTCGCGGAGCTCAAAGACGAGCTGCGCGCGCGGCTCGACGGCGTCGCGGCCCAAAAGGCCCGCCGTCAGATCAGCACCGAGCTGCTCGAGAAGCTCGTTGCCGCCAACGATTTTCCGCTGCCCCAGGTGCTGGTCGAGCGCGAGATCGACGGCTTGCTGGACGAGTCTCGGCAGTACATCGCGCGCATGGGCATCTCGTGGGAAACCTACCTTCAGCAGAGCGAGAAGTCCGAGGAGCAGATCCGGGCTGACTTCCGCGAGGAAGCCGAGCGGCGCGTGAAAACCACGCTGCTGATCGAGGAAATCGCCAAGCGGGAGAAGATCGAAACGACCCCGGCCGACCTCGAAGCGGAGCTTGGTGCGCTAGCGCGCCAGTACGGGCAGCCGCGCGAAAAAATCCTCGAATTGCTGGGCCGGAACATCGGTGCGCTGGTCGACGGCATCGTGCGCACGAAGACCATCGATCGCTTGATCGAACGCGCTAAGCGCGTTCCGGCAACCAAAAGCGCATAGCGCCGGTCTCTCGGCAAAGGAGGTTCCATCTTGGGTCACTTGGTTCCGATGGTCGTGGAGCAGAGCGCGCGCGGTGAGCGGGCGTACGATATCTACTCGCGGCTGCTCAAAGAACGTATCATTTTCGTGCAGGGGCCGATCGATGACGGCATGTCGTCGCTGATCATTGCCCAGCTGCTCTTCCTCGAGCGCGAGGATGCCGACAAAGACATCGACATGTACATCAACAGCCCGGGCGGTTCGGTAACGGCCGGCTTGGCGATCTACGACACCATGAACCTGATCAAGCCCGACGTCGCGACGATCTGCGCCGGTATGGCCGCCTCGATGGCGTCGATCTTGCTGACCGGCGGTGCCCCAGGCAAGCGCTACGCCCTCCCCTATGCCAAGATCCTGATTCACCAGCCGTGGGTCCAGCAGGTGGGTGGCCAGGCGACGGATATCGAAATTCATGCCCGCGATCTCATCGCTACGCGCCGGTCCTTGGCCGGCATTTACGAGCAGACCGTGAAGAAGCCGATCGAGCAAATTCTCAAGGACATCGAACGCGATTACTATATGACCGCCGAAGAAGCGCGCGAGTACGGTATCGTCGACCAGGTGTTCACCAAAGAAAACCGCTCCGTCTCGCCCAGCGCACCCGTCCTTTAGCACCCACCAGAAAGACGATATGTTCCGATTCGGGGATGAGAAGGGTCAGCTCAAGTGCAGTTTCTGCGGTAAGTCGCAGGAGCAGGTGCGTAAGTTGATCGCAGGCCCCGGCGTCTACATCTGCGATGAGTGCATCGAGCTCTGCAACGAGATCATCGAAGAAGAGCTCTACAAGAATGTCGACGAGAACCTGCGGCTGCGGAACATTCCGAAGCCCAAAGAGATCAATCACATCCTCAACCAGTATGTGATCGGTCAAGAGCGTGCCAAGAAATCGCTCGCGGTTGCGGTCTACAACCACTACAAGCGCGTGAACGCCGGCGCCAGCTCCGACGAAGTCGAACTGCAGAAGTCGAACATCTTGCTCGTCGGCCCCACCGGCTCGGGCAAGACGTACCTCGCCCAGACCTTGGCGAAGATTCTCGACGTCCCGTTAGCGATGGCCGATGCGACCTCGCTGACGGAAGCCGGCTACGTCGGCGAAGACGTCGAGAACATTCTGCTCAAGCTCATTCAGGCCGCCGACTACGACGTCAAGCGGGCCGAGAAGGGCATCGTCTACATCGACGAGATCGACAAGATCGCGCGCAAGAGCGAGAACCCGTCGATCACGCGCGACGTCTCGGGCGAAGGCGTGCAGCAGGCGCTGCTCAAGATTCTCGAAGGCACGACCGCCAACGTTCCGCCGCAGGGCGGGCGCAAGCATCCCCACCAAGAGTTCATCCAGATCGACACCACCAACGTGCTGTTCATCTGCGGCGGCGCATTCGATGGTCTGGAACGGATCATCGAGAGCCGCGTCGCCTCGAACTCGCTCGGCTTCCGCGCCAATCCGGAGTCGAAAAAAGAGCAGAAGTCCAGTAAGATGCTCCAGCAACTGATGCCGGAAGATCTGCTGAAGTTCGGGCTCATCCCCGAATTCATCGGCCGTCTGCCGATCGTCGTGACGCTCGAAGCGCTCGACGAGCTGGCGCTGCGCCGCATTCTCGTCGAACCGCGTAACGCGCTCGTGCGTCAGTTCCAGAAGATCATGGGCATGGACGGCGTCGAGCTGACGTTCACCAAAGAAGCGTTGATCGCGATCGCCATCCGCGCGCAATCGCGGAAGACCGGCGCGCGCGGCCTGCGCTCGATCCTCGAAGAGATCATGCTCGACGTGATGTACGACTTGCCCTCATTGCAAGGCGTGAAGAAGTGCGTCGTCAACAAAGAAGTCGTCGACAAGAAGGAGCAGCCGACGCTCATCTACGCCGACCGCCCGAAAGACCAGAGTGCGTAGCGCGAAGCGCTAAGCACTCGTAGCGGTGCTCGCGGAGCCTGTCCTGAGCTCGTCGAAGGGCGCTCCGATCAGAGGAAATGTTGAAAGGTCCCGGTTTGTAGCCGAGACCTTTTTATATTAGCTGGGTTTGAATTTCAGCGCGACGCCGTCCATGCAATAGCGCAGTCCGGTCGGCGGCGGGCCGTCGTCGAAGACGTGACCGAGGTGACCGGAGCAGCGGCGGCAGTGTACTTCGTTGCGCTCCTCGCCCGGCAGCGAGTCGTCTTTCTGCGTTGAGACCGCGTTCGGCAGCGGCTTCCAAAAGCTGGGCCAGCCGGTGCCGCTATCGTACTTCGTCTTCGAGGAGTACAGCGCGAGGCCGCAGCCGGCGCAATAGTACGTGCCGGCGCGCTTCTCGTGGTCGAGCGGACTCGAGAACGGCTCCTCGGTGCCTTGCCGGCGCAGGATGTCGAACTGTTCGGGCGTCAGGCGCGCCTTCCACTGGGCGTCGGTGAGAACGAGCCGGTCGGTGTCGGCTGCGGCGCGGGCGACGGCCGGGAAGAGCGTCAGGGCTCCAATGGCGGTGAGGACAGTGCGGCGATCGATCATGTCGTGAGTGTAGCCTTCGGCGACTGGGTGCGGCGTGGTCTTGCTTACACCAGGAGAACGGTCGAAACAGTCGGACAGTTTTCCGAGTGACCTTCGACCTTCCCTTACGCGGCGCCGGCGGCGAGCCAGTCGACTTTCACCGGACCATCCACTCGCACGGGCTGATCGCCTTGTCGCCCAACGACGTTCCCGACGAGGGCGACTCGCTGCGCATGCCGCTGCGGCTCTCCGGCGGCCGCTCGACCGTGATCGAGATTCGCCCCGGCGCACCGGGCTTCGCACGGGTGACCGCGTCCGGCGCGCTCCGCGGCGCGGCCGTGCAGGCCGAACTCACCGCGCGGGTGCGGCGCATCATGCACCTCGATGGGGATTACTCGGAATTCTATCGCGTCGCCGCCGGCGATCCGGAGCTGCGCTGGGTGACCCGCGGCGCGGGGCGTTTCGTGCACAGCGCGACGCTCTTCGAGGACGTCGTGAAGACGATCTGCACGACGAACTGCACGTGGTCAGCCACGATTCGCATGACGGATGCGCTGGTTGCCGGCCTCGGCGAACCGGTGCGCGGCGTGCGCGGAGCGCGGCTCTTTCCGACGCCGCAAGCGATGGTGAAGGCCGGGGAGGCGTGGTATCGCGACGTTGCGCGCACCGGCTATCGCGGCGCGTATCTGCGCGCCATCGCAACGTCGGTGGCGCGCGGCGAGATCGACCTCGATGCCCTCGAGGACACGCCGCCCGAGCAACTCCCGGACGAAGCGCTCGAAAAACGTTTGCTGGAACTCCCCGGCGTCGGCCCGTACGCCGCCGCCCACATCATGATGTTGATGGGCCGCTATTCGCGTCCCGTTCTCGATTCGTCGACGCGGCCGCGGTATGCACGGCTCAGCGGGCGCAAACCGCGTTCCGATGCGGCAATCGTGCGGCGCTTCAAGCCGTACGGCCGCTTCGCGGGGCTCGCATTCTGGTGTTACGTGACGAGTGATTGGCTCGACGACAACGGCCTGTCCTGAGCTTGTCGAAGGGCGGCCTCGATCGCCGAGCGCACGCCGGGATCGGATTCGGTTTCGTAGGCTTTCCGCAAGATCGATTCGGACCACGCCGACTGCAGCGCGCCGAGCGCGTCGGCGAGATCGATACGCGCCGGCGCGTCGATCGCCGACGCCGATGCTTCAACGAGCGCCGGCCACGCAACCGTACCGTTGCGGGCTGCGCCGTTTGCGGCTTCGGCCTCGCCCTCGGCGGCGATCGCGTGACGGCGGAACGGTCCGAAGAACGCGACCGCCATCAGCGCGGTGCCGGCGACCGCGAGCGCTGCGGGAACGGCTTCGTTCACGGCGATGCCAATTCGTTGTGCGCGTCGAGCACGGCGACGGCAACGGCGCGCGCATGATCGAGGTCGGGCGAACTTTGCGAGGTGAGGTACGCGGCGAACTCTTCGCGTGAGAACGCGCAGGCCGCATCGAACGTCGTCGCGAGTTCGCTCGCGTACGCGCCGACGGCAACGGCCGCATCGCCGGTTCCGAGGCGCGGTAGCAGCGCCGCGATTGCGGCCAGCGTATACGGTCCGCCGAGCGGGGCTTGCGCGAGCGCCGCACGCGCCGCGCGCAGGCGGTTGCGGTCGACGCGCACGTACACGTCGGCTTGCGTGTCGAGCGGAGCCGAGGGATCGCCGGCCGTGCCGATGCGTTCGAGCAGCGCCAGCAATTCGGTGCGCGTTGCCGCATCTTCCAGATCGGCGGGCGTCACGCCGTAACCGGGGATGCGCAGTTTCACGAAGAGACGTTCGTACATTCCGCGGATCGCTTCCGATGCGCCCGCGAACGCTGCGTCGAGCGACGCGTCGCCCGAAGCGAGCGCGTTGGGAAAGAGCACGGCGAGCGAGGGCACGTGGCTGATCATGCCGGCACCGCGTGCGCCGCGCAGCACGCGCACGATCGCGGCGGAGCGCACTGAATCGAGCGTCAACCACGCGACCACCGCACCGCCGGTCGCCGGAAAGGCGCTCGTGTCCTCGGAGGGCGCGTCGGGCGGCGCGAGCGTCCAGGCGCCCGGATTGGAGGGATCCGGAGCGGCCGGCATAGCATCGATGCCGGTCGGCGCCGCCGCGGCGGGCAGCGCGGCCGGCTCGCCCGTGAACGGCGCGACGATGCTGAAATCGCCGACGGTCGGGGCGTCGATGTGGAACGGAAGCGCATTCGGACGCGCGCCGAACGGCGGGGCATCGGCAATCGCCACGTTGAGGGCTTCGACGCCAACCGCAACGCCGTTGGCCTCGACGTCGGTAGCGACGATCAGTTCGCCCGGCGTACGCGGCAAGAGCGACCACGCAATCTCCACGAACGTGCCGGCCGGAATTTCGTGCAGCGCGAGACCGTCGCGCGTGAACAGCGGCGGCCCTTCGACGCCGTCGACGACGGAGTGTCCGTTGACGGTGGTGGATCCGCCGACATAGACCGCTGCAGGATGCGCCCGCGGACGGACGCGCAACGTTTGCACGGCACCGGCCCCGGTGATGCGCAAACGCACGTCGAGGCGTTCGCCGGTGCGGGCCGTCGCTGCGGCGACGAGTTGGGCCGTGACGTCGACCGGCGCGGCTTGATCGTCCCAGCCGATCGGTACGGTGCGGCCATCGTGTCCGACCAGCGAACCGGCGCGCGCGACCGGCGGGGCGACGACGATCGAATGGATTTCGCCCGGTGCGAGCGACGCGATGAGGATCTCGCTCTCGCCGTCGAGCCGCACGTCGCGCGCGGCCGTTGCACCGACGTTGCGGATGGTGACGCGCGCTTGGCCGCGTTCCCAAACCACGTCGTCGATCGCGATCCACGGCCGGTCGACCGTGCGCAGATCGAAGGTTGCGGTCGCGAGCTGCACCCCGTCGTCGCCGCCGGCGCTAACGGACACCGGCAGCACGTCGCCGTCGCTCAGATGACTGGGCAACGTGAGGCGTGCGATGAAGGCCGCGGCGGCGCCGGCGCGCAGTTCGCCGTTCCAGCACGGCTGCTCGTCGAGCGTCACGATGACGCGTTCGGCCGTCTCGCCCGTGTTGTGCACGTCGATCGCGATCGGCATGACCGAGCCCGGTTCGGCGAACGCCGATTCGGGTCGCGCGTCGATGCGCAGGGCACGTTCGGCGACTTCCGGGATCGTGAAGGTCACCGTATTGCTCCCGCAACGCACGGTCAGATCGCCTTCGACCCGCGGCCGTGAGGCGCTGGCCACGACGGTCAGATCGACGAAGCCGCGCGGCGGCACGAGCGGCAGCGCCATCGCGACGCCGTTCTCCGATTCGTTGTCGCGGCGGATCGCGGGCGGCGCGCCGTCGGCCCGCATCGTGCCGCGCAGCACGCGCCAGCCGGCCGGCAAATCGAGAGCACAGCGCACGTCGCGCGCGGCCACCCAGCCGTCGTTCGCGATACGGATCTTCAAGTCGAGGCGGCTGGCCCGGCGTTCCGCCTCGATGACCGGCAACGCGATGTGTGGAGCCAGCAGCGCCGAGGCGCCGGTCGTCAGCGCGACGCGGCCGCCGTCGTAGACCACGTACGCGTCGTCGATGCACACGGTGGTGGCGGCGGGCCCCAGGGGCACCATGGTGTACGAGAACGACAACGTGCCCCCGAGGGGGAGTTCGGCTACGTTCGCGACGATCGCCGATTCTTCAGCGCCGAAGCCCGGCGGCGGCGGCACGACCGCGCGCACGCCGCGGGCGGCGGAATCGCCCTCGTTGACGACGGTCACGGAGACGCGCAGCGCGTCGCCCTCGGCGGGCTCGATCCGCACGCTGCTGGCCGGGCCATTGAGGCGCGGATGCCCGAAGACGCGCATGTGGACGACGTTGGAGCCGAGGACCAGCGTGTCGAGATGCAGCGCGGCCTGGACCGGCGAGTGCGCGGTCGTCGCGTCGGCCACGTCGGGACGGGCGCGGAAGCCGACGCTGTGCTCGGCGCCCGGCGCCACGGACGGGATCTCGGCTTCGAGCTTGTCGAGCGGCGACCAGCCCGGCGGCAGCACCAGGACCAGCAGTGCCGGCGGCGTCGCAACTTGGTTCCCGTTTTTCGCCCGGAAGTGGAAGTTGATGACCTCACCCGGACGGACCGCGCGCCGTCCATCCACGGCGGAGAGTCCGAAGATCCGCTCGGGAAGAAGGCTGGGCTCGGGCATCGGCACCTCCTCGGTCTCCCAATCTTACAGGGCGCGAGCGACGAAGATGCAAACTCCGTCCTCGATATGATCGACGTCGCGTCCATCCGACGCGTTCCGCTCTTTCGCGACTTCGCGGATGACGAGGCAGCTGCCGTAGCTGCCACCGTCACCGACCGTCGTTACGGAAAACACCAATTCATCGTGCGCGAGGGCGACCCTGGCGACACTTTCTTCATTTTGGTCAAGGGATCGGTATCTGTGTGCCGGATCGCACCTGACGGCCGCGAGACGATTCTCTCGATCCTCAAAGAAGGCGATTTCTTCGGCGAGATGTCGATGTTCGATTCCTCGCTGCGCAGCGCGTCGATCAAAACGCTGACCGAAACCGAGGTCGGGGCGATCCGCCAGGGCGACTTCCTGGTCTTGCTCGACCGCAATCCGCGCATCGGGCGTTCGCTCGTCATCGCCCTCTCGGAGCGGCTGCGGGCCGCGAACGCCTTGATCGCCGCGACCACGTCCCAGGACATCCGGGCGCGCCTCGCCTCGCTGCTGCTGAACCTTAGCGATCAGTTCGGCGAACGCGTCGATAACGGCACCCGGATCACGCTGCGCCTGACCAATCAGGAAATGGCCAACATGATCGGGACGACGCGCGAGACCGTCAACCGCACCCTCAACCGGTTCTGGGACGATAAGCTCGTCGACATGCGGACCGCGCACGTCGTGATCGTCGAACCCGACCGCCTGCGCGCACTCATTCCCTAACGAGAATCGCCCGGCGCGGGCCGGGCACTGTACGGGGGCATGAACCTCGTGCACTTCGTGGAAGGCGTGCGGCGCATCGGGCTTGCGGCAACGCGCTCGGTCGGCGACGTGCGGGCCGAACTCGATGCGGCGATTCGCCGCGTTGCGCCCGCGATCGATTCCGTGCTGATCTTCGATGAAGAAGACGGCGATCTCGTGTGCGTCGCCGCCGCCGGTGCGCGGGTGATGTACTTCGCCGGCGTTCGCATCACGCGCGGCGAGTTGCGCACGCTGCCCGCGCAAGCACTCGCGCGCGGCCACCGTGCCGTCATCGGCGAGGGCGGCGCACGCGGGTTTCATCCGGCCGATGTTTTCGCGGTCGCCGTGCCGCTCTTACGCGAAGCCGGAGGCGCCAGCGTCGTTTACGCCGCTGCGCCGTGTGCGGTCGACGATGCGACGCTCGAGGCGATCGTCACGCTCGCCGACCATGCCGGTTTTGCCTACGCGCTGGCCCACGAACGCGAAGCGTATCTGCGCCGTGCCGAATACGACGCGCTCACCGGCTTGCTCTCGCCGCGCGCGTTGCGCGAACGGCTCGCTCTCGCGATCGAACGGGCGCGGTTCGCGCCGTTGGCGCGCGTCGCGCTGCTCTTCGTCGACACCGATCACTTCAAGCGCTGGAACGACACCTACGGACATGCCGGCGGCGATGCGTTGCTGCGCGCGCTGGCACGGGTGTTACGCGCGGCGTGCGGGAGCGAGGATCTCGTCGCTCGCAACGGCGGTGACGAGTTCTGCATCGTGTTTGCCGATACGGAGAAGTCTCGCGCCGTCGAACGCGCCGAAGCGGTGCGGCGGGCGATCGCAACGCTGGATCTCACGGCCTTGCGTTCGGATGCGGCGCCCGCGGACGTCACGATCAGCGCGAGCATCGGCGTCGCCGCCTACCCGGCCGATGCCGTGACGCCGAGCGAGCTGCTCGAACGCGCCGACGAGGCTATGTACCATAGCAAGCGGAGCGGGCGCAACGCGGTTTCCTATTTCGGCCTCGACGGGGCCCTCGTTTGCGGGACACGAACCAGTGTTCCGTGCGGGCCGTCGACGTTCTCGTTCACCTGACCACGGCCCGTTTCGATCGCGCGCTCACCTACAGCGTCCCGGACGGACCGCCGCTGCGCGTCGGCGACATCGTACGCGTTCCGCTCGGTTCGCGTGAGGTGTTTGCCTACGTCGTCACGGCGGAGCGCGACGTCACCGATGCCGCGATCAAGCTGCGTGCCGTCGCCGCGCGCGCCGATGCACCGCGCGCCTTCGACGACGAAGGGCTGGCGCTCGCGCGCTGGGTTGCACAGACCTACTTGTGCTCGCTGCGCGAAGCGCTGACCACCGTCGTGCTGGCCGACGCGGTGCCGCGCGTCGTCGAGCGGTTCGTGCCGGTCGGGGCAGCCCCCGCGGCCGACCGTTTTCCGAGCGTGCCCGAACGTCTCGTGCGCTTGCTCTGGGACGATGCCGCCGGCGGCATCTCGCCGGCGGCGTTGCTGCGCCATCCCGAAGCGCGCCGCAGCGGTGACCGGCGCGCGCTGATCGCGGCGATCGGCGCGCTCGTGCGCGGCGGCGCGTTGGAGCGGCGGCGGACGTTCGTGCGCCCGCCGGTAAACGAGCGGACGATTCGCATCCTCGAACCCGGTGCGGCGCCGATCCGCGGGCGCAGTGCCGCTGCGCTCGCCGCATACGTGCGCGAGCACGCCCCGGTGCGCCGTACGGATGCGGTGCTGGCCGGCTTCAGCGACGCGGTGATCCGGCGCGCGATCGGGGCCGGCGCGGTGATCGAATCGGCGCGCTCGCTCGAAGCCGCCCGCGCCGCGCGGCTCAACTTGCCCGATCTCGTTCCGACCGGCGAACAGCGTGGTGCGATCGATGCGATCGCCGCCGCCACCGACGGCGGAACCTACGCGCAACTGCTCGTGTACGGCGCCACCGGCAGCGGCAAGACGCTCGTGTACCTGCACGCGATCGCACGCGTGCTGGCCCGCGGGGCGCGCGCGATCGTGCTGGTACCGGAAATTGCGCTCACGCCGCAAACCGCGGAGCGCTTCGAGCGGGCCTTCGGCGAACGCGTCGCCGTCCTGCACTCCGCCCTCTCCGAACGCGAACGCTACGACGCGTGGCAATCCGCGGCGCGCGGCGAACTCGACGTGATCGTCGGCGCGCGCAGCGCGGTGTTCGCGCCGCTGCCGGACGTGCAAATGATCGTCGTCGACGAAGAACACGAATCGTCGTACCGCCAGGACAACACGCCGCGCTACCATGCGGTCGACGTTGCGCGCGAACGCATGCGCCGCGCCGGCGGCGTGCTGGTGCTGGGGAGTGCCACGCCCGCACTCGAAGATTATGCGCGCGCCAAGGCCGGACGTTTTCCGCTCGTGCGGTTGCGCGAACGGGCCACCGCGCAACCGCTGCCGGAGACACACATCATCGACATGGCGCGCGAGTTCGAAGCCGGCAGCAACCGGATCTTCAGCACGCGGCTGGTAACCGCGATCGGCGAGCGGCTCGAGCGCGGGGAGAAGAGCGTCCTGTTCGTCAACCGGCGCGGTGCGGCACGTTTCGTGCTCTGCCGTGCGTGCGGCTACGTACCCAACTGCGAGCGTTGTTCGACCTCGCTCGTCGTGCACCGCGACGAAGGCCGGCTGCGCTGCCACTACTGCGACGCGCAGCAACCGATCCCGGACATCTGTGCGTCGTGCGGGCTCGGCCCGATCGCGCCGTACGGCGTCGGTACGCAGCGGGTCGCCGCCGAGGTGGAAGCGCTGTTCCCGTCGGCGCGCGTCGTGCGCATGGATGCCGACACGACGACGCGCATCGGCGATCACGCGCGGCTGCTCGATCGCTTCGCGCGCGAAGCCGACGTCCTCGTCGGCACGCAGATGGTCGCCAAAGGCTTGGATTTTCCGGAAGTGACCTTGGTCGGCGCGATCGCGGCCGACCTGGATCTGCACGTGGCCGACTATCGCGCGGCCGAACGCACCTTCGATGTCGTGGTGCAGGTTTGCGGACGCAGCGGCCGTGCGCGGGCCGGCGAAGCCTTCATCCAAACGTACAGCGCGGCGCATCCGGCGATTGCGTTCGCCGCAAAACACGATTACGAAGGATTCGCGCAGCAGGAGCTGGCGGAACGCCGCGCGCTGCAGTGGCCGCCGTTCGTGAGGCTGGTGTTTGCCGGCGTGATGGGCCGCAGCCGCGCGAGCGTTGAGTCCGCGATCGAGCGCTACGCCGAGTTGCTGCGCGCGGACGATCGCTGGGAAGTGTTGGGGCCGGCCACCTATCCGCTGGCGCGGTTGAACGACGAGTGGCGGTATCGCATCGCCGTCAAGACGCGCGAACTCGACGCGCTGCGCGATGCGTTGCGCAGCCGCGTTCTGCCCGAAGCTGCGCGTTCCAAAGACACGCGCTTGGTCGTTACGTTCGAGGCGTGAGCGGGGGCAGGGAGGCCGCGGCAGCGTCGAGCAACGTGCGGTCGTGGCGCTTTCACCGATCACCCGTCTGTTGGTCCGGTTCGTTGCCGTTCTGGCGTGCGCGTTGGCGCTGGCCTTGCCTGCCGGTGCTCAGACCGCGGACAAGAAGATCGTCAACTCGGCCGCCGATCTGCCGGCGTTCACCTACCCGATTGCGGTCGCACCGTCCGCGTTGGTCGCGGACGACCGCCCGAACTTCGATCTCTTGGCCGCCAAAGTGCGGTCCGACATCGATTCGCTGCTGGCGAATTACGACATCCGGGATCACGGCGCGCTGCGCAGCCTGCTCGAAGAGAAACTCGAACTGCAGATCCTCTCGGGGACCGAGGACGCCGCGGCACTCGAGACGGCCGATCAGATTCGCTCGCTCGAAGACAAACCCGACGCGAAGCTGCTCAGCGGCCTCACGACGCGCGCGATCGTCGCCGCCCGGTCCCAAGCCGGCGCAACCTCCGGCCCCGCGTATCAAGCCGCGTTCAAAGCGGCGTACGCAGCGGCGCTCGCGCCGTTGCCGTGGGGCGTCGTTGGTTCGCTGCTGCAGCAAACCAAAACCACCTACGATATTCTGACGCCGGCGATGATGGCCGGCAATATCGCCGCCCGGATCGATCCCGGCGCGTCGAAGTCGCACACGCTCAGCAACGATAGCGCATCGCTCGTCATTCAGTCGCGCTACATCGTCGACGTCGTCATCCCGGCCGCGCCGCAGGGTTCGGCGGTGATCGGCGCCCTCGTCGCGCAGCACACGGTCGTCAAGCCGGACATCTGGGCCGCGCGCGAGATGACCCTGCACGCGGGAGACGGTCTCACTGCCGTGCGCATCGCGATCTGGGATTCGGGCACCGACGTGACGATGTTCCCGCACCAGCTCTACACGGATCCCGCGCCGAAAGAATTCGATCCGCACGGTCTGGCCTTCGACTTGAGCGGCATGAAGACGCACGGTGCGCTCGCGCCGCTCACGCCGGCTCAGCGGGAAGCATATCCGGCCGCGATCGATTTTCTCGAAGGTTTCAGCGACCTGCAGTCGTCGATCGACAGCCTGGCAGCGACCGTGGTGAAGAAGCGCCTCGCGAGGCTAAAATCGGCAGACGTCGGACCGTTCTTCCAAGACCTCAACATGTTTGCGGAATTCGCGCACGGCACGCACGTGGCCGGCATCGCGTTGCGCGGGAATCCGGCCGCGCGCCTGGTCGTTGCCCGCTTGACATTCGACTACAAGTTGGTGCCGACGCCGCCCACCGAAGCGCTCGTGCGTCGCGACGTGGCCGACTATAAAATCTACGTCGATTATTTCCGGGCGCATCACGTGCGGGTCGTCAACATGAGCTGGGGCGGCAGCCCCGCGGGCGTCGAGGACGCGCTCGAGAAAAACAACATCGGCAAGGATGCGGCCGAGCGCAAGGCGATGGCGGCCAAGCTGTTTGCGATCGATCGCGCCGGGCTCTATGCGGCGCTGAAGAGCGCGCCCGAGATTCTCTTCGTTTGCTCGGCTGGGAATTCCGATGCGGACTCGGGCTTCAACGAAACGATGCCGGCCTCGTTCGCGCTGCCGAATTTGCTGGTCGCCGGCGCGACCGATCAGGCCGGCAAGGAAGCTTCCTTCTCGAGCTACGGCAAGACGGTGCTGGTCGACGCCGACGGCTATCACGTCGACAGCACGGTCCCGGGTGGGCAGCACGTGCGGATGTCGGGCACGTCGATGTCGGCGCCAAACGTTACCAACCTGGCGGGCAAATTGATCGCGCTCGACCCCTCGCTCACGCCGCAGCAGACGATCGCGCTGATTCGTGCGGGGGCCACGGCGAGCGACGGGGGCCGTCTGCACAATATCGACCCCAAGCGCTCGGTCGAGTTGCTGCGTAAACAAAAAAGCCGCTCGGGTGCCGAGCGGCTTCGCTGATCTCTTGCGGCGGGACTAGCCCTTTTTCGTGGAACGCTTCTTGGCCGGAGCGGCGGTGGCCACGGGTGCGGCGGCCGCAGCGGCCTTCGCGGTGCGGATCGCGCGGGCCAGGCGGGCGCTCTTGCGGGCGGCCTTGTTGGGATGGATGATCCCTTTGCGGGCGGCCTTGTCGAACTGTGCCTGAACGGAGCCTGCTTGCTCCGGATTGGCCTTGGCCTTCTTGAACAGCGTCTTCAGACGCGTTTTGAGGTCGAGGTTCCGCAGCGTACGGCGTTCGGTTTGGCGCTGCCACTTGATCGCGGCCTTGATATTGGGCAAGTTCGGCTCCGGACAATAGAATTTCGACTCGGACGCAGTCGTCCGGGCACGCCGCCCAGCATACCAAAAAACTCCCCCTTCGACAAGGCTTCAGGTGCTCCAGGATTTCTTGTCGTCTTGGGCTTCCCGGAGGGCGCGGTAGCTGGCATAGCGGCTGGCGGCAATGCGGCCTTCGGCGACGGCTTCGCGGACGGCGCAGTCGGGCTCGTGGAGGTGCCGGCAGTCATCGAACCGGCAGCGCGTGGCCGGTTCCCGCATCTCGACGAACAGGTCCGCCAGTTCGGCCGGCGGCATCGGATCTAGGATGAACTCGCCGATCCCCGGACTGTCAACGAGGAAGCCGCCCTGGGTCTGGAAGAGCCGCGCCGAGGTCGTCGTCTGGCGGCCACGCCCGAATCGCGAGAGATCGCCGACCGTGGCCGTTCCGCCCAGCGCGCGAAAGATGCTGCTCTTGCCGACCCCGGAATTCCCGACCAGCAACGCGTGACGGCCGGTAAGATAGGCCGCCAACTCATCGATTCCGTCCCCGGACCTCGGCTGGACGACGATGACCGGAATGCCCGCCGGGCCGTAGACCGCGCGCATCCGCTCGACGGCGCCGGGTTCGGCGAGGTCGGCCTTGGTCAGGACCAGTGCCGCCTCGACGTCGTGCTGCACGGCGAACGCGATCAGCTGATCGAGCATCGGCAGGCTCGGTGGGGGGTCGGTTAAGGCCACCACGATCGCCATGGTCTCGATATTGGCAGCCATGGTTTTGGTGCGGCCGCCGGCCGTGTGCCGGACCAACGCGAAGCTGCGTGGCTCGACCCGGTCGATCACGACCCGTTCCTCATCGAGGGCCGCAACGGTCACCATATCGCCCGGCGCGAGCACCGTCCGGGCCAGCGTTTTGCGGAAGCTTGCCAGCACGGGTTCGCGTTCGCCGTCTCGCACAACCCAAGCGGCGTTGCGTCCGACCGCGATTACGATCGCGCGGCGGACTTGCGGTGACGTCATGCGAACCCGGTGAGAGTGCAGGTGGTCCGTTCCGTCATCGCTGCCGATCCCGCCGTGCGCGCCAACTTGCTGGCCGCACTGGCCGGCCCCGGCGCGCCCGCGGGGATCACGTCGTGCTTCGAACGCGACGACGTGGTGACCGTGAGCTTCGATGATGAAGTCACGCGGCCCGATTTGATCGACGATCTCATCACGATCGAAACATACTTCGTCCCCGTCGCCGAGGCCGAACCGATCGAAGACGAAGAAGCGGCGCACTTGGCGGCGGTCGGCCTGGCCGATCCGGAACTCGACGCATCGCGCATCCTCGAGCGCCACCTGGTCGGGCTCGAATGATCCCCTACTTCGGAGCGTTCTCGTTCACGTTCGGCATCACGGACGCGATCGATATCGTCGCCACGTCCATCCTGATCTACTATCTGCTGCTCCTCATCCGCGGCACGCGCGCGGTCCAGATCGTGCTCGGCCTGTTGACGCTGGTGATCGTTCTCGGCCTCTCCAACCTGTTGCACCTGCTCGTTCTGGCCACGGTCATGCAGTATCTGCTGCTGGGCACGGCCGTCACGCTGCCGATCGTGTTTCAGCCCGAGTTGCGCCGCGCGCTCGAACAGATCGGCCGCGGGCGCTTCTTTCACCGCGCGCCTGCCGACGAAGAAGCCATTGCGAACCAACTGGTCGGCACGGTAGCCGCAGCGGCGTTCCGGCTCGCGGCCGACGGCCTCGGCGCGCTGATCGTGATCGAAGGGCAAACCGGGTTGCGCGAATACGTCGAGAGCGGCACCGCGCTCGATGCCAAGCTCTCCGGCGACCTGCTGTTGGCGATCTTCAACAAACAGTCGCCGCTGCACGACGGCGCGGTCATCGTGCGCGATCTCCTGATCGAGGGCGCCGCGTGTTTTCTCCCGCTCTCGGAAAACGCGATCGTGGCCGAGCGCCATCTCGGAACGCGGCACCGCGCGGCGATCGGTTTGACCGAACAGGCCGACGCGGTGGTCGTGGTCGTCTCCGAAGAGTCGCGCACCGTGTCGGTCGCGCGCGCGGGCCGTTTGTCCGTCCGCATCGACGATGAAGAGCGGCTGCGCAAAGTCCTGGAAGCGTGCATCCGGCCGCGCCGGCGCGCGCACGCCGCCGAACCCCCGCCGTGGCTTGCCAACCTGCTGACGCGAATGACCCGTGCTTCAAGCGATCAAGAGAAACTTCGGGCTTAAGGTGCTGGCCTTGGCCCTCGCCGTTACGGCGTGGGCTTATTTCCATTTTTCCGCCGCGGCCTCGATCACGGCCCATTTCGATCAGCAGCTCAGCGTGCCGGTCGTGATCACCGGCTTGCGGCCGGGGTTGGTGGCGAGTTACGACGAGCACACGGCGATCGTGACGGTCGAGGTGCCGCGCAACGGGCCGCCGATCAAACCCGATCAGATCCAAGCGGTCCTCGACCTCAACGACAAACCCGACCCGGGCATCATGAACCTGCCGGTGAAGATCGTTGCGCCCGACCTCGTGATCAAATCGCTCTCGCCGGCGTCGGTAACGCTCAGCGTCGACCGGCTGGAGACGCGAACGGTGCCGGTGAGCATTTCCTACGCCGACGGCAACGGTTCGCTGGTCGTGGAGTCGTCGACGGTCAACCCGTCGGTAACCACCGTGCGCGGCATTGCCAACGACTTGGCGAAGGTCGACGTGGTGAAGATCGAGATTCCGCTGGGCACCAAGCCCGGCAGCTTCGATGCGATGGTGCGGCCGATCGCAGCGGACGCGCACGGCAACGAGGTCGCGAACACACAAGTTTCGCCGAACCTGGTGCGCGTGCGCGCGCGCTTCGCGCCGTCGACCAACTCCGCCGGCGTCAAGTCGTGACGCGGCTGTTCGGTACCGACGGCGTGCGCGGCGTCGCGAACGCCGACTTGACGCCGGAGCTCGCGTTCGCCATTGGGCGGGCGGGCGCGGCGGTGATCGCGCATGCGGCGTCGCCCGAAATGCCGATCGTGATCGGCCGCGACACGCGCATCTCCGGGACGATGCTCGAAGCCGCGATGATCGCGGGGATCACCTCGACCGGGCGTAACGTCGTGCTGCTCGGCGTCGTGCCGACACCGTGTGTCGCCGCGGTGACGGTGAGTCTCGGTGCGGCGGCCGGCGTGATGATCTCGGCCTCGCACAACCCGATCGAAGATAACGGCATCAAGTTTTTTGGACCGGACGGCTTCAAACTCTCCGACGCGGTCGAAGATGAGATCGGCGAACGGCTGGATGACCCGACGCTGCCGCGTCCAACCCACACCGGCATCGGCGTCGCAACCCCGCGGCCCGAACTCGCCGAACGGTACGTCGCGATGCTCGTCGCCGCAGGGAGCGATCTCAGCGGCTGGACCATCGTCGTCGATGCGGCCTACGGTGCGGCATTTCGCATCGGACCGCAGGTTTTCGACCGCCTCGGTGCGCGAGTGATCGCGATCAACGCTGCCGACGACGGTTCGCGGATCAACGTCGGTTGCGGTGCGACCGACCTTGCGATGCTGCAAGCGACGGTCCGGGCCGAGATCGCACGCGGCAACTCACGCGTCGCCGGCGTCGCGCTCGACGGTGACGCCGACCGCTCGAAGTTCGTCGACGAAGCCGGTTCGGTGCTGGACGGCGATCACGCGCTGCTGATCCTCGCGCGCGACCGTCACGAGCGCGGCGCGCTGCCCGGTGACGCGGTCGTCGCGACGGTCATGAGCAACGTCGGCCTCGAGCGCGCCCTGGAGCGAGCCGGCATCGGCCTCTTGCGGGCTGCGGTCGGCGACCGCTACGTCCTCGAGACGATGCGCGCCGGCGGCTACCGGCTGGGCGGTGAACAGTCGGGCCACGTGATCGACCTCGACCGCAACACAACCGGCGACGGGCTGATGACGGCGGTCACCCTGTTTGCGATTGCCGCCCGCAGCGGGCTGCGGCTCCACGACCTGGCGGCGACCCTGACGGTGTTCCCGCAGATCCTCATCAACGTCCGGGTGGGGGACCGCGGTATCGCCGGCGATCCGGCCGTGGTGGCCGCCGTGGCCGCCGCCGAGGCACGGCTGGGGTTGGCCGGCCGCATCCTGGTGCGCCCCTCGGGGACGGAGCCGCTGGTCCGGGTGATGGTGGAGGCCGCCGATGAGGCGACCACGAGCGAAGTCGCCGAAACTGTGGCCGGGGTAATTCGTACCGCCGCCGGGAGCATTGCGGAAACTTAATATCCCCTATTTTCCGGAAGGAAATCCTTAGTCGATTCCCCCAACCCTGATTTAGTGGGTGATCAAACCCACACCTTAGTCTCTGCTTACGTATCACTGAGTCCGGCCTCGCAGACCGGAACGGGGGATTCCCGGTAGGGGTGAACGAGCCGGTCGGCTCGAGGGCGATTCTTCCGCCCTAACCCGTCAACTAACCCCGTAAGTGTTGGAAGAAGGAGCAGTTCTTGTTTCGTTTCCTCGTTACCGGGGCGTGTACGGTCCTTTTGACCGCAACGAGCTTCGCTATTGGCGGAGCCGCTGAAACGGCGCTTCCGCCGGCCGTGACGGTTGCCACCGCTGCCGTCGACGCCGCCCCCGCGTCACAAGCCACGAGCGTTCGTGCCGCCACCATCGAGGCCGTGGCTCCTACCGCCGGTGCCGATCTGGCGATGTGGGGTGTTGATCCCTCAACCCAGGCGACGCCGGCCGAATCGCGGCTCAGCGGTTCGCGTCTGGTTCGCCGCTTCGCCGACGGTATCATCAACCGCAGCGCGCAGCTGGCGGTGACGCTGACCCGCAACGCGATGCGTTTCCTCGGCGTGCCCTATGTGTTCGGCGGAACCAGTTCAAGCGGTTTCGACTGCTCCGGTTACGTCCAGCACGTGTTCGCGATGCTCGGCTATCACATTCCGCGCACCGCCGACGCGCAATACTATGCCGGCAAACGCATCGCCGGCGGCGCGATGGTCCCGGGCGACCTCGTATTCTTTCAAACGTACGCTTCTGGACCGTCACACGTCGGGATTTACCTCGGCAACGATCGTTTCGTGCACGCTTCGTCGAGCCGCGGCGTGACGGTTTCGAGCCTTCACGAGAGCTATTGGTCGGCGCGGTATCTCGGAGCAAAACGACTGATCTAGTGGATTCACGTTCCGTGAATCCTTCGCGTTCGGCCTTCGGACGAGCCGCCTAGTGATAATGGAAGAGCAGCAAGACTATCAACGCGCCGCAAGCGCGTACTTGGTCTGGCCGCTCGCACTAGCCGCGCTGATCCGCGAATTGCCGGATGCGTCTCGGTGGACGCGTATTCATACGCGTCAAGCTCTGACGTTCGGGATTCTGGCCGGCGTGGGCTTCGTCGTCGTGATGGCGCTGCCGCTGATGGCCGTCATCATCGACGCCGGCATCTCGACCGGCACGACGGTCGGCATCTATATGGCTGGCCTGCTCCTCGACGCGATCGTGTTTGTGGTGCTCACCGTGCTCGCGTTTTCCTACTCCGCACGCGCAGGCCGGGGCGAGCTCTTCACGATCCCGATCGTGTCGGCGCTCGCCGATCGCGTGTTCCGCGTGCGTACCTAAAGGCTCAGAGGGCCCCTCGTCTAACTAGACGCGCTGGCGCCGTAGGCGCGATTTTGTGGGGCGTAGCCAAGTTGGTAAGGCACCAGGTTTTGATCCTGGCATGCGTTGGTTCGAGTCCAGCCGCCCCAGCATCGCTCTCCCGGCGGTTTCGGAAGGGTTGGACATCATGAGCAATCACAATCACAATCACGAAGATCTCAAACTGCACATGCACGTCGTCGACGGCATGCAGGTCTTCGAACTCAGCGGCAGCCTCGATATCGCAACCTCGCCGACCGTTCGGGCATCGCTGCTCGAAGCGTCCGCGCGCGGCGATCATCGGCTGATCGTCGATCTCACCAACGTCGACTTTCTCGACTCCACCGGCCTCGGTGCCCTGATCGGCGCGCAGCGGCGCGCCAAAGAGTTCGACGGCGAAGTGAGGCTCGTGGTGAAGGAAGGGCAGATCGTGCGTTTGCTGCGCATCACCGGGCTGCTGAAGATCTTCGCGGTCTATCCGACGTTCAACGATGCGCTCAACGACGGAGTGCGCGTCGGCGACCTATGACCGTCGCCGATTTCGAGAAGATGTTCGACCTGTGGCGAGTCGGTGACGAAACCGGCTCGGCTGCGTTTTTCACGCCCGACGGCATCTTTCACGAAGCCAAGAAAGATCCGGTCGTCGGCCGCGAAACGATCGCCGCCCACTGGAAGCCGTTTTTTCACGGCGGACCCGAGTGGCGCATGACCGTCCACGATCTGTTCGGCGACGGCGAACGCTTCGCGGTCGCCTATACGTGGGAAATCAAACTGAAAGACGGCACCTGGACCGGTAGCCCCGGCTGCGCGATCGTCCACACCCGCGACGGCAAAATCGCCGAGTGGCGCGAGTACAAGGGTTAAGGCTGCCGCCTTAACCCGTTACGGTCCTCGCTACGCTGCGGTCCGTTCAAAGGAGTTGTTTGAAGGTCCCGGTTCCCGCAGAGTAGGCGCGGTCGAGGAGTTGCACTACGTGTAGGACTTCGATCTTCGGGTTGCTGGTGCGCAGGCCGTTGGCGATTTGCAGGGCGCAACCGGGATTGGCGGTGGCGAGGATGTCGGGCGCGGCGTCGACGACGTGCTGCACTTTGCGGCGGCCGAGGCGCCCGGCCATCTCCGGTTGCGTGACGTTGTAGATGCCGGCGCTGCCGCAGCACAGCGAGCTCTCTTCCATCTCGCGAATTTCGAGCCCCGGAATCTGCGCGAGCAGCCGGCGCGGCGCGGCCGTGATTCGCTGCGCGTGCGCGAGATGACACGGGTCTTGGTAGGTGACCACGGCATTCACGGTGCCGAGTCCCGGCCCGATCCCGACCTCGTCGAGATATTCCGTGATGTCGCGAACCTTGGCGCTGAAGGCGAGCGCGCGCTCGTGCCAGGCCGGATCGGCGTGAAAGAGCTGACCGTATTCCTTGAGCGCCGAACCGCAGCCGGCGGCGTTGATCACGTACACGTCGGCACCGCTGCGCTCGAACGATGCGATGTTGCGCTTGGCCAGCTCGCGTCCGCGATCCATTTCGCCGGCGTGGATCGTGATCGCGCCGCAGCAGCCTTGATCGGCCGGCACGACGACGTCGATCCCGGCGCGCGTTAGCACACGCACCGACGCTTCATCCCAGTCGGCGAAGGCAACGTGCATGATGCAGCCCGCGTGCAAGAACGCGGTGGCCCGGCGCGCGCCCTGCGCGGGAAAACGCTGGCCCGCTGCGATGAAGAACGGCGACGACATCCGCGGTGCGAGCGCTTCGAGCTCGTCGAGGTGAAGCGCCCGCAGGATGCCGCTCGAGCGCGCGAACGCTTGTAAGCCGCTGCGCTGGTAGAAGCGCACGAAGCTCGCGGCCAGACGCATGAACCACAACTGCGAGAACAGCGTCCCGATCAGGACGCTGCGGCCGATACTCGCCGCAGGCGAGCGTCCGGGCGCGGTCGCGCGCACGATCTGGGTCCGGGTCGGCTCGAGCAGCTCGCCGTAACGTACGCCGGATGGGCACACCGCTTCACAGGCCCGGCAATCGAGGCACTCGCTCATCTGGTGCATGAAGCCCGGACTCGTCAGGTCGAGTTGCCCCTCGGCAACGGCCCGGATCAAGGCGATCCGCCCGCGTGGCCCCGACGTCTCGACCAGCGTTTCGACGTATGTCGGACAGGTCGGCAGGCACAGCCCGCAGCGGACGCACTGATTGAAGACATCCTCGGGGGGAACATCCTGCCCGCTGAAACCGATATGCGTCCGCTGGTCAATCACGATGCAATCTTGTTCGGCATGAAGAAGAGGCTCCCCATGTCCGTTTCAGACGCGATGCGCGTGCGGAGTTCGGTCGTCGTCGATGGACGCGATCGGGCCGCAGCGCGCTCGTACTTCAAAGCCGTCGGTTTGACCGACGAAGATCTCAAAAAGCCGCTGGTTCTCATCGCCAACACGTGGACCGACGCGATGCCGTGCAATTTCAACCTGCGCGGCCTGGCCGACCACGTACGCGCGGGAATTCGCGCGGCCGGCGGAACGCCGCTCGAGTTCAACACGATCGCGATCAGCGACGGGATCTCGATGGGCACCGAGGGGATGAAAACCTCGCTTATCAGCCGTGAGGTGATCGCCGATTCGATCGAGCTGGTCGCGCGCGGTTACGGTTTCGATGCGGTCGTGGCGCTGGTGGCGTGCGACAAAACGATTCCGGGCGCCGCGATGGCGCTCTTGCGCTTGAACATTCCGGGGCTCGTGCTCTACGGCGGTTCGATCGCGCCCGGCAAGTACAAGGGTCGCGATCTCACGATCGGCGACGTGTTCGAAGCGGTCGGCGCACACGCGGCCGGCAAAATCGACGATAACGAGCTGCTGCAGATCGAAAACCACGCCTGCCCTGGTGCCGGTGCGTGCGGCGGTATGTTCACCGCCAACACGATGGCCACCGTGCTCGAATTCATCGGCCTCTCGCCGGTGGGCAGCGCGAGTCCGGGCGCAACCGATCCGCGCAAAGAAAAAGAAGGCTATCGCGCCGGGCAGATCGTCATGGAGCTGTTGCGCCGCAACTTGCTGCCGCGCGACATCTGCACGCGCGATGCGTTCGACAACGCGATCGCCGCGGCGGCCGGAACGGGCGGTTCGACCAACAGCGTTTTGCATCTGCTCGCGATGGCGCGCGAAGCGGGCGTTCCGTTGACGATCGAGGACTTCGATCGCGTCAGCGAACGTACCCCGATCGTCGCCGACTTGCGGCCCGGCGGGCAATACGTCGCGCTCGACGTCGATGAAGCGGGCGGCATCGGCCTGATCGCGCAGCGCATGATCGCCGGCGGTCTCGTGAAGGGCACGACCCTCACCCCGACCGGCCACACGTTGGCCGAAGAAACCGCGAACATCAAAGAAACGCCGGGCCAAAAGGTCATCGCGACCGCCGAGAAGCCGTTCAAGAAGACCGGCGGTATCGTCATTCTGCGCGGGAACCTCTCGCCCGACGGATCGGTCGTCAAGGTGGCCGGTCACGAACGCTCGCTCCATACCGGGCGCGCGCGCGTGTTCGAACGCGAAGAAGACGCGATGCACGCGGTCGACAAGCGCGAGATCGTCGACGGCGACGTCGTGGTCATCCGTTACGAAGGGCCCAAAGGCGGTCCGGGAATGCGCGAGATGCTCGGCGTCACCGCCGCGATCGTCGGTCAAGGACTCGGCGAAACCGTTGCGCTCATCACCGATGGCCGCTTCAGCGGCGCAACGCGCGGGCTGATGATCGGCCACGTGGCGCCGGAAGCCTTCGTCGGCGGACCGATCGCGGCCGTGCGGGACGGCGACACGATCACGATCGATATCGACAACCGCAAGCTCAGCCTCGACATTTCCGATGACGAGATGAAGAAGCGGCTGGCTGCGGTCAAGCAGCCCGCATCGCGTTACGGAAACAGCAGCGTGATGGCGAAGTACGCGCGCCTGGTGGGTTCGGCGTCGGAAGGGGCAGTTACGACCGCGTGAACCTCGTCTGTAGCGAATGCGGCCGCGCGGCCGCGGCTGACGCGATGTTCTGCGCTTCGTGCGAAGGATTGCTGGCGTTCGAGACGTTTGCCGCCGCTCCGGGTGCCGCGCCCGATCGCGATCGCATCGCCGCGCGCCGCAACTCCAACGATATGCGGGATCGCAGCGGCGTTTGGCGCTACCGCGATTTGCTGCCGCCGATTCCGTTCGATTCGATCGTTACGCTGCGCGAGGGTGACGTGCCGGTTTACGATGCGCCGCGCAGTGCCGCATATGCCGGCGTGCAGCGCCTCTCGTGCCTGCACCTCGGCATGAATCCCACGGCATCGTTCAAAGATGCCGGCATGACGGTCGCGATTTCGCGCGCCGCCGCGACCGGTGCGCGCGTCGCGATCTGCGCCAGTACGGGCAATACGTCGGCGTCGCTCTCCGCGTATGCGGCGCGCGCCGGCATCTCCGCGGTGGTGCTCGTGCCTTCGACGGGGATCAGCGAAGCGAAGGTCGCGCAAACGCTGGACTACGGCGCGACCGTCGTTGCCATCGACGGCGACTTCGACGCTGCGCTCGAGACCGTGCGCGCGATGGATCCGCAGCGCGTGGCCATCGTGAACTCGGTCAACCCGTATCGCATCGAAGGGCAGAAGACCGCTGCGTTCGTGCTGCTCGAGCAGCGCGGCTGGCGCGTGCCCGATTGGATCGTCTTGCCGGGTGGAAACCTCGGCAACACGAGCGCGCTCGGGAAAGGCTTTCGCGAAGCGCTGGCATTGGGCTGGATCGATCGCCTGCCGCGTCTCGCCGTGGTGCAAGCGTCCGGCGCGGCGCCGTTCGCGCGCGCGTTCCGCGACAAGGCCGATCTGATCCCGGTGCATGCCGAGACGACCGCGACCGCGATCAAGATCGGTGCGCCCGCATCGTGGAAGAAGGCGCGGGCCGAGGTTGCCGCCTCGCTCGGTACCGTCTTGCACGTTGACGACGACGCGATCGCCGATGCGCGCGCGATCGTTGGCCGCGACGGCATCGGCTGCGAGCCGGCCTCTGCGGCAACGCTGGCCGGCTTGCGTCAGCTGGCCGGCAACGGCACGATCGGCGCCGGCGACGACATCGTGCTGATCCTCACCGGACACGTTCTGAAAGACGGCGCGTACGCCGCCAACTATCACGAGAGCGCGGCGCCGTTCGCCAACCACATCCTGCGCGGCGTCGATCCCGCCGAGGTCATCGACCGCCTCAACGCCCCCGCGTGAAGCGGTTCGCCGTCAGCGTTCCCGCGACGAGCGCCAACCTGGGTCCGGGTTTCGACACGATCGGTCTCGCGCTCGACTTGCGCATCCGGGCCGACGTGCGCGTGCTGGATGCCGGCAGCGAACCGGCGTGGGAATTCAGCGGCCCCGAAGCGCCGACGCACGGCGGTTTGCGCGACGAGATGCTGCGCGCGATGCGCACCCTCTACGCGAGCGTCGGCCAGACGCCGCCGCCGCTTGCGATCGCCGTGGAGAATCCGATTCCGCTCGGACGCGGGCTCGGCGGCAGCGCGGCCGGGGCGGCCCTGGGTTTGGCCATCGCGGCGGCGCTGCGCGACCCCGAACCGGCGATCGAAGAGCTCACGCGCACGATCACCGTGTTGGAAGGCCATCCGGATAACGGCGTGCCGGCCATCGTCGGCGGCATCGTCGTCGCCGTTTCCGAGGGCGAAGACGTCGTCTACGCGCGTTTCGACGCGCCGGCCGAACTGCGCGCGCAAGTCGTGGTGCCGGATTTTTCGATGCCCACGCGCGAAGCGCGCGCGATCTTGCCCGACGCCTATCCGCGCCGTGACGCCGTCTACAACGTCGGGCACGCCGCGCTCTTGGCGGCCGCCCTCGCGAGCGGTCAGGTCGATCTGCTCCGCACCGCCATGCGTGACCGGCTGCATCAGCCGTTCCGGGCGTCCTTCGTGCCGGGATTGCCGGAGATGCTGGCGCTCGATACGCCGGGCTTGCTGGGCGTTGCGCTCTCCGGAGCCGGTCCCTCGGTGATCGCGCTAGTACGGCCCGGCTGCGATGCGGGCGAGCACATGCAGGCGATCTTTGCCAAGCACGGCGTTGCGTCACGCGTGCTCGATCTCGCGATCTCGGCCGGCGGCATCGTCCGAGAGGGGTGAGTTTTGCCGGCACGCGAAGGCCGTGGGCCAATGGTAAGCGTTAGCGTCGGTTCGCCCGCCGGGATGTGCTCCGTCGCAAATTCGTCATTCTATCGCTATGTGATTCGTTTGGCAGAAGCCGACGTCGCGACGACGATCCAGGATCGCGCCAACCTCGACGTCCTGGCGAACGTTCCGCACGCCTACGCCGACGAAGTCGAATGCTCGGGCGACGGATGGCGCATCGTGCCCGCGGCGTCGTACGACGACTGGCCGGTTCTCGAAGCAACGCCGCAGCGTTTACGCGCCGCGTTCCAAACTGCGCGCCGTTTGCTGTGGGCGCATGCGGGCCCGGTGGGCATCAGCGCGGGCGAGATCATCGACGTCGATTCCGACATCGATTCCGTCTTGAGCGTCCTCCACCAGGCCGAAGCCGGCGGTTACAGCGTCAACGTCAGCTACGTCTCTTAACGTACGCGAGCGCGAACGGGCGGCCGTTCACGCGGAAGACGAGCGCCAAACCGACAACGATCGATAGCGCCGAGAGCGCGAAGGCGAGACGGGCTGCGAGATCGGCGGCGTCTTCGTCGACCACGTCGAGCGGTACGTTCGCGAGCGCGGCGCTGACCGAACCGAGTTGCGTCGAGAACGCGACCGTCCACGTTCCCGGTACGGGCAAGTGCAGATTCCCGATGTAGGTGTTGCCGCTGCGTGCAAGCGCCGTGCTGATCGCTTCACCGCCGGGTCCGGTTGCCGTGACGGTGAGCGATTGCAGACGTCGCGCATAGCCGCCGACGTGGAGCGCGATCGGTGCGGCGGCGAGGTACTGCGGTAATCGCTCGGTCGCTGCAGCGTTGTGGTGCAGCGTAACCCCGAGCGCTTGCGCGGGGCCGGCCGCTTGCGCACCGCTTGCGGCAAACGCAAGGACGCCTGCCAGCAGGCCAACGAGACCGACGAGGATGCGAATCACTTCAGGGTGATACCCGCCCGCGAGCGTTTAGTAACCGTACCCGTAACGATAACGCGGGGGCGGCGGCGGAAACGGCGCACGCATCGCTGCAAAGCGTTCCCACGGAACCGCATAGGACGGGATCGCCGACTGCGGCGGCGGTGCCGGCGCAGCGTACGCCAGCGGCGTGTAGTACTGCTGCGGCGGAGGTGCCGGCGCTTGGGCCACTTGCGGAACCTGTTGCGGCATATAGGGAATTCGGTTGGCAGCCAACTCGTTGCGGCCGTCGGCGGCATTATCGGAATTCGCATAGTCGGCGACGAGCCAGGACTCGGTTTGCGTTGCTAGACGGAAGCCTTCGTCGGTCGGCACGCGCAGATACACCGTTTCGAGTGCCAGCAGATCTTTCGAGATCCACGGATCGGCGGGATACTGGCTCTCCCAATCCTTGATCGCGTCGTTAACGAAGCTGAGCGGACCGTTCAACATCGAGCGTGGATCCGTGCCCGCATCGATGCGCGCGCCGGCATCGCGAATCGTGTTCGCAATTCCCAGCACGCTCAATTTATAGTGGCCGAAGTATTCATCCGCCGGCGCGAGGCCCTGCGTATCTTGCGCCATCGCCGGCGCGAGCATTGCAGAAAAGGCGGCAATTATGAGTGCCAAGCGAACCTTCACAACGATCGTCCCCTTACCAAGTGAAGCGTGCGGTCGCGTAACGCGTCCGGAAGCTGTCTCTACAACGTATCGGCGAGCGAGCCGCCGCCATGAGCTGCGAAGATTGGACTCGGATTAAGCTTGCAGAGCCCCCCGACGAGGGCGGAACTCCGCGAGGGAAGCGGGCCGTTCCAGGGTAGACATTCATCGGAGGCCCTCATGCACTCATCATTTCTCCGGCAGCGGCGTGCGTTGCCGCTCGTCATCGCTGTGGCGCTCTCACTCCTGATGCCGCCGGCGCTTCCGCTGGCGGCATTCGCACAAGATGACTCCTCCGCGCAGGCCGCACCCGGGCCGGTGGCGCGCATCGACGCGCTCTCGGGCGACGTTGCGATCCAGCGCGGCGACGACAACTCCACCCTCGCGGCGGTTGCGAATGCCCCGGTACTCGGCGCGGATTACGTAACGACCGGTCAGGACGGCCGCGCGGAAGTCGGCTTCGATGGCCGCTCGGCCGTGCGCCTCGGCGAAAACGTGCAGATCCGTTTCGTCGACGTCGATCCGGCCAACCGTCAAATGCAACTCGCCGCCGGTACGATCGACTTGCGTCTTTTCGGTGATACCGACGGTCAATCGGCGATCGACACGCCGTCGATCTCCGTCATTCCGCGCACGGCCGGAAGCTTCCGCGTTTCCGTGGATCAGAACGGCGAGACGGCGGTGACCGTGCGCGCCGGACGGGCCGACATCGTGACGCCGCAAGGCAATCAGTCGCTGGAGCCCGGCACGACGCTCATCGCCGACGGCCCGGCCGCGAATCCGCAGATTCAAACGCAAGCCGCGATCGCACTCGACGGTTTCGATTCCTATAACGGCGACCGCGATCATATCTATCTGGCGGCCACGGCTGAGGGCCAATACGTGAACACGAACATTCAGGGTGTCGGCGACCTCGCGGACAACGGGCGCTGGGTCGATGACAGCACGTACGGTAACGTCTGGATTCCGACGATGGTCGCGGCGGGCTGGGCACCGTATCGCAACGGCAATTGGGTTTGGGAAGACGGCTACGGCTGGACGTGGGTCGCCGCCGAACCGTGGGGCTGGGCTCCGTATCACTATGGCCGCTGGTATTTCAGCACGGCCTACAATCACTGGGCCTGGTATCCGCCGGCTCCGGCGCGCGTCGCGCCGGCCTGGAGCCCCGCACTCGTCGGTTTCGTCGGCTTCAACATCGGCGCGGTGAGCGTCGGCATCGGTTTCGGCAACATCGGCTGGGTGCCGCTCGCACCGTATGAAGCGTTCCACCCGTGGTGGGGCCCGCACGCAACGACGATCGTGAACAACACGACGATCATCAACAACAACGTGCACTATCGCAACATCGAAGTGAACGGTGCGTTCACGTCGGTCACGCGCGAGAACTTCCAGAACGGCCGCTTCGGCAACCCGACGGTCGTCTCGACCGCGCAACTGCACACGATCCAAACGGTACCGATGCAAGGCGCGCTGCCGATCGTTCCGAGTCAAGCGAACCTGCGGTTCACGCAGCGCGCGGTCGCACCGTCGCTCGCGGCGCGTCCGCAGTTCACGAACCGTTCCTTCGCCGGCACACCGGCCGGCGCACCGGCGCGCACGCCGTTTGCGACGCAGCAAGCTTCGGTCGCCCGCGTTACGCACGTGGCGTATCATCCGCAAACACCGGGTGCCGCTGCGCCGTCATACGGCAACGATTCGTGGTCGCGCTTCAGCGCAAACCGCTCGAACGCGACGGGCGGGAACGTCCCGGCATACGCACGTCCGGCCGCTCCGGCATACGCGCAGCCGCAATATAACCGGCCCTCAACGCCGGGCTATGCGCAACCGCAATATAACCGGCCCTCAACGCCGGGCTATGCGCAACCGCAGTATAACCGGCCGTCAACGCCGGCGTACACGCGGCCTGCGGCTCCGGCGTACTCGCGACCCGCAGCTCCGGCGTACAGCCGGCCCGCACCCGTCGCCCATCCGCAAGCGCATGCGACGCGGGCGAGCGACGACCACCACCGGAACTAACGTCTATACGAGCGTTTCCAGCTCGGCGAGGGAGAGCGAGCCGGGCGGAATACGCTCGGAGACCAAACGCCGCGCAAGACGTTGCAACATCGCATTCACCGGTGTTGCAACGCCGTGCAGGCGTCCGAGCAAGACGATCTCGCCGTTGAGATCGTCCCCCTCGAGGGTCGTCGCCCCGCGCACGAGACTTTGGAACGTCGAGCCGCCGGGACGTGCGGTACCTTCGACTTCGCCAAAGCGCATCGCGGTGCGCGGGTTTTCGGGGCCGCGTCCGACGGTGATCCCCGCCGCGGCGAACACCGCTTCCGCTTCGGCGCGCGTGCGGTTGCCGAGGTCGCTGCCGTAGCCCGCGCTGCCGGCGGCGGCTTCGAGTACGTTGAGAACGTTGGAGAGCAGCTTCGCGTATTTGAGCCCCATGACGTCGGCGGACGCGCTGCTGCGCACGCCGGCTACCTCCAGATCGGCGGCAATCGCCGCGTCGAGCGAATCGATGCCGCGCGGCACGCGGCCGATGTCGCAATGCGCGCCGTGCGGCGGGTTGTGCTGGTGCACGATGCCGGGTTCGGTGAACACGCCGGCCATCATCACGCACATGCCGTGCGTATTGGCGAAGAGCCGCAACGTGCGCCGTTCGTTTTCGACGCCGTTCTGCGCGCACACGATCGCGATGTCGCGCGGCGTGCGTTCGACGAGCGCTTCCAGCGCGCCCGCGGTGTCCTGGCTCTTCATCGAGAGCACGATGACGTCAGCGTCGCCGAAGGTCAGCGCGTCGGGATGCGCGACGACGGGGATGCGGAGCGTGCGCCAGCCCTCGGGCGTTCCGAAACGCAAGCCCCGCTCGGCCATGATCCGCCCATGCTCGCCGCGCGCGATGAGCACGACGTTGCGGCCGGCTTCGAAGAGTCGCGCTCCGAGCGTGGCGCCGATGGCCCCGGCACCGTAGAAGATGTATCGCACGTCGTTAACGTTTAGCGGCCGCCTACGGGGAATCCGTCCGGCGCGGCGCCGAAGACAACTTGATGGCACAAGCGGTCGCAAAGGCGAAAGGCGCGGATTGGAATCTCAGCGGTTTGCTGGCGATCGCCTTCGGACACGGCGTCAACGACTTCTTTTCGGGCACCGTTGCGCTCACGATCTTCTTCGTGGCCACGAGCGCCGGGTTGTCGGCCTGGTATCAGGGCGCGGTGGGTTTCCTCTGGTATTTGACCAGTTCGATCGTGCAGCCGTTTTTCGGCGCCTATAGCGACCGGCACGGGCGTTGGTGGTTCATGCCGACCGGCGTGTTGATGGTCGTAACGGCGATCTCGTTCGCATCGCTGGCCGGTTCGTTGTGGATGCTCTCGCTGCTGGTCGTGATCGGCGGCCTCGGTTCGGCGGTGATGCACCCCGAAGCCGGAAAATATGCGGCGCTCCTGAGCGGCTCGCGCAAGTCCGGCGGCATTTCCGTGTTTCAGATGGGCGGTTCGTTCGGCTTCGCGTTCGGACCGGTGGCGATCGCCGCGCTGCTCGCGCACTTCGGCACGTGGGCGTCGCTCGTGATGCTGCCGCTCGGTCTGGTTGCGGTCGCCTGCGTGTACGTGGGCATCCGCCGCGCGCACGTGATGGCGCAGCCGGCGCATGAAACGCAGCGCAAACTCGATCCCGCGGCCGCCGCGAGCATCGATCGTCTCGGTATCGGCCTCGTCGTCGCCAGCACGGCCGCGCGCTTCCTCACGACCGCGGCGTTCATGACCTATCTGCCCAATTTGCTGGCCGCGCGCGGGGGCTCGATCGTTCAAGCGGGACAACTCGTCACGGCGTTTTTGCTGGTCGGCATCATCGGCATGTATCTGGGCGGATATCTCGGCGACCGGCTCGGTTCGGTGACCGCATCGGTCATCGCACTGGTCGCAGCGGTACCGTGTTTGCTCGGATTCTTCTTTGCCCCCACGGTCGTCGGGATCGGTTTGCTGCTGCTCGGCAACATCTTTTTGTCGGTGCAGAACGCGCCCGGCGTCGTGATCGTGCAATCGCTGCTGCCGCGGAATCTGGGCATGGCGCTGGGCTTGATCAACGGCGTGGCGTTCGGCGTAGGGTCGGTGCTCGTCACCGTGGTCGGAATCGCGGTGACGCGCTTCGGCCCCGAGGCGGCACTCATCGACGTGAGCGTGATGCCGTTGCTCGGGGCTGCTGCGTATCTCGTCGTCGCGAAGCGCCTCTCGCCGGCGTCGTTACGGCCGGCGGTCGGGGCTTAGAACTCCGGCGTTACGTTGAAAGCGGTGCTCTCTTCGGCAGCCGGCGAGGCGGGCACGTCGGGGCTGTTCCAGACGGTGCCGTCGGCGAAGGTGACTTTTTCGACCGCGACTTGCTGAGCGTCGAAGAGTTCGTCGTCGGCGAGGGTGTGGCTGATCTTAACGCCGTCGGCGAACGAGCCGGCGTCTTCGACCGTACCGACGATGACGCCGCCGGCTTCAAGCGCAAACACGATGTCGGTTGCGGGCGACGGATTGGTGTTCGTGAACTCGATCTTGACGGAGGTCGCTACGGTGCCGTCGCTGTCTTCGTCCTCGATGTTCTGCCCGAAGAGCTGCGCCGCGTCGATGTGGATCGGCCCCACCTGATGCGGGGTTGCCTCGGCTGCAAAGACGGGCGTTGCCGAGAGAAGGAGGGCGGCCGAGAGGGTCGCCGCGAGGGTGGTGATGGTCTTCATGATTGGTCTGCTGCTGTTGTCTTTCTGCTCGTTTGGAGGCCTGAGCTGGCTGCGGACATCATCATGTCACCGGCCGGAATCTGTGTCCAATATCCAGAAAGGATATAGCCATCGCTAATTGCTATGACTCCCCTCGTGAGCCGTGGCAGCGTAAGGCATACCTAATGGAACTTCGACAGCTTCGATATTTCGCCGAGATCGCCGCTCAGGGCAGTTTTACCCGGGCGTCCGAGACGCTGGCGATCGCTCAGCCGGCCCTGACCACCCAGATCCAAAAGCTCGAGATCGAACTGGGCGGCAACGTGTTCGTCCGCACCGCTCGCGGTGTCGTGCTCACCGAACTCGGCCGCGCGACGCTCGAACCGGCGCAGCGCACGCTCGATGCCGCCGGTGCAACGCTGCGGTCGGCTCAGATTGCGAACGCGGCCGCAAACACGCGATTGATGCTCGGGTTCAGCCGCATCTTTCCGTTCATCCCGATCGCGCGCACCGTCCGCCGCATCCGTCGCGATCGGCCCAACATCAAGGTGGAGCTTCGTCAGATGTGGTCGCAAGAGCAGGTCGAGGCGCTCGAAAGCGGTGCGCTGGATCTGGGCTTCGTGCATTACACCGATGAGCTGGCAACGGAACACGACGGTCTGGCCGTGGTACCGGTCGCGGAAGAAGCGGTAACCGCCGCGATTCCCGAGGGACACCGCTTCGCGACGCGACGGCAGATTGCGCTCGGCGAGTTGGCTGACGAGGACTTCGTCATGACCGCGCCCACGAAATTCGGCGAGACCGTCTACGATCAAGTCCTCGCGGCGTGCCGGCAGGCCGGTTTTACGCCGCGCGTCGTCCAGGAAACGACCGACGTGCAGATTCTGTTGGGACTCGTCTCCGCCGGTCTCGGTGTTGCACTACTCTCATCGGCCGCGCGCGACGTCAAGATTCGCGGCGTGCACTATGTCTCGATCGTTCCTCGTTTGCGCATTCGCTTCGCGGCACTTTACCGGCGCGGCGCGACCGGCAAATTCCTCGAACCGTTCCTCGAACGAATCGAGCGGCCGCCCACGACCGCCGCCGCCGGCCGGTCATTGCCATGAGCAAACACGCTTGGCGGCGTATCGGCACGGCATGAAGCGTTTCGTGTCCCTTCGCTCGTGGGGTGTGGGTGCGGTACTGGTTGCCGTTGCGGCCGGCGCCGCCCGCCTGCCGGCCGTTTCTGCGACTCCGGCTGCTCTGCCCACGCCGCCGCCGCCGGCGGTGGTGCGAACGGTCACGCAGCGGCTCTTCGGAACGACGGTGACCGACCGGTACCGCTACTTCGAAGACCTCAAACGCCCGGACGTGCAAGCCTTCTTTCGCAGCCAGAACACCTACACGCGGAGCGTGCTGGCGCGGCTCGAACCGGCGCGTACCAAACTGTTCGCACGCATCACTCAGCTCAATAACGCGGGCGTCCTCGTCGGCGAACTGCAACGCGTCGGCGACTGGTACTTCTATGAGAAGCAAAAACCGGGCGAGAATCTTCCGAAGCTCTACGTGCGGCCGGTGTCGGGCGCTCCCGAGCGCGTGCTGATCGATCCCAGCCAATTGACGGACGACAAGGGCAAGCACTACACGGTCGACTATTTCGCGCCGTCGCTGGACGCCAAATACGTGGCGTACGGCGTCTCCGAAGGCGGATCCGAAGAGTCGGTGCTGCACGTGATCGAGACCGCAACGGGGCGTGCGCTGCCCGACGCGATCACCCGCGCGCGCGACGGCGTCTCGAGCTGGCGCCCGGACAACGCTTCGTTCTACTACTTGCGCGAGAACAAGCTGGCGCCGGGCGAGCCGGCTACCGACAAAGAACAGAAAGTGCACACGTTCTTACACGTCCTGGGCCAGGACCCCGAGACCGATGTCGCCGTCGGCGGCTTCGGCGTCGCTCCCGGCGTGCCGGTCCCCGCAGCCGGCTTCGTCGCGATCGTGACGACGCCGGTTTCGAACTACACGCTGGCGGTCGTTCAGAACGGCGTGCAGAACGAGATGGCGATCTATGCCGCGCCGGCGGCGAGCGTGACGAACGCCCAAGCGCCTTGGCAGAAAATCGCCGACGTTGCGGATGACGTGACGTCGTTCGACTTCCGCGGTTCGACGATCTATCTGCTCTCGCACAAGAACGCCTCGAACTTCAAGGTGCTGGCGACGTCGCTGGCGTCGCCGGATTTGACGGCTGCCCAAACGATCGTCGCGCCGTCGCGCGCGGTGGTCGAACAGATCGGCGTGGCCGCCGACGGTCTCTACGTGCGCTCGCGCGTCGGCGGCTTCGGGCGCATCGCACGGCTCCCGCTCGACGACGACGGGAAAGTAACCGGCGCCGAAGCTGACGTGACCATGCCGTTCACGGGCTCGCTGATCACGATGATCACCGATCCGCGGGTCGCCGGAACGACGTTCGGTCTCACCGGCTGGACGCACACGCTGCTGTACTATCGCAACGATGCCATGCTCGCCGTGGTAAGAACCGATCTGAAGCCGCCCTCGCCGTTCAACGCGTCGGCGTACACGTCGGAGGAAGTGCAGGCGCCGAGCGCCGACGGAACGCTGGTTCCGCTGTCGATCCTCTATCGTAAAGGCATCATGCGCGACGGTTCGCACCCGACGTATCTCGAAGGCTACGGCGCATACGGCACCGAGGTCTTTCCTGATTTCGAAACCGGACGCTTCGCGTGGCTGGAACGCAGCGGCGTTTACGCCGTGTGCCACGTGCGCGGCGGCGGCTGGTACGGCGAGGATTGGCACCGCGCCGGCATGCTCGCAACGAAGCAGCACACGATCGACGATTTCATCGGCTGCGGCCGTTGGCTGGTCGCGCATCACTACACGAGCCCGCAGCACCTGGCCGGTGAAGGAACGAGCGCGGGCGGCATCACGATCGGCGGCGCGATAACGCAAGCGCCGGCGCTCTTTGCGGCAGCGCTCGACGTGGTCGGCGTCAGCGACGCGTTGCGCAGCGAGTTCTCGCCCAACGGACCGCCGAACATTCCGGAATTCGGCACGCAGACCACCGCTGCAGGCTTCCACGATCTCTACCCGATCGATGCCTTCCTGCACGTTCGCGACGGGGTCGCCTACCCGGCCGTCATGCTGATCACCGGCATCAACGATCCGCGCGTTCCGCCGTGGGAGCTGGGAAAGTTCGCCGCGCGGTTGCAAGCCGCAACGAGCAGCGGCCGCCCGATTCTGCTGCGCGTGGATTATGATGCCGGCCACGGGTTCTTGGCGTCGTCGCGCGCGCAGAGCGATGCGCTGCTCGCCGATCAGTACAGCTTCTTGCTGTGGCAGCTCGGCGATCCGGGCTTCGCGGTGATCCCGCAGCATTTGCCGCGGCGCAAATCGTGATCGGCCGACGGCTGTTTCTCGGCGCCGCGGCCGCCACGCTCGCGGGCGCGCTGCGTCCCGCGGCCATGGCGCAGACGCGCATCCCGCTGCGGATCGGTGCAACGGCGAACGACAGCTTCGCCGAAGCCTACTACGCGCAAGATCTCGGCTATTTCACGCGCGCCGGCATCGATGCCGAGATCACGACGTTCGCCAACGGGGCGCAAGTGTCGACCGGCGTCGCTTCGGGTGCGCTGGACGTCGGGATCTCGAGCGTCATCACGCTGGCCAACGCGACGGTTCGCGGCTTGCCTTTCGTGTATATCGCGGGTGGCGGAATGTACACGGCGGCGGCGCCGACGATCGTGCTGTGCGCCGCAAAAGATTCAGCGATCGCGAGCGCGCGCGATCTCGAAGGCAAAGCCGTTTCGGTTTCCGGCATCAAGGACATCACGCATCTGGCCGTCGTGACCTGGCTCGAAGCGAACGGCGCCGATCCGTCCAAGGTCAACATCCTCGAGATGCCGTTTTCACAAGTGAGCGCGGCGCTCAACCGCGGCACGATTGCGGCGGGCGTCATCTCCGAACCGTCGCTGGCGGCGAGCCTGGCCGACGTGCGCATTTTGGCAAAGCCGTTCGACCTGATCGGCAAACGGCTGATGATCGGCGGCTGGTTTGCGACCGCCGACTGGCAGAAGAAGAACATGGCTGCCGCCCACGCATTCGCCACGGTGATTTATCAAACCGCGCGCTGGGCGAACGCGAACCACGACAAGTCGGCCGTGATCTTGCAGAAGTACACGAAGATCGACGACGCCACCGTGCATCGCATGGTGCGGGTGACATATGCCGAGTCACTCGAGCCGGACATGATCGACCCCACGCTCGAACTGGCCGCGCGTGAGAAATTCACCGAGCGCCGCGTGCGCGCGGCGGAGATGATCGCCGCGTCCTAAGCCGCGTTCACGTATTTGGCAAACCACGCCACGGTGCGCTGCCACGCGAGCGTCGCGGCCGCGGCGTCGTAACGCGGCGTGGTGTCGTTGTGAAAACCGTGATTGGCGCCGGCGTAGATGTAGCCGTCGTGGGTTACGTGCGCCGCCGTCAACTCCGCGTTGTAGTCGGGCCAGGTGGCCGCAAGTTTGGTATCGAGTCCGGCTTGGTGCACCAGCACCGCGGCCTTGATCGCCGGCACGTCGGACGGCGCCGGCGGCGTGCCGTAGAACGGAACGGCGGCGCGGAGATCCGGAAGGCGAACGGCCAGCGTGTTCGCGATGCCGCCGCCGAAGCAGAATCCGACCGCGCCGTAGCGTCCGTTGCTTTCCGGTCGCGCTTGCAGCCACTTCGCCGACGCGACGAAATCCTCGGTCATCTTGCCTTTGTCGACGGTGCTGAAAAGCGCGGTGGCCTTTTCCTCGTCGCCCGGATACCCGCCGACGCTCGTCAAGCCGTCGGGCGCGAACGCCATGTAGCCGAGCAATCCCAACCGGCGCGCGACGTCTTCGATGTACGGGTTGAGCCCGCGATTTTCATGGATGACGACGATCGCAGGTACTCTCGCCGTTGCGCTCGCAGCAGCGGGACGCACCAAATAGCCCTTGATCGAGCCGTTGCCTTGGGGCGATGCGACGGTGTCGTATTCGACGCGTATGCGCCGGTCGTCGGGCGGCACTTGCATCGCCCAGGCGAAGTTCGGCTTGAGCGCGGCCAAGAGGCCCGCCGCCGTCAGCCCGCCCACGGCGAACTTCGCGGCCCCGTTGAGAAAGCCCGAGCGATCGATCTCGCCGTGCACGTAGAGTTGAAAGAGGTCGAGGAGTTCTTGGGGGAAATCGGAGGCTTTTTTCCGTTCCATCGTCGTCTCCCGCGGCGGCTTCGTGCTGGGTCCCGGCTTCAGACGTCGAGGTGTTGAAGGCCTGCGAGCGGGGTAAAAGTGACTTGATGCGCCGATCGCGGACGGCGCGACTGACGATCAGTTGCGGAAATATTTCGACGAGCACGTCGACGACGCACACCGCGAAGCGGCCAACGCGTACGTGCTGAACGATCGTCCTTCAGGTACCGGCGGCCGAGGATTCGTGCGTCGCGTCCGGTATGCTCCGGACATGCTCACTCGCGCACGCGCAATACAAGCCCTCGGTGGCGCCGTAGCGGCACCGGCACTGGTAGGCCGGGTGGCCGCGCAAACCGCGACGCCGCTGCGCGTCGCGATCATTCCGATCGAACCGACGTGCGAGGCCTACTATGCCAAAGAAGGCGGTTTCTTCGACCGCGCCGGCCTCGACGTCGACATCATCGCGAGCCCGTCGACGGTCGCGATCGCGGCGGCCCTCGTCACCGGAACCTACGACATCGCCTACGCGACCGTTTCAACGCTGGCGACGGCGCATGCGAAGGGTCTGCCGTTCGTCATGATCGCGCCGGCCGGCGTCATCTACGGAGCGAGATCGATCGCCGGCATCATGGTCGGGGTCAACTCGCCGATCCAAACGGGCAAGGATTTCAACGGTAAAACGTTCGGAACGTCGGGTTTGAACACCCTGGCCGAATATCTGCCGCGCGCGTGGGTCGATAAACACGGCGGCGATTCGTCGACCATGAAGTTCGTCGAGATCCCGTTTCCGCAGATCGCCGATGCGATCGCCGCCGGGCGGATCGACGGCGGCTATCTCGTGGAACCATTCATCAGCCAGGCCAAGCAGCGCAACCTCGCGCGCTTCCTCGTGGCTGGTGACGATGCGATCGCGCCGGTCTATCTGGCCAGCGCGTGGTACGCGATGGGGCCGTGGGCCAAGGCGCATCCCGACGTCGTCGCCCGCTTTGCATCGGCGATCACCGAAGCCGGTAAGTGGGCGAACGCAAACCCGCAAAAGGTGGTTCCGATCATCGCGAACCACCTGAAATCCGACCCGGCCGTCGTGGCCGCGTCGCCGCGGACGAATTTCGAAGACAAGCTGGTGACGGCGCAGATTCAACCCTGGATCGACATCACCGCGCGGTACGCGAAATTTCCGAGCTTCCCAACGGCGGAAATCGTCTACGCGCCGGGGTCTGCCCCTCGAAATTGACACCCTCCCGATCAGCGACTAAGATCGGAAGGATGCTTACCGCCGAGAAAAACGCGCGCCTGACGCAGGTAGGGCCGGGTATGCCCGGAGGCCAGTTACTGCGGCGGTATTGGCATGCGCTCACGCCCGCGTCCGATCTCACGAGCGACCATCCGAAGAAGCGCTTGACCGTGCTGTCGGAAGATCTCGTCGTCTATCGTGGTGAGGACGGCACGTACGCGTGCATGGCCGAGCGCTGCACGCATCGCGGCTGTTCGCTCTTCTATGGTTTTGTCGAAGGGGACGCGATCCGCTGCGCCTATCACGGCTGGAAATTCGCGCCGGACGGAGCGTGCCTCGAGCAGCCCTTCGAACCCGAGAGCAGCACGTACAAAGACCGCCTACGCCAGCGCGCATACCCGGTGCAGGAACTCGGCGGATTGCTCTTCGTCTACATGGGCCCGCTGCCGGCACCGTTGCTGCCGCGCTGGGACGTTCTCGTGCGCAATGACGGCAAACGCAAACTCCAGCTGCGGCCGACGCTGAACTGCAACTGGCTGCAGGCGCAAGAGAACACCGCCGATACCGTCCACACGTATTACTTGCACGGCCACACGATGCTGAGCAAAGGGCTCAAGAGCCCCGGCGCGGATTACTTTCATCGCCCGATCGCATCGTACGACTACGCGCTCTGCGATTGGGGCATCGAGAAACGCTGCTTCTACGATCTCGGCGACGGGAACCTCGAAGAAGAAGTGCGCCCACCGCTGATTTTTCCGAACATCTTGCGCATCCCGGTGGGGCTGAACGAAACGCAGCATTGGCGCACACCGGTGAACGACACGAGCACCCGCATCTTCGTCGCGTGGTTCACGCCCAACGAAACGGGTGAAGACGAAGCGCAGCCGTCAACGATCCCGGTGGAAGTGCTCAAGGACGACGTCTTACCCAACGGTGACTACGCCTTGAACAACTTCGATAGTCAGGACCGGATGGCATGGGAAACGCAGGGCGCGATCGTCGACCGCACGGCCGAACACCTCGGCGTTTCCGACACCGGCGTCGTGATGTTGCGCAAGCTGCTCGACGAACAGATCTCGGTCGTCGAAGCGGGCGGGGAGCCGATGGGCGTGCTGCGCGACCCGGAGAAAAACGCCATCATCACGTTCACCTCGCATACCGTCAACCGGTTGACCGCGCTTACGTAACCAGCGGGATCACACGTTCGCCGAAGAGCCGCATCGATGCCCGCGCCATATCGTAGGGCATGCTGGTGATTTGGTGGTGCAGGAGCAAGATGTCGTGGCCGCAGCGTTCGTGTTGCGCGCGGATTTGCCGGGCGACCGTTTCGGGCGTGCCGACGAATGCTAGCCCTTCGTCGATCCAGAAGTCGTACGACTTCGATGATTCGATGTAGATACGCGCGATCTCGAGCATCTCGGGCGTCTTCTCGTCATCGCGTAAGGCGAGCGCTCGAGCGACACCGGCCTGGCCCGTCAGTCCTTCGAGCATGAACGGTTCCGCTTGGGAACGTGCGAGCGCGTCCGTCTCGGCGACGTGTACGTGGCGCACGAGGAGCGTGCGCGGCGGCGCACCCGGGTGCCGGTGGCTTTTCCAGGCCGCGCGAAACGCCGCGAATTTTTCCGCGATCGTCCGATCGACGTCCATGTTTTGCGCGAAGTCGAAGTTGTTCTCGGCAGCGTAGGCGATCGATGCGGGGCTGTGCCCACCCATCCACACCGGGGGGCGTGGCTTTTGGTAGGGTAACGGTTGCGGCATCGCTCCGTCGAAGTGAAAGTGCGTTCCCTCATGGGTGAACGGCGAACCCGCCCAGGCCTTGAGCACGACCTCCATCACCTCGAGACCGATCGACCGCCGTTGCCCGTAATCCAGCCGCCAGGGATCGAACTCACGGGCCTGCGTGCCGTAACCAATCGCGAACTCGATGCGTCCGCGGGAGAGCTGGTCGATCATTGCGACGTCCTGAGCCAGGCGAACCGGGTGGTGCATCGGAAGTTGAAAGACCATCGCACCGATACGCATCGTCGTCGTCGCGCGCGCCAACGCCGTTAGGAACACCGACGGCGCCGAAATGACCGGGTAACGCGCGTTTTGATGCTCGATGAAGAAGTAGTACTTGTAACCCAGCCGCTCGGCAATGCCCGCATCTTCAATGTGCGCTTCATAGGCGGTCGCGAGATCGTCACGCTGATCCGGCGAAAATGTATCGAAAATGCCCAGCTCCATGCCGGCCGGTTTCCGGCTTGGGCGCGCAAACTGCTTGCGGTCCCATTGCCGTTTGTGTCGAAAACCTGCTTCTGCGAGCCGCATGGAAGCGGGCCGGTATCCGCGAAGCGCGCTTCATGACAGCCGTTCATCGTGTGCCGGTGACGTCGCGCGAAACGCTCGAACTGCACGGATTCAGAGTCGAACGCGTACGGATCGGCGGCGGCGTCTTCCCGGCCAACCCGGCACGCCGGCTGCGCATCATCGCGACGCTCGGGGCCGGTTGGGATCTGCGCCTTGCAGCCGGCGGACGCCGGCACTACGACCACGGCGAGCTCGTGCTGCTGCCCGCTTGGCTGCAACGCCAGTCGTCGTTCCACGAGAGCGGCGATAACTTGATGATCACGGTCGAGGCCGAACTCATCGAAAGGCTGGCCGCTGAAATCGGGTTGAGCGAACCCGATACGGCGCTGCCGTTTCAGAAACTCACCGATCCGACCGTTTATCGTCTGGTCGCGGCGCTGGCTGAAGAATTCGGATCGGCCGGGCATCGCGGCCGGATCTATACCGAGGCGTTGGGATATGCGCTGCTCGGTCACATCTTGCGCGGCCGTCTGAACGCGCCCGTCGCGCACGGGAGCGTCAAAGGCCTCTCACCGCAACGGCTGCAGCTCTGTCAGCAATACATCGAGCGCAACCTCGCCGAGCCGCTGCCGGTGGACGCGATCGCCGCGGTCAGCGGTTTGAGCACGTTTCACTTCACGCGCGTGTTCAAACGCGCAACCGGCAAGACGCCGCACCAGTACGTTCTCGAGCGGCGCATCGCTATCGCTCAGATGTCGGTTGCGAATACGACGCGGCCCTTGAACGAGATCTCAGCGGAACTCGGTTTTCGAAATGCCAGCCACTTCAGTGCCGTGTTCGTCGAATATACGGGCATGACGCCGTCGGAATACCGCCGCCGCGCGGCACCGCAGCAGCTTTAGCACAATAATAGCAAGATCGAAACAAGCGGGCCGGGCTTGGAGGGCCAACATCCGTGAGCGTGCAGACTGAAACGACAACGTATACCGCATCCGACGGGGTGGCCGTGACGACGTACCTCGCGCGCCCTGACGGAGCGCAGAAATTTCCCGCGCTCGTGCTCGGCTACGAGTTCTGGGGCATGCTCGAGGTGGCCGCCGGTGCGCCGCACATGCGCGACGTCGCGCAACGTTTCGCGGCGGCCGGCTACGTGGCCGCGATTCCCGACTACTACGCGGCGCGCGGTCAGCAACCGACGATGGAAGGCGGCACGATCGTGGGTTCGCCGTCGGACGAGCAGAGCACGAGCGATCTGTGCGACGCGGTGCACTGGCTGCAGCGCCAAACCTTCGTCGACCCCGATCGTGTCGGCGTGATCGGCTGGTGCGGCGGTGGACGGCAGGCCTTGTTCCTGGCCGCAAAGTGCGACGGCATCAAGGCCGCCGCCGCGTTCTACGGACGGCCGGTCAACCGGCCGACGATGCATGGGCCGTCTCCGATCGATCTGATCCCGCAAATGCCGTGCCCGATTTTCGGCGCGTACGGTGAAGCGGACAAAGGCATCGCCGTCGACACGGTCTACAAATTCCGGGATGCGCTCGAAGCGGCCGGAAAGGTGCATGAAATTCACGTTTACCCGAACGCCGAGCACGCGTTCATGAACGACCAGCGCCCGGAGGGCTACAACTCGGAGGCGGCGGCGGCGGCCTGGGCGAGCGTGCTCGACTTCTTCGGGCGCTATCTGCGTGCGCCGGCGCTGGCCTGACCGGGTGCGCGCCGCATTCGCCGCGTTACTCCTCGGCTGGTTAGCCGTCGCGGCGGCGAGCGTTCCCGCGTCCGGCGCCGGTACCTTCGTTATCCCCGTCGATCTCCCGCTCACCGGCTCCGCCGGCTTTTTCGGCCAGAGCGAAGCGCAGATTCTTCGCATCTACCAGAATCTCGCCAACGCACAGCACGGCATCCACGGTGTGCCGTTGGAGTTCCAGTTTCTCGACGACCAATCGAGCCCGCAAGTTGCCTTGCAACTCACCGGGAAGGCGCTGGCGAATAACCCGACCGTCATTCTCGGCGGGGGTACCGTCGCGGCGTGTCTCGCGATGGCTCCGCTCGTTGCGAACGGACCCGTGCAATACTGCCTCTCGCCGGCGATGCATCCGGCTGCCGGCAGTTTTTCGTTTGCCGGATATATCAGCACGGAATACATCGAGATGGCGTCGGTCCGGTACTTTCGCGACAAGGGCTGGCGGCGCGTAGGCGTCATCGCAACGACTGATGCCAGCGGCGAGCAGGGCGCGCACGATGTCATCCAGATCATCCAAAGCCATTTTGCGAACGACGAGAGCGTCGTCGACGTCGAACGCTTCAACCCGACCGACGTCAGCGTAGCGGCCCAAATTGCGCGCCTCAAAGCGAGCAATCCTCAAGTCATCATCGCGATGGCCGCCGGCGCACCGTTCGGAACGATTCTGCGGGGTCTGAGCGATGCCGGACTCGATCTTCCCGTGAACACGAGTTCGGCCAACACGACGCCGCAGCAGCTCGCGCAGTACGCGAGCTTTTTGCCGACGACCCTCCTCGCAAACGGGTCGATCTACAACCTGCGCGACGTTCTTCGTCCAGGCCCGCTCAAAGATGCCTGCAACGAGCTCAGCCGCGCGCTCCAGGGTTCGGGGATGGCCCCGGGAGCGACCGAACTGCTCGCCTGGGACGCGGCCAGACTGACGGTCGACGCGCTGCGCGCG
>Ga0182030_10001310_pt1 | contig 50933 bp, 50 predicted proteins | sample 812S3MmetaG_FD_121299 | JGI IMG/M metagenome (GOLD analysis project Ga0182030, IMG submission 121299) | Permafrost microbial communities from Stordalen Mire, Sweden - 812S3M metaG (Illumina Assembly) | ecosystem: Environmental > Terrestrial > Soil > Wetlands > Permafrost | place: Sweden... | reverse complement strand
GGGCGCGCGACACAAGAGTTGAACCCGAGGGCGAGCGCATCAGCCCGCCAGGGCGAAAGATGTTAGCCCATGGCGTGAGCCATGGGAACAGGGGAAAGGAATCAGCCCCGGAACGGGGCGAAAGGGGTATTCTGCCTTACAGAATGCGTCACGGAGCCTCCTCTTTCGCCCCGTTCCGGGGCTGGACACTATGACGACATCCTCCCCCGTGCTCGCGCACTGGGCTAATATCTGCCGCCCCTGTCGGGGCTCGGTGTCAGCATTTCAGGGAAGCTGAGCAGGTGGTACGCTCAGAACTTCGCGCATTTCCTGGAACACGAGCGATGCTCCAACTTTCATGTCGCACACCCTGGGAAATTAGACTTAACCCCGGATTTTTCCCCCTCCTGCTATACTGTCCGCTCGAGGGGGAGAAATCCTAATCATGAAACTGCATCATTTTCGTACCGCTGCTACCGTTCTGTTCGCATCCACTCTGCTAGCCGTTCCCGCTGCTTTTGCCGCCGAGCCCACCACCGTAGCCAAAATCTATGATGGCGCACTGACGGGCATCGAACATGAGTTCGTGCCCCTGGCCGAAGCCATGCCGGCCGCGAAGTTCGATTTCGTTCCCACCGCGGGCGAATTTAAGACGGTGCGCACGTTCGCTCAACAGTGCAAACACGTCGCCGCGGTTCTGTACATTATTTCCGCAGCCACCTTGGGACAGAAGCCGCCGGTCGACCTGGGCACCGGCGAGAACGGTCCCGATTCCATCAAGACCAAGGACCAGGTGGTGAAATTCCTGAAGGACGCTTTTGCCTACGCGCACACAGCCACGCTGGCCATGACTTCCAAGAACGAAGTGGAGATGCTGAAAAGCCCCTTCGGGGATGGCGAGATGGCGCGAGGCTCCATGGCCGGTCTTCTGGTGTCACACAGCTTTGACCATTACGGTCAAGTGGTGGTCTACCTCCGCATCAACGGCATTGTTCCGCCGGCCAGCCGCTGAATCGAGAAGCCAGAAGTTAGGGAAGACAGAAGTCAGCTCTGCCTACGCAAGGCAAAGATGCGGGCTGTGTGATTCTTTCGCCCCGTTCCGGGGCTCTGCCATTTCTACCCGGTTCCCAGGGCTTGCGCCCTGGGCTATGGTCTGCCGCCCCTCTGGGGCTCCGGGCGATGAGAAAACCGTCGCGGCCTCTACGGCGCGCGCCGAATGCACCGCAAAACCTACCCTGCCAGGTCGCCGACTTTCCTTAACTCCAGCTCCAGGTCGCCATCCGCATCCACGCTGAATGCGGGGGCGAACTTGCGGCCCCACAAAATCTCCTCATGCCGGTAGGAATGGCGCGAGAGCACCGTCTGGTTGAAGGTGTCGTCATACGCTTTGATCAGGATCAGCACTTCCACCTGCAGGCGTTCCAGGTCTTCGAGCGTCTTGCCCCACAACGGACTTTGCGGGTCGATGGGATGGACGATGGTCCACGTGAGCGGCAGGAAGAGTATCTTATCGCGTTCCAGCGTAAGCAGGTTATAAGAGCGTTGCGCCGTAGCACTGGTCAGGTCCACCATCATCAGCATCACCTTGGCTTCCAGCTCCATCAGGGAATTGGCGCGCCGGTTCACCACGCGGAATTGCAGGCTGGTGCCGTCCTGATAGGGCGCCACCAACAGATTCCGGCTGTAGGCGATCTTCGCGGAAGGCCGCGACACGCGCCCGAACAGCAGCCCCGTAGCCACGGCGAAACTCAGTACGCCTACGAGAGCTTCCAACGCCGCCACCACGTTGGCCGCAGTCCCATGCGGCGAAATATTGCCATACCCCACCGTGCTCAGAGTGTGCGAACTGAAGAAAAGGTCATTCAGGAAACGGCCCCCTTTCGTCGAGGCATCGGCGCCCGAGAGTTGGTCCGCCGGCAGCGCGAAATAGAGACACGCGAAGACGCAGTTGGATACCAGATACCCCATAAAAAGCACGCCGAGAAAACGCGCCCAACTCAGGTTGATGAGGTGCAGGTAGGGATGAAAATCGCGCCACGTGGTGCCGTGGCGGCGCACATTGAATTGGCCATCCTTGTTGATGATGCGCCGTAACGGCGCAATCACCTGGGTAGTCAGCCCGGGGTCGAAACTGGGATTCTGCATATGTACGATCTTACGAGATGCCCCGGGGATTCGCGGTACCATGATCGAAGTGTCCGATTCTCCCCACCAGCGCCTGGCCGCTCTCAGCGCCGCGATGCTGCGTCTTCATAAGTCCTTGCTCGATGCGGAGCGTGCCGCCTACGAACTTGACGTCGCCCGCATCACCACGACGGGCCAGTATCTGCAGCTGGTGCTGGGCGACCCGTGGTTCGCCTGGCTGCGCGAGATCTCGCAATTCATCGTGCTGGTGGACGAAGCCAGCGCCTCCAAGAATCGCCCCGTCGGCGCGGCCGATGCGGATCGCCTCATCGAACAGGCGCGCCTGCTGCTGGCGCCTTCCGAGGAAGCCACTGGTTTCCAGCGCCGTTATTACGATGCGCTGCAGCGCGACCCTTCCGCCGTTCTGGCGCACGGCGAGATGATGCGGGCGCTGTCCCTGCTCGAAGCGTGATGTTGCTGGAGATCATCGCCGCCGCGGAGTTGGCCCTCTGGCTTTACCTGCTACTGTTTCGCGGTGGATTCTGGCGCGAATTCTACACGCGAACGCCCGCGCCCGCCGGCCCGCTTCGCCAGCCTCCGCGCATCGTAGCCGTCATCCCCGCGCGGAATGAAGCCGCCACCATCGGCCGCGCCCTGGCTTCGCTTGTGGCTCAGGTATATCCCGGGGCGTTTCACATCATCGTCGTTGACGATGACAGTACCGATGGCACCGCCGAAGCCGCCCGCTTGGCCGCATCGCCCGATGTTCTTACGGTGGTGGCCGCCGGCGCTCTTCCCGCCGGTTGGACCGGCAAGCTCTGGGCGCTCTCCCGGGGCATCCACCATGCGGCCGAACTGCGTCCCGATTTTCTGCTGCTCACCGATGCCGACATCGTCCATCCCCCGGGAGCTGTGGAGGAGCTCGCCTGCCGCGCCGTCGGCGGGAGCCGCGACATGGTGTCTTTCATGGCCACACTGGAATGCCAGTCGCCCGCGGAACGCGCTTTGATCCCGGCATTTGTTTATTTTTTCTTCCAGCTCTATCCGCCAGCGTGGGTGCGCAAACCCGGCTGGAACACGGCCGCAGCCGCCGGCGGCTGCGTTCTGGTGCGGAATGCCGCTCTGGAGCGCATCGGCGGCATTGGCGCCATCCGCGAAGCGCTGATTGACGATTGTGCCCTGGCTCGCTCGGTCAAAAGCAGCGGCGGGCGAATCGGGCTGGGATTAAATCCGGATACCGTCAGCATCCGGTCCTATGGTACGTTTGGCGAAGTCGGACGTATGATTTCACGCACCGCGTTTACCCAGCTCCACCATTCCACTCTGCTGCTGGCGGGAACCACGCTCGGCCTCATTTTCACTTATCTTCTGCCGCCGGTCCTGGCCGTGTTCGCTCCGCAACCAGCCGCGGGCTTGGCCGCCATGGCATGGCTGGTGATGTCCATAACGTACTTCCCCGCCCTGCGTTATTACCATCGCCGGTGGTTCACCGCTCCCTTGCTGCCGCTGGCGGCCGTCTTCTATCTGGCCGCCACGGTCCATTCCGCCATTGCCTACTGGCTCGGCTCCGGCGGCTTATGGAAAGGCCGCGTTCAGGATAAGCCAATTTGAATCCGCTAACAAACATTCGCGCCGGTGGTTACGTCTAACTCCCGTGTGGCGTCTCATGTTTAACTGGAGGCTGCGGATGCGAAGTTTCGCCTTATTGCTGTTTACTTCCTGCGCGCTGTTGGGGCAGGGCCGGGGAGGATCCGTTCAGCCGGGCCTTGGCGGCTCCAATGGCATGCCCGCGCCGGCGCCAACTCCCGTCACGGACCTCTGCACGCTGGAAGGCCAGGTGGTAGACGCCTCTACCGGCCAGCCTTTGCGCAAAGCCAACCTCTCCCTGAACCTGGTAGGCGGCAACGTGGGCGGAATCACGGCCAACCATAACTACTCCGCCACGTCCGATCCCGCCGGCAAGTATTCCGTTTCCGGCCTCGAACCTGGTCGCTATCGCATCAATGTCAACCACATCGGGTATCTCAATACCGAATACAATTCCCAGCGGCCGGGCGGCCCCGGCACCCAGCTCGAACTGGCGCGCGGGCAGAAAATGACCGGCGTGGTCTTCCGCATGACGCCCCATGGCGTCATAGCCGGCCACGTTCTGGATGAGGATGGCGACCCGCTGCAAAATGTCAATATTCAACTGATGCGGATGAACTATATGCAGGGCCGGAAGCAACTCCAGCAATTCGGCGGCGGCAACAGCAACGATCTGGGCGAATACCGCGTCTCCGGCATTATCCCCGGGAAGTATTACCTTTGCGCCGTCTATCGCGGACGCCCCATAACCATGATGGTGAACGGCAGTCTCGTCATGAATGCTCCGGGCGCCGGCACCGCGCCGCAACAGGAAGATTACGCCACAACATTCTACCCTGGTGTCACCGACCCGGCCGCCGCCACTCCACTGGATATGAAGCCCGGCCAGCAACTGGAGGGTTTGAATCTCAAGCTGGCCAAGATCCCCACTTATTCCGTCAAGGGCATGGTATTCAACACAACTTCCGCACCCCCTGCGCCGGTACCGCAGGGCGGCCGAGGCGGGCCCAACGGCGTCAATGTGAATGTTCAGCTGGATGCGCGGGGATCAATGATGAACATGGGGATGAATCAGGGCACTGGCGTACGCCCGGACGGCACCTTCGAGTTCTCCAGTGTCGCGCCTGGTTCTTACAATCTGGTGGCCTTGACCAACGCCGGCGCTCTCCGCCACGTCGCCATACTGCCGGTGGACGTCAGCCATTCGAATGTGGAGGGCCTCAGTATCACCGTCACCCCCGGAGTAACGGTTTCCGGCCACATCCGCGTGGATGGCGACACCACTGAGAACATCCCCACATTCAGCGTGCGCCTGAACACCATCGGCCCTGCTGTGTTCGGCTCGCCGCAGCCCGCCAAAGCCGACGAACAAGACAATTTCCGGATCGATGAGGTTAACCCCGACCGCTTCGATGTCAACGTGATGCCGTTGACGGGCACGTTGTATGTGAAATCCATTCGCGCCGGCAATGTGGATGTGCTGAACACCGGCCTTGACCTGACGGGCGGCGGCGGCGCGAATCTTGATGTCGTCATTGGCGTCAACGCGCCCACCATCACCGGCACGGTGCAGAACCCCGCGACGCAACAGCCGGCGGTAGCCACCACCGTGGTGCTGATTCCCCAGGAGCCGGAACGGCACAACGTCAGCGTCTATTACCGCATCGCCAACACCGATCAGAATGGCAGTTTCACCATGCCCCGCGTAAACCCCGGCGAGTACAAACTCTACGCCTGGGAAGACATGGAGACCAACTCCTGGTACGACCCCGACGTGATGAAACCGATGGAGAGTAAAGGAACGCCGGTATCAGTGAAAGAGGGTAACCCGTCCACGGTGCAACTGACGGTGATTCCAGCCGCCTCGGGAAATTGAATCTCACGGCTGGAAATTCCGATAGCGCCAAAGCTGCCCGGCGAGCCAGGCTTACCACGCAAGAATGTTAGACTCAATTCTTCCTCAGCCGCATGCTCGAAACCTTTCGTCAACTTTACGGCTCTGCCGAAGGAACCCGCGTCTACCGGGCGCCCGGCCGCGTCAATTTGATCGGTGAACATACCGATTACAACCTGGGTTTGGTGCTGCCGGTAGCTCTCGATCTGGCTACTCTCATCGCCGCCGCGCCGTCGGCTGATGGCAGGCTGCGCATCTATTCTCAACGACGCCACGAACTGCGCGAGTTCCAGGTGGCTGGCCTGCAGGAAATTCGACCGGCTCACGATTGGACCGATTACCCGATTGGCGTCGCTGTGGAATTGGCCCGTGCCGGTTTCCCAATGGCCCCCGCCAACCTGCTGGTGGCAAGCAGCGTGCCGGAAGGCAGCGGCCTCAGCTCTTCCGCCGCGCTCGAAGTGGCCTCGGCGCTGGCTTTCTTAGGCGGCCGCACGATGGACCCTCTCGAACTGGCATTGCTCTGCCAGCGCGCCGAACGCGGTTTCGTCGGGGTGCCCTGCGGCATCATGGACCAGTGCATTTCGGTCTTCGGGCGCGTCAATTCGGCGGTCGAGATCGATTGCCGCAGCCTGGGGCGCCGTTTCGTGCCGCTGCCGCGCGGGATCGCCTTCGTAGCGGTCAACAGCATGGTGAAGCACGCGCTGGCCGGCTCCGCATACGGCGAGCGCGTTGCCGAATGCGCCGCCGCGGCCGCCGCGCTGGGTCGACCGCTCCGTGATTTTTCGCCCGCTCAGTTCGAATCGAAGGCCGCCGACCTGCCGCCGGTGGTCCGGCGCCGCGCCCGCCACGTCATCACCGAAAACAGCCGCGTGGCCGAGTTCGTGGATGCCAGCATCCACGGCGATCCGGCCCGCTTGGGCCGCCTGATGCTGGCGTCCCATCGCAGCCTGCAACATGACTATGAAGTCAGCTGCGCCGAGCTGGATTTCCTGGTGGACACGGCGATCTCGATCAACGGCGTATATGGCTCCCGCATGACCGGCGGCGGTTTCGGCGGCTGCACCGTCACCATGCTGCGGCCAGATGCCGTGCCACACTTCGAGGAGAGCATCGTGAGCGCTTACGAAGACCGCTTCCACGTCACGCCGCACCTTTATCCCTGCCGCCCGTCGGCCGGCGCCGGCGAACAACCGGACATGCCCTAGTGCGGCGCCACGGGGATTCGTTCACCCAACTCTAGCCATGCCACGCTGGCTCAATCTCGCCAATTCGCTGACCGCCGTTCGGCTCCTGCTGGCGCCGCTCATCGTCCATGCCATCCTGAGCGGCCGCCACCAGATGGCCCTGGCTTTGTTTCTGGTTGCCGCTTTTACCGATATCGCCGATGGCGCCGCCGCCCGCCGGTGGGGCCAGACCAGCGCCGCCGGCGCGTACCTGGACCCGATCGCCGACAAATGTCTGATGAGCGGCGTCTACCTGGCCCTGGCCGCCGCCCACCTGGTACCCTGGTGGTTCGTGGGCTTGGTACTGGGCCGCGATCTTTACATCCTGGCCGGCGCCGCGCTGGTGATGCGGCTTACCGAGGTCCGCGCGTTCCCCCCCAGTATTTGGGGCAAAGCCTCCACTTTTGTACAGATTTGCACGGCCGTGGTCTGGATGACGCGTGAGGCTGCTCCGGCGCCCTGGCTGGTCACCCTGGCTTCCGCCATGCTCTGGCCCACTACCGCCATTACCCTGTGGAGCGGCCTGGATTATAGCCGGAGGGGCTTTCTTATCGTCCGGCAGCATTGACGCGCTGGGCCGGTGGGAGTAGTCTAAAATTACAGGGTTGTCTATGACTCGATACCTGCCGGCGCGACATTATCTTTGGTTCGGCCTCGGCACCGCCCTACTGGCGGCGGCCGGCGCGGGCGTTGCATTCAACAGCAAGCTCACCCTGGCATTGGTTCCCGCTGGTCTCTGCGCACTCATGGCGTTTTTCCTGCTGGCCACGGCTTTCCGTCCGGTGGTCGAAATCCACGAGAGCTATTTGACCATTGGCAAGCGCATCATCCCCTGGATGGACATCCGGCGCATTGACCGCACCGGCTGGAATTTTCCGCTGATTGCCCACATCACTTTGTTCGACGATTCCCGCCTTCGCCTGATCTATCCGGGCGATCTCGATTCCTGCAACAGCCTGCTGCGCAATCTGCGGCGCCTGTCGCGGGACGCTCTGATCGACGGCATTCCCTACCGGCAATACTGGGGCGAAGTTCTTACCGGCGCCGCCGAGCGGAAAACCCAATCGCCCAACCGCTACCGCATTCTGCTTCCCGAAGACGAAGCTGAAGTGGAACGGCTCTACCAGCGGCTCAAAACGGTCGGCAATCTCGATCAGAAAAATTCCGCGGACGAATAGCCGGTGGCGCAGCGTCGTTACCGAGGCCCCCTGTGTGCAGCCCTCCTGTTAGTGGTTGCCGCCCTCATTTTTTTCACCCGCACCCTCTGGCTTCCGGCAATTGGTTACGCTCTGATTCATGACGACGGCCCCGCCCACGCCGATATCGCGGTAGTGCTGGCGGGCGATCAGTACGGCCACCGCATCCTCACGGCCGGTGAATTGGTCAAGCAGGGCTACGTGCCAGCCGCTCTGGTGAGCGGCCCGGCAGGCCAGTATGATTGGTATGAGTCCGACCTGGCTATTCCGTACGCCGTCCGCCACGGCTATCCCGCCGCCAGCTTCATCGCCTTCCCCAACTACTCTTTATCCACCCAGGATGAAGCCGAAGAGGTCGTCTCCGAGTTGCGCCGCCGCGGCGTCCACAGGTTTCTGCTGGTCACCAGTTCTTTTCACTCGGCCCGCGCCACTCGTATTTACCGTTCCGTCCTACGCGCCAGCGGCCTGGGCCTCACTTTTCGAACCGTCGCGTCGGTGGACCAGTTTTTTCGGCCGGACACCTGGTGGCAGATCCGGGAAGGCCGCAAGACCGTCTTGCTGGAATGGACCAAGACGATTGCGTCGGCATTTGGCCTCTGAGCATGTGGGAGTCCCTTGCTACCGTTCGTTCCTATCTTTGGCGGTATCGCCGGGGCATGTCGATCGGCGGCCTCTGCCTGGTCTGCAAGGACCTGGCGCAGGTGGCCCAGCCACTGACGATCCGCTATGCCATCGATTCCCTCTCGAAGCCAGGCTCCGCTTCCCGGGCATTCTTGGGGTATGCCGGCTGCCTGGTCGCCCTGGGTCTGGTGAAAGGCCTTTTCCAGTTCTGGATGCGCGTCATCCTCATCGGCATCTCCCGCGACATCGAATACGACTTGCGGAACGACCTGTTCCGCCATCTGGTGGGTCTCTCACCCGATTTCTACGCCCGCAGTCGCACCGGCGATATCATGGCGCGCGCCACCAATGACCTGAATGCCGTCCGCATGATGCTCGGTCCCGGCGTGATGTACTGCGGCGAGACTTCCCTCACCTTCGTCCTTGCCATCCTGGTGATGCTCCGTGTCGATTGGCATCTGGCCCTCTACGCCATTCTTCCGGCGCCCGCCATTTCGCTGGCCGTGATCTTCTTCGGCCGGGCCATTCACACGCGCTTTGAGCGCATTCAGGCGATGTTTTCCGATATCTCCAGCCGGGTGCAGGAAAATCTCTCCGGCGTTCGCATGATCCGCGCGTTTGTGCAGGAACAATCCGAATTGCGGCGGTTCGCCGACCTCAACCGCCAGTACATCTCCCAGAACCTCGGCCTGGTCCGCATCCAGGGGGTCCTTGATCCGCTGCTCGAAGTGCTGATTGGAGCGACATTTCTGGTGGTCCTCTGGCTGGGCGGCCGCGACGTCATGCGCCATCGCATTACGATTGGCAGCTTCGTCATGTTCAACACCTACATGGGAATGCTGGTGTGGCCCATGATCGCTCTGGGCTGGGTAGTCAACCTGATGCAACGCGGCGCAGCCTCCCTCAGCCGCATCAACCAGATCTTCCATGAGGTACCGGGCGTCGCGGGCGCCGGCATACCGCCGGCCATCCAAGGCGCCATCGAATTCCGCCACGTAGCGGTGGATTATGACGCTCCGGTCCCCCACACTGAAGACGAAACCGTTCGCGCCGTTGCGGAAACCGCGGAGCCAGCCTACCACGCGCGGTCCGCCGGCAGGGCGCTCGACGACCTCTCACTCCACATCGCCGCCGGTGAAACCGTGGCGGTGGTGGGACATACCGGCTCCGGCAAGAGCACGCTGGTCTCACTCATTCCCCGCCTGATGGATCCCAGCCGGGGCAGCGTCCTGGTTGACGGTATCGACATCCGGACTCTGGACCCCGGCGCGCTCCGCCGCTCCATCGGTTTCGTTCCCCAAGAGACGTTTCTCTTTAGCGCCACCATTGGCCAGAACATTGCCTTTGGTGTAGAGACTGCAACTCATGAAGACATTCGCCGCGCCGCGGACATAGCCGGACTTAGTTCCGACATTGATTCTTTTCCAAACGGCTATGACACTATTGTGGGTGAGCGCGGCATTACTCTTTCAGGCGGCCAGAAGCAGCGCACCGCGATTGCCCGCGCCGTGCTTCGCAACCCCCGACTTTTGATTCTGGATGACGCTCTGTCGAGCGTCGACACACTCACCGAAGAACGCATCCTGACTCATCTGACTGGCGTGATGCACGGCCGCACCGTGATCCTGATTTCACACCGCGTCTCCACCGTGCGCCAGGCCCACAAGATCGTCGTCCTTGAAAAAGGCCGTATCGTGGAGCAAGGCACTCATGCTCAATTGATCGCAGCCGGCGGTTATTACGCCGATCTGAGCCGCAAACAAATGCTGGAAGAAGAATTGGAAACCATCTAGGTGGGGCATGCTCTTAGCGCTCTGCCGCATTTCGCTCGCGCACTTTCGACCACTTTCGGTCAGGGAGCGTAGAGATGGTAGCTTTCTCAGCAGCGTCCTTTAGCTTGCCCCTCTGAATTGACTCAAAACTGCTAAGCCGTCTGATTTTCCAGCACTTTCTTGAGTCATTCATAATCATTTAGACCTAACGTTCGCCTCTTTTGCTACCCGCAAAATTGATATGAGAATAACCGCGCAATTCTTATTGCTAAATACAATAATTAAGCTCACACTCAGATAGTGATTTGCCTGGCCAAATCCTTTCAGAGCGGTGGCGCCAGAGGAATTAGTCTCTTTGGTTATCACGATACTAATAACTGGCAATGTAACCGGCTAGCACGGGGGTCAAATGGAAACGATTCTATTCGTCGACGATGATATTCGGGTGGTCAGCGCGCTGCAACGCCGCCTCTACAAGACCTATCAGGTTGAAGTTGCGGGCTGTGCCGCGGAAGCGCTAGAAGCCATCGCCGGTTCCACATACGCGGTGGTGGTTTCAGACCTGCAGATGCCCCATATGAATGGCATCGAATTCCTCAGCAGGGTAAAGGAACTCTCCCCCGATACGGTCCGCATTCTTCTCACCGGACAAGCGGATCTGGAGACGGCCATCGCCGCCGTCAACGAAGGCAACCTCTTTCGCTTCCTGACCAAGCCATGTCCGGAAGAACTGCTCACCCGGACTCTGGATGCAGCTCTGGAACAACATCGCCTGATGATCGCGGAGCGCGACGTCCTGCAGCAGACCTTGATGGGCGCGGTGGGAGTGCTGGTTGAGATCCTCGCCGCGATTCAACCGGTGGCCTTCGGACGGGCCTGGCGCGTGCGGCGCCACGTCCAGGCGGTGGCGCGGGAATTGAAGCTGGAGAATTCCTGGCAATTCGAAGCGGCCGCCATGCTTTCGCAAATCGGCTGCATTTCGGTGGATCCAGCGGTCTTGCGCAAATACGACGCGGGCGAGGAACTTTCCACCGCGGAAGCCGCCCAGATGGAGTCACACCCCCAGGTAGGCCAGACTTTGTTGCAGCAGATTCCCCGGTTCCACGCCGTGTCGCAAATGATTGGGCGGCAGCACCATGCCTACCACGGCAGCGCCGGCTTCCAGCCGGGAACTTACACCGTGGCCTTAGGCTCCCAACTGCTCCATGTGGCGCTCGATTTCGATCGGCTTACCGGCGCCGGCCGCGCGCCTGCGCAGGCTCTGGCTGAAATGCGGCGCAACGCCGCCAGCTATAACCCGGATGTTCTGGCCGCCATGGAGCGCATCCAACTGGAAAACGGGCCTGACGCACCAGCGGAAATTCGCCGCCGTGAGCCGTCGGAAGTGGAACGGCAATTGTTCCGGCCCATTGCGGAACAGGTGCTCCGCGAGTTGAAGCACCACCAGAGCGTCGAGTAGGGCCGCCTACCACCGGCGGGTAGAGAATCTTATGAGTTTCGAAGTCAAAGTCGATTCAGAAGCCACCATGCCTGGCGGAGCGGACCCTATTGCCGAAGCCTCCGATCCGCTTCGCCAGCTGTTTGACGTCGCTCCCGTCCCGATGTGGATCTATGACCGCCAGAGCCTTCGCTTCCTGGCAGTCAACGACGCAGCCGCGCGCACGTACGGCTACTCGCGCAAGGAATTTCTTAAGTTGACTGTCTATGATATCCGCCCCCCTGAGGAAGCGCCCAAGGTCCGGCTTCGCTTGGAAACCTACTACCAGGAGAATCCGCGGCGCGCCGATGTCTGGACTCACCAGTCAAAGTGCGGCTATCGGTTTGAAGTGGAAACCACAACCACGGCGATTCGCTTCCAGGGTTGTGACGCGGAAATGGTGGTGGCCCATGACGTTTCCGCGCACATGCGCGAACAGCGTGGCACATCGATTCGCTATGCAATCAACCGCCTGCTGAGTGAAAGTTCCGACGACGTCACCGATAAGGCCTTGCGCGCCCTCTGCGAATGGATGGATTTCGACCTCGCCGAGTACTGGCAGCCCTATGCGGGCAACCATGTGCTGCTGCGTAAAACCTACTGGCAGCCCGCCGATGACGAGCCCATCCGTCCGGCGGCGCCGCCGGTGCTGCTGGAATCCAGTGAAGGCATGCTGGTCCAGACCTGGCTCAGCGGCTGGCCCGGCTGGATCGACGGATTTGCCGGCGAACCAGGTTATCAGGACAGGGTTGCCGAACTCGAAAACACCGGCATCTCCGAAGGCATCGCCTTTGCCGTTCGAGCCCGCGGCGTCACCCTCGGCATCATCGTTCTGCTCAGCCGCGGCCGCCACGAACGCGCACCCCAGACCGTCGAACTGATGAGGGATATTGGCGCCCAGATCGGGACCCACCTGGAGCGCTGCCGGGTAGAAGCCGAATCGCGCAAATCGGCGGAGAGTTTCCGCGCGCTCTTTGAAGATGCGCCGGTGGCGTATCACGAAATCGACCGGAAGGGACTGGTGGTCCGCGTCAACCGCCCCGAATGCGAACTGCTCGGCCTGCAACCCGCCGACATGATCGGCAAGCCCGTCTGGGATTTCGTCGCCCCCGAAGAGCGTGAAGAAAGTCGGGAGAGCGTCAGAATGAAATTCGCCGAGGGACGCGTGCGCGCGCCTTACGAGCGCATTTACTGCGCGGCAGACGGCGCGCCACGGGTCTTTCTAGTGCATGAGCGATTGATCGTCCAGCCGGGTGGCGAAGTAACGGGCATTCGCACTGCGATGCTGGACCTGACGGCGCAGCGGGAATCCCAACGAAAAATTGAATTTCAGGCTGGCCTGCTGGATCAGGTGGGCGACGCCATCGTAACTTTGGATCGTGGCCTGAACGTTACCTACTGCAACGGAGCCGCCGAACGGATGTTCGGCGTGCTGTCTGAAGAAGCCATCGGAAAAGACTATCGCACGGCGGTTCCCTTGGAATTAGGTCCCGATGAGATGGAATCCCTCTTCGCCGCCCTCGATAGCCAGGGCTACTGGAGAGGCGAATTTGCCATCACCAACCGCAGAGGTGAGCGGCTGGTGTTGGAAGCGAACGATTTCCCGTTGTGCGGCCCGAACGGTGAAAAGCAAGGCGTCGTTGCCATTCTGCGAGATATCACCCAGTGCCGCCTTGCCGAAGATGCCCTGCGCGCCACCGAAAATCGCATGACGCTGGCTCAATCCGTCATCAACATCGGCAGTTGGGAAGTGGATCTGAAAGCGCCGGAACGCGCCAGGTGTTCCTCCCAAATGCTAAGGCTCCTTGGCCTTCCGGACTCCAACGAAGGAATCACCCAACAGCAGTGGGAAGCCTGCATTCATCCCGAAGACCGTGACCGTGTGCTGGCGGAAGTGGCGGCCAACGTTGCCGGTCCCGGCGCGCTCGACCGCCAGTATCGCGTCGTCTGGCCCGATGGCACGGTGCACTGGCTTCATAGCAAGACTCGGCTGGTGCTGGATTCCTTCAACCGGCCCGACAAACTCATCGGTGTGGATTTCGACATCACCGAACACCAGGCGGCGGACGAAAGGCTTCGGATTCTCTCGAGCGCCGTGGAGCAGAGCCCCGTCAGTATCGTAATTACCAACCTCCACGGCATCATCGAATACGCCAATCGCAAGACCACGGAAATTACCGGCTACACGCTCGATGAATTAAGAGGGCAGCACACCCGGATTTTGAAATCCGGCCACACCTCTACGGAAGAGTACCGGAATCTCTGGGCCACCATCCCCACCGGCGAGTGGCACGGCGTGTTTCACAACAAAAAGAAGAACGGAGAGTTTTTCTGGGAAGATGCGCGCATTAGTCCCATCCTGGACGCATCCGGCAACGCTTCTCATTATCTGGCAGTCAAGGAGGACATCACCGAGCAAAGGGCCATGGAAGCCGCCCTGAAAGCCTCCGAGGAGCGCTTTCGCATCGCCGCGGAGAATTCCGGCGACGTGATCTATGAGTGGGACATCGCTTCGGGCGCCGTGCGCTCTTATGGAAAAAAACACAATGGCCGTCTCCGGCTGGTCACGCCCGAGGCCCACATCAAGCGCATTCATCCCCAGGATCGGGAACGCGTGCGGAACGCGGTTCAACGCGAGTTGGACGAGGGAGGTCCCTACTCCGAGGAATACCGGATCGTGTCCCGTCCAGGGCAGGTGCGTTACTTGTCGGACCGCGCGTCCGTAGTGCGCGACGCGGGCGGCAAACCGTATCGGTGGATTGGCGTACTGAAAGACGTCACCGAACTCCAGGCGGCCCAGCGCGCCAATGCCGAACTGGCCGCCATCGTGGAATCCGCCGAAACCGCCATCGTCAGCCAGGATCTGTCCGGACAATTGCTAACCTGGAACGCCGGTGCGCAGCGCATTTACGGCTACTCCGCCGAAGAGATGATTGGCCGCAACATGATCGAGATCGTCCCGCCGGAGCGGCGCGCCGAAGAAGAAGCCATCTTTCGCAAGTGCCGGCTGGGCGAGCGGGTCGATAACCTCGAAACCATGCGCGTAACCAAGAGCGGCGAACTCATCCACGTGCTGGTCACCGTTTCACCCATGCGCGACCAATCCGGCGCGGTGATCGGCGCCGCTCGCGTTTCCTGGAACATCACGGAACTCAAGCTGCTGCAGCGCCAGTTATCGCAAGCTCAAAAGCTGGAGTCCATCGGCCAACTGGCCGCCGGCATCGCCCACGAGATCAACACGCCCATTCAATACATCGGCGACAATGCCAAGTTCCTGGACGAGGCATTCCGCGACCTGTTCCAGTTCATCGAGCCCCATCGGGAACTGGCCAGCCGCCTGCGCGATTCCGGCGACGCGGATGCCATCGCTGCCGTCGAACGCGCCGTCGAAAACGTCGATGTGGAATACCTCCGCGCTGAGATTCCCAAGGCCGTTCAGCAACTGCTCGAAGGCGTAGCCAACGTCGCGAAAATTGTCCGGGCCATGAAAGAATTCTCCCATCCCGGACCGGTGGATAAGGCGCCGGTGGATCTCAACCGCGCCATTGAGAGCACCATCGTGGTTTCCCGGAACGAGTGGAAATACGTCGCCGAGCTGTCCACCGATTTCGATCCCGGGCTTCCACCCGTTCCGTGCCTGGCCAGCGAGTTCAACCAGGTGATCCTCAATCTGATCGTCAACGCGGCTCACGCCATTGCGGACGTGGTGGGCAACTCAAACGGCAAGGGGGCTATCAGCATCAGCACGCGGCGCGACGGCGGTTGGGTCGAAGTTCGGGTGCGCGACAGCGGCGCCGGCATCCCCGATGAGATCCGCGGCAAGATCTTTACCCCGTTCTTCACTACAAAGGAAGTTGGGAAAGGCACCGGACAGGGCTTGGCCATCTCACATTCGGTAATCGTAAAGAAGCACCAGGGAACCATCGCTTTTGAATCCACACCCGGCGTGGGAACCACCTTCATCGTCCGGCTTCCGCTCGAGTGTGGAAAGGACCCTGTATGAAGCGAATCCTGTTTGTCGATGACGAGCCAAGAGTTCTCGAAGCCCTGAAGCGCATGTTGTATCCGCTGCGCCATGAGTGGCACAGCGAATTCGCATCAAGCGGCCCGGAGGCGCTGCGGCTGCTCTCCGAAGCCGAGTATGACGTGATCGTCACCGATGTGCGCATGGCGGGCATGAGCGGCATTGAACTCCTCCAGGAAGTGGTCAAGCAGTTTCCGCAAGTGGTGCGGATGGTATTATCCGGCACCGCGGATCAGGAAATCACGCTCCGCTCCGCCACGCTGGCTCACCAGTACCTGATGAAACCCTGTGACGCCGCTACCCTGCACGCCACCGTGGAAAGAGCCTTCCGCCTGCGCTCCATGCTGGAGGACGCGGGATTGAAGAAGCTGATCTCCCGCATCAGGTCGCTTCCGAGCATCCCGGCCGTCTACGCCAACCTGCTGGCAGCCCTCCGCTCGCCGGACATTTCCACCAAGGAAATCGGCGACATCATTTCGCGGGATATCAGTATGACCGCCAAGATCCTGCAACTGGTCAATTCCGCATTCTTCGGCATCAGCCGTAACGTCACCAATCCCCTGACCGCCGCCATTTACCTGGGCACGGAAACCATCCGGGCCCTGACTCTGACCATTTCCGTTTTTTCCCAATTCGACATCCAAGCCGCTTCCACCTTTTCCATTCAGACGCTGCACGACCACAGCCTGACAGTGGGAGCGCTGGCCCGTGGGATCGCTAAATCCATGGGCCTGCCTAAGACTTCCAGCGACGACGCATTTACCGGCGGCTTGCTCCACGACGTTGGCAGGCTGGTCCTGGCGTGCAACTGCCCCGAGCAGTATGAGCAGGTGCTTCGTATCATCAAGAAGGATGAACTTGCCTCGCGAACCGCCGAGTTCCAGGTCTTTGGCACCAGCCACTCGGAAGTGGGCGCTTATCTGCTCTGGCTGTGGGGACTGCCAGATCCGGTAACGGAGATCGTGGCGCACCATCACGCTCCCGCCGCTGTTCAGCCGCCGCCGCTCGCGCTCATCGCGGTCCACGTGGCGGACGCACTGGTGAATGGAAGTTGCGAAAGGGATCTCGATATGGCCTGCCTCAACGCACTGGGGTTGGCCGCCCGCCTGCCGGAATGGAAGCGGATGCATGACGACTTAGCCGCCGAGGTAGCCGCATGAAGCGCATTCTGTGTGTGGACGACGAGCCCAACGTACTGCAGGCCTTCGAACGCCAGTTTCGAAAGCGCTTCGAAATCCACACGGCTCTTGGTCCCGAACTGGGACTTGCTGCGCTGCGCGATTCCGGACCCTTCGCCGTAGTGGTCTCCGACTTGCGAATGCCCGTTATGGACGGAATTGAGTTCCTCTCCCGGGTCCGCAAACTCTCCTCCGACACGGTGCGCATCATGCTCACCGGCCAAGCCGACCTGAGCGCCGCCATCGCCGCAGTGAACCAGGGAAATATTTTTCAATTCCTCAACAAGCCGTGTCCTTCCGATGTGCTGGCCCGCGCCCTGGATGCGGCCCTGGAACAACATCGCCTGCTGACCTCTGAACGTGAACTGCTGGAGCAGACGCTCCACGGCAGCGTCGGAGTTCTTTGTGAAATTCTCAGCCTGGTCAATCCGTCCGCCTTCAGCCGCGCGGAACGCGCCCGCCGCTATGTCAGGCATATGGCCGAACGGCTCGGGCTGGCGGACTGCTGGCAGTACGAACTGGCCGCCATGCTGTCGCAAATCGGCTGTGTCACCGTGCCTCCGGACCTGTTGGACAAACTTTCGAGCGGCAGTCCGCTGAACAAGGAAGAAGCTGAGATCTTTGCTTCGCAAAGCCGCGTCGGCCATGATCTGCTGGCCAAAATCCCGCGCCTTGAAGCGGTTTCGGAAATGGTGGCCCGGCAGCGTTCCTCCTGCCCTGTGGAAGAAGGCACTCACGACCCGGTGAGGATCGGCGCGCACTTATTAAGAATCGCCCTGGACTTCGATGAGCAGATGGTGCGGGGCGGTCAGTTCGAAACTGTACTCGCGGAGATGCTGCGGCGGCGAGAATACAGCCCCCTATTTGTAGCCGCTTTGGAACAGGTTCAGGTTGAGGAAGCCAAGCGGGAAATTCGCGTCGTCCGGCTGGCGCAACTCAAAACGCACATGATCGTCAACGCCGACGTCTTCTCCAGGAACGGTTTGTTGCTGCTGGCCAAGGGCCAGGAAGTTACCGATTCGGTGCTGGCGCGCCTGAGTGCGTTCGCCGTGACCACCGGCATCGTGGAGCCGATCCACGTGATTGGCCTGGGCGTAACTCACTCCCCGGAAGCCGCTGTTCCCAGCGCAATAGCCAGTTAACGGCCCCGCGCGGCCGGCAGGCTCGCCCCATTGGCGTGACTCTCGATCAGATCATGCGCTCGGCGCGAACAATGAATCGGCTGGGGGCGGGACCGATGAAGTAGAACGGATAACAGGTGACCAGAGTCAGCACTTCGTCCTTTCCGGGATCCAGGACGGAGACATCCGTAGGCGCCACAATCCGCGTGGAGACCACCCGATAGCGATACTCACCAAACACCGTGGTGACCGTGATCGTGTCATCTTTCCGGATGTTGCGCAGCGGCCGGAATAGTGTGTCGCGGTGCCCCGAAATGCCTACATTGCCGGGCTGGCCAGGCAATGCCGTGCCCGGGATATGTCCCGCTGAACGGCGTAGAGTCGACTGGTCCACGCCTTCCACCACCACCACGGAAAGGCCCAGCCGGGGAATTTCCAAACGGCCAATCAGGCCACCTTGCGCCGCGCCGTGCGAAATTTGCAAAGGAACGGCTTCCGAGGCGCGGAGCATCGGGCTGCCGGCTGCCTGCCGGGTTTCCATCAACTCTCCCAGACGCCGATTCTGATCTCTCTGGAATGCCCACGTGCCGGCCATCACCAGGCCGCAATATCCCAGCATCAGGACGCCGGCGGCGGCCAGGGTCCATTGAGCGGCTAACAGCGTGGACTGCAAAGCGCCCCGCCGGATTTTGATTCTCACTTGGCAATCTCGCGCGGAATCGGGGACCGGTCGCCGCCCGCGATGTAACTGGTACGGGCCCGCACCGAGAGCTTGCCGTCAGGCCCGTGAGCAACCACTCGAATCGCCCGGGTGGCGCCCGGCTGCGCCTTTTGGGAAGAAGTGTATCCGATTGTGTATTGATGGCGAATGTCCCGTGCGATGCGTTCGCAGATCGGCACAACCTCTTCCAGTTCGGACGGGAAAAAGGCTTCCCCGCCGGTTTCCCGGGCCACCCGGCGGAGCATCCCCGGGTTCTGGTCCGGATCCTGCGGGTCAAAGATGCCAACAGAATAAATCACGGCGTTGGATTGTCCAGCCAATTTCAAGACGTCGGCCAGGCTGTGTGTGCTCTTATTGTCGCCGCCATCGCTGATAATCAGCAGCACTTTCTTTTCGCGGCTGCCCGTTTGCAATCGTTCGAGCGCCGTCACAATCGCGTCGTAGAGCGCCGTCTCGCCTGCTGCTTCTGTTCTTGCGATGGCGCCCTGCAGTTCTTCCGGGTCGTCTGTGAACAACACGTCAGCCGGCAATCCCAGCGTCACTTTCTCGTTGAAGTTGACAACGAACATCTGGTCTTGCCGGTTGCTGGATCGCGCGAAGGTGCTCGCCGCAGCGATCACATCCAGCATCTTACGATGCATGCTGCCGCTGTGATCCACCACTAATCCCACGGTGACCGGCATGTCTTCATGCTCAAACATGCGGATGGTTTGCAGCACCCCGTCTTCGTACACCTCGAAGTCCTGCTGCCGCAGATCGGAAACAAATCGGCCCTGCCGGTCGCGCACCACCGCGGGCAATACCACCAGATTCACGTTGACGGCAATCCTGAACGGCTGCGAATCCTGTCCGGCAGCTGCCGGTGAAGTTTGGGATGCAGACCCACCCGCGGCGCTTGCGAGGAGAATTGTTGTCAGCCACATGGCGGCCACCCGCCGGCCTGCCTCCGCTTTCATGTTCTCCTCCTTCCCGCCGGTCTGCGCTCAAGACGCCAGAATACGCCGATACTCTGGTAGCCACATGGAGTCGCGAACCTGTTGCACAATGTCTTCGAACTCAACTCGCGCCAATCCCTCCAACACGGCGGCCTCCGCTACCGCTACCGCCACCGTCAGCGAGGCGCTGCGCAAGTCGTCGACGTGCGGCAGCAGCGACGCACCGGGCTGGCGCACGGCCACCAGACTGGAAACAGCGCTGGCCGCGGCGGCGATCATGCCATCGCTGACCCTCCTGGAACGCGAGACGATGGCGCCCAGCACCAGCCCCGGGTAGAGCAAGGCGTTGCTCAACTGCGCCACCACATAAGTGACTCCCTTGTACGTGATGGGCGCGAACAGGCTGCCGCTGGCAATCAGCGCGCGCCCCTCAGTCCAGGCAATCAGATCGCCCGGATTCGCCGCGGCCCGCGCCGCTGGATGGCACAGCGCGAAGACGATCGGCCTCTCCACATGTCTGGCCATTTCCCGAACCACGGCCTCCGTAAAACTGCCGCCCACCGTCGCAGCCCCGATGAGCATAGTCGGCTTCACGCGCCGCACCACCTCCGCCAGGCCCACACTGCCATCCGGTTCTCGCTTCCAGGCCTTGCTTTCGCCGGCCGGGCGGGCGTACACGGCCTGATAGTCCTCAAGCGAGGCCGCCATATCCGTGGTGACCAGGCCCTGGCGGTCCACGCACCAGAAGTGGCTGATAGCGTCGTTCCTGGAGAGCCCCTCACGCACCATGGCGTCGCGGATCTGGTCGGCGGCGCCCACCCCCGCCGTTCCGGCCCCGAAGATAACCACGCGCTGGCCGCGGAACGGCGTGCCACAGACGCGAACAGCGGAAATAGCCGCAGCCAGCGTGATCGCGCCGCTTCCCTGAATATCTTCGTTGAAGGTGCAAACGTGGCGGCGATACTTCTCGAGGATGCGTCTGCCGTTGGATGCCGAAAAGTCCTCCCACTGGAGCAATGCATTCGGAAACAGGCTGGTGACGGCCTTGACATAAGAGTCGATGAAGGCGTCATACCGCTCACCGCGAATGCGCGGATGCCGGTTCCCAATGTAAGTGGGATCGTCCAGCAGGCTTTCGCGGTCGGTACCGACATCCAGCATCACCGGAATCACACGCGTCGGATCTATGCCGCCCGCCGCAGTGTAAATCGCCAGCTTGCCGATCGATACTTCGATACCGCCCACTCCCCAATCGCCGATTCCCAGAATCTGCTCGGCATCGGTCGCCAGAATCAGATCGATGTCGTCGGGACCGACACACAAATTGGCAAATGCATCCTCAATGGCGTCCGTCGAATCGATCGATAGATACACTCCCCGCGGACGCCTGCATTCCAGATGACACTGTTCCATCGCCAGCCCGACCGTCATATCGTTGACAATCGGAATCATCTCACGAAGGTGTTCGGAAAACAGGCGGTAAAACAATACCTCGTTGCGGTCGTGCAGGGCAGTCAGGTAGAGATTCTTGCTCAACGGATCCGGCAGCCGCTCGTACTGGATGTAAGCGCGCTGGACTTGAGTCTCAAGAGTGCTGATGTCGGGTGGCAGCAGACCGCCCAGACCCAAGGCATCCCGCTCTTCGGCCGTGAAAGCCGTTCCTTTGTTGAGCAGCGGCGAATTCAGCACGGCCAAGCCTCGCGCCATGGTCTGGTCGCATCCCACTTTCGGTTGCCTGGGCCTGGTGACGGGTGCCAGCATTGGGATCACTCTCTGTCGCATGCTTCTTCTCCCCTCGATTCAAACCACTCAGGCGGCGCGCTGACGGGAGCGCGCCGCTTGTTCATGGAGGCGTCTACTGAAGGCGCTTTGCGGTTGCGCGAAAGGCGAAAGCCGCGGAGAGGGCCAACAACCCCAGCAACCCGATCAGCGGCAACATGCTCGCAGTCGCCGGAAGTTCGGCGGGCGCGCTCACCGGGGCCGGCGCTGCTTCCACTACTGCCGGCGGCGGCGTCACCACCTCGGCAATCTGCACTTCCTCGCCGGTAGGCTTGATCGCCATCACCGGAGCCTGTTGCATTTTGGCTAACAGCGGCGCTTGCGCCAGGGCCGAAGGCTCGGTCACTTCCATAGGAAGTTCCACCGGCATGAACAGCACCGGGGTGCTTGAGGTCTTTGCTAACTCAATCGCTTTAGCCTTAGGATAGACAAATTCCTCGCCCCAATTTCTGCCCGGATAGAACCAGGCGCGCAAAGCTTCCGGCTCGCCTGCCGGTCGTTCCCGGAACGTGATGACCGTCTTGTCCGTGACCTGAAGACGATAATTCGGAATAGACAGAATCGTCGCATAAATCGTCTTTTCGTCTTTGCTCCAAATCTGCACGATATGGCGGTCGGACTGTGAATCCATAACCTTGAACACATATGTGCCGGCGGGCAAGACACCAAATCCAACCAGATGCACGCCAGGGATCTCCACCGGGCCACTAAAGGTCATCGTCGTTTTGCGATTAAACTCGTCGGCCTTGGCTCCCGGCGAGAGTACCGCGCTCATTAACGTCATACAACACACCGTCGTTGCCGCTTTGAATAACTTCATTTTGTTTTTTCCTTTGATTTAGTCTTGTTAAACTGCTGTTCGCTTGTCGGCCCGCAGCCGCTCAAAGCGCATTTGAGGGGCCGCTCTGGTCCAACCAGTCTTAGGGGCTGCCCTTCGTTCAAATCCGGGAGCCCGGAAGGTGGAAGCCGACCGCACGGGGTCAAGTGACCAAATGCGGCCAGCGGCCCGCATCGCGCCGCTTGCGGCCCTTAGTGGCCGTGGCGGTCGCGATCGCGATCACGGTCGGAGTGATGGTCGTGCTCCACTCTGCCGCGCTCGCCATCCCAGTAGCCGTTAAAGAACATGGTGCCATCGTGACGCGGTTCCACCCAGTGGGCGCCCTCATAAGCGGGGCGCGTCCAGTATCCCGCGTGCCAGCTATAGTGCCCGCGCAACGGGTACCAATAACCACCGACCCAGGTATATCCAACCCCGGGGCTGCGCGGCTGTACCCTCAATACGCGTACCGGCGGGGGCGCCCCAATTCGCACCCCAATCGAGAGCTGGGCGAACGCAAAGCCGGCTACCAGCAGAGCCAATACCATCAATTTAGTCTTCATCCTTCGGCTCCTCCGCCGGTTTCAAGGCACGCCGACTGCCAAACCTGCACTCATCCTGAAAAGCCGCCGGAACCGTTCAGGCCATGACCGCATGCCGCCACATGACGCCACGCGGTCAATTGCCCCCGCCTGGCAATCAGCCTTTCTTCAACCAGGCGAAGCCGCTACATAGGCCTGGCGCATTCCGCAAGGTGGATGCGGAAGTGCTCTCTCTAAGTTGTACCGGAAGGAAACGACGCATATGAACTGGGATCAAATTGAAGGCAAGTGGAAACAATTGAAGGGTTCGGCTCGCCAACGCTGGGGCAAACTCACAGACGACGACATTCAAACTCTCACCGGCCACAAGGATCAGTTGGTTGGCATTATTCAAGAGCGATATGGAATCGCCAAGGAACAGGCAGAGGCGCAGACCGACGCTTGGTCCGCCGCTTTGGAAGAGAATAACGCACAGGCGGCAAAGCCCGTTATGTAAGTTCGGTAGCGAGAGAACCCACCCCGCTTTCGGTGGGCTCAAAGGAACCTGTCATGCACCAAACGGTTACTCGGATTGCCAAGTGGACCACGATTCCGGTCCTGTTGATCGTGGCGGCACTTTCGTCCTTCGCCGGAAGTTACGAGCCAGTGATGGACTTCGCCGTCTGCCTCGTCGCCGTCTATCTGGCGAACCGGGCCATGCGCCTCCGAGAGTACTTTTGGTCCGCGGGGTTCGTTGGCATTTTGATCCTGTTCAGCCCCATCTTCCTCGTCGTAAAACTCTTCCTTCTGCTGGGTCTCACTTCAGCAGCCGCATGTATTACTCTGTTCGTGGCGTTCCGCACACAGTTATTACCGGTGGAGCAACTGCCATGAACCGGTCATCCATAGCGGCACTTCTGGTGGCCATAGCGCTCCTCGGCTGTGCGCAACGCGGTTTTGCACAACCCGGTTTTGCGCCACCCAGCATTGCACCACCCAGCATTGCACCACCCGGTTTTGAACCACCCGGTTTTGAACCACCCGGTTTTGCACCACCCGGTTTTGCACCACCCGGTTTTGCACCACCCGGTTTTGCACCACCCGGTTTTGCACCACCCGGCATTGCGCCAACCAATGACGCATTCAACTGGAAAAGCAAGCTACAGTTTCACGCCGCAAAAGCCGGCGGCCCGGTGGCGCTCCTGGGCTTCGCCGCATACGCCGCAGCAAAGCAGGAGTTAAATTCACCGCGGGAGTGGGGCCAGGGCGGCTCCGGCTATGGCAAGCGCCTGGCTTCCATCGTTGGTTGGGCGGGAATCCACGGCACGCTCGCTTTTGGGTTGGATACCGCATTACACCAGGACCCGCGTTACCACCGCGGCGGCGGCCCCGGCTTCCTCCGCCGTGTTGGACACGCCGCTCGCGGAACTCTCCTTACCCGGACCGATTCTGGCGGCGAGACCCTGTCCACATGGCGCCTGGGAAGTGACTACGGCGCTGCGTTTCTCTCCGATCTGTGGTACCCCGCTCGCCTCAATACATCCCGCGAGGGTTTCCTCACCGGATCCGTAACGCTGGGCTTCGACCTGGTCTCTAACCTCGGATCAGAGTTCTGGCCGGATATTAAGAAAGGTGTATTTCACCGCAAATCAGGACCATGATGAGACCTTTCAAACTGCACGGATTCCGAAGCTTGCGAATCGCTGTAGCCGTCGGACTGTTCGGGTTGCTTTCAGTCCAAACCACTTCTGCCTATTCCGTTCTCACGCACGAAGCCATCATCGACTCCACCTGGGACGGCGCCATCAAGCCTCTGCTTCTGAAGCGCTTTCCCCTCGCCACCGTGGAAGACCTGAAGCTCGCGCATGCTTATGCCTACGGCGGCTGTATCATCCAGGACTTGGGTTATTATCCGTTCGGCAGTAAGTTCTTCAGCGATCTGACCCATTACGTGCGCAGCGGAGACTTCGTCACCAATCTGATTAGTGAGTCGCAGAACCTGAATGAATACGCCTTTGCGCTGGGTGCGCTGGCACATTATGCGGCCGATAACAAAGGCCACCGCGTCGCCACCAACATCTCCGTGCCCTTGCTTTACCCCAAACTGGCTTCGAAATTCGGCAAGACCGTGACTTATGCAGACGACCCTTTGTCGCACAGCAAAACCGAATTTGGATTCGATGTATTTCAAGCCGCAAAAGGCCGCTACGCGTCGGACGCCTATAAGTCCTTCATTGGGTTTCAAGTGGCAAAGCCGGTGCTGGAGCGAGCTTTCCTCGACACTTACGGCCTCCGCATCGAGCAGGTGTTCTTCGACTTCGATTTGGCGATTGGATCCTACCGGCGGAGTGTCGGCACAGTTCTGCCTGCACTCACCAAGATCGCGTGGCAGGACCACGGCCCGCAAATCCGCAAAGAACTTCCCGGCATCACTCGCAAGACCTTCCTCTATAACCTGAATCGGTCCAGCTATGAAAAGCAGTGGGGCGCAACCTATCAACAGCCCAGTCTCGCGTCTCGAATCCTGGCCGCATGCTTCCGCGCCATACCCAAGATAGGCCCGCTCCGGGCACTGGCGTTCAAGCGGTTGACCCCGGAAATCGAGCAACTCTACATGGCCAGTTTCAACCAGGCCGTCGACCAGTACCGGGATTTTCTGGCCGACTTGTCTCACAGCCGCCTTACTCTGCCCAATGACAACATCGACGTGGGAGCAGTCACTCAGGCTGGCGAGTACAGACTAATGGACGCCGCCTATGCAAAACTGCTCAACAAGCTGGAAGGCCATTACCCGGAACTGGCGCAAGACCTCCGAAGTGACATCCTGGCCTTCTATCGGGACCTGAATTTGCCCATCGCGACCAAGGGCGACGAAAAGGAATGGCTGAGACTTCAAGAAGAACTCGCCCAATTGCAAACCGTCAACCGCGATCTTGGTGCAGTGGCGCCCGGCACATCAAACGGGCCCGGCGCAACGGTTAATAAGTGACAACCGCGCTGCAGTGCCAAAACCGCGAGCGGCGTGTCCGCGTAGCCGGCAGCGCCATCATAATGGGTTGGCTTTTCCTGCCTCTCGCAGCCCGGCAGGTCATGCCGTCGGCGGAGGAGATCCTGGCCCGCATCGAGAGCGAAACCAGCCAACGGCATTTCGTCTTGAAGGATTACACCGCCTCGCGCCTATACACCTTGCAAAACCACCGTTTCGGCAAACAGGCCGCGGTGGGCGTACTGTTAAACTACAACCGCGTGGAAGGCTCGCGCTACACCGTGCTGACCCGAACCGGCTCAGACAGCCTTAATAACGTCATCGACAAAGTGCTCGCGTCCGAAGTTCAGGCCAGTTTGCCGGCCCAGAATGCACGCCACCAGATAAGTGCCGAAAACTATCGTGTGCGCCTGTTGGGAACGGAAGCGGTGTCGGAACGAAACTGCTATGTGCTGGAATTAACCCCGCGCATTAAGAGCCCGTTCCTGCTCTACGGGAAGGCCTGGATCGATGGTGAGACCTATGGTGTGGTCCGGCTAGAGGGCCACTTTGCCGCCAGCACTTCCATTTGGATCGGCGCACCTGACATCAAAGAAGATTTCGTCCTGCTGCACGGCTTCTGGCTTCCGGATCATGTGCGCTCGGTGACCAACAGCGTACTGTTGGGGCAGAGCGAAATCGAGATCGCCGTTTCGAATTATCAATTCCCTGCCGACACTCAAATACCCTAAGCTGCTGTCCCGAAGAGTGTGCCAACAGCGGCGGTGGCCCCCATGGCCAGTGCGCCCCAAAACGTGACGCGCATTGCTCCCACCAGCACACGGGCGCCGCCGGCGTGAGCCGCCAAGCCTCCCAGCAGCGCCAGAAATAATAGCGACGTTCCGGACACCAGCAGAATCAAGTTGCTCACTGGAGTCAGGGCGGTCACCACGATAGGCATTGCCGCCCCCACGGCGAAACTCGCCGCCGACGCCAGAGCCGCTTGAATCGGCCGCGGCGCGAATTTCGGGGAGATGCCAAGCTCGTCGCGCGCATGCGCGGCCAACGCATCGTGAGCCATCAGTTGATCGGAAACCTGCTTGGCTAGTTCCCGATCGAGCCCGCGTGCAACGTAAATGGCCGCCAGTTCACGATGCTCGCCGGCAGAGTCGGTCTTCAACTCAGCCCGTTCCAGCGCCAGGTCGGCCTTCTCCGCATCGGCCTGGGAATGAACTGAGACATACTCCCCAGCGGCCATCGACATCGCGCCCGCTACCAGGCCGGCTACGCCCGCGACCATAACATTAGCGTGCGTGGCGTGTGCCGCCGCTACACCCAGCACCAGACTGGCCGTCGAGAGTATACCGTCGTTCGCGCCCAATACAGACGCGCGCAGCCACCCCACTCTCCCGGTGCGGTGCCGTTCGTTTGTGTTGGCCGGAGCTTCTTTGTGCGCGCGCATCACGGCCGCCATTTACAGTGAAACGGTTACAGCGAGCCTGATGTATGGGTAGTTGCGATCGTATAAGTAATACCCATCGTCGTAATCGATGTACAGATCGTCCGAGTCAAACCAGTTTTCCGACCAAGTGGCCGGCCACGGATCAAGAAGCAGGAAAGAGTAGCCTCCGTACTCAAAGCGCGGATAACCCATATAAATAGATGGCAGCGCTCTTAGGCGAAAGAAATGCTCCATCCCGAACGACAGATTATAAGTCGCCTGCGGGATATAGAAACCACCGTAGCCACCGCGTTGCTGCCAGGTGCGATGGTCGGAGCCCCAGTTCTGCGAGCGATCCTGCTGCCAGGTTGCCTGGCCTTTCCACCCGCCCGGCTGTAACCAGCCCTCCTTCTGCTGCCACGTTCGCGCCGCCGCCTGGGTGCGCTGCGGCTGCTGCTGCTGGGCCTGCGGTGCCCGCTGTGCTTGCTGCGCTTGGGCGGTACGTTGCGGCTGCGCCTGTTTCGCTTGCGTTTGCCCACCATGTTGCGGCGCTTGGGTTGCCTGCGTTTGTGCGGCGCGCTGTGGTTGGGGCTGTTTCGCTTGCGGCTGTGCCGCCCGCTGTTGCGGCGCCGGTTTCGCTTCCGGCTGTGCCGCACGTTGTTGCGGCGCCGGTTTCGCTTGAGGCTGTGCCGCACGTTGTTGCGGCGCCGGTTTCGCTTGAGGCTGCGCGGCACGTTGTTGCGGCGCCGGTTTCGCTTGAGGCTGTGCCGCACGTTGTTGCGGCGCCGGTTTCGTTTGCGGCTGCGCGGCACGTTGTTGCGGCGCCGGTTTCGCTTCCGGCTGCGCCGTACGTTGTTGCGGCGCCGCTTGCTGCGGCGCCGGCCTCGCTTGCGGCTGTGCGGCACGTTGCTGCTGCGGCGCAGCGCTCTTTTCCGGCTGCTTCTCTGCCCGTCCTTCGCCTTGTGCGTAGATCGGGACTATCGTGCTGAAAGACAGTATGGCAACGGCCAAGCCGGTTGCCCTGTGGAACTTCATGGCGATTGACTCCTGTTATCGCTGTAAGCACGCAGACAGCCAGTCGCTTACAACTGAGCACCGTACGAATTAAGGCACTGCCACGGTTTCTTCGGATGGACGCTTCGCTACAGTCCGCAAACGCTCCGGGACCGCGCGCGGCCCCCGGCGTGCTCTGAGCAAGGTCAACACAGGGAGGTACTCATGTCCTTCGGACTATATTTGATCGGATACCTGATTGTCATTGGCGGGCTCACCTATGGCGCAACGCTGATGCATGTGCCGACCCATTGGATTGCCGCGATGGATATCATTCTGGTAGGTCTCGGAGTTGTGTCCGGGGTAAGAGCGACGCGCCCCAAGGATTCGGCGGATTAGCCGTCTCCACGCCTGGGCCCGCGCCAGCCTTGGCCCCGGCGCAACCCGTGCGTGCGAATCGCCCCAGTCTCCTGATGAACATGAAAACGGCGCTGGCGTTCCGGAATCCACGGAAAACACCAGCGCCCGTCACCAGCCAGGTGGTTCGCCATCAGTTGCAATACCGGCTCAGCTTCGCGTAATTGCTTCCGCGACGCTGCTCACCCGATCCCGCAAGTCTGCTCCCTGAGTCACAACCCACTCTTTCACCGCGCCTGCCTGCTCCTCTACCCAGTCCTCGCCAACCCTGACCTTGCGGCCGATCAGTTTGCGCGTTGCAGCTCCCGGACGCGGCGCGATCAACACTGCCAGCACGAATCCACTAGCCAATCCCGCCAAGTAAGACGGTAATGCCGAACTTCTGTTCCCGTTCATTTGCTTCGTTCTCCGTTTCTGTTATCAAGCCCAACCGCGACCGACACTCGGCCAACATTACGGTCCGGCATTCGCCGGCAAAGGCCAGGCCGCCGGGCATTTCCACCCGCGTTCGCCCGCGGGCATGCTAATAGTGTTTCCGCAGTCCTGTTGTTTAATGGAAGAATCCCAGCAGGTAGCAAATCAGCACTACCATCAGGACGGTCCCCAGTCCGACGCCTGCGCCGCCGCCATAACCCCAACGGCTGTGGCCGTAATATCCCCCGCCGAATCCAAAGAGCAAAATCAAAAGAATAATCAGTAATATCATGTGCAATCTCCTTTTTCTGAACCGCTGATCGTGAGCCGCTGGAACAAGGGCAACCGCAGGTCCAAACCGTTCGCACTGGCGCCTGGCGCCCGTCTGGACCTCGCAAGGCGGCGTGGTTGAGGCGCTTCGGCACGGCGGTCTGCCTTGCCTGCCACGCTCGAATTGGGTGACCGCGCCTCGTCAGGTGACCGCCCGCAGTCACCCCAAGATGCTCTCACTGGCCGATAAACCCCACACCCGCCACATTGGCTCAACAAGAGAGGCGGTTGGCGCGACTCGTGCACTAGGAACGGCGTCACCCAAGCCCTGACGGGCGAATCGGTCGACAGAAGAGGTTTTGACACATGCGAATGATTCTTGTTGCTGCCCTGGCAATCGCTCCCATGCTCGCCAAAGACAACGACAGCGTAAAGCGCCTGGAGCAAGCGGCCGTGATATTCAGCGAAGTGATGGCCACGCCCGACAAAGGCATTCCGGAGGACTTGCTGGCGAAGGCCCACTGCATCGTCATCGTTCCTTCTCTGAAAACCGCGGCGTTCATTGTGGGCGCCAAGTACGGCAAAGGCTATCTCTCTTGCCGCGGCAAAGACGGAGCCGGCTGGTCGGCGCCAGGCACGGTTCGTATTGAGGGAGGCAGTTTCGGCTTCCAGATCGGCGCTTCCGAAACCGACCTGATCATGCTCGTTATGAATGAGGGCGGCGAAGGCAAACTGCTCTCCAGCAAGTTCACTCTGGGTGGAGAGGCTTCCGTCGCGGCCGGACCGGTCGGGCGCACCGCCACCGCTCAAACCGACGCGCAAATGCACGCTGAAATCCTGTCCTGGTCGCGGTCGCAGGGTCTCTTTGCCGGCATCGCGCTGGAAGGCGCTACCTTGCGGCAGGATCTGGACGACAATGTCGAACTCTATGGCAGAAGGCTCGACAACCGCGACGTGGTCACCTCCGGAATCGCAGCGCCGCGGAGCGCCGCCAGACTGATGATGTTGCTCAGCAAGTATTCCGCACAACTCGCCGCCACTGTCAGCGGCCCCGGCCAGTAACCTGGCGAAAAGGCAAACGAAAAGGCAACTTATGAAACTCACCGGTTTATTCCTTCTGGTCTGCGGAGCCCTGGCGGCTCAAACCCCGCAGCTTCAACCCATCTACAGCCCCGCCCTGACTCCACGAACTGTCAAGGCGATCAGCTATCAGCACCGTAGCGGTTCCACAAAGATCGACTTCCGCGGAACGGATCTTCTAGCTACCGCTCACGGCGAAGCCAAGGTCGAAAGCAAGAAAGGCCGCATGGCAATCGAGGCCGAGTTCGAAGGTCTCCAGCCTGCCAGCGTGATTCGCGCCGAATACCTCACTTATGTGTTGTGGGCAGTGACTCCCGAAGGCCGCACCGCCAACTTAGGCGAGGTCCTTTTGAGTGGAACGAAGAGTAAGTTGGATGTCACTACCGAACTGCAGGACTTCGGCCTGGTAGTCACAGCTGAACCTTACTACGCCGTCAGGCAGCCGAGTGACATGATTGTCATGGAGAACGTCGTCCGCCCCGACACGGTCGGCAAGGTCGAGTCCATCGACGCCAAATACGAACTGCTGCAGCGCGGCGAATATCAACGGTTGTCTAACCCCCTGGCCCTGAAGATGGACCGCAAGCTGCCGCTGGAACTATACCAGGCGCGCAATGCGGTGCAAATTGCGCGCGCCGAGGGCGCCGACCGCTTTGCCCCTGAAACTTTCCAGAAGGCCGAGAAGAGCCTCGCTGAAGCCGAGGCCTACCAGGCACGCAACGCGGGCTGGAAGCCAGTCAGCACAACCGCCCGGGAATGCGTCCAGATGGCCGAAGATTCCCGCGCCATCGCCGTTAAGCGCCAACAGGACGACGCCCTCACTGCCGAACGGCAGGGATCCGCCGACCGTGCAACGCGCGCCGAAAACGGGCAGGCTATTGCAGAATCTCAAACCGCCCGCGTCACTCGCGACGCCGACCTGGCAAGCGCCAGGGCCCTTGCTGAATCAGAACGTCTGACCCGGCAAAACGACCAGCAGGCCTTGGATGCTTCTTCCGAAGCAGTTCGTACGAAGCGCGAAAGCGACGCCCGTCTGGCTGCCGCCGCGGCCGACGCGGACCGCCAAAAGGCCGATAGCGATGCCCGCCTGGCTGTTGTCTCTGCCGGAGCGGACCGCCAGAAGGCCGATAGCGACGCACGGATGTCCGCCGCCGACGCCGAGGCGGCTCGCCTCAAGCTCGCAAACGATGCGCAGCGCGCCTCCAGTCAGGCCGATCTTGACAACGCCGCCCGCATCACGGCCCAATTGCAAACCGACAAGGTGGAACTGCGCGCCACCTTACTCAGCCAGTTCAACGCCATTCTCCAAACCCGCGATACCGTGCGCGGTCTGGTTGTAAACATGTCCGATGTCCTCTTCGACACCGGCAAATCCACGCTCCGCCCCCTGGCCCGCGAGAAACTGGCCAAGGTGGCCGGCATCGTATCCGGACATCCCGGTCTCAGGCTGGACGTGGAGGGCTATACCGATAGCGTTGGCGGAGACGACTATAACCAGCACCTCTCCGAAGACCGCGGTGGCTCCGTGCGCGATTACCTGATGCAGGAAGGCATGCCGGGGACATCGGTCGCCTCCAAGGGATTCGGCAAGAACCAGCCTGTCGCTTCCAATGACACGGCGGCCGGGCGCCAGCAGAATCGGCGCGTGGAATTGGTGATCTCCGGCACCATCATCGGTACCGAGATCGGTTCGCCGCTCGCAGCACGTTAATCGGATAGCGCCTGTGTTTCGGTTGGGGCCGGGGAGCTTGCTGCCCGGCCCCATTGGATCGTAACCGCCGGAGGAAGGATGAAGCACAATGACTAAGGTTGCCCGGACCGCTACAAAATCCGCGTTGACGTCTTTCCTCGGATTGGGCTCGGCGCCCGGTGCCGCTCTCGCCGCCGATCTCTCCAGATACCGCGACTTCCACTTCGCCGCTAACCTTGCGGCTATCGCGAAACAGGTCGGCCTTGACCCCTCCACCGCGAAGCTGGTCCAGCGCCGCCCGGCCCTCATTCAGGAGCTGGAATGGCGGCCTCAACCGCCCGGTGTTCCCTCCCAAACCGAGGCGGTCAAAGAAGTGTTCTTCAGTTTCTATAATGGGCAGCTCTATCAAATCTCAGTCAACTATGATCGGTATGCAACCGAGGGATTAACCGCCGATGACTTGGTGGAAGCCATCTCCGCAACCTACGGAGCCTCCACCACTCCAACCGCGCCGGCCGAATCTGCTCGGGGCCACGCTGCCGCCCAGCCGGAAATCCTCGCGCGCTGGCACGATTCCAAGCACTGTTTCGATCTGACGCGTTCCGCTTATGGGCCCACTTTTCAGCTGGTGGGAGTTCTTACGAGTCTGGAGCCCTTCGTTCAAGCCGCGTTTGCGGAAGCCGCGCGCCTGGATGACAACGAAGCTCCTCAAAAGGAAGCGGACCGCGTCGCCAGAGAAGCCGCAACGGAGCGAGCCCGCCTTGAAAAAGCCAGGCTCGTCAACAAACCCAGATTTCGAACATAGCACCGCCCGAAGTCCGGGCGAAGGAGACACATGAACAGCACCAACAGCAAAGCGGATTCCCTTCCATTCCGCGAAGGCGACCAGGTCGTGCTAGTGTTAGGTACCTACCAGGGCACGCCGGGCGTTTTTCTCCGGCTCAAAGAGGACGCCACATGGGCGGACATCGCCCAGCAGGACGGTATCACGAGGAGCCACCCGGTGGCCTGGCTCGCTCACAGCACCTTACTGCCGCAAGTGGTCGCGAACTGAAGTCGCTTACTGGAGCCACAAATGAACGAACCAACCACCGTGACATTGCAAGACGAAGGCGGCGCACTAGCCGGCCGGCCGGCCACCCTGCCCTTCGTCGGGCGCTCGCCGCAAGAGCCCATTTCCGCCGGCGGCGTCTTCATCGAAAAAACCAACCGCTTGCCGGAATCGCTGATATTCCAAAATGGTTCCGACGTGGCTGGCTGGGCTGCCCTGGACGGCGCCCGCTCCACCTTCGAGAAGACGCTTCAGGAAGCCGGATGGACTCTCTTTTTCATGGCCGGGGAAGTCAAGGTCACGGTCTTGGGATCTGGCCCCGAAGCGCTGCGCACTGCAATTGAGCGCCTCATCGTCAAAGTGAAATCCGATAAATGCAACGCTTTGGAGATCACACAGGTCACCAAACGCCATTTCCTGGGAGTGCCTTACGTGAGTCTGTCCGCTCACCCCCGGCATCTGCAGATGGGCCTTGTTTTCTCCGGCCGCTTTTAGTTTGAACCGATCTTTTTGAACAGGAGTTTAACCATATGAATATTCGACCTCTATATGACCGCATCGTCGTCAAGCGCATTGACGAAAAAGAAACCATGCGCAGCGGCATCATCATCCCCGACTCGGCACAGGAAAAGCCGCAGCAGGGAGAAGTGCTGGCCGTGGGCCACGGCAAACGCCTTGAGGACGGCCAGTTGGTGGCCCTCGACGTCAAGGTGGGTGACCGTGTGTTGTTTGGTAAGTACTCCGGTACCGAGACCAAAGTGGTCGGCACCGAGTACATCATCATGCGTGAGGACGACGTCCTCGGCATTCTGGACAACTCCGCCCAACCCGGCAAAGGTGCAGTCTGATCCGCATTCAATTAACCTAAGGAGACCCATTTATGGCAAAGCAAATTGTCTATAGCGAGCATTCCCGCCATGCGATTCTGCGAGGCGTCAACCAGTTGGCCGATGCGGTGAAGGTCACCCTTGGCCCCAAGGGGCGCAACGTCATCCTGGAAAAGAAATTCGGCGGGCCCACCATCACTAAGGATGGCGTCACCGTGGCCAAGGAAGTCGAGTTGAGCGATCCCCTGGAGAACATGGGCGCCCAGATGGTGCGCGAGGTCGCATCGAAAACTTCCGACATCGCCGGCGACGGCACCACCACAGCCACCATCCTGGCCCAGGCCATTTATCGGGAAGGCGTGAAAGCAGTCACTGCCGGCGCAAATCCGATGGCCGTAAAGCGCGGCATCGATAAAGCCGTGGCCCTAGCTGTCGAAGAAGTCAAGAAGCTTTCCATCCCCGTATCCGGCGACATGATTGCCCAGGTCGGCAGCATTTCCGCCAACAGCGACCCCACCATCGGCAACATCATTGCCGAGGCCATGAAAAAAGTCGGCAAGGACGGCGTCATCACGGTCGAGGAATCCAAGACCATGACCACCGAACTGCAGGCTGTCGACGGGATGCAGTTTGACCGCGGCTACCTCTCGCCCTACTTTGTCAGTGACGCCGAACGGATGGAGTGCGTCTTCGAGGATCCTTACATTCTCATCCACGACAAGAAGATCACCAGCATGAAAGATATCCTTCCGCTGCTGGAACAGATTGTCGGCGCGGCCAAACCCCTGCTGGTTATCGCCGAAGACGTCGAGGGCGAAGCCCTGGCCACGCTGGCCGTCAACAAACTCCGCGGCACGCTCAATGTCTGCGCGGTGAAGGCGCCCGGTTTCGGAGATCGCCGCAAGGCGATGCTTGAGGATATCTCCGTTCTTACCGGCGGCAAGCCAATTATGGAAGAGACCGGCCTGAAACTGGAAAACGTCAAACTGGCCGATCTGGGCCGCGCCCGCCGCGTCACCGTCGACAAAGACACCACCACCATCGTCGATGGCTCGGGAGCGCAAAAAGATATCAGCTCGCGCATCAAGCAACTCCGCGCTCAGATTGAAGAGAACACCTCCGAGTACGATCGCGAAAAACTGCAGGAGCGGCTGGCAAAACTAGCCGGCGGAGTCGCTATTATTAAAGTGGGAGCCGCCACCGAAACTGAGATGAAAGAGAAGAAAGCGCGCGTTGAAGATGCCCTGCATGCAACTCGCGCGGCAGTGGAAGAAGGCATCGTGCCGGGCGGTGGCGTTGCCCTGCTGCGGGCGTCCCTCGCTTTGAAAGATTTCAAGCTGGAAGGTGATGAGCAGTTCGGTGTCACTATCGTTCGCCGCGCTTGCGAAGAACCGGTCCGCCAGATTGTCAGAAACTGTGCCGCTGAGGGGGCCGTGGTCGTGGAACAAATCAAGAAGAGCGCCGATGTGCATTTCGGTTTCAACGCCTCCACGGAACAATTCGAGGACCTTGTCAAGGCCGGCGTCATCGATCCCACTAAGGTCACCCGCACCGCCTTGCAGAACGCCGCGTCAATTGCCTCCCTCATGCTCACCACGGAAGCCATGGTCTGCGAACTGGTCGAGGTGCCGGAGGACTAATGCGAGGCTGGCAAATATCAAATGCCTTTTGAGCAAGCCTGCCCGCGTTCCCTGACCGCGGCATCCGTCCGTTCCAACGCGTCGGCTGAGTCCGGGCTCTATGGAATCTCAAACTCCAGGGAGTGGATCTTCATCGGGGAGGCCGACAACATACAAGCCAGCCTCCTCCGCCACTTGCAGGAACCGAACACCCGGATGATGAAGCGGCGCCCGACTGGTTTTGTCTTTGAGGTTTGCCGCCCGCCGCAAAGGCCCTTCCGCTGGAATGCGCTGGTGCGGGAGTATCAACCTTCCTGTAACAGGAACCAGGCGAGCGGCCTGGTCGACAGCCCCGCCGGTGGGCTGGTCGATAGATAGGAGATTATGGATAAGAGATTAGTGAAGCGCCACAAGCGCCAGGTCATGCGGGCTAAGGAACGGGTCCGCCTGTCCGAGCCTGACGTACGAACCCCAGAGCAAATCAGGGCCGCACGGGAGCTCAGCCGTCCGGGTGGCGCCCGTGGCGATGCTTCGCAGCCGCTGTACGCCACGCCAACCCGGACTCCCGCCGAAGTGGTTGCCGATCCGGCGGCCAAGGCTGAGGAATAAGCCCATGTCCTACTCGGCAGAAAGGCTTTCCTCAGTATGCTGTCCGCGTTGCAAATCCATTGAATTTAGAAGTGTAGGCGTCCGCAATAAGCTCGAGAGCATGCTTCAGTGGCTGGTCCAGCCTTACCGCTGCGGTCTATGCGGGCACCACTTTTTTCTGTTCCGATGGCAGGCCCCCGCTTATACGGTTGGCTGAGCAGCCGTTCCCGATCCGGCTCCGCGACACTGCACCGTCAATTGACCGCCCGTGGTCATACACGTCTGGCCCGGCCGCGCTAGCCGTCTTTACGGCGCAGGCACTCGTGCCGGCACGTCTGCCTGCGCCCACGAGGCTGCGGCCAATTCAACAAACTGTCGCGCGGGCGGAACCGCCCACGCCACCCATTAGTGTCCACGCCTGCCTGTCTCCGTCCCTTGCCGCTTGCCGCGCTGTGGGGACACTCCTGGCTGCCGCCATTCAGGCCGCGCCGGTCGCAGTCCATCTCCCGACGTCTGTCGCCGGCTCCCCGCATTCGGCCCTCGCCGTGCTCACCATCAGTTAGCGGAGCGCACATAACGAAGCTCCGCAACTGGAAAGAGGAGAACATTATGCTTTGGACGATTGCGGTGATTTGTTTCATTCTCTGGATTCTTGGTTTCAGCATGCATGTCGGCGGGGGCCTGATCCATTTACTGTTGGTCGTAGCTCTGGTGGTCGTCGTGATCAATCTGGTCAGCGGCCGTCGCGGCGTCATCTAGCGGGCACGCTAGCGAAGGCGGTAAGGGAGCGCTCGCGAACGGGTGAAGCAGGAACTCCTGTGGTCAAAGTTCCGCTCGCCCGGCAATAGAGCCTTTGGAAAGAGACCCAGATGACAAACGGATCCGTGGCGCCAGTGGAGAGCATTGCTACCAGCGCGGAGGGCATTATTGAAGTCCGCCGCGAAGAGGCGCTCCTCAAAACGGGCGCCTTGCAGAACGCAATTTTCAATAGCGCCAACTTCTCCAGTATCGCCACGGACGAGAAGGGCGTCATTCAAATCTTCAACGTCGGCGCCGAGCGCATGTTAGGCTACCTGGCCGCAGACGTCGTGAACAAAATCACTCCGGCCGATATTTCCGATCCACGGGAATTAATTGCTCGCGCCGCTGCCTTGAGTTCTGAACTCGCCACCAATATTACACCGGGCTTCCAGGCCCTTGTCTTCAAAGCCTCTCGCGGCATCGAAGACATTTACGAACTGACATACATTCGCAAAGACGGCAGCCGCTTTCCGGCTATCGTCTCCGTGACGGCGCTCCGTGACGATCAAGGCGCCATTATCGGCTACCTCTTGATCGGCACCGACAATTCCGCGCGCAAGCAGGTTGAGGCGGAGCAGATGAAGCTCGACCAGCGCCTGCGCGACCAGCAGTTCTATACGCGTTCGCTGATCGAATCCAACATCGACGCGCTGGTGACCACCGATCCGGCCGGCATCATCACCGACGCGAATAAACAGATGGAAGCGCTCACCGGCTGCACGCGCGACGAGTTGATCGGCGCACCATTTAAGAACTACTTCACCGACCCCCAGCGCGCCGAAGCCGCCACCAAGCTGGTGCTGCGCGAGAAGAAGATCACCAATTACGAATTGACCGCCTGCGACCGCGACGGCAAAACTACCGTGGTTTCCTGCAATGCCACTACCTTCTATGACCGCGACCGCAAGCTTCAGGGCGTGTTTGCCGCGGCGCGCGACGTCACGGAGCGCAGGATGCTCGATCAGGCCATGGAAGAACAAAACATCGAGCTGAAGAGAGCCCGCGCCGCCGCCGAAAAGGCCAACCTGGCGAAATCCGACTTCCTTTCCAGCATGAGCCATGAGCTTCGCTCGCCCCTGAACGCCATCCTCGGCTTTGCCCAGCTCATCAACTCCGATTCTCCGCCGCCCACGCCGGCACAAGCAGCCAGCATCGATCAGATTCTCCACGCCGGCTGGTACCTGTTGGAACTGATCAACGAGATTCTCGACCTGGCGCAGATCGAATCCGGCAGACTGGCCTTGTCGCTCGAGCCCACGTCGCTACCCGAAGTACTCTCGGAATGCCAGGCAATGATCGAACCTCAGGGACTGAAACGCGGCATCCGAATGTCGTTCCCGAAGTTCGACGAACCGTGTTTCGTGGATGCCGATCGCACCCGCTTGAAGCAGATTCTCATCAACCTGCTTTCCAACTCCATCAAGTACAACCAGGCAAACGGCACCGTTGTAGTGGAGGCGGAGTGCCGGGACGGCAGTTCGGAACGCACGCACGTCAGCGTCAAGGACAGCGGCGCCGGCCTGCCGCCTGAGATGCTGCAGCAGCTCTTTCAGCCTTTCAACCGTCTCGGACGGGAACGCACAGCCGAAGAGGGCACCGGCATCGGCCTGGTGATGAGCAAACGGCTGGTGGAACTGATGGGCGGCGAAATCGGCGTGGAGAGCACGGTCGGTGAAGGCAGCGTATTCTGGTTCGAACTCAATTCGGCCGAGGCGCCGCAGCTTCAGACCGACAAGGCTGAGGCTGCCCGTTCCCTGCCGGACGTTCCTGCCGGCGCCCCGCTGCGGACTTTGCTCTATGTGGAAGACAACCCAGCCAACTTGAAACTGATCGAACAACTCATCGCCAGGCGTCCGGATATGCGCCTGCTCAGCGCCCCGGACGGCAATCTCGGTGTGGAACTGGCCCGCGCCCACCGCCCGGAGGTCATCCTGATGGATATCAATTTGCCGGGAATCAGTGGCATCGAAGCCATGAGAATCCTCCGCGCCGATCCCGCGACGGCGCATATTCCGGTCGTCGCTCTCAGCGCCAATGCGATGCCGCGCGATATCGAAAAGGGTTTGCAAGCGGGGTTCTTTCGCTATCTCACTAAGCCGATCAAGGTCAGTGAATTTATGCAAACTCTGGATGTCGCACTGGAATTCGCCCGGCAAGGGGCATCCCATGTCGAATAGGCCGGCGGCGCGGTGACCCCCATCGCAGCCGCAATTCTGAACGCAGCCATCCTGGTGGTTGACGATCAGGAGCCCAACGTCCGTCTCCTCGAAGGCATGTTGCGCGTCGCCGGCTACGTCTGCGTCGAATCGACCACCGATCCCACCAAGGTCTCCGAATTGCACCGCCGCAATCACTACAGTCTGATTCTGCTCGATCTTCAGATGCCCGTCATGGACGGCTTCCAGGTAATGGAAGGCCTTAAGGAAATCGAAAAGGATGGCTACCTTCCCGTCCTTGTCATCACCGCGCAGCCGGACCTGAAATTGCGCGCCCTGGAAGCCGGCGCCAAGGATTTTGTCGGCAAACCATTTGACCTCGCGGAGCTGCGCGCGCGGGTGCGCAATGTTCTCGAAGTGCGGCTGTTGCACCTGGAAGCCTTGCGCCACGGCCGGGCGCTCGAAGAAACAGTCCGCGAACTGGAACGTAGCCGCGAAATCATCCGCCTCAAGAACCTCGAAGATCGTAAGAGGGCTCAACAGGAATTAGCCCTGGCACAGGAAACGCAGGAAAGCCTGCTGCCGCGTTGCCTTCCCTGCTTCGACCATTTTGCCATTCACGCATACAACAATCCCACCCGCTATGTGGGGGGCGATTTCTACGACTTTCTGCCCCTCGGCGCCGACCACTGGATGGGCGTCGTGGCCGACGTCTCCGGTAAAGGAATGTCCGCGGCCTTGCTCAGTTCCATGGTGCTGGGCGCTCTCAGTATTGAGCTCCGCGCCGGAACTTCGCCGGGCGAAGTCTTGAACCGCGTCAACCGGTTACTCTGTGAGAAATCCCTACCCTACCAGTTTGTCACTCTCTTCTTGTTTCTCCTGGACCCGCAAGGCGCCGGCCAGTACATCAGCGCCGGACACAATCCGATCTACGTGTACCGCGCCGCTTCTGGAGGAATCGATGAGCTCTCTTCCAACGCTCCGGTGATGGGATTGTTCGAATCTGCGTCCTTTGAATCGAGCCCGTTCCATCTCAACCCGGGAGACATTCTGATGGTCTATTCCGATGGCCTTCCCGACGCGCAGAATCCACAGGGCGCCATGTTCGGCGAGGAGAGGCTGCTCTCCCTGATCCGGCGTGAGGCTCCCGCCGGTGGCTCCGCCATCGAACGCAACTTCCTGCAAGCCATCGGACAGTTCACCGAAGGCATGCCGCAAACCGACGACATCACCTTCGTGATTGTCGAAAAAACTGAATGAGAGACGCGCGCGGAGGCTCCAGCCCATGACCACGCATCCCAAGGCAACCCCGTCCTCCGGCATTCGCAACATTGCCATTCTCTCCGGCGTTGTGGCCATCCTGTATCTGGCGCGAGAGCTGCTCATTCCCCTCGCCTTTGCCGTCGCGCTGGTCATGATCCTCACGCCCGCCATGGAGTTGCTCCGGAAACTTCACCTCGGCCGCGTTCCATCGGCGTTGCTGGTGGTCCTGGTGGCTACCGCCGCTGGCGGCGCCATCAGTTGGGTGATTTTCCATGAGCTCATTGAAGTGGCCATCCAGCTTCCCGAATACAAGGAGAACATCGACAAGAAAATCGCCTCTCTGCACGCTCCCGGGAAGAGTGCGTTTGGCAGGGCCGCGGCCAGCGTCCAGGAACTGGGGAAGCAGCTTTCCACCGTGCCGGCCGTGGTGCCGCCTTCCGAAACTGCAGCCGCGTCCAATGACCGCAAAGCGCGGCGGCCTGTTCTGAACACACCCGGCCTGCCGCTTTCCGTTCAAATTGTGCACGAACCCGGCAACGAATTGCAGTATATCGAAGACTTGGCCAAGCCGTTCCTCAGACCGCTCGCCATCCTCGGCATGGTGCTGATCTTCAGCGTGTACCTGTTGATGGAACACAACGATTTGCGGAACCGCTTGTTCCGCCTGGTGGGCTTGGATCAGCTCAACGTCATGACTCAGGCTCTCAACGACGCTGCCCAGCGCGTGGGCCGTTATCTCATGCTGCAACTCCTGGTGAACCTTTGTTTCGGCGTGCTCTCGGGCGCTGGCTTGTATTTCATTGGACTTCCCTATGCCGCCCTGTGGGGCGCGGTGGCTGCCATCTTGCGCTTGGTGCCCTACGTCGGCTCGGTAGTTTCGACGGCTTTGCCGTTGCTGCTTTCCCTGGCGGTCTTCGATGACTGGAAGCCTCCGGTGATGGTCTTTCTGCTCTTCGCCACTCTCGAAATCACTACCGGAAGCTTCGTCGAACCATGGCTCTACGGCATCCACACGGGAGTTTCCTCGCTGGCACTCCTGGTCAGTACGATTTTTTGGGCCGCGCTCTGGGGGCCGGCTGGTCTCATTCTTTCCACTCCCCTCACCGTTTGCGTGATGGTGCTGGGACGCCACGTGCCGCAGTTCTCCTTCCTGCACGTGCTGCTTGGCGATGAGGCCGCCCTCGAAGTGGAGGCTCAAATCTACCAGCGCCTGTTGGCCATGGACGAACAGGAAGCCCGCATCGTGGCGGAGCGATATTTGAAAGACCACACTCTGGCCCAGCTTTACGACTCGGTTCTAATCCCCGCGCTCACCATGGCCGAGCACGACCGCCATAAGGGTGCGCTCGACCCCGCCCGCGAAGAGTATCTCTTCCTGAGCTTCAAGGAAATGTTAGGCGAACTCCCCGATTCTTCGCTCAAGTCCGAAGCCCCTGCTCCGCCAGGCGCCGCAACGGCGGAGCCGCCACGGCGCTCCGGCCGCGTGATCTGCATTCCGGCCAACGATGAGGCTGATGAGATCGGCGCAGTCATGCTATCCCAGTTGCTGGAACTCTCTGGCGGCATCGCCCTTTCGTTTCCCGTCGACCCCGACATGCTTCACCTGCTGCAGGTTCTCGACCCATCGGCGGAGGACGTCATCTGCATCTCCGCCCTGCCTCCATTCGCGTTCTCGCAAGCCAGGAAACTCACCCTCCAGGTGCGCGCCCGCTTCCCGCACAGCAAACTGGTAGTAGGAGTCTGGGGATTCCCTGGTGAGATCGCACCCGCGCTCGAGCGCTTTCAAGCGCCGCGCCCGGATTGGCTCGTTACCACTTTGGAACAGGCCGTCCAGACGATCGCCGGTCAGTTTCAGCCGGCCCAAGCCTGAACCGTCGAGGCCAAATAGAATTGAGGGACCAGCGGCCCAAGCCGCCACGCGACCGTAAGGCAGCGTTCATGACAGATTGAAGCCCTAATTCACGCTGTCAAGGTTATTCGCCGCCTAACTGGCCCAGCATTTCATTAATCTTCTGGTGTTCTACTCCGCCGGGGTTGTATTTCAAAGCCTCGTGCAGCTGCTCGATGGCCTTACCTTTATCGCCCTTCTGCTTATACGCCATAGCCAGGTGGTAGTGGTATGTGGAGTGCGCCGGAGCTTTGGCGATTAACTCCTGGAACGCGTTCACCGCGTAATCGTACTGCGCCTTTTTGAGGTAGATCCAGCCGAGCGTGTCGGACACTTCCGACATATCGGGTAACAGTTGTTTGGCACGCTGCGCATAGGAGAGCGCCACGTCCGAGTCCAACCCCGTCTCGACCATCAGGTACGCCAGGTTATTCAATGCCACCGCGTTGTTCGGATCCATTCGGATGAGCGCCTCATACACACCGCGTGCATCGCTGCTTTTGCCGCTGCGATCCAGCGTCAACGCCAGAGTGTTCAAAACCAGCTCGCTGTCCGGCAGAACCGTACGCGCTTTTTGCAGAGAGGCAATCGCATTGTTGTCGTCGCCCTTGCGGCGATACGTCTCGCCAATGCGCAGGTAGATCTCCCCCCGCGTGCTGGAATTCTTGTCTAGACCGTCCAATACCCGCTGGTAGTACCCGATCGCTTCGTCAAAACGGCCCGCTCGAACCGCCGTGTTCCCCAAGCCGATCAGCAGATCCATACGGTTCGGCGCTTTCTTCGATTCGTCCTTCAGCAGCGCCATCGCCGCATCCGTCTTGTTCTGCGCCATGTCCGTCTCTACCATTCCCATCAGACCGCGGGAATTGGCCGGGTTCAGTTCGTACGCCTTCTTGAATGACTGCTCGGCGTCCGAGTAACGGTTCTCCGCCAGCGCTACCACGCCCAGCTGGAAGTGGACCTCCGGGGAACTCGGGCTCACTTTCACCATCGCGTTCAACAGCGCCTTTGAATCCGTGAACTTCTTCTGGCCGGCCAACGCCGCCGATTCGATCAGCCGCGCGTTCAGATTATTGCGGTCCACCTTCTCGATATCCTGGGCGCCTTTCAATGCCGCTTCGTATTCGCCCCGGCCGATTTCCATCTGCGCCAGCGTGAGGCGCGCCAGGATGTAGTCCGGCTTCAGCTCGATTGCCTTCTGAAACTGCTGCTTAGCCTGCGCCCATTCCGCACGCGCCACGTACGCCCGGCCCAGGTTATAGTGCATCACCGGGTTGCTCGGCTCCCGCGTCACCAGATTCTGCAACTCGCCCAGGGCTTTCGCGATGTCTCCCCGGTCCAGCAGCAGCGTGGCAGCCAAACCGCGCGCGTCACTGTCGTCCGCATTGGCCTTCAGAATCTGGCTGTTGATTTCAGCAGCCTCCGTGCGCTTTCCCTGCCGCATCAGCACTTCAATCATGTGCTTCTGGTAGTCCACTTTCTGCTTCGGATCTTTCGCCATTCCCTCGCGATATTCCTTCAACGCCGAATCGCCGTCGCCCATCATCAAATAAAAATCGCCCACCTTCAGATAGGCCTGCGGCCAGTCCGCGGCGTGCGCTTTAATCTGCTGTAGCACCGCCACCATGTCTTCCCGCCGGTGCTGCTGGCCGTAATGCATCGCCAGCATTTGCAGGTACAAGTATTGCTTCGGATTGGCCTGAATTGCCTGTTTCAGCAGCTGCTCGGCATCGGTTGGCTTCTGCTCGATCAAGTAGAGGCGGTAAAGCTCTGAATAAGACTCGAAGTTCGTCGTATCCAGCGCAATCGCCTTTCGGAATTCCTGCTCCGCTTCCGGGAACTTGTTCTGCGCTGCCAGCGAACGCGACAGTTGCAACGTCACGCCCAAGTCTCCCGGCTTCGCCGCGTCGGCCAAGCTGAATTCCTTGTACGCATCAGCCAGCAGTTTCGTGCCTTCTTCCTTGTTCGCAACCGAGAGCGCCGTGGCCGCGCGGATCAGAGTGGCTTGCCCAAGCAGCCGGTGGCCTTCGAATGAGTTCGGGTCATGCTTCAGCAGAATCGCGCAAAAAGCATCCACTTCTTCCATCGACTGCTTATCGTGATTGCCGCTCTGGTTCACCAGCAGGTAGATGTCGCTCAGCTTCACCATGGAATCCCGATACTCGGTCTGGTAAGCCTGATTGTCCTTGAGCAACTCCACCGCGCGGCGCAATTCCCGCAACGCCCCGCCCAGGTTCGGCTTCGGCTGCAGTTTCAGAAAGGCCTGCGCCAGCTTGTAATGCGAAGGTCCGTAGCGCTGATCGATTTTGACGGCGTTCGCGTATTGAATGCCCGCTTCTTTAAACCGGCCCTTGGCAAAGTACTTGTCGCCGCTCTCCAGATAGTGCTTCTTCGCGGAGTTGGGATCGCGGCTGCACGACACCAAAGCCGTCAAAGCCATTAGAACAATCACGATTACATGGGTAGAACGCATGGGTTTCCTCACAACCGGTCATCTCTCACTCTAAGCCAGCCCGGCTCTGGACGCCAGTCAAAACGGGCACAGTCTTATGATATAGCAGTACTGGAACCATAGGGCCTGCGGGTGCCGTCCGGTCGAAACCGGACGACGCCGCCGGCACAGCTTCCGGCGGCTGCCTCCAGGCTGTGCACCTGTGATGTCTGATACGCTCCGTTTTCCACCGGTCTGCCGCCTGTGCTTATAGTGGTATAATTTGAACTCATGTGAATGCTTTAGTTCAACTCGCTTTCTGATTCTTTCGGAAGCCCTGCTTCCGCCGTTTTTTCCTGGCTGCTCCACCCTGTTTTACCCAGCTACTTTCGGGCAGCACAATATCGTTCACCTAAAGGGGAATTCAATATGAGAAAACTACTGTCCGGAGGCTTTTTGATCTGCGGGATAGCGTCGTTGCCGGCGGTTGTATCGCCGCAGCAGGCCCTCCGCACACCAGCCCCAGACTATCGCTTTGACCCCCGTTCCACGGCAATTCACCATTTCTTCGACAAGGCCGGCTGCCCGGCCAGCCGTTACGCCGACCAGTTTCTCGACGTCGCCGATACCTATACCCTCGATTGGCGTCTCCTGCCCAGCATCTCCTACGTCGAATCCACCGGCGGCAAGGCCGGACACAACAACAATATCTTCGGCTGGGATTCCGGTCGCGCCCAGTTTGCCAGCCCCGCCGCCGGCATCTACACCGTCGGATACCGCCTCGCCCATTCCCTCCTGTATCGTTCCAAGAGTCTGGACCAAGTCCTCGCTACATACAATCCGGATGCCTCCTACGGCCGGAAGGTTAAATCCGTCATGCGGCAAATCGCACCCGTTCAGTAGCCGGCAGTTCGCCCGCAAGCCTGGAGCGGAATCCCCGCGGGCCTTTCGCAAAACTCCTGTCTGCTTCCCGTTCCGGCATCAAATCAAGGGGTCGCTGCCCGTCCCGCCCGCCCCACCGGAAAGGGGGTACCGTTGACAACCTCCAGCGACTCGGCGTATATTTGCTAACATACTGATCTGTCAGGGTGTTGCTGGTGATCGGCGCATGGCGTGGAATCAAACGTCTCCAGGTAAGCGAGGCGAAGGTGCCAGTCGGTGCTGGCAGCCCGCTACAGGAATTCCCGCTCCGCAATGATCGGTGAATCAGTTATCGGCGGAGGCGTAATGGCCGTAGACCTTAACAATGGGCAAATCGGGGACGCAGGTCCGGAAGACTACGAGAATCTTCTAGACGATTACAGCCACTTCGCGCCGCCCGCCGCGGACGAAGTCTTGCAGGGTACCGTCCTCAGCGTCACCGCCAAAGATGTAATCGTCGATTTCGGCTACAAGTCCGAAGGGATCGTCCCCATCGAGCAATTCCTTAACGCCGACGGTAAGGTTACCGTGCAGCGCGGAGATCCCGTCGACGTCATGATCGATCCTGGCGGCGAGCGCCCCGAAGGGTACGTTCTCCTTTCCCATACGCGCGCGGCCCGCCTTCGAATTTGGGAGAATCTCGAAAAAGCCTACCAGGAGCAACTGGTAATCTCCGGCCGCGTCCTCGGCCGCGTCAAGGGCGGGCTCGCCGTCGACGTCGGCATCAAGGCCTTCATGCCCGGATCTCAAGCCGATCCGCGCCCGGTCCACAATCTGGATTCCCTGGTCGGCCAGGACATCCCCGTCAAAATTATCAAACTCAACCGGCGCCGCGGCAATGTGGTGGTCTCCCGCAAAACCGCCATGGAAGAAGAAATCAACGTCCGCAAGAGTGCCACCCTCGAACACCTGGTCGAAGACTCCGTGGTTACCGGAGTGGTCAAGAACCTGACCGAGTACGGCGCCTTCATCGACCTCGGCGGCATCGACGGCCTGCTGCATGTCACCGACATCTCTTACGGTCGCGTCACTCATCCCTCGGAAATCCTGCATGTTGGCGATCCGGTCACCGTCAAGATTCTCAAGTTCGATCGCGCCAAGGAACGCGTCTCCCTCGGCATCAAGCAACTGGAGCCGGATCCTTGGGAAACCGTCGCCGAGCGATATCCCCTGAACGGCCGCGTCATCGGCCGCATCGTTAACGTTACCGATTACGGTGCTTTTGTGGAACTGGAACCCGGCGTCGAAGGCCTCATCCACATCAGTGAGATGACCTGGTCCCGGCGCATGAAACACCCCTCCAAGGTCGTCAAACCAGGCGATCAGGTGGAGGCTGTGGTTCTCGAAGTCCACTCGCGCGATCGCCGTATTTCGCTCGGCCTCAAACAGCTCGAGCCCAACCCCTGGAGCACCGTCGACACGCGCTACAGCGTCGGCTCCGTAGTCGAAGGCCGCGTCCGCAACATGACCGATTTCGGCGCCTTCATTGAAATCGAAGAGGGCATCGACGGTCTCGTGCATGTTTCCGATCTTTCCTGGACCAAACGGGTGAAGCATCCATCGGAAGTTCTGAAAAAAGGCCAGGTTGTGCAAGCCGTTATCTTGAATATCGATTCCTCCTCTCACCGCCTTTCGCTCGGCATTAAGCAACTTCAGCCCGACGCCTGGGAAACCTTCTTTCAGAATCACCAGGTGGGCGACACCGTACACGGCCGCATCTGCCGTCTGGCCAGTTTCGGCCCGTTCGTCGAATTGGCGGAGGGTGTCGAAGGCCTCTGTCATTTCTCGGAAATACCCGGCTATTCCGGCCGCCGCGGCCATGAAGAGCCCCTCGTTTCCCTCAACCAGGAGTTCGATTTTAAAATCGTCAAAATGAGCGAGGCGGAGAAAAAAATCGGTCTCAGCCTGCGCGCCGTGGCCGACGACGAAGAGAAAAACCGCCTGGAAGACTATCAGCGCCAGGCCGCCGCCGCCACCACCACCATTGAGGAAGTGATGAGCCTCAAAGATCGCGACCTCGAATAACTTGCAAATTTCTTGTATTCAAGAGATACTGCGATTTCGTAAAGAGTTAATCTGCCCAGGAGAATGCAATGACGAAGGCTGATCTGATTGAAGAAGTCTCCCGCGTGGTGGAGATGACCCGGAAGGAGTCGGAGGTCATTGTGGAGGCGATTTTCGACAGCATCGTGAAGTCACTGCGCTCTGGCGACAAGATCGAAATCCGCGGCTTCGGCAGTTTTCGCACCCGCCAGCGCCAGCCGCGCATCGGCCGCAATCCCAAGACCGGCGCCCGCGTGGAGGTGCCCGCAAAAAAGATTCCCTACTTCAAACCCAGTAAGGAATTGAAGGACGTAGTCAATAGCTCGGCTACGCCCGCCGCTCCGGCAGCGCCCACACCGGAAACCCCGGCTTCCTGATCGCTGCCCCGGCTCGGCATGGATTACCTTTGGACCCCTTGGCGCTATCGGTACGTCATTACCGCCGGTGAACCAGGCGACTGTGTCTTTTGCTGCGCGACCCAGTCCGCTGACGATCATGCCTGGCTGGTGGTCCATCGCGCCGCCCACAATTTCGTCATCCTCAACCGCTTTCCCTACACCAGCGGCCATGTAATGGTGGTGCCTTACCTCCACGTTTCAACCCTGGAAGCTCTGCCCGATGAGTCTCTCGTGGAAATGATCCGTCTAGCCCGCCAGTGCGAAACCCATCTGCGCGCCCTCTACCGTCCCGACGGTTTGAACCTGGGCATGAACCAGGGCAAGAGCGCCGGAGCCGGGATTGCCGGTCACATCCACTTGCATGTCCTGCCGCGCTGGGTCGGCGATACCAACTTCATGACCGTCGTTGGCGAGACCCGCGTCGCTCCCGAGGACCTTGAAGTCACCTGGGAACGGCTCCGCAACGCTTTCGCCGGTAAATAGGTCCCCCTTATTGACGTCGGTCCGCTAGTCCTCTGAAGTTAACTGTGTACTAAGGTTATACCGATTTTCTTCGCCCACTTGGTATACTCTCTAACCATTGGAGGACAAGGGATGCGCAAAAGAGTGCTACTCCTCGCAGTGCTTTTTTTCACGGGGCTCGGCGCACAAACAGGTGGGCTGGGTCCTAAATTGCTCACGGCAATTCGTAAAGGCGACATGTCCGGCGTTCACGAACTGCTGCGCGACAACGCCGACCCGAACTCCCACGACGAAACCGGCGCTTCCGCGCTGATGTACGCAGCCGCTTACTCTTCCACGGAATGCCTCCGTTTGCTCATCTCTTCCGGCGCCGATGTCGAGGCCGCCAATCAGGTTCACGCCACCGCCCTCATGTGGTCCATCACGGAACCGGAAAAGGTGAAACTCCTGCTCGCCAGGAACGCCGACGTCAATGTCCGCACCGACGATGGCCAGACCGCCCTGCTGCTAGCCGCGCGCCAGCCCGGCAATATCGAAACCGTGCGCCTTCTGCTGTCCCACGGCGCCGACGCGAAAGCGGTTGACAAGAACGGCATCGGACTTCTGCGCATCGCCTACGATTCCGGTGACGCCGCGCTCCAGCAGGCCGCCCGCACCGCCGGTCTTCAATTCAGCCGTCTGGAACAATTAGGCGAATATCCCGTCATCACCGCGCTCGGCTCCGGCGACAAGGAACTGGTGGACGCTGTCTTCCACCTCGGCGCCAATCCCAATGAACAGATCAAAGCCGAGTCCATCCACTATCCGTCAATGGCTCTTCTGGCCTTTGACGGCGCGACACCTCCCATCCAGATTCTGCTCGATCATGGCGCTAACCCCAATGCCGCCAGCGATCGCGGCGTTACGCCTCTCATGATGGCCGTCGCAGCCGGCAAGCCCAACCTGGAGTTGGTCCGCCTGCTGGTCGAGAAGCACGCCGACATCAATGCCCGCGATGCCGGGGGCCGCACCGTGCTCGATTGGGCCCTGACGCAAGGCGATACCGACGTTTCGAAATACTTGCGCAGCCTGGGCGCCAAAGCCAGCCCGCCGCCCGCAGCGCCAGCGCCCGTCGCCCAGCCGCGCGACGCGCGCGCCGCCCTGGAAGCGCTGTTCCCCGTGCTGCAACCAGTCAGTAAGACGTTTTTCGCCCGCTATGGCTGCATCTCCTGTCACCACCAGTCACTGCCTGCCGTGGCCGTGGACCATGCGCGCTCCCAAGGCGTCCGGGTCGATCCCGAACTCGCCACCCACCCCGACAAGGCCACCATGGCGATGTGGACGCCTTTCCGGGAAAGCCTGCTGCAAAGCAATTGCGGCGTAGTGCCCGGCTTTGTGGCCAACGTTTCCTATGGCCTGTTCAGCCTGGCTGATGAGGGCGTTCAGCCCAACAAGATCACCGACGCCGCGGCCCTCTGTCTGGCCCATTCGCAGCGGAACGACGGCTCCTGGAACATCGACGATATCCGCCCCCCGCTGGGCACCGGCGCCATCAAGTACACGGCGCTTGCAGTTCGCGGCCTCACTATCTTCCTGCCGCCCGGCCACCGCGATGAGTGGAAAGCGCGCACCGAACGCGCCCGCGAGTTCTTCCGCCGCGCGCAGCCCGCCGACACCCAGGACCTGGCCTTCCTGCTGCTGGGAATGCACTGGGCCGGCATGGACAAGGAAATCCCCCCCGTTCGCGACCGGCTGCTGGCCCTGCAGCGGGAAGACGGCGGCTGGGCGCAGTTGCCCGGTCTCCCGTCAGACGCTTACGCCACAGGTCACGCCTTGCATGCCCTGCACTCCGCCGCCAGCCTGTCGATCGCGACCAATGCTTACCAGAGCGGAGTTCGCTTCCTGCTCCGCACACAGCTCGAAGACGGCTCCTGGTATGTCCGTTCGCGCGCCTTCCCGTTCCAACCCTATTTCGACGCCGGCTTTCCCCACGGTACGGACCAGTTCATTTCGGCCGCCGCCAGCTCCTGGGCCGCCATCGCATTAGCCGATTCGCTGGAGCCGGTGAAAAACGCCAAACGGTAGAACCCTGGCGTTCAATGTGGCGCCAATCCCGGTGGGACAGAAGATCGGTTTTCGTCGTCTGTCATCCTCGGATAGTACGCAGCCTGACAGACGACAAACACTGATCGTCTGTCCTACTCCCACACCTTACTTCTTCGCCTTCGCCGCGATAATCTGGCTCAGCACGTCTGGCGCGGCCGCGT